>JACZDA010128508.1_pt1 | contig 13997 bp, 9 predicted proteins | sample 8641761 | NCBI WGS metagenome assembly JACZDA01 (sample SAMN15324611, study PRJNA640507) | soil metagenome | isolation source: intercropping peanut in the first line | place: China: Luxin town, Laibin City, Guangxi Province | collected 2019-07-25 | depth 10cm m | reverse complement strand
GCGCGGAGTTTGGCATGCAGCCGCTGTTCGACGTGCAGCAGCGCTTCGGCGGCGGCAGGGGGCGAAAGAGCGTAGACCGCGACCCGGTGATGTGTGGAACCGATGCGGCGTGCGCGACCGACGCGTTGTTCCATGCGTGCGGGTGTCCAGGGGAGATCGAGGTGGATGACCACCGATGCGTCCTGGAGGTTGACGCCTTCACTGAGCAAGTCGGTGGTGAGAAGGAAGTCGATGCGCTCGATGTGGCGTGGCGGTGCCGCGACCATTGCTTGGGGTGCGAAGCGCGCGAGGATGTCGGCGCGAGGGGCGGGGCCGCTGGTGAGGTGACCGCCGCGGGCGGTGAGTGTGGCGGTTGCTGATCGATCGGGCAGTCGGGCGAACAGTGTGCGCACGGTGTCCGTGAATTGGGAGAAGGCGACGACTTTTTCGCCGCGGTGCTTGGCGCGGAGCTCGTGGAGGCGTTGCGCGCGTTCGGTGTCTGTCCAGACGCTCGCGAGTGCGCGCGTGCGCAGCGCGGCCACGGCGGTGGCGTGGCGATTCACGATGTCGCGCAGCGACGTCGTTAGGCAGCTCTCCTGCTCGAAGAGCTGGGGGAACGCCAACTGGACGGCGTCGTCTCCGCAGGTCCAGGCGCCGAGTGTGGCACGAGATGGGTAGCGGCCGGTGGCCAGGGTGGCATCGAGGGCTGTGGCGATGGCGAGTCTGCGATCGAGGGCGCGCAGGAGGGCGCCGTGGCTCGACGCCCATTGCCGCGCGAGTCCCCAGTGGACGAGGCCGCCGCCGTCGTCGCCATCGCGAGGCGGGAGCGGCGGTGGGAGTGACGTGATCTGCTCGAGCAGTTCCTGGTCGTCGCCGACCGGGATCCAGACCGGTGGAAGCAGGGTGGGCAGCGTAGAGTCGGCGATATCTGTGCGTTCGCGGCGAACGATGCACGCGGTGCGTTGGGCGTCGCCGAGTTGCCAGGCGCGGGCGCCGAGGAAGAGGGCGAGGAGGGCGGCGAGGTCGCCGGCGTGGTTATGGATTGGTGTGGCCGAGAGCAGCAGGACTGGTGTGCGCGCGGTGAGCGCAGCGAGTCGGGCATATCGCTTGGTGGCCGGATTGCGGGCGTGATGTGCTTCGTCGAGTACGACCAGGTCGAACGTCCCGTTAGGCAGCGAGCCGCGGCTGAGCGCGTCATAGGATACGACCTGGGCGGCTGCGCCGCAGCGGTCGAGGGCGTCGCGCCACATCTCGCGGAGTGCGGCTGGTGCAACGACGAGTGCGTGGCGTACGTCGCGGATGAGTGCAACCGCGACGTACGTCTTGCCCAGGCCGACTTCGTCGGCCAGGAGGGCGCCGCCGTATTGGGCGATGGCGTAGCGAACGCGGTCGAGGGCCGTTTGTTGATGTGGGCGCAGGGCGATGCGTCCGATGGTCGTAACGGGCGCCGACTCGTGGTCACGGAGGCACAGGTTTGCGACGAGCGCGCGGACGCGCGCGGGGTGGGCGTTCAGCGTGACGTCCATTGCAGCAGCGGCTCGATGTCGGAGTAACGGAGGCGGTAGGCGCGGAGTGTGGCGTCGAGCAGTTCACCGCTATCGGGTTCGTGACCGTGTTGGGCGCGTTGGGCGAGTGGTGCGAGGATGTCGCGGGCGTTGGACCACGCGTGTGGAGTCGGCAGCAGAGCGATGGTCCATGCCAAGAACCGCCGATAGCCTCCGCGCGCGGGTTCGGCGATGAGGGCGAGCCATGCGGCGATGAGGGGCGAGTTGAGCAGCGCGGCGAAGGTATGTGCGTCGCGCGGATCGCGGCACGGCAGCACGTAGCAGCTATTGAGGGCGACCGTTCGATCGTGAGGTGCAAGCACGAGCGCGCGGGGCGTGCGACCGACGTCGGCCCACACCACGCGGGCGAGCTCGGTGCCTGCACCGGCGGTGCGGAACAGCGACCACCATGGTCCATGCGACCGTGCATCGGAGCGGCGCGACAACGCCGAGCGCCAGCGGGCGAGCCAGGCGTGCGCGAGCGGCGGTAACGTACGGAGCGGCGCGCCGCGCGCGTCGTGGGTCCAGATTATCCAGTCCCTTGCTGCGTTAGGCGCTGGACGCCACGCGGCCATTGCGTCGCCGCGCAGCAGTGGGCGGAGCAGCGATCGTTCGACACGTCCCGTGCGGCGTCCGTCGTTGATGGTCGCGATGGCCGAGTCCGCGTCCGTGCACCGGACGATGAACGCCTCATTAAGTCCGCATTTGACGCCGAGTTGCGGGGGGCCGAGGGGGCTGTGGACGAGGGGGACACCAGCGTCGGTAAGGAGGTCGAACGCGTTTCGTACCGGCGGCGGGGCGAGGAGCCACGGGCTCGCGGGATCCGAGTCGAGTGCAAGGCGATGGTGCGGCATGCACCATTGAGTGGTGCGGTTCGGCCGGTGGACGGTGGTGCTGATGTCGGGATCGGCGGTTTCGTTTTCGTCGCCGGCGAAATCGTCGGGTGCGGTGTTGTCGCGTCGGGTGGCGACGAGGAGGGATGGGTACACGGCCGCATCAAACTGGCGTGGTGCTTCAGTCCAATCCTCGAGCGACACGAGGTGCGCGTGCTGGTGCAGTTGGGCGCGGAGCCCGCCGCCGGCGAGGGCGCGCCAGAGCTTCGACGGGAGGAGCAGAGCGAGCGTACCGTCGGGCTGGAGCAGGGAGAGTGCGCGTTCAGCGAACAGTGCGGCGAGGTCGACCTGGGCAGCGAACCCTAGTGTCGCACGTGCGGCCGCGGCGCCACGGGACCAGGGGGCGTTGCGATAGCAGGCGAAGCGGCGGCGCAGCTCGAGTCGTGCGTTAGTCGGGATGCGATGGAGGCGCACCCATGGGGGGTTGCCGAGTATGGTGGTGAAGCCGCCCGCGCGGGCGACGTCGGGGAAGTGGGTGACCCATGCGAAGGGGAGCGCGCCGCCATTGCGCACGTCGCGGAGGGCGGCGCTGAGCGATCGACTGCGGTCGCGTTCGAGGGTGAGTCGTTGTCGCGCCACCGATGCGGGTGTCGCGCGTGTGCCGAAGAGGTCGCGTCCGCGGAGGGCCGACAGGATATCGCGGCGTCTGGCAGAGGATGCCGCGAGTTGTCGTTCGAGGTGAGCGACGACGAGTGTGCGTTCGGCGCGATCGAGTGCGCGTTGGAGCGTGTGTTTCCGGCGTCCGTTGGAGCGGGCATAGCGTTCGCGGAGTTGGGCGAGGCGCGTGGTGCCGCGACGCGGCGTGCTAACGATTGCATCGAAGGCGTCGCCGGCGAGGGAATCGCCGATGCGGATGTGGCGATCCAAGTTGGGGAGTGGTGGAACCAGCATTGGATCGCTCGCGTCGCAATCGATGACGACGGAAAGCCAGAGGCGGAGCTCGCAGAGCCAGACTGCGGTCGGGTTGATGTCGACGCCGAAGATGGACTTGGTGAGCATGTCGCGTCGGAGCTGCCACACCGGGCGGGGGTCGCCGAGTTGGGAGCGGAGGGAGGCGAGCTGCTCGAGGATGTGGACGAGGAAGGCGCCGCTGCCGCAGGCCGGGTCGAGGATGGTGATGGTGTCACAGCGCTCGCGGATGCGGCGCGCGTCGTCGTCGTCAGGCATGTGCCCATCGAGTGCCGCGAGTGCGGTGTCGGGCGAGACCGACTCGATGGCGAGCGCGTGGGCGAGGGCGGCGCGACTAACGGTGGCGACGAGTCGGCGCGGCGTGTAGAACGCTCCCGAGGCGCGTCGATTGTTTGCCTCCATGAGCGATTCGAACGCTTTGCCCAACATTTCGGGGTCGACCGCGGCTTCTGACCAGTTGGCGGACTCTTCGCGCGGTGAGAAGCGGTATCTCGACAGCAATTCTCCGAAGACGACGCCGAGCATATCGTCGGGGAATCGGAGATTGGGGCGGCGGCGTTCGAGGGGTGTGCGAGCGAAGAGTCCGCCGTTGAGAAATGGAATGCGGCCGAAGGCGCGTGCGGCGGCGGCGCGTGCGCGCGGTGGCGTGTTGAGTGTGCCGAAGAACAGTGGGAGGAGGATGCGGCGGTGGAAGTCGCCGCCGCGTTCCATGCACCGGGCGAAGGAGTTGTGGAGGAATCGCCGGTCGTGGTCGAGCCAGCCCTTGGTTTGGATGAAGCTGAGGAAGAGGAGGCGGGAGACGTAGAGGAGGGCGAGGTCAGCGCGCTCGGATGGCGGCACGCGGGTGGGTGCGATGCCGAAGGTGGCCGAATTGGCGAGGTTGGCGACGACTTGCTCGAGGGTGCGATAGAATCGTCGGGTGAGGGCGTCGCGGCCCAGCGTGTCGAGCCATGCGGAATGGGTGAGGATATCGGAGTCGGCGGCGGCAGCGGCGAGCGCTGCAACTGTTTCTGCATCGCTTGGGACGACATGTGTGCGATCGACGTGTAGCGCGACGACGCGTGGTTTCGATCGATCGGCCGACCATGTGGCGATCGTGAGCTCGCATCCATTGTATTGCGTGGCGATGAGGAGCCAGAGCAATTGCGGAGCGTGAGCGGTGCATTGTTGGGCGACGGTGGTTGCGACGGTGCGGAGCGGTGTATCGCGTTCACACTCGAGCAAAATTGCGCGGAGGGCGCCGAGTCCGGTTGCGACGCGGGCGGAGCGGACGAGTGGCGATAGCGGGGCGCCGAGTGTCGCCTGGGTATCGGGATCGAGGCGCACCGGATCGGAGGGGAAGCCGAGTTCGGAGGCGAGGGCCGAGAGGGCGGCGTCGGAGCTGGTGGCCGCTAAGAGGGCCGCGAACGATTCGAGGGAGCGCACGCCGCGAACGTAGCGGGGGAGGTTGCGGGGAGCCGGTGCGAAATCGTGCGGGGCGGTACAAAGGATTGCGGGTTGGGCCGCGCGTGAGTGGGAGGCGTCACAGGAGTGGCGGACGCGCTTGCGCGGGGGCGTCCCGTTCCCAAGTTAGGGGTGCGAAATCGTGGCGCGTTGGGCGCCGACTGGTCCGTCCCGAATCGGGAGATGCGATGCGAACGTTGATGAGTGCGGTGTGCGCCGTGTGCGTGATGGGGTCTGCCGTGCGCGCGCAGGATTCGTTAGGCAATCACCGGTTCACGCTGCGCGACATTTTCGATCTGCAGTGGGCCGTGGATCCGCAAATTTCGCCGGACGGGAAGCAGATCGTGTACGCGCGGTCGCGCTACGACATCATGAAGGATCGGGAGCGCTCGGTCTTGTGGCTCGTGAATGCGGACGGGGGTGCGCAGCGTCCGTTGACGAGCGGCGGCGATCGGAACGAAGCTTCGCCGCGGTGGTCGCCGGACGGCGGGCGGATTGCGTACGTGTCGAATGCCGAGGGGTCGAGTGAAATTCACGTGCGGTGGTTGGCGTCGGGGGTGGACGGTGTGATCACGCACGTGGAGCACGGTCCATCGTCGTTGTCGTGGTCGCCCGATGGAAAATCGATCGCGTTCATGATGTTCGTGCCCGAGCCCGCGAAGTCGTTCGTCACGTTGCCGGCGAAGCCGGATGGCGCGGACTGGGGGCCGCCGACGCGGTACACGGAATCGTTAGTCTATCGGCGGGATGGCGGCGGCGACGTGCCGTCCGGGCACGCGCACATTTTCGTGGTGAGTGCCGATGGCGGGGCGCCGAGGCAGTTGACTAACGGACCATTCACCGATGGTTCGCCGACGTGGGCGCCGGACGGGAAGACGATCTACTTCTCCGCGAACCGGCATCCCGATGGCGAGTACACGCCGCTCAATACCGAGGTGTATGCGGTTGCCGTGGCGGGCGGCGAGGTGCGCGAGCTGACGAAGCGCGACGGTCCCGACAATTCGCCGGCGATTTCGCCGGACGGCCGGATGATCGCGTACACGGGGTTCGACGACCATCGCCAGGGGTACCAGGTCACGCACCTGTACGTGATGAACGCGGATGGATCATCGCCGCGGGAGGTGACGCCTAACTTCGACCGCGATCTGTTCGCGCCGTCGTGGGCGGCGGACGGGCGCGGCATCTACGCGATGTACGATGATCAGGGCGACACGAAGGTCGGGCTCGTGACGTTGGACGGGAAGGTGACGCCGGTCGTGTCGCATGTGGGCGGGTTGGACATCGGGCGTCCGTATCCCGGCGGGTCGTATTCGACGTCGCACGCGGGGCGGATCGCGTTCACGGAATCGGAGCCGGATCATCCGGCCGACGTGGCCGTGACGGGTCTCCGCGCGGGTTCTGCTCCCGTCCGTCTCACTCGGCTCAACGATGGGATGTTCGGCCCGGGCGGCAAGACGTTAGGCGCAGTGCAGGAGATTCACGTCAAGTCGTCGTTCGACCAACGGGATGTGGAAGGGTGGGTGATCACGCCGCCGGGATTCGACGCGACGCGCAAGTATCCGTTGGTGCTCGAGATTCACGGCGGGCCGTATCTCGACTATGGCGATCGGTGGTCGGCCGAGCTGCAGCAGTATGCTTCGGCCGGATATGTCGTGTTGTACATGAACCCGCGCGGCAGCACGAGCTACGGCGAGACCTTCGGCAATCTGATCAACCATGATTATCCGAACCACGACTACGACGATCTCATGTCGGGCGTGGACGCGGTGATCGCGAAGGGGTACGTCGATCCCGACAACTTGTATGTGACGGGCGGCAGCGGCGGCGGCGTGTTGACCGCGTGGATCGTTGGGCACACGCACCGGTTCCGGGCGGCCGTCGTCCAGAAGCCGGTGATCAACTGGTACAGCTGGGTGTTGACGGCGGACATGTCGGAATTTGGCCTAACGTACTGGTTCACGGGCGCGCCGTGGACGCAGGCCGACACGTACATGAAGTATTCGCCGATCACCTACGTCGGGAACGTGACGACGCCGACGATGATGATCACGGGCGATGTCGACTATCGGACCCCGAGCTCCGAGGCCGAGCAATTCTACGCCGCGCTGAAACTGCGGAAGGTGCCGGCGGCGCTGGTGCGGGTGCCTAACGCGTCGCACGAAATTTCGGCGACGCCGAGCCACATGATGGTCAAAATCGCGTACGTGCTGGCGTGGTTCAAGAAATGGCAGGGGACGGGCCCGCAGAACGCGGTCGGCCAGCAATAGCCCCGGATGTGGAACGCCCCCGAATACCTGTCGGCACAGGTACCGGGGGCGCCCCCACTCGGAGGAAGTAGAAGCCCGAAGGCTTCAATCATAAGACGAACGCCGCACGAAAAAGGTTTCCTTCCCTTGTTTATCAGCCCGCGACGTACTCGCGGCCCCGCCATTCGACTCGCCGGCCACGGACGATCGCGCGAATGATGATGTAGCCAAGGATCAACGAGCCCAGCGGGTAGATCGCGGCGAAACGCAGCGCGCGGGACGGACCGACCACGGGTGCGCGCACGTAGACCTGGATCCACCAGAGAACCGTCGCGACCGTCGTGATGATCGACCAAACGAGCCAGCTGCTGGTCACGAGGCCGAACGCCGCCAGGATCAGCACGACGATGGGCGCAACACTGGCGACCGGCCCCGCCAACAATACAAGAGGCAAGAGCGCTCGGCCCGTGGATCCAAACGGTGCCGCGCGCACACCGCCCGCGTAGATGTTCTTCATCCAGCCGCGAACCAGCGTACTGAATGACGTATACATGCGCGTCGATAGATGATTTCGGCCTTCGACGAGCTCGGTGCGTTTCCCGTGCTCGAAGAGTCGTTGCGCCAATGCCAGGTCTTCCGCAACCTGATCGCGAACCGCAGCATGGCCGCCAACTTCGTCGTACGCGGCGCGCGTGAGGAGCATGTACTGGCCGTTCGCGAGCTTGTCGATAGCGTGCGACGATTGATTCACTTCGCGTGCGCCGCCGAACCGCATCGAGAGCATCGCGAAGACTTGTGGCTGAATCAGTCGCTCCCAAAATGTGAGCATCACCTGTCGTCCGAGGACGCTCACGAAGTCCAGGCTCCGGCCGCGCAGTCGCTGTACAGACCGACTCATCAGGTCATGACCGTGCCGGGTGTCGGCATCGGTAAAGCACAGAATTTCGCCGGACGCTTGATCAGCGCCTCGATTGCACGCCCACTGTTTCCCGAACCATCCATCGGGGAGCGGCGGCGCCTCGAGCGCGGTCACGCGGTGGTCAAAGCCGGCCATCACGCGCGCGATCGCGAGCGTGTCGTCCAGCGAGTGATCGTCGACCACGATCACCTCGAACGCCGGATAGCGTGACATCAAAATCGATTGCACGCAGGCGGCGATGTTCGCACCTTCGTTGCGGGCGGGGATGACGACGGAAACTTTCGGGGCGTCATGTTTGTCCGCCGGCGACTCGTGGTCGAGCGACGGGTCGCCGCGCGCGCGCCAGAGCGCGACGAGGGGGATGACGATCCACGGCGTTGCGGCGACGAGCGCAAACGTCAACACGAGGGCGCGGCGAAAATGTCTCGCTTGGCTATCGTCACCAGGCGAAAAGTAGCCGCCGTTTTTGCGGCCAGGGAAGGCCGATCGCTAACTTGAGGGGAGCGGTCGTCGTGTGGCGCTGGACAAGCAGCACATGAGCGTCAACCATACAATGGAACCGAGACAGCGAAGCGAGATGGCGGAACCAGCGCAAAATTCGGGACAGGGATTTCGACAGGTGGCGGCGTCGGCCGTGATCGAGATGAAAGAACGCGGTGACGACGTGACGTTCGTCGACGTGCGCGATCAGCACGAATGGAACCTGTTCCGCATCGGCGGCGCGGTGCACATTCCGCTGGGCCAGTTGCGCGATGAGGCGCCGCGCCGACTCCAGCCGAACCGTACGGTGCTGCTCTATTGCGCCCGCGGCGGCCGCGCGGCGAGCGCCGCGGCGACGCTCGCCGAGCTGGGCTTCGCCGACGTGCTGTCGATGGAGGGCGGGCTCATGGCGTGGGTGAACGCGGGCGGGGCGCTGGAGGAGTAGCTTCGGGTGTCGCGGGGCGCCAACTTTCCGTTAGGCAACGACGATGCCGGCGACATCGGCCCCGTGATGGCCAGCCTGCTCGTCAGCCGGCTCGCCGAGCGGTTGCGGAGGCGAACGCCGAAGGGCATCGACCTGGGAACCGACGGGCGGCGAGCGGCGGTAGCGCTGGTGCTCAGGGCGCGCAAACTTGAGGAGGTGGAGCTGCTCATGATCAAGCGCGCCACCTACGCGGGCGATCCGTGGAGCGGGCACTTCGCGCTGCCGGGAGGACGGCAGGAACCGGGCGAAACGATCGAGCAAACGGCTGTTCGCGAGACCCTCGAAGAAACGGCCCTCGATCTGTCTCACAGCGGCGCAATCCTCGGCCGCCTCGATGATGTGGAGCCACGCACGGTCGCGCTGCCGCGACTCGTGATCACGCCGTTCGTCGGCGTCGCGGCCGGTGACGGATCGCTGACGCTCAGCGATGAAGTTGCTGAAGCGTTCTGGATCCCTGTGGACGCCCTGCGGGCCCCCGATGCGACCCGCGAGGTGGTGCTCGAGCTGACAGGCGGCCCTCGGCGCGTGCCGACGTTTCAGCACCACGGGCGCACGATCTGGGGCCTAACGGAGCGCATTCTGCGGCAGTTTCTGGCGCTCACATCGACCGAGTGAACCGGCCATGTACACGCGCATTCTGGTGCCGCTCGAGAATTCACCGTACGACGAGGCGATCCTGGATCACGTCAGGAATCTGGCGCGCCTGTGCAACTCGTCCATCATCCTCATCCACGTCGCCGACGGCTGGGCCGCGCGCAACCTGCGGCAACTGGACCTGCGTGAGAGCGAAGAAATGCGCGGCGATCGCGAGTATCTGAGTCGCGTCGCGGCGCAGCTCGAGGCCGACGGGCTCGACGTCGACGCCGTCCTCGCCAACGGCGACCCAGCCCGCGAGATCGCCGACGCTGCCACACGCGAACGCTGCGACCTCATCGCCATGTCCACACATGGCCACCGCTTCTTCTCCGACCTCATCTACGGCAGCGTCGCCGACGGCGTGCGACACAAATCGGATGTGCCCGTGCTCCTCGTGCGCGGCTCGAAAGTCCAGCGCTCGACGCCTCCATCCAGCCCCGCGGCGCCTCGCGCCTCTTGACACCGCCGCGCAGCGTATGGCGAATTTTACGCCATGCCCTCCACGGTGCGCATCGGAACTCAAGGCTGGAACTACGACGCCTGGGTGGGCCCGTTCTATCCGCCGGACACCCGCGCGTCCGACTTTCTTACGGTGTACGCCCGCGCGTTCGACACCGTCGAAGTCGATTCGACGTTCTACGCGGTGCCGCCCGAGCGCACGATTGAAAGTTGGGCGGAGCGCACGCCGGGACATTTTACGTTCGCGCTCAAGCTGCCGCAGGAAATCACGCACGAGCATCGCCTGCGCGATTGCGCCGATCTCACCGCCCAATTCTTCGATCGCGTCGGCGCACTGGGCTCCAAGCTCGGGCCGGTGCTGGTTCAGCTCGGGCCGGAGTTCGGACCGTCGGAGCTGCCGGCGCTCGCGTCTTTTCTTCCCACGCTGCCGCGCGATGCGCAGGTGGCCGTCGAATTCCGGCAGCGCGCGTGGATTCACGAGGGTGTGCTCGCGCTCCTCGCCGAACATCACGTTGCGCTCGCTCTTACCGACGCGCGATGGATCCCCCGTCGCACGATGCTGGCGTTGGCGGAAAAGCCGACGGCGGATTTCGCGTACATTAGATGGATGGGACCGGACCGAGACATCGTGGATTATTCTCGCATTCAAGCCGACCGCACGCGCGAGCTCGAGGCGTGGGCGGATGCGCTGTTGATGCTCGCGCAGAAAGTGACGGCCGTGTACGGCTACGCCAACAACCACTTCGCGGGACACAGTCCCGCCTCGGCCCGCCAGCTGCAACGACTGCTGGGCCAGCATCCGGTGGACCCGAGCGAGTTGGGCGAGCAGATGTCCCTCTTTTGATGCCTAACGTTAGACATACGCGGCGGCGCGCCGCATGAATCGCCGGACGCTGGTGGGATGCGTGGTCGCGGCGGGCGCGGCGGCGTTGTTCGCGCGGTTGGGCGTGTGGCAGTTGCACCGGCTCGCCGAGCGGCGCGCGTTCAACGCGCAGTTCGAGCACCGGCTGGCGGCGTCGCCCGCGCCGCTCGACAGCATCCCCGGCGACACCGCGCTCGCGAAGTATCGTCGCGTCCGCGTGCACGGGACGCTCGACTACGACCATCAGTTCGTCATCACGGGCCGATCGCGCGAGGGCGCGCCGGGCGTGTTCCTGATTACGCCGCTCCGTCTCGACAGCGGTGGACGCGCGGTGCTCGTGAATCGCGGCTGGGTGTATTCGCCGGATGCATCGTCGGTGAATTCGTCGCTCTGGCTCGAGCCGGAACGCACCACGGTGGAAGGATTCATCGAGCCGTTGCCAGCGCGCACAAGCGGCGGCTCGCAATCCGCGAGCAATCCGCGCGCGTGGCGCGAATTGGATTACGCACGCGCGACCGCCGAGCTGCCGTACCCGATCGCGCCGTACACGATCATCGAGCTGGCAATGGGACCGCGCCCCGTCGGCGCTCCCACACGAATGACGCTCCCCGAAATGGACGACGGCCCGCACCTGAGCTACGCGATCCAGTGGTTCACATTCGCGGCCATCGCGCTCTACGGCGCACTGTATCTCCTCTGGCTGGAACATCGCGCATCAGGTTGAAACACCGGAACAACCAGCTCCTCTGTAGAGGGCCAAGGATAACGACAAGGAAACGAAGGATGGGGATGATCGGCCTGCTGCGCGACGAGAGTGCGTGCCTCACGCTCATGGCACCTCCAGCCCGCGCGGCCGATGAACTATAGATGTGCGTCGAAACAATCCTCCCCATCCCTTGTATCCTTGTCGTTATCCTTTGAACCCTCGACAGAGGAGCCGGCAACGCACGCGCTGATTGTCCGCGCTCCAGCGCAGTGTGTATTTTTCAGGTGGCGACGCGCGAGCGCCGCCGCCCGCAGACGCGGGAGACAAACCGACGAGGGTGATCTCGCATGGCAGACACCAAACATGGACTGGCCTCCGAGCAAGAAGCCCGCGACGTTGCCGAAGCCGCGCGCGAGGACGAGTGGACCCAGCCCAGCTTCCTTCAAGAACTTTTCCTCGGACGCTTCCGGCCCGAGATCATCCATCCGTATCCGGCCGAAGACCCGGAAGAAACGGCCCGCGCCAAGCCGTTCTTCGATGCCTTACGGAGCTACCTCGAGCGATTCCCGTCCGACGACATCGATCGGACGGGTGAGATCCCCGAGCCGCTCGTGCAGGAGCTGCGCGAGATGGGCGCGTTCGGCATCAAGATTCCGCGTGAGTACGGCGGACTCGGCCTCTCGCAGACGAGCTACATCCGCGCAATGGGCATGGTCACGTCCCGCGACGGCTCGCTCACCGCACTGCTCTCCGCGCACCAATCGATCGGCTTGCCGCAGCCGCTCAAGTTGTTCGGCAGCGACGCGCAGAAAAAGAAATACTTCCCACGCCTGGCCAAAGGCGCGATCTCCGCGTTCGCGCTAACGGAAGTCGACGCCGGCAGCGACCCGGCCAACATGCGCACGTCCGCCGAGCCCACCGAAGACGGCTCGGCGTTCATCCTGAATGGACAGAAGTTGTGGTGCACCAACGGCACGCGCGCGGAGCTCATGCTCGTGATGGCGCGCACGCCGGATGCCGTCGTGCACGGCAAGCCGAAGAAGCAGATCACCGCGTTCATCGTCGAGACCAGCTGGCCCGGCGTCGAGGTCGTGCACCGCTGCCGGTTCATGGGACTCAAGGCGATCGAGAACGGCGTCATCCGCTTCACGAACGTGCGCGTGCCGCGCGAGAACATCCTGTGGGAGGAAGGCAAGGGGCTCAAGCTGGCGCTCATCACGCTCAACACCGGCCGCCTAACGCTGCCGGCGAGCGCGGCGTACGCGGCCAAGCAGATGGTGCGCGTCGCGCGCGAATGGTCCAACGAGCGCGTGCAGTGGGGACAACCCATCGGTAAGCACGAAGCCGTTGCGCAGAAGATCGCGCGCATGGCCGCGAACACGTTTGCGATGGAGTCGGTGGCCGAGCTCGCGAGCAAGATGGCCGACCGCGGCGGCTACGACATCCGCCTCGAGGCCGCCATCGCGAAGATGTGGAACACCGAAGCGGGCTGGCGCATCGTCGACGACACACTGCAGATCCGCGGCGGTCGCGGCTACGAGACGGCCGACTCGCAGCGCGCGCGCGGCGAGCGCCCGATCCCGATCGAGCGCGCGATGCGCGACTTTCGCATCAACCTGATCTTCGAGGGCTCGTCCGAGATCATGCGGTTGTTCATCGCGCGCGAAGCGGTGGACTTCCACTTCCGCACGGCGTTCGATCTCGTGAACCCCAAAGCCACCAGCAAACAGCGGATGGCGGCGCTGCGGCGGTCGGCGGGATTCTATCCGGTGTGGTACACGTCGCGCTGGGTGGGCGGCTTCCGCTCGTACGGCGAGTTCGGCCACCTCGCCCACCACATGCGGTTCATCGAGCGCGCCACCCGAAAGTTAGGCCGGTCCATCTTCCACGCGATGGTCAAACTCGGCCCCAAGCTCGAGAAGCGGCAGATGGTGTTGTTCCGCGCCGTCGACATCGGCGCCGAGTTGTTTGCGATGTCCGCATCCTGCGTGCGCGCGGTGAAGTTGGCCAAGGATGGCGACACGAACGCGCCCGATCTGGCCGACGTGTTCTGCCGCGAGGCGCAGCTCCGCATCGCCGACCATTTCCGCAACCTCTTCGGCCCAACGGACGGCGCGCTGTACCGGCTGTCGCAGCGGGTCCTCCAGGGCGAATTCACCTGGCTCGAGCGGGGCACCGTCGCCATGGAGTCCGAGGAAGAGGAAGCGATCTCGGGCGAGCTGATCGGCGCCGCGCGGTAGCGCTCAGAGGAGCGGCAGCCTGCGCTCGTCGCGGATGTCAGTCACGCGATAGCCGGCCAGCTCGATCGCTCCGATGATTTGGTCGTGGGTCACCCGACCCTCGTGTTCGCTGGTCGCGCCGCCCCCGTTCACATCCGCGGAGATGTTGGCGTGCACGCCGCCCCCCCGCCCCGGGACCGGGCGGGGGGGGCGGGGGG
>JACZDA010002912.1_pt1 | contig 14019 bp, 12 predicted proteins | sample 8641761 | NCBI WGS metagenome assembly JACZDA01 (sample SAMN15324611, study PRJNA640507) | soil metagenome | isolation source: intercropping peanut in the first line | place: China: Luxin town, Laibin City, Guangxi Province | collected 2019-07-25 | depth 10cm m | reverse complement strand
CCAATTGGATGTGAGAACAGTTGTTGCGAGGGGCGCTTCCGGTGTGTTGAGTCTATTCACGCCACCTCTAAACAAACTGCTGAGGATAGCCGCTCGAGTGCTTGCATCGCGGTTTGCCATTCGCCGGCGAGGCGTTCCACTTCCGATGGAAAATCGAACTGGCGGCGACGGGCTATTTTCAGCAGAAGCGTTTTAGCCGAGTTGGTCATTCGATCAAGCGACGACACTGCCGTTTCATAATCTAAGCAGTTTGTATCGCCGAGCCACTCGATAAAAGATTTGGCAAGCTCGAACGCGGAGCCGCATTGGCGTAGCGTCGCGAACGCGTATGCGTGATAGTCCTCTTCGGTTCCAGCTCTCAAGCGGGGCAGGTTATGTGCGAGGCTATCGCCGAACTTCTCCCACGGATTCGTTTGCGGGCGACGCGCCATATGACGTGCCAAGAGTTCACGTCCGGCAGCGCGCAAAAAGGCGTCGCTCTTTTGGGCTTCGGTGCTGAAGCGCACGATCTCCACATAAGGAGGAAGGACGTCTTTCGAGAACTCTCCAGTCAATCGAAACACAGACTGGTAATCCTGCCCCGATAATTCGTAATACCCCGTGTTATGGAAATAACGCAGGCGCTGCCGCTCCGGATCGATTGCCCCAACGGCAATGGACGATTTAACATGGGCTTTTCGATAGGCGGTCGCCACAGTATCGGGTAAGTAGAATGAATCCACTTCGATGATCATGGTTCGACCCGCGCGGAGCAAATCCACAACGTGATCCACGACCGGTCTGTATAGCTGCATTTCGTGGACATCGATTCCGAAGAGCAGATAGAGATCTTCAGCCGGAGGTTTTGCGAAAGTCCATTGATCGCCTTCGAAATCCACGATGCACGCAAAGGCCATGCAACTGGCCGGGTTGATGCCAAGCGAATGCAGTAGTTCAATCCAGACGTCAACGTAGCAGTTGTTTTCCCGGAAAATTCGGTTGGTGGAATGGAGGTGGCTGCGGCTATAATTTGCCGGGTCGAGGTCGAAAAGTTTAACCATTGGAGCTACCGGAGGGCCTGAGATTCGTGAGCGGCGTTATCCAGAGGTTCTCCCTCACGTCTGGGGGCCACTCTGCGGTATTGAAACCGTGTTCGCAGATGAGGGCGAGGGTGATTCGTTCGAGACCAAATCCTAGACATCCGCTATTTGCAACACTGCCGTCGTCGAGCATGATGCCGAACGCGGATCCGAAGTGGTCCTGATGAAAATTGAAGGAAGAAACGGCTATGGGGTCGGCCGAGGCAATCGGCACAAGAATTTCGAATTTCAGGCGTGATTCGCGCTGACTTCTGGCAAGTAGCTTTCCGCCGCGGCCGAAGAACGGGTCTGAGGCGATTTCCACTTTGGCCCTGAGTCCCAGTTGGTCGAACATCGATTTTGCGCGGTTGATCCACACCTGGCGCCATGCAAGGACACTTTCAGCAGTTCCTATGCGAATCATCTCTCGCTGATGAAACATTTGAAGGCGCGCCGGGTCACCGGAGGGTTCATTTCTGAAAACGTACGATCCGCCCAGGTCAAGCCTTAGTCCGTCCTTGGGAAGACGGCCTCGGAGCGCCACTGCGGGATAGGCCGGATAACAGGCGGCGGGCACCAGCACAACGTCGGTCATGCTCAGGTGCATGCTCCAGTCGTCGCCGCAATGGGCCCGCTCCATTAGATCGAGAGCTGCCGCCTCACTTCCCTTAAAGCTGTAGATCGCTCCGCACAGATTAGGAAACCATTTTAGAAAGCCGGCCTTCTCCAGCGTGCGCCTCGGGATAATTGGCGGAAAGCGCAGTTGCTCAGCATTGTCCGGTGTGGCGATACGGCTGATGAATGCATCCAATCGGGTGCGAACATCTTCGAGCACTGATCCGCGGCCATAAACGCCGGCTTCGCCCGACGGAATGAAATAGCCTGCGGCAACGAGCTCATCAAAAAACTTCTTTTCCCCTACGGATTTGCCTAATGTGCTCATCGCCCTTCCCGGTGTACGAGTAGGATGGCGGCATTGGTTGCCAATAAGCGATCGTTGGCAATCATGAGCGGGGCGGAGTGAGCGTCCCGGAGATGCCTGCTGACCGAGTATGGGCCTGCGTTCTGGTATCCGGCAAAACCACAGATGGCCAGCGCACCGCTGCAAATTTCTATCGCTAATCCGGAGGCAGCAATCTTGAGATTGTTGATCTTTACGACTTGCCCCCAATGAGACAACTCTTTTCGATTCTGGTTTATGCTGATGTACTCACTAACCGCTGACCGTACAAGCGACCGGAATGCCGCGAGTTTGACCGACAGTTCCGAAAGGCGTGAAGCGGTAGCTGGGACGCTGTCGGGGCTTCGGCGAGCCTGGGAGCGGACGAAATTTTGTGCTCTCTCAAATGCATCCAACGCGATCCCGAACCACACATGCGCCCATAAGATATGAGAAACGGGCACCATGGTTTCAGTTGCAATGGCGGCGAATGGCGCCGGAAGAATCTGCTCCCTGGAACATGTGGCGCGAACACGGAACCCCGGGCTGCAGGTCCCGCGCATGCCGATTGTGTCCCATTTCGCTAATGGCTCCATCGCCGTTTCGCGAGCCCGTGTGAGGACAAGGATCTGATCGCCCGGATCGGCGGCGGGCGCGCTGCGCAGTGTCGTCAGGAGGTCATCTGCATAAGCACCGTAGGAGATGGTTGACGCCTGCTTCTCAAAGCTGATTCGACCGGGGAAATCCTCGACTTGAGTTGCAGCGGCGGCGCTCTTACGAAGGTTCCCTCCGACGCCCACCTCAGATGTTGCCGAAGCTATCAGACGTTGTTGCTCCACCAGGTCTTTTAAATAGCGATCGAACCAGACCGATCGCTCCGAGTGCCGAATGAGGCATGACACCTGAATCTGATGCATCGCGAAGATCATGCCGGTTGCGGAGCAATTGCGTGACAATCGGCAGGTAATTTCTGCGATTTCGTCGAGCCCAAGCTCTAAGCCGCCGTTACGACGAGGCGCCAGCCATCCAAGTGCGCCGGCGGAGCGAAGCGCAGCGATTGCCTCGCCCGGGAACCTGGCATCGCGATCGACGCTTTCAGCGTTTTCAGCCGCGGCATTTAGCGCATTGTCAATGTCGGGGATAGCAAGGCTAGCCTCGACTTCAGTGCTTAAAGGAGCGCTCATGCCGTGCGTTCCTTTCGCAAACTTTCGATCGCATCAGAGATACTGTCGATACTTGTAAACACGCTTCGACTCAACATGCTGTCTGGAAACTCCAAGTCGAACGCGTTTTCGAGCGCGAGCAGGACCATGACGCTCGCATGCGAAGTCATTCCGGCGTCACTCAGATCAGATGAGTCGCCCAGGGTATCCGGATCGATCAGCAGTCTTCCCCGTTCTCTTAAAATCCTTCGAATCTTTTCTTTAGTCATCGATAGCCTTCCGCTAAACGCTGAATGTCATTTAGGCCAACAAACATGAGTAACGGCATGTATACCTTGATCGGACGCTCTGGCTGCACCGCAATATTGAAAGCCGGTTTATAAATTCCAGAATTTTGGAATAGCCGGCCTCTATCGGTGACGGATGTTCTTCACTGGGTAGCAAGAAGTTTCTGGCCATAAGCAAATTTTTTCGCGTTACGGACGTCTGAAGACTACGACGCCTGTACCCATTTGAACGGCAGCTTCGATCGCTCTCAAGGCAGCGCGTTTGGGAATGTTGTTGGGCACAAATAGAATGTCGTCCGGTTTCATTTCCACGTCAGGGATTGTCCCGGCTAACATTTCCTTAATGTTTACGGGGATTTCAATCCGTTCCGGCCGGTCACTACCACGACGAAGGATACGAGCCTCTTTCGGCTGCGCCATTTTGTCGAGTCCGCCTGCCATCGAAAGGGCCTGGAGGACGGTGACTTCAGTGTTGTCGCTAAGCAAATAGCCTCCCGATTTCACAACCTCTCCGATGACGTACACGGTATCCGCACGTGGAATGGAGACGACGTCATACGGTTTGATCTGGATATTTTCTTCGGGATGAATTGCTGAAATAAGAGACTTGATACTAATTTGGGCAACGCTGAATTGATTTGTCACATCGGCCTGTGCATTGGGTAGCGGAACTGAGCCCCATTCTTTGCGGCGCGTAATTTTTAAGATGGAACCTGCATTCGCGTTGTCAATCCCGCCCGCTTCCGATAGAATTTCTAGGAGCGTTTTGCGGCCTCGCAACTGGAGCGTCCCGGGATTCTTGACGGCGCCGATGACTGAGACGGGCTGGCTACGAAATTCGATAATGGAGACTGACACGTCGGGACGTTGGACGTAGGTTTTGAGCCGCGCCTCAATCTCAGATTCGAGTTGTTGAATCGTCAGCCCAGAAGCTCGGATCTGCCCGGCGAGAGGAATGTGGAGATACCCGTTTAAATCGACGGCCATCGGCTTATCGCTAATCTCCTCCACGCCCAGCACGTGAAGCGAAATCTGGTCGCCGGGTCCTAGTACATAACCGGTCGGGAGAGCAGCAGGCGAAATTGCAGCCTGCCGCTCAACGGCTGTTTCCGCGTGAGGGCCTCGCGGCGCTGATCCGCCGTCGGTCGGTTTTATGAACGGCCCGTTAGATCCCGCAAAAAGCAACGTCAAGATAAAAAAGCAAAAGGGTTGCATAACGTGCGTCGAATTTACTGGTGACCAGTGCTGTGTTGCAGGAGACGAGTGATTAATTCACCGCCTTCCTGCAGATCGGAAAATAGTAGCGCGTAGGCTTGCACGATCTGTTCTGATTGTGAGGATTGGCGGCCAATAATCGGAGCAATCAACCCATCCCGGAGATGCTGCCGTTGAGTATTCTCGAGAGCTGAGCCCAAACCGGCCTACTTCCTTCGGAAAAAATGAGGAGAGCAACGTCTAGCTTTGGCCGTGCTTCCGCTATTGATGCTGAACAGCATTTCGGCGGCCTTTAGTTTTATCTGAAGTTCCGGCTGCCGCTTAAGCTGGCGTGCGCGCAGCAGCGGCATGGCACAGACGTCACCTGAACGCAGAAGTCCTTGGTGGGAGGAGAAGTCATATAAATCTGAATAAGCCAAAAGCACAGTCGCCAATGAATCAGGCGGAGCGCTGTCAACGCTAGCGGCAATCCCCGCGGCCTTCTTCATCGCTCAGACGAGAGCAACTCATGAGCGATGGATAGTGCTGCGTGGTCCGTGCGATCCTTGCAGGCGGCGATCGTTAACGCACGCAATTGTTCGATATCTTTTGAGAGTTTTTCTATGTCGAATGTCAACTTAAGAATTCGCGGCAGCACGTCATCCGGGTTTTCGCGAGATCTTTTGATCAGATCCTTTATAGCCGTCCGGAGCAGATCAGAGACAGAGCCACCTTCGGCTTTGCAGATGTTTGCCAAATCGTTATAATCTTCATCGCAGATACGGCAAAATACGGTCCTGGATTTAAGCCCGCGCCTTGTCATGGCTTTGAGAACCGCCTGCTTCAGCAACTTCTCCATAGAAGCTTCATCTGGTGAATACCGGTTGAATTTGTTCTGACAATCGGGTAGCGACAGAGAAACTTCTAAGCCAATAGCAGTGTCGCCGCTTTTTGTCGGTGAACCGAGACAGCTCCCATTGCGAGAGATTGACGATGTAACTTGACTGCAACCGAACGACGCAACATGTGAACAGAAATCACCAGCCACTTCTCATCGCTCGAATCAACAACTACTCCGGAAAGTCCGCGAAGAGGACCTGAATTCAAGCAGACTTCTTTTCCCGCGGAGATATAAGGCCACGGATATGCACTCAGACCTAACGCGAGCATCTGCTGAATAGCATGTATTTCCGCTTCAGGAACCGGCTGTGGCCCCCGGCTGGTTCCGACGATTGAAAAAACTCCCGGGATGGCGATGATCGGGAGAATATCGGGCAATTTTATTCGGCAGAATACATATCCAGGAAACAGGGGAAGAGTAAATTTCTTTCCGCTGTCATGGATGTTCGTATGAGTAGGCAGAAATGATTCCAGCCCGCGCCCCTGAAGCGCCAAAGCAATATTCTTTTCGTGCCGCGTCTTGACATACAAAGCGAACCAAGGCAAACAACCGAGAGAGTCGAGGGGCATGAATCGGGCTCCGGATTTAGACTTGATGAACGTAGCTCCGCCCTGTTACGGCTGTGGTGCCGTTGTGAGTAGAAAAAGCAAACCCCGACCTGCGCTGTCCTATCACTCTTCGTAAAAATGATAGTGCCGTGTCGTTGGGAACTTAGGGAGAATTCTTACTACTCCTCGCCTCCGGGCTAAGTAGATCTTAATTCTAAGTAGATCTTAATTGTAAAGGAGCGTTTGCAATTGTCAATACGGCATTGGGGGCTCGTACGCACTAGCGAAACAGTTTAGAATCAATGATTTAAAGGAAAATGGATGTTTTTCAAGAAGTAGTTGTACTAAAGCTACTGGTACGAGGCACAGGAGCGTAGAACTCAAAACTTGAGGCGGTTCACGCACTGCGCGGCGCAAAAAAGGCCAATTCAAATCGTCCGGCGCGAATCCTCTCCTCGTTTGAATTGAATCGGGCTGCGATCGGACCTGCAGCATTTCCACTGCCAGTGTGAATTATCAGCTCGAATACCAGCGCACTCACACATTCAAAATATGACTCAAAATTTTCCGCTCTCGATGAATTTTGAGTCCTTAACCGTTTGTCTCAGTCTTGAGGACAAGTCCATGACGTTTCGTGTTCTCTTGGACTTTCAATTGAAGCTCGGCCAACTCGGAATATCCTAAATTATGAGCGCCCTTCGATAGTTACCGAAGGTGCCGTGCAGTGTTTTCTACCATTTTCTTATTGCGGGCGCTGTTATTGGATCGCTACCCAAACGCGTGATAGCGTCAAGGATGCGGGAACACCCGCACGTCGATCCCCTCAGCGGCGCGGATCAACCGGTCTAGTTCGCTGCCGAAACAACGCACCAGCCAACTGACGCGGCCTTTGTGGCCGACGTAGATCTGCGTGATGCCGCGCTGCTGGGCAAAGCGCAGCAGGGTTTCGACGGAATCCTCGCCGTCCAGCTCTACAATTTCCGCGCCGCGGGAGCGCGCCATCTCCACGGCTTCTTCCACGTGCTTACGCTGCTCGGGCGACCAGTCCGGCCGGTTCAGGTGGGTGGCAATCAATTCACCATGGAAGCGATCTCGATTTCTTACTCCGCTGTCCAACATGCGCTTGGCATCGGCGCGGGGCGAGAGCCAGATAAGGATACGCTCCTGCGTTCCCCAGAGCTGCTCGACGCCGTGCCGCTCCAGGTACCGCTCGAGCTGTTGATCGACGACATCGGCTGCGAGCCATAGCGCGATCTCGCGCAACTCGGAGAGTTGGTGCTGCGTCAATTTGCGCTTGCCGTCGGCCGAGGCGCCGATGCAGTTTTCGGGCGGCGCATCGACGACCACGATCTCGTCCGCGGTCTGTAAGAAACTGAGCGGTACGGTTTCGGTGACGTGCTTGCCAGTGATCGCCTCCACCTTTTCTCGCTTCTCCTCAATGTGCTGCAGGTTTACAGAAGTAATCACGGAAATGCCGGCTTTGAGCAACTGCTCCACGTCCTGCCAGCGCTTCTGGTGTTCGGACCCCGGCGGGTTGTCGTAGGCCAGTCCATCCACCAGGCACACTTTGGGTGCGCGCGCCAGGATCGCCGGCATGTCCATGACCGCGATCCCGTCCACATGTTTTAGAGGAATAATTTCAAGCGTTGCGATGGCTTGCGCAATATCCGGCGGCAAACCATTCTGAATGGCGCCGACCACCACATCCTGGCCGCGCTCGCGCCGCCGCCGGCCTTCGTCGAGCATCCGAAAGCTCTTGCCAACTCCGGAAGCATAGCCCAGAAAAATCTTCAATCGCGCGCTGGACTGATCCTCCTCGTCGGTTTGCACGTGGTGCAGTAACTGCTCCGGAGTCGGTCGTTTTTCGCTGATCGCTGGCACACCCTGATTATCTCGTAAAACACCGGGCATCGATGCCGTACAAGAAACCGTCTAGAAACCAGGAGTGGTGGTCTGTCGCGAAGCGATTCTCCGGAAGGGATTGATCATTAAGAGAAAGTATCCAATCGGGGCCGAATGCCAGCCGGAGGGAGGCGTCGAGTTTCGGGTATGGGCGCCAGCCGCCGGGCGAGTTAGAGTTTTTCTTGAGTCGGGTCCAGGATCGCCTGCCGAAGTGGATTTACAGGCGGAAACTGGCGGTTATTTTTCTGTGCATCATCCCTCCGCCACGGCAGGAACAATCTACCGTTTTCAATTAGACGAGCAGGAAAACCGGCTACCCGATCCGGCTTCACGTTTTCAACCGGACGGTCCGCACGGCGCATCTGCCGTTGTGAATCCACGGACGTTTTCCTGGACGGATTCCGCATGGCGTGGTGTGAAGATCGAGGGCCAGATTCTCTATGAGATTCACATCGGCACCTTCACGCGCGAAGGTACGTGGAACGCGGCGCGCGAGCAATTGAAAGAGCTAGCGTCGGCGGGAATCACCGTGCTCGAGATCATGCCCGTCGCCGATTTTCCCGGCCGATTCGGCTGGGGATATGATGGCGTGAACTTCTTCGCTCCGACTTGGCTTTATGGACAAACAGACGATTTCCGGCAGTTTGTCGATGAAGCCCACGCGCAGAATATCGGAGTCATCCTCGATGTGGTGTATAACCATGTCGGTCCGGACGGTAATTTCCTGAAGTCATTTTCTGCCGATTATTTCACCTCGCGGTACGAAACCGATTGGGGAGAGGCCCTGAACTTCGACGGCAAAAATTCCGCGCCTGTCCGCGAGTTTTTTATTGCGAATGCCGCCTATTGGATCGATGAGTTCCATCTAGATGGACTGCGGCTCGATGCAACCCAAGACATTCACGACCACTCGTCGAATCACATCCTGTCCGAGATTGTCGAGTCAGCGCGCAAAGCCGCCGGTAAACGAACGATTATCGTGATTGCGGAAAACGAACCGCAACACACCAAGCTCGTGCGCTCGAAACGGCAAGGCGGGTATGGCATGGACGCTCTATGGAACGACGATTTTCACCATAGTGCGCTGGTCGCCCTGACCGGCCGTAGCGAGGCATATTATAGCGACTACAACGGCACGCCACAGGAGTTCATTTCCGCGGTTAAATACGGCTATTTATATCAAGGACAGTGGTACAAGTGGCAACATCAGCGGAGAGGAACCAACACGTTCGACCTGAGCCCCAGCGCATTCGTCAACTTTATTCAAAACCATGATCAAGTTGCGAATACAGCGCGCGGCGAGCGTCCTAACATACTTGCGACGGCCGGGCGGTACAAGGCGATGACAGCGCTGCTTCTGCTGGCGCCAGGTACGCCGATGCTTTTTCAAGGACAGGAGTACGCCGCGACAACGCCGTTCCTTTACTTTTGCGATCACCACGCGGAACTCGCCAAAACGATTCGGGAAGGCCGCGGGAAATTCCTGGCTCAATTCCGGAGTCTGGGCTTGCCCGAGATGCAGCACGTATTTGGCGATCCAGGGAATCCATCTACTTTTGAGGCGTCAAAGCTCGATTTTTCCGAGCGGCAGAAGAATGCCGCCATGTATAACCTTCACAAAGATCTGATAAAGCTTCGCCGGGAAGATCCTGTCTTTCGCCAGCAGCGGCGCGGCGCTGTCGATGGCGCCGTGCTTTCGCCGACCGCATTTCTTCTGCGTTACCTTGGTGGCGAGGACGGCGATCGGCTTCTATTGATCAACCTCGACCGAGACTTGCATTGCGATCCGGCTCCGGAGCCGCTCCTGGCGCCCCCACCGAATTCGCGGTGGATTGTCATCTGGTCGAGCGAAGATCCTAAGTACGGGGGCTACGGAACGTATCCACCCGAAAGCGAAGATAACTGGCGATTGCCCGGGAACTCGACTGTAGTTCTTCGATCCGAACCACTCCAAACTTCAAACTATGAACTATCCGATTCGAAGCATTAAAGGATTTAGCGCCGACCGGCCACCCGATCCACATCTCGATCGGGAATGGCTGGTCACCAACGGTCTTGGCGGCTATGCTTCCGGTACAGTGGCAGGGCCGCTCACCCGGCGCTATCACGGAATGCTGATTGCCGCTCTGCCCAATCCGTTAGGCCGTTACATGATGCTCAACGCGATTTGCGAACGCATGAAATTGCCGGACCACGGCGAATATTTTGTCGGACCACGCCAATTGGCCAACGCAACGGTGGACGCTCACTTAGTTGCGGAAGAGTTTCGTCTGGAAGCGGGGCTGCCCGTTTGGACCTTTCACATAAACGGCTGGATAGTTGAAAAACGCTTGCATTTGCCACATGCACAAAATACTGTTCAGTTGACATACGAGCTGCTGACCGGGTCCGCGGCCCTGCAGCTTGAACTACATTTCTGGGTCAATTTTCGCCATCACGATGCTCCGGTGAGCACGAAGCCTTCCGAACATTTTGCCCTTACGGCGCAGGAACACGGATACGAATTGGCGGGCGACCCGGACCAGCCTGTGTTGCGGCTCGCGATGCCTGGCGCTAACTTATCGTTCCAGCGCAGGATGGTGACTGACCTTCTGTACGAGACGGAAGAAAGACGAGGGTACGATTCGCTGGGCTCGCTTTTCAGCCCAGGTTGTTTCGACGCCAATCTGTCTCCCGGCGAGCGGGTTACTTTTACCGCTTCGGTCGAAAACTGGAACACGATGCTGGCGCTCTCTCCGCCGGATGTGAATCGCTTTTCTTTGCAAAGGCGGCAGGCCTTGCTGCAAATGGCCGAGCCGGCTCTTCGCGAGGAGATTGGAGGCGAGCTTGTATTGGCGGCGGACCAGTTCGTCATCAAGCCTGCCGGACGCTGTGAAGACCAGGTTCGCGCTATTGCGGCGGGAGACGAGTTTCGCACCGTGATCGCCGGTTATCACTGGTTCACCGACTGGGGCCGCGACACCATGATCAGCTTGGAAGGCCTCACGCTACGAACCGGACGCTTTACGGAAGCCGGTTGGATATTGCGCAACTTCGCGAATTATGTGAAGAACGGTTTAATTCCTAATTTATTTCCGGAAGGCGAGGAGGAAGGCCTCTATCACACTGCCGACGCCAGCCTGTGGTTCTTCCACGCAGTTTCGCGTTACTTGGCGTTCACCGGCGACCAACTCACGCTGCAACTGATTCTGCCGGTGCTCGAAGAGATCGCGCAAGCTCATCTGCAGGGCACACGTTTCGGAATTCACGTCGATCCGGCCGATGGGCTGTTGCATCAGGGCGCGGAAGGCTATCAATTAACGTGGATGGACGCAAAAGTAGGCGATTGGGTCGTGACGCCGCGGCGTGGCAAAGCAGTCGAGATCAATGCGCTCTGGTATAACGCGCTCTGCTGCCTGGCGGGATGGATGAATCAGGTGCATGGCCGCGGAGCGGGCGACACCTACGCACGAAGCGCGGAGAAGGCCAGAGAGTGCTTCAACCGGCGCTTTTGGTGTGAGGAGCGTGGCTATTTGTATGACGTGATCGATGGAGAGAACGGGGACGATATTTCCTGCCGTCCCAATCAGATTTTCGCGTTCTCTCTACCAAATCCCGTTCTTGATCCGTCTCACTGGGAGCCGGTGATGGACGTTGTGACACGCGAGTTACTGACATCTGTGGGACTGCGCTCGCTAAGCCCGTCGAATCCGGATTACAAGAGCCGTTATGACGGCGACCTGCGTTCTCGCGACGCTGCGTACCATCAGGGTTCGGTATGGGCTTGGCTGATTGGGCCATATATCGACGCGTGGTTGAAGCTCCATCCCGGGCAGAATGCCGAAGCGCGCCAGTTTCTGAGCGCATTTGCGCCGCATCTCAGTGAATCCTGTGTCGGATCGATCAGCGAAATCTTCGACGGCGAAAAACCGCACATCCCGCGCGCCTGCATTGCCCAAGCCTGGAGTGTGGCCGAGGTGCTCCGCTCCTGGGCGAATACTGCCTAATGAATATAGCGAGAGCATTCGTTGAGGTAGTATGCGCGTATAGATGACGGACGGCAAAGAACGCATTAAGAGACTTGTGTTTCTTGTCGTCGCGACCGTTATTGCTTGTTTTCTCTGCTATTGGATCGCACGGCCTTTTACGCAGCCTATTCTTACGGCAGCCATTCTGGCGATTCTGCTTCACCCTTTATTTGCGCTGCTGCGGCAAATAACGGGAAATCGCAATTGGGCTGCTTTTCTGTCACTAATCGTGCTGTTCGTGGTTTTTGCGGGGCTAATTACCTTACTGGTATTCGCCATCGAACGGGAAGTCGTCACTTCCTACCGCTGGTTCAAAGACAATACAGCGGCGCGGGATGGATGGACGGCGGCATTCAGCTCCTGGGTGGACACGGCGGCCGGCTGGATCGGCTTCAAAACCGGCATCTCACCGGACGTGATACGTGATGCCGCGCTGGCGCGTCTGGACCAGGCGAGCACCGCGATTATCAAGCAGGTCGGCAACGTTCTTACCAGTATCGGCACGATTACGGTCTTCGTTGTTCTGACATTTTTTACTTTATTCTTCCTTCTTCGCGATGGAAGACAACTGGTGAATCGCACTGCCCGGCTCCTTCCGCTGGACGACGATCAGATAGAGCAGATCATCGAAGAAACGCAAACCTCTATCCGGGCCAATGTTGTGGGGGTCGCGGCAGTGGGGTCCGTCCAGGGGCTACTTCTGGGGATTGGATTCGCGGTGTTGAGCGTTCCATCCCCATTGCTCTGGGCGCTGGTGACGTGCGCGTGCTCGGTGATTCCGTTTTTCGGCGCCGCTCTCGTTTGGGTTCCGGGAGCGCTGTATTTAGCTCTTACTGGCTCTTGGGTAAAAGGATTGATCCTTGCTGGGTGGGGCGCCGGCGTGGTCTCGCTGTCGGATAATATCGTCCGTCCCTGGGTGATTAGCGAACGTCTCAGACTTTCGCCTGGCATTTTGTTTTTTGCGCTGCTGGGAGGCGTGGAGATGTTTGGACCGTTAGGGATTTTTCTCGGCCCCGTCATCGTTTCAGTAACGCTCTCGCTGGCAAAGATGCTGCTGAACGAATGGAGGCGGCGGCCGATACCTTAGCCGTGCAAGTCCTTGTAAGCGACCAGGCAGCGCTCGGCGGGTTCGTCCTCGGGGTAATCGCTGCCTTCCTGCTCGATGAGATAGTATTCCACTCCGCCAACGGATTCGGCGGCATCGAAGATTTTCTTCCAGGGCGCGATGCCCTGGCCGAAGAGCACGCGATAGCCTTTGGCCGGCGACCAATCTTTGAGATGCAAGGAGCGAATGCGCCCCGGATTAGTGCGAATCCAGGCAACAGGGTCGTTGCCGGTCTCGAGACAGGTGCCGACATCCAGTTGCAGCATGATGCTCTTATCCGTGTTGCGAGCGAGAATTTCCATCGGCCTTTCGCCATCCACCGGCTTCCATTCGAGATCGTGATTGTGATAACCGGCGTGGAGGCCTTGGGCCTGCATGGTCTGGTTGGCTTGATTGAGAAGCTCCGCGACCTGCTTCCAGTCTTGTATGGTCGATACCTTGCCCGGGCTCGCGAGCACGATGTATCTGGTGCCTAACACCTTGTTTAAGTCAATAGCCTTTCCAAGGCCAGTGCTGGTGAAAGATGTCTTACCGTTGTGCGTGGAATAGCATTTCAGACCGAGATCATCGAGCTGTTTGCGGACCTGTTTGGCGTAATCGGTGGTCCATTCGTAATACGGGGCGAAAAATTCGACGCATTCGTAACCCATCTTGGCAACGGCCTGAAGTGTGCCGGGTAAGTCTTTTTTCAACGCGCCGCGCACGGAATAGAGCTCGAGACCGACAGGAATGGACGTCTTTTTTGCAGCGGCGAGAGGAACCGCACCAAGAGCGGCCACAAAGGAACGGCGGGAGAGTCCGGATCCATGCATGGCAGGAAAGATAGCACATTTGCATGAAATATTTAAAACAAACATTTCCCGCAGCGTCCGTTTCCCTGTAATATCTACTAGAGCGACTCTGTTTCTGTTATG
>JACZDA010110731.1_pt1 | contig 14303 bp, 15 predicted proteins | sample 8641761 | NCBI WGS metagenome assembly JACZDA01 (sample SAMN15324611, study PRJNA640507) | soil metagenome | isolation source: intercropping peanut in the first line | place: China: Luxin town, Laibin City, Guangxi Province | collected 2019-07-25 | depth 10cm m | reverse complement strand
TGCAATTGAAGCATCTGGTCACGCCCGCCGGCATGGGCGAGAGCTTTCACGTGCTGGTGATGGGCAAAGGAATTGACGAAGGGCGAGCGCGGCAACTCAGCGGCGTCAAATTCGCGCACTGAGCTTCAATCGACGCTTCAAAAGCAGGTCCTTCGCGGCGCTCCCTCGGCCAGCCTGGGTCACGCGACGCTCAGGATGACAAGATGTTGCCTGCTGTCCGACGCGAAGCCTGGACCAAGAGCCGACGGCCAAGAGCCGACGGCTGCCTTTCTTACACCGGCAACTGTTCCTGCTGCCAGCCTTGGGGGGCGGGCTGATTTTCGGAAGAAAGGTCGAGCACCAGCTTTTCCAGGATGAGGCGCTTGCTGGCGGGGTTGGAGCGCAAGGCCAGATCGGCGCGAGCCACCAGACGAACAGCGCGGGTCAGTTCGCGCTTGGATTTGTAGCGGCGGGCCTGGCGAATAACGTCCTCGGCGGCAAATGGCGGGACACGGAAGCCCTGCCACAATGCGGCCCACAGCATGCGCGTATCGCGCACATTGCGTTCCAGGATGACCAGCATCTGGCGGAAAGTCTTGGCCAGCATGTAGAGATGGCCGATGGCCGCTTCCTCACCTTCGCCGGTGGAAAGGATGGCGTCCAGCACCTGCAAGGCGCGCACCCGGTCCTTGGCGGAAATGGCGTCGGTCAACTCGTAGAGGGAGCGCTGCTTGGCCGCCAGCACCATGGTTTCCACATCGCCCAGGGTAATGCGCTTCTTTTCGCCCACATAGAGGAGCAGCTTTTCCAGTTCGCCTGCGATCATCATCATGTCGCCGCCCAGCGCGTCCACCATTTCGCGGGCGGCATCGGCGTCAATTTTGGCTCCCTGTTGCGCCGCCTGCTCCGTCAGCCAGCGCACGGCCTCGTTTTCCTCCACCCGGGCCAGTTCCACGATGCCGCAGAATTCGCCCAGGGTGTCGCGGATCTTCTCGTAGCGCTCTTTGTCCGTGAGTTCCATGCGGCGAACATCGGCGGGAATGCTGATGTGATCGGCCACAAAAATCAGCATGGCGTCAGGGTTGGGATTCTTCACATACGCCTCGATGGCCGCCAGTTCCGCTTCATGAGAGCCGCGGCCGTAGAGGTTTTTCACTCCACGCACAAAAAACACCTGGAAGGGCGCCATGAGCGAGGGAGTGCGGGCGCGATCGAGAATTTCGCTCAGCTCGGTTTCTCCGAGGTCGAACTCATAGAGGGCAAAGTCGCGCAGGTCGGCGGGCACCAGCGCCTGCAGAACAGCTTCGCGGCAGCGGCGGCGAAAAAACACCTCGTCGCCAACGAAGATGTAGGCGGGGCGCAAGCGGCGGCTGTTTACCTCAGCGACAAAGCGTTCCGTAGGCGCAAAAGCGCGCATCAGTAGGTCTCCAGCACATCGCTGACCAGGGCGCGGGCGAAGTCGCGGGAAAGCCGCTGCAGCGCCGGCGATTCTTCCTGGAAAAACTCGGAAAGCGAACTGCTCTCCTGATATTGCTCGCGGAACAAATAGCTGGGGTTATCGTAAAGTACTTTGCCCTTTTTGTCGGTCAGGGTCACGTGGATCCCCACCTGCACCAGCACGGTAGCGACGCGGTTGGTGCGGGTATCGAAGGTGAGCGGAGAGATAAAGGCGCTAAGCACGGTGGCATTCAGGGTGGCATCGGCGGAAGCATCTTGCCGGTTGATGACGTGATAGTGAGTGCGAGTGATGAATTCACGCACCACCGCCGCGGTCAGTCCCTGCTCCACACGGTAAACCCGGGTGGTGTTGCCGAACATGGGGATGGCGAGCGTGTGCAGGTCAGTGGGCAGGACGGTAGCTTTGCCGGCCACGTGATAACCGCAAGCAGGGAGGCCCAGAGACAAACCAAGCGCCAGGACCAAGCCCAGAGCCGGCTTCACTGGATCTTGCCTCGCGGGCGGGTGGTAGCTATTTCTTCGGCAATCTCCACGGCGGCGCTGGCGATGAGGCGGAGATTATCGGCGGCCGCCCACACCCAGATGCCATTTTCGTGGCTGGAATCGCGGCGGCAGGCCAGCAAAATCTCAGCCTGTCCCGCGGCGCTGACCGTGCTGGGCGATTCCTCGCCTACACGGCTTATGAGCACATGCTCACCCGCCAGCGCCTGCGCCATGTCTCCCAGCGATACCATTTCGGCCATCTCAAAATAAATGGAAAACGCATGTCCGTGAAAGATGGGAGCCTGCACCAGCATCAAGGCAGGCAGCGGCGCCTGTCCCGCCACGAGGCGCTGGTAGTGATCGAGGACCCGGTGTTCCGCTGACTCCAGGGGCAGTGCCGCCTTGTTGCCGTAACGGGCGACGAGGTTGAAGGCCACCTGGGTGTCAAAAACCTTTTGCGGCAATTCATGGAAAGAGAGCAGGTTCACGGTCTGTTCGTGCAACTCGTCAACGCCGCGGCGGCCCTGCTCGGAGGCCGGCTGGTAGAGCGTGGCCACGGCGGAGCGCAGCCGGCCCGCCTTCTGCGCCCGCAGCAATAGCAGCGCAAGCACAACGCTGGCGGGATGAGCGACCACCACGGGGGCGGGCTGCAAATTCGGAGCCGAAGCATGGCCCAATTGCCGCTCGACCCATGGCGAGCGCAGCGCCGCGCCAGGAGCGTCGTCCAAGCCAAACGACAGGTCGACGATGGCGCAGCCCGCGCGGCGCGCCATTTCCCAATGACGCCGGGTGAAGCTTTCGTCGGAGGCGAAGAAGGCAAAATCCACGTTTTCGAAGTGCTCCGGACGCACCGATTGAACGAAGCTCATCTCCTCGCCCACCGCCTCCAACTGGCCCAGGGACTCGTCATCATCCAGCAACTTCACGTCGCGGCGGGGAAAATTGCGGTCGCTGAGCACCTCGGCCAGTTCCTTGCCCTTGAGAGTGGCCGCGCCCACGATGGCAACGCGAAAACTATCCGCTCCGTGCGAGCCCGGTCGGGAGGGGGGTGCCGGTTTGGATTCTTGCGTCATCGCAACTCCGTCGCTTCCGTGTACGCGGGGGGCGGTGGGGGATTGCCCCGGCGGTGGAGCACGTACATTAACCGCCAGAATACGCCCGAGAGCATGTAAGTCATGGCAATCAGGAAGAGCACGGGACGGGAGAAAAACCAGATGGCGGCGAACAACAGCCCAAAAACAACGATGAGCCGAAAAGGATGGCGCCGCCGCCAGTCAATGTCCTTGAAACTGTAAAAGCGCCAGGTGCTCACCATGAGGAAGGCGGCGCCCAGCATGAGCACCAGCCAGATGAGGGCCACCCACCACAGGGCAATGGGATCGCCGCCGGCAAAATGCACCACTGCGGCCACCACGCCCGCCCCCGCGGGAATGGGCATGCCCACAAAATATTTTTTGCCCGGGCGGCCGGGGTTGGAGGGCTGCGGGTTCACCTGGATGTTGAAGCGCGCCAGGCGGCTGGCCCCCGCCATCAGGAACACGAAGCTGCCAATGATTCCCGCCTGCATCAGCTTGCTGTGCAAGTCGGCGTGAGCCATGGGGGGGAGCAGGTGAAAACCCCACATCCAGGCCAGCAAAGCGGGAGCCACGCCGAAAGTGATCACGTCCGCCAGGGAATCCAGTTCGCGGCCGAAATCGCTGCTGGTGCGGGTCATGCGCGCCATAAACCCATCCAGCGCGTCGAAGATGATGGCCAGGCCGATCGCTTTGGCGGCATTGTCGAAATGCCAGGGCTCCATGACGCTGGCCTGAATCACCTGGGAAATAGCGTAGTAGCCGGCGGCGATGTTGGCGGTGGTGAACAGCGAGGGAATCAGGTAAGCGCCCTTGCGCTGCCGCTTTTCGCGAAATGGGGCGTCTTCCTTGCGGCGCATGGGAAACGGAGGTTCTGTCATGGTTGGCCTCCCTTCCGGCCCTGGGAAACAACCGCGGACTGCAACTCGGAGCGCTCGCCGCTCAAGGAGGCGAGCACACTGGAGCCGCCTTTCACGCGGTCGCCGGTCTTGACCCGGAGGTCGGCGGCCGCAGCCAGCAGGATATCCACGCGGGAGCCGAACTTGATCATGCCCACGCGCTGCCCGCGCTCCACCACATCGCCCACTTTCCCGGTGAAGACGATGCGCCGCGCCAGCAGGCCGGCGATCTGCTTGAAAACTACGGTTTGGCCTTCGCCTTCCACGGTCACGATGTTTTGCTCATTGTGCTGGGCGCTGGCCGCTCCCATGGCGTTGCGGAACTGGCCACGCTGGTAGCGGACCTCGCGAATGATGCCGGCAATGGGGGAGCGGTTCACATGCACGTCAAAGACGCTCAGAAAAATGCTGATGCGGGTCCGCGTCCCCGATTCCAATTCCACGGTGGAAACGTCAGTAACTTTGCCGTCGGCCGGCGAAACCACCGCCCCGGCGGCGGCAGGTATCACGCGTTCGGGATCACGGAAAAACCACAGGAAGAACCCAGCCAGCAATAGGGGCGGCACAACCCAAGCGGGGCTGGCCAGCCAGGCCGCTAGCCCGGCCACAACCAAAAAGGCAAACCCGTAGTAGTACCCGTCCCGAACCATGAGATATCAGAGATTATAGGGGCAAAAGAGAAATCTGGCCGCATTCTCGGCGAAATCAGGTAAGTGGAATGGTTCAGGAACACACGAGTACACCGCCGTATCTGCTTGTGGCCATAGGCCCCGACGACGATCAGGCGACCTGGTTGGCGGTTCTATACTGCCGCTCAATCTGTTCCATCTGGTCTTTGAGCCGCAGCTTCAGCTTTTTAAGCCGGACTTCCTCCAGCTTCTCATCTTCACTGAGATATCTTTTTTGGGTGAGTGCGTCGAGGCGTTGCGAATACTGAAGGTGTTCCTGAGCCAGCCTGCGGAATTCCTCATGGCTGGCTATAAGCAAGTCTCTAGGAGAAAGCATCCTGCTTGGCCTCCTGTCTGCTTCTAGGGCAAACCTAGCACACCTGGGTTTGCGGCTTCAACCCATTTCGAGCTCGGATTCAGAATCACGCGTTCATTTGCGCTGCTTTCCCGAAGCGGGAGAACGGACGAAGTCGGCATTCAGCAAAGCCTTTAGAACCAATGGCTCACGTGGATTCGCTAAGGTTATGGCGGAATACAACTGCATCTTCCTGGGGATCATGGTAGTAGCTGGGACGTGAGCCGGTACGCACAAATCCACAACCCTCATAAAGGGCGCGCGCGGCAGCATTGGAAGGGCGTACTTCGAGCAGCACGGCAAGCGCGCCCTGCTGCCGGGCGTGTCGCAAGAGCTCACGTATTAACTGCTTTGCCAACCCATTACGGCGGGCGGCGGGAGCGACCACGATGTTTTCCAGCTCCCACTCCGGGCCGGCCGTTTGAGCGACCAGGAAGCCCTGGATTTCTTCGCTCTCCGCTATGAGGCAGAGGCGGGGAGGGGCATCCGGCTGAAAAATGACCTCGTATTGGGCGCGCGACCAATGGGCGGCGGTGCCGGCCTGGCGCTCCAGGGCAAGTATCAGGTCAATGTCCTGGGGCCTCGCCGCGCGGATGATGAATTGTGCCACGCGAGTTATTGTAAGGGCCTTCGCGCGAAAAGATTCGCCGCAGCCGTGGCGCGCTGGGCAGGTGCTGAAGAACCCAGCCCTTCGAGCCGGCTCTGCCCTTTCGTGCGCGCCCTTGGTGCACCCATGGCTCCCGCACCCGCCCTAGCATTAAGCCGATGCAAAAACAAACCATGCGCCTGGCATTGGCGGCTATTCTGTTGTTGCTCTGCTGCCCGGGCTGGGCTCAGCTGCCCCCACCCAGTTCCGATTACCACAAGTTCTGGGACAAGCAGAACCTGGCCATCCACTCTGGCAATTTCGCCATGCAGACGGCGGACGCCATCACCACCCGGCACGTCCTGGATCGTCACAATGGCGTCGAGCGCAACCCCTGGGCGCGGCAGTTTGTGACCCACGGCTGGGCGGGCCAGGCGGGTTACAGCTGGGGCTTGAGCGTGGGCGGCACCATTGTTACCAGCTACGTCCTGCACCGCACCGGACACCATCGGCTGGAAAGAATTCTGCCCATGATTGAGATCGGCTACACCGCGGGCACCGTGTTCGGCATGAATTTGCGGCACCGGGAGACGCCCCGGCGCTAAGCAAAGCTGGCCGCGATGGCCTCGACCAGCCCGGGAATGGTGAACTCGCGGGCCTCGATGTCCACCGGCAGGCCCAGTTCGCGCAGCGTGGCTGAGGTCACAGCGCCGATGGAGGCCAGCTTCACCCCTTCCAGAATCGGAGGCCGGGCGCTTCCCGGCTGCGACTCAAGCTCCAGCATGGCAGCAAAACTACGCACCGTGGAGGAACTGGTGAAGGTGATCACGTCGGGCTTGTGGGTGCTGTCGCGCAATGCGGCCCGCAAGCGGGCGCGCGAAGCTTCCGGCGCCACGGTTTCATAAGCCTCGGCCACGTTGACCACGGCCCCGGCCTTGCGCAGTTCTTCGGGAATCACGTCGCGCGCCACCTTGGCGCGCACCAGCAGGATGCGCTGGCCCTTCACCTGGGCGCGCAGAGCGCTGACCACCGCCTCGGCCACGTATTTCTCGGGCACCACATCCACGGTGAACTGCTGCTCTTCCAGGGCCTGCTCGGTGGCGGGACCAATGGCGGCTACCTTGAGGTGAACGAAGTTGAGGGGCTCGAGGCCGAGGTGCGCGATGCGTCCGGCCAGCGCCTTCACCCCGTTCACGCTGGTGAGGATGAGCCAGTCGTAGTCCTGGATGTGGAGCAGGGCTTCATCGAGGCGCTGGAAAGATGCGGGCAGGCGGATTTCGATAAATGGAATTTCCAGCACCTCCGCGCCCAATTCGCGCAAGGGCAGGGAGAGGGCGGCGGCCTGCTCGCGGGCGCGGCTGACCACGATGCGTTTGCCGCTGAGAGGGCGGGCGGCTGCGGAAGCGGATGCGCCGGCAGGCGTTGTCTTTCTTTTCATTTTTCCTTATGGCTGCTGCGGAGCCGGGGCGGGCTCGCCGTAAGTTTCCTGCAGAATGGCCTCCGCGCCACGCGCCAGCAGAGCGGCGGCCACGGCGGCGCCCAGCTTTTCCGGGCTGCCGTCCGATTGAGTTTCGCGCAGAACCTGGGAGCCATCGGGACGTGCGACCACGGCGGTGAGGTGCAGGTGGAGGCCGCGCACCTCGGCGAAGGCGCCGATGGGCCCCTGGCACCCGCCACCGAGATGACGAAGCAGGGCGCGCTGGCAACTGGTGCTGACGCGGGCCACGGCATCATCCAGGAAGGCAAGGTGCTGGCGGGTGGCGGCATCGCCTTCGCGAATCTCGGTGCCCAGGGCTCCCTGCCCGGCGGCCGGGCACATGATTTCCGGAGCGATCATTTCGCGCACCAGTTCGGTGCGTCCCAGGCGGCGCAGGCCGGCGGCGGCCAGGATGATGGCGTCGTAGTCGCCGGCTTCCAGCTTGCGCAGGCGGGTATCCACGTTGCCGCGTAGGGGCTCAATTTCCAAATCGGGACGAAAAGCCTTGAGCTGCGCCTGGCGGCGCAGGCTGCTGGTGCCCACGCAGGCACCCCGGGGAAGCTGCGCCAGACCATGCTGGCCGCGGGAAAGGAGCACGTCGCGCGGGTCTTCGCGGCGGGTGATGGCGGCGAGCTCAAAACCCGGCGGCACCTCGGTGGGCAGGTCCTTCAGGCTGTGCACGGCCACGTCAACCCGGCCCTCCGCCAGTGCCTCCTCAATCTCCTTGATGAACATGCCCTTGGTGCCCACCTGGGCCAGGGCGACGTCGGTGATCTTATCGCCGGTGGTGCGAATAATCTCGATCTCCACCTGGTGACCGTTGGCGCGCAGCAGGCCGGCGATGTGGTTGGCCTGCCACAGGGCAAGTTGCGAGCCGCGAGAGCCGATGCGCAGGGCGGCCATTTAAGAGCGCTCCTCCGGATCGCTGGAAGAGGCGCCGCGGGCGGCGCCGGCGTACTGGCGGCCCTTCTCCTGCAGGTTGAAGAGCTTGCGGATGAGCTCGACCACGGTGGTGGATTCAGGCTCGCGGGCGGCGGTTTTCAGCGCGCTGATGGGGGTGTGCATGATTTTGTTGATGATGCCGCGGGTAAGGGCTTCGACCGCCAATTCCTGCTCCGGGCTGAGCGGGCCCAGGCGGCCGCGCACGCGATCAATTTCGGCCTGACGGATGGTCTCCAGGTGGTCGTGCAGGGAGACGATGGTGGGGACCACGTCCAGGGTCTTGAGGCGATCCTGGAAGCGCTCGACCTCGGAAACGACGATGGCCTCGGCACGCTCGGCCTCGCTGCGCCGGTCGGCGACGTGCGAGCTCACCGCGCTCTGCAGGTCGTCAATGTCGTAGACGAAGATGCCGTCCACCTTGTTGACCCCGGGATCCACGTCGCGGGGCACGGCGATGTCAATGAAGAACATGGGGCGGTTCTTGCGCCGCGCCATGAAGAGCTCGGCGTGCTCGCGGCGGAAGATGGCGAAGGGCGCGCCGGTGGAGGTGATGACGATGTCGGCGCGGTCGGCGGTGTCATAGAGCTGCTCAAAGAGCATGGCTTGGCCGCCGAACTTGCCGGCCAGTTGCTGGGCGCGCTCATAGGTGCGGTTGGCGACGAAGATGGTGCCGGCGCCGTGGGCGATCAGGTGGCGGGCGGCCAGCTCGCTCATCTTGCCCGCGCCCACGATGTAGACCACCCGGCCCTCGAGCGATCCGAAAATCTTCTTGGCCAGCTCGACCGCCACCGAAGCCACGGAGACGGCGGAGGAGCCCACGGCGGTTTCACTGCGCACCCGCTTGGCGACGGCGAAGGAGCGGGAAACCAGCGCGTCCAGCCGGCTGCGCATGGCGCCGACGGCGCGCGCGGTGGCATAGGCTTCCTTGACCTGGCCGAGAATCTGGGGCTCGCCCACCACCATGGAGTCGAGGCTGGCGGCAACGCGGAAGAGGTGGCGGACGGCTTCGCGCTCGCGGTACTCGTAGAGGCAGCCGGCGTAGCGGCTGGGCTCGACCTGGAAGTAGTCACGCAGGAAGCCGCGCAGCTCGGTCTCGCCGTTGCAGCTGGCCAGCAGTTCCACGCGGTTGCAGGTGGAGAGGATCATGGCCTCATCCACGCCCGGGTATTCGGCCAGGCGGCGGATGGCATCGGCCAGGCGCGCTTCCGGAATAGCCAGCTGCTCGCGCACGTCCAGGGGCGCGGTGGTGTGGTTCACGCCGATGAGCACGAAGTTCATGGCGAAACAAAGCGGTGCACGCCGCTGATGAAGTTGGCCGCCCAGGCCACCACCGCGGCCAGAAAAGCGAAGGTGGCAAGATAAGCGGCGCGGCGGCCCCGCCAGCCGGAATTCCAGCGGGTGTAGAGCATGAGCACGTAAACCGCCCACATCAGCACCGACAGAAGCACCTTGGGATCGCGAAAGTAAACGGCGCCATACTTCGCCTGGGCCACCACCGAACCCGCCACCAGCCCCAGGGTCATGAAGGGGAAACCGAGAAGCAGGGAGCGATAGCCGATCTGGTCAATGACCTCGAGCGGCGGCATCTTGCTCAAAACCCCGCCGGGGCGCTTGGCTTTGAGGGCCCGCTCTCCCAGCAGGTAGAGCAGGCTGGCGCCGAAGCTGAGTACCAGGGCGGCATAGCCGGTGAAGATCATCACGATGTGGGCGATGATCCAGCCATTGCGCACCAGGGGCGTGGCCAGCACGATCTTCTGCCCGCCCATGGCGGAGACGAAGGTGAGCAGAAAGACCAGGGGGAAAACAAAAACCCCCGGGGTGGTGGTCTGGTAGCGCCAGTAGACCAGCATGAAGCCCACCATGACCACGAAGGCCAGCAGGGATTCGGAATTGTGGATGGAGGCAAGCAGCAGGGTGTGCTCGGCGGCGAAGGCCTCGGTAAGGGAGACAAAATGGAAGACCATGGCCAGGCCGGCGGCGTGCAGGGCGATGCGCCCCAGCAGGTCGCTGCGCCGCACCAGAATGAGCAGAGCATAGACCAGGCCGATGCCGTACAGCACCACCGCAAATCTAAGCCAGAAAAGGGGCATGAATCGAGTTTGCCGGCCGGCCCACACCGAAGCCCGGCCCATACTTCCGTTCTGCTGATTATATAGGGTGGGGGAAGGGGGGCGGCGGCGGCAGCGAGCGTGGTCACCGGCGGGTGTGACGGGGATCACAAAAGGCAGTTCTCGGTTCTCAGTTCTCGGTTCTCAGTTGCGGCGCCCTTACTCCAGCCCCAGGGAGGCCAGCAGTTCCTCGATGTTGGCGGCATCCACGGGCAGGCGCCGGGTCGCGCTGCGCAGGTCACCGGCCTGATCCAGGCCCTGGAACAGGCGCATCTTGGCGGCGGCATACTGCTCGGAATCGCTCAGGGAGCGGCCGTGCTGGGCGGCCCAGGCGGCGAGGGCCTGGCGGCGCACGAACACGCTGACCGCGAAGAGGGCCTTGCGATCGGGGCTGACGTCGAAGATGTACTCGCTGGCAGGGGCCTCGGGAGCCTCGGCCAGGGCTTCGCGCTTGCCCACGAAGTAGTACTGGTACACGTACCCGCTTTCCCCGGTATAGGTTTTCATGCGGCGAACCGTCATATCACCCTCTGGCGCGCGCTAACCCGCGGGCGCCTGGCCCGTCAATCCAGCAGGGACATTCTCGCAAAAAGGAGGGGGGTATGGAGAGGGGAGCAGGCGAGGGGCTGGAAATTCGGGTGGCTCGGCTGGAAAAACAGGGCCGGCGCTGGCAGGCGGCAACCCTGATGCTGGCGCTGGCCCTGGGCGTGCTTTTGACCGCGGCTTTCAGCGGGCAGGATTTCGACCACGGTTTCATTCTGCCGCCGCGCTCGCCGGGCATCCGGGCACGCGCTTTTCTGCTCACTGACCGCGATGGCAAGGTGCACGGCGAGTGGACCATGCAGGGCGAGCAGCCGGTACTGAAGCTCTATGGCGGGGACGGCAAGGTGCTATGGGTGGCGCCGCCCGAGGTCAAGTTCAGGCCGGCGGGAGAGAAGAAATAGAAACAATTGACGATTGCAGATTGACGATTGACGATTGAAAAACAGCTTTCAGCACTCAGCCGTCAGCATTCAGCCGAAGGACCCTTGAGGCCAATGGTGAAAAGCGGGGGGACGAGTTTTCCCCTCTGTTGCCTAGGAGGCTTATCCTCTCATTCAATATCTCTGTGGCTGAATGCTGAGTGTTGACGGCTGACGGCTGGTTTCCATTCGTCATTCTTCATTGTTTCTTCATTCCCCGGGCGCGGCCTGGCGCAGGCGCTGGGCGGCGGTCTCCGAACTCAACGGGCTGAAGTAGACCTCCTTGAAGGTGTAGGAGCGGGCGCGGCCGGCGACGACGGGCAGAATCTCGAGGTGCCAGTGGTAATCCTCGTCAATGGTCTTCCAGTAGCCCAGGACCTCGGAACGGTAAGTGCTGTTGGGGGAGGTGTGCAGGACGAGGTGAAAATCCTCGGTGATGGAACGGATGCGGACCAGGGTGCGGCGCAGCAGGGCGGCCAGATCGAGCAGCACGCCGGCGCGGCTAAGTGCCAGGCGCTCAAACGAGGACTCGTGCATGCGGGGCAGGATCCAGGTCTCGTAGGGCACGCGCGGCGCGTAAGGGCAGAGGGCGGTGTAGTCGCCGCGGACCTCCACCAGACGCGCGCCCTGGCGCTCCTCCTGCGCCAGAATGTCGCAAAAGACGCAGCGCTCCTTCTGCACAAAATAGTCGCGCCCGGCCCTTAACTCGTAGAGCACGCGCCGGGGCACGAAGGTAGTGGCGGTGAGCTGCGAGGTGGGGTGCTCGAACTCCTGCCCGGCTACGGCGCCGTAGTCCTTGAAGATGCTGACGTATTTGAAACGGCGGTCGCGCTTGAGGTCCTGGATGCGCTGGGCGGCGAGCAGCAGGAATTTTTCGATCTCGGCGTCGCTGGCGTTCCACAGCTGGCGGTCATGGCGGATGTTCTCGACCAGCACCTCGTGCGCGCCCACCGAGCGCATGCGGTCGTAGATGCCGTCGCCGCGGCGCTGCGGGTCGCCCTCGATGCGGTAGAGGGGAGCGGGGTGGACGACGGCGCGCGCCGACCAGGGGCCGCCATCGATGCTGGCCATGGAGGAGACGACCTGCGGCTGCAGGGGCGAGTCGGCGCAGAAGCGGCAGAAGCTCTCCTCCCGCCGCAGGCTCTCGGGAGCGTCGCCGGTGATGACCCAGGAGCGGGTAATGGGATCTTTGCGCAGTTCCATCTGACTAAAGAAAACACCTTGGAGGCGGGGAGAGTCAATGGCTGGAAACCGCTGACCGCTGACGGGTGACGGCCAACGGCTCTTGGCCTTCGGCTATTGGCTGTCGGCCTTCGGCCCTTCCCCTGGAACGTCCGCAAATCCCACCGCCGAGGACGCCGAGTGCGCCGAGAAATATTTGTTCTTTTTCTTGCCCTTTGGAGAAGAAATTTCGAAAAAATCAGGGAAGCGAAATTGTGACCTGATTTTCTCCGCGGGCTCGGCGAACTCGGCGGTGGAGGTAGGTTTTGGTTCAAGGCGGCTTTTCCACAGACTTTCGCACCGCACCGAGGTGCGGTGAGGGCCGCGGAGGGCGCGAGAGCGGGCTATAATCGCCCAGCGAATTTCCCCATGAGCGTGAGCGAGCCCTCCACCCCGCTGATGCGGCAGTATGCCGCCATCAAGAAAGAACATCCGCAGGCGCTGCTGTTTTTCCGCCTGGGCGATTTCTACGAGCTTTTTTTCGAGGACGCGGTGGTGGCGGCCAAGGAACTGGAGATCACGCTGACCTCGCGCAACAAGGAAAAGGGCGTGGCCGTGCCCATGTGCGGGGTGCCCTACCACAGCGCCGACGGCTATATCGCCCGCCTGATCCGCAAGGGTTTCAAGGTGGCGGTGTGCGAGCAGATGGAGGACCCGCGCCTGGCCACGAAACTGGTGCGGCGCGAGGTGACGCGGGTGGTCACGCCGGGGACGGCGGACGCGGCCCTGCAGGCGGAAGAGAACAATTTCCTGGCCGCGGTGGCGGGCGACGGGGAAACGGCGGGCCTGGCCGCGCTCGACCTCTCGACCGGCGAGTTCCGCGCCACCGAGTTCCGCGGGGCCGACGCGGCGGCGCGGGTGCGGGAGGAGATGGCGCAACTGCGGCCGCGGGAGGTGCTCTACGCCTCTTCCCTGCCGCTTCTGGAGACCACTGGGACGGGCCGGAGGAGTGAAGGCGACGGCCAGTGGGCGCACACCGCGCTCGAGGACTGGGTGTTCGCGCCCGACCACGCCATTCCGCTTCTGGAAAACCATTTCGGGGTGCTCTCGCTCGAGGGCTTCGGCCTGGGCGGCAAGCCGGCGGCCGCCGCCGCGGCGGGCGCCATCCTCCACTATGTGCGGACCACGCAGCGGGGCGCCCTCGAGCACGTGGACCGCATCGGCTTCTACGAGCGGCACAACTGCCTGGTGCTGGACGCGGTCACGGTGCGCAACCTGGAACTGGTCGAACCGCTCTACGCCGGCGCGGGCGAGGGGGTCACGCTGCGGCGGGCCATCGATCTCACCCTGACCCCGGTGGGCAAGCGCCTGCTGCGCGCCTGGATCCTGCGGCCCTCGCTCGACAAGGACGAGATCAACGCCCGGCTGGACGCGGTGGAGGCGCAGCTGGGCGGCACCATGGCGCGGGAAGAACTGCGGCGGGCGCTGGACGGAATTCTGGATCTGGAACGGCTTCTGAGTCGAGTCACGCTGGAGAGCGCCCATCCCCGCGACCTGCTGGCCCTCTCCGCCTCGCTGGCCAGAATTCCCGCGGTGAAACAGGCGCTGGGCCGGCTGGGCGCGGCCCGGCTCCAGAGCCTGGCGGCGGCGCTCGACGATGTGCCCGAGCTGCGCCGGCGCGTGGACGCGACCATCGTCGAGCAGCCGCCACTCAGCTTGGCCGAGGGCGGGGCGATTCGCGGCGGGGTGGACGGCGAACTCGACCAGTTGCGCGAGCTCAGCCGCAACAGCAAGCAGTACCTGGCCCAGGTGGAGCAGCGGGAGCGGCAGCGCACCGGCATCGCCTCGCTCAAGGTCAAGTTCAATTCCGTGTTCGGCTACTACCTGGAGATCTCGAAAGCCAACCTGCACCTGGTGCCCGCCGACTACGAGCGCAAGCAGACGCTGGTGAACGCCGAGCGCTTTACCACGCCCGAGCTCAAGGAGTACGAGGCCAGGATCCTGGACGCCGAGGAGAAGATGGTGGAGATCGAGCGGCGCATCTTCACCGAACTGCGGGCGGCGGTGGCGGGAGAGGCGCGGCGCATCCGCCAGACCGCGCTCGCCCTGGCGGAGGTGGACGTGCTCGCTTCTTTCGCCCAGGTGGCCGCGC
>JACZDA010080038.1_pt1 | contig 14329 bp, 11 predicted proteins | sample 8641761 | NCBI WGS metagenome assembly JACZDA01 (sample SAMN15324611, study PRJNA640507) | soil metagenome | isolation source: intercropping peanut in the first line | place: China: Luxin town, Laibin City, Guangxi Province | collected 2019-07-25 | depth 10cm m | reverse complement strand
CGAGTGTCGGCGGCAACGACGTCGTATCGGGTACCGATGCCAGGTCCAGTCCGCCCGCGTGCAGCCGCAGGAAATACACGGTGTGCGACACGTGATCGGGCTCTGGATCGGATGCGGCACTCGCGAGCGCGGTTATCGCGCGTGTCGCACCGGTTGCGATCTGCATGACCGCGATGTTGGGGATACCGCCCGAATCGGTGGTGCACACCACCGACGAATCGCCCGGGAGAAACGCCGCCTCGTACCGGTTCACGCCGTCGTGCGGACCGATTTCGTTAGGCACCTGCCGCGGCGCGCGAAGATCGATCACGGCGAGCCCCCACGTGCCGTCTCGCTGTACGCTCACGATCACGCGTGCGCCGTCCGACGAATAGCGCGGCCCATAGTACACCACGTGCGGCGATCCCGCTGCGAGCGTGTGCATCGCGCCGGTCGCGAGGTCGATGCGAACGAGATCGCAGATCCCCTCGATGCACCGGTCGGCAACGGCCTGCCGCCCGTCGGGCGACGGATCGGCGGTGCGGATCCCGGCGTCGTGGGTAATACGTCGCACCTCCCCGCTCGCCATGTTCCACCTGAAGAGATCGTCGCGCAGCGCGCCGTCGCCGCGGCCCGTCCGCCGCACGACCAGCAGCTCGCGTCCGTTAGGCATGAAGCGCGGCGAACCGTACGCGAATCCCGCGTGTGGGTAGAGCGTCGCCAGGGGCACCTTGGGCGCCGGACGCCACGATATCGCGGGCACGTCCTGCGGATCGCGCGCGAGCAACGCGGCGCGCGCCCGTTCGGCATCCCTCGCCGACGTGTCCGGCGCCGTCGTCCACACCACCACGCGACTCGGCGCGTTCCGGCGGGCGAGCACGATCGCCATCAGCGAGCCATCGCGCGAAACAGAGGGTGCACCGGTGCCCCACGTGAGTGATTGCACCGTCGTGCCGCGCCCCGAATCGGGACGCGACGCGACGCGCCGCTCGACGTCGCGCTCCACGTCCAGCGCGCGTCCCGTCAGCTCCGCGGTGAACCGGCCGTAGAGATCGGCTGGATATCCGCCGTAGACTCCCGCGAACGCATCGTCGAACGTCCGAACCTGGCGCGCGCTCATCCGCCGCCAGAGATGCACCAGGCTCGAGTCGCCGCGCCGCTCGACGAGCCAGTCGAGGAACGCCGAGCCCGCCAGGTACGCCATGTCGCCGCCTAAAAATCGACCGTCGACATCGAGCTGCGCATACGTCGGGAGCTTGCCCTCGAGTGCCCATTCGCGCAGCACGGCGGCGCGCCACGCGCTATGAGGGCGCCCCATTCCGGTAAGCTTGCCTTCGATATAGGTGGCGTACCCTTCGTCGACCCAGCGCGGCGCCCTGATCGCAATCGGGCCCAATCGCAACGGCGAGAGGCGGGTCATGAAGCCGTCCCATCCGTTGCGCGTCGGACGCGTGAGGTGCGCGATGTGCGTGTACTCGTGAACCGAGAGCAGCTCGCCCCATCCGCGGCTGTCGCCGATACCGCTCGTCGGATCCGGTGGCATCGGCCAGAAGTAGATCACGGGGTCTTCGAGCAGCGGCACCGCGAAACCGTTCGAGACATTGTTCGGATCTTCGACCACGAGCGTCACGCGACGCGCGGGCGCATTGCCGACTGCTGTGCTAACGGCGTCGTGCACGGCATCGATGCGGCGCGCCATGTCGAGCGTCCACGTTTCGGCGGATTGCGGATAGTGGATGACGAAGTACCGCGTTTCGATCGTCCGCCACGCCAACGACGGAATGGTGCGCGTCTGCGCCGGCAGCCGATGACCGGCGACGACCAGTGCCGCTGCGCACGCAAGGAGGGACGTGGTAACGCGCATGAGTCGATAATGATGAGTGTTGGCACCCACCCAAACAACGCGCCCCTCCACGCGCGACCTTTTTGGTGACATCTTGTGGTGCGGCCGAAAGGAGATGAGGTGAGCGGCACCACGCTGGAATCGGTTCTCTCGACTGTCCCGTTTGGGACCTGTCCCCTTCCCGGGATAGGTGCCGCCGGACAGCCTGGATCGAACGACTGGAAGGAGTTGGCAGACGCCGGCGTTCGGACCGTGGTCGATCTTCGCGCAGCGAACGAACCGCGGGGACACGATGAGCCCGACGCGGTGCGTGCGGCGGGTATGACGTACGTTCCCATTCCCGTGACGCAGTTCACGCTCGGTGACCAACAGTTCGACGCGGTGCGCGACCTGTTGCGCGATCCGTCGCGCAGACCGATCGTCGTGCACTGTGCGTCATCGAATCGGGTGGGAGCACTGCTGCTGCCTTACTTCGCGTTGGACGAAAACGAGCCGCTCGAGAAGGCCATCGAGCTCGCGATCGATGCCGGCCTGCGGAGCCAGGAGCTCGCCACGCTGGCGGTGGACTATGTGCGACGCCACGGCGCGTCGCCCTAACGGAGAACATTGTGTTCCTGCAGCGCTTCTACGAGGACCATCTCGCGCAAGCGAGCTATCTCATCGGCTGCCAAGGGAGTGGCGAAGCCGTGGTGGTGGACCCCAATCGCGACGTCGAGCAATACGTCGCCGCCGCGGCCGCCGAAGGGTTGCGCATCACCCACGTCACTGAAACGCACATCCACGCCGACTTCGTGTCCGGCAGTCGCGAGCTGGCCGAGCGCGCCGGCGCTAGGCTGCTGCTCTCGTGCGCCGGCGGACCCGCGTGGCAGTACGCGTTCGCGCAGGACGCTGGTGCGCAGCTGATCGGCGACGGCGCGCACTTCCAGATCGGCGCCGTGCGGCTCGACGTGATGCACACGCCCGGGCACACGCCGGAACATCTCACGTTCCTCGTCACCGATACCGCGATCGCGGACCGTCCGATGGCGGCGATCACCGGCGACTTCGTGTTCGTCGGTGATGTCGGACGACCCGACCTGCTCGAGCGCGCGGCGAACGTCTCCGGAACGATGGAGTCGAGCGCACGCGATCTGTTCCGCGCGATCCAACGGTTCAAGACGCTGCCCGATTATCTGCAGCTGTGGCCGGGCCACGGCGCTGGCTCGGCGTGCGGCAAAGCGTTAGGCGCGATGCCGCAGTCGACGTTAGGCTACGAGCGCCTCTTCAACTGGGGCCTCGCCGAGACGAACGAGGACCAGTTCGTCCATTCGGTGCTCGACGGACAGCCGGAGCCGCCGCGCTATTTCGCCGCGATGAAGCGCGTCAACCGCGAGGGTCCGCTCGTGTTAGGCGGTCTGCCGCACCCCGAGCGCTTGGGGGCCGCGCGGTTGCGGACCGCCCTCGATGCCGCCGCGACGGTGATCGACACGCGGCACGCCGCGGACTTCGCCGCGGGCCACGTCCCGGGCACGATCAACATTCCGCTCAACCGATCGTTCGCGACGTGGGCGGGTTCGCTGTTGCCGTTGGACCGCCCGTGTCACTTCATCGTCGACGACGATGACGCGCCGGTGCTCGCCGCGCGCGCCGCGCGCGTACTCGCGCTCATCGGCTTCGACCACATTGGCGGATACTTCGGCGCGGAATCCATCGACGAGTGGCACGCTGCTGGCGCCGCGCTCGAGACCGTGCAGACGCTCACGGCGCCCGAGTTGCGATCGCGGCTGGCGTCGGGCGGCGTCACGGTGATCGACGTCCGCAACGACCACGAGTGGAACGCCGGGCACGTGCGCGGCGCGCGGTGGATTCCGCTCGCGACGCTCGCCCAACGCGCAGGAGAACTGGACGCCACGGACACACTCGTCGTGCACTGCCAGGGCGGGACACGCTCGGCCATCGCCGCGAGCCTGCTGCTCGCGGCCGGTCATCACAACGTCGCGAATCTGTCCGGCGGATTCTCCGAGTGGACGGGCGCCGGCTTCCCCGTCGAGCGTTAGCTCAGGGCACGGCGCTCGAAGCTCCTGATGCCTAACGCCCAAAAGAGGCCGGTGAGCCCCACGAGAGCGCCGCACACGGCAACGAGGCTCATGTGCGGCAGCGCCGGCGTGAGCGCGCCGCGCATGCCTTCCGCCACGTAGACGAGCGGATTCACCAGCACCGCGTACTTCATCACCGGCACGGCCTGCAATCCCTGCCACGGATAATACGCGCACCCGAAGAAAATCATCGGCGCGACGACGACGCTGAACATCAGCCCGATCTGTTGCGGGTTGATGCCCGTCCCCATGAGCAGGCCAAGGTTCGAGAACGCCGCGGCGCCGAGCACGGTAATGAGCAGCACGGGTACAATGTGCGCACCGGCGAGCGCGTCGACCGGACCCATGATGAGCCGCGCCATCGGCAGCACGACCGCGGCGGCGATCAGCCCCTGCAGCACGCCCATCACGATTTTCTCGAACGCGATCAGGCGCGTCGGCACCGGCGCCAACAGCCGGTCCTCGATTTCTCGCGTGAAGCCGAAGTCCTGCACCATGGGCAGCGCCACCGATTGCACGCTCGACAGTGTGAGGCTCACGGCGATGATGCCGGGCAGCAGCGCCGCCCCGTATCCATGTCCAACGAACCCCATCCGCGGCAGCAAGTAGCCGAAGACGACGATGAACAGCAGCGGCTGCAGCGTCGTGCGCACGAGAAAATACGGCAGCTCGCGCTTCGTCACGTGCAGGTCGCGCCGCATGAGCGCGCCGAAAATCCGGAGCGTGCTCGGCGGCGGAGTCAGCCGGGTGGTCGGCATCAATCGAGCTTCCTTCCCGTTAGGGAGATGAACAACGTTTCCAGGCTTGGCGGCGAGAGGTGAATGTCGCGCACTTCCCTGCCCTCATCGCCGGCATCACGAATCAACGTTGGAATGAGCTCACCGCCGCGCTCGGAATAAATCCGGAGCACCGTGCCCTGCGTCTCCGCGCTCGCGACGCCGGGGAGTTGGCGCGCGCGGGCCGCGACGGCCGTCGCATCGCCATCGAGCACGAGCTCGACTAACGTGCCGCCGGGCGCGCGCGACTTGAGTCGTTGCGGTGTGTCGAGCGCCAAGAGGCGGCCTTGGTGCATGATCGCCACGCGCTCGCAGAGCCGGTCGGCTTCTTCCATGTAGTGCGTCGTCATGATGATCGTGCGACCGTCCGCGTGGAGCCCGCGCAGAATGTCCCACAGCGCGTGGCGGGCCTGCGGATCGAGTCCCACGGTCGGCTCATCGAGGAAAAGCACGCGCGGCTCGTGGATCAGCGCACGGGCGATCATGAGGCGCTGCTGCTGTCCGCCGGACAACTGATCCACCTTCGCCTCGGCCTTCTCGGCGATGCCTAACTGATCGAGCAGCTCGCCGGCGCGGCGCCCCGCCACCGATCGCGCAATACCGAAGTATGCCGCGTGGAAAACGAGATTCTCGCGTACGTTCAGGCTGCGGTCCGGATTCGGCCGCTGCGGCACCACGCCGATGCGCTGTCGAACCACCACTTCGTTGGACACGACGTCGGCGCCAGCCACCGTTGCCGATCCGCTCGTCGGCTTCACGCGCGTAGTGAGGATGCCGATCGTCGTGGTCTTGCCGGCGCCGTTGGGGCCGAGCAGTCCGAAGAACTCTCCGTCGGGCACGGCGAGGTCGAGCCCAACGAGGGCGACAATCTCGGGACGCACCTCCGCGCCACGGCGCGCGCCCGGCGCGGGATACACTTTGCGCAGCGCAAGCGTGCGGATGGCGTCGGGCGTGTCGGTCATGCGGATCTGCGCGAAGAAGTGGGCGCATCGCGCGATCGCGCGACGGCCGCGTAAGGTACACGCCGACCGCCGCGCGAATGAAGAGCCGAGGGAAACCCAGACCCGGCGCTACGGTGCCGGCTGGTTGTTCACGAAGCCGAAGGTGAACGTCTGCTCGGTGAGCTGGCGGATCTTCGTGCCCTGCACCGTCGCCGGTTTGTACCGGAGATTCGGCAATATGGCGCGCACGGCATCGGTGAACGGGTCGCCGGAGCTTTGCAGGATCTGCACCGTGTTGGGATCCAGCTTGCCGTCTTCGTCGACCATGAACTGCAGGCGAACGAATCCGCGCACGTCCTGCGACTTCATGTCGGGCGGATAGAGGGGCTGCGGGTTATCCGCGAGCGGCCACGCCGGACACGTGGTGCGCTTCTCCAGGTACGGCTTGTCGCCGCCGTCGGCGTGACGGCCGACGTACAACGAGAAGACTAACGAATCGGCGGTGACGCTCGATGGAATGGCGGCGATCGCTTTCGTGGTTGCGGCCGACATGATGGCGGACGTCAACGCGCTGTCGAAGTTCGCCGTGGTCGACGGCGTGACTAACCGAGTGCCCGAGATGTGTCCGTCACGATGCAGGGTGAATTGCGCAACCGCGAATCGGGGCGTGCGCCATTCGACGGGGCTGAAATAGAAGAATACGGCGTCGTCGATGTGGCGAAGATAGTTCGTCGGGAGCTCGACGCCGCTTGCGCCTGACAATTCGGCATCGACCATCTCGATTTTGGGACTCTGGCATGCGCGCGCGTAGATCGCCGCCTGGCTGTTGTAGTCTCGGTGAACCAGGTCGGCTTGGGCGGGAAGCGCGCCGGCAGCAACGACGGCGCTCAGCACGAGACAGAAAGTGAATCGCATCGTGTCGCTCCATCACTGTGAAGAAGGCACACCGCCATAGCCGGGGGCCCGGCACGCAACGAGGATTTGCGCCGCGCGGAGGCGCGGGGGCGTACGGTACAGTGCGCTTTTAGGCGTCTGCGCGCAAGTAGTACGCCGACCGTTGCCCAACGCAACGGACAGTCGTCGCTGCACGATGCTTCCCGCCCCGCTGATTTCGCTGGCACTCGCGCTGCTCGGTGGTTGCCCGGCGAACCCCGCTCACTGCGTGCTGAAGAACGTTCCACCCGATTCGGTCGGCATGTCGCCCGACCGGTTGGCCACCATCTCGCACGTCGCCGAACGCGGCTTGGATGCACGCGGCTATCCCGGCCTTGCCGTGGTCGTTGGGCGGCACGGTGGTCTGGTGTGGGAACACGGATACGGTTCGCTCGACTGGGATACGATGAGCGCCGCCGTGGATCCCACGCGCACGATGTACGACCTCGCGTCGCTCACGAAGGTGGTCGCGACGACGACCGCGATCATGGTGCTCTACGACGAGCACCGCATTCGTCTCGACGACCACGTGTCCAAGTACCTGCGCGCGTATCGCCGCGGCGCGAAGCGACAGGTCACCATCCGCATGCTGCTCGAGCACCGGGCCGGTCTCCCGCCCGGCCGCAACGTGTACCGGCGCGGTCGCTCGACCGCGACGGCTCGCCAGATGATCCTCGCCACGCCGCTCGAGTATCCGCCCGATGAACGCGAAGTGTACTCGGACGTCGGCGCCGACGTGTTGGGCTTCGTCGTCGAAGCCGCGAGCGGCCAGCGGCTCGACGACTTCGTGCGGTCGCACGTGTTCCGTCCGTTGGGCATGACGTCCACGATGTTCCGGCCGCCGCGCACGCTGCGGGCGCGCATCGCGCCCACCGAGATCGCGTCGAGCCGCGGGCACGCGCTGCGCGGCGAGGTACACGACGAGACCGCCGACGCGTTAGGCGGCGTGGCCGGCAACGCAGGCCTGTTCGCCACCGCCGGCGACCTGGCGGTGTTCGCCCAGATGATGCTCGACCACGGCACCTACCACGGCGTGCGCATCGTCCGCGACTCGACGGTCGCGCTCTTTACGCGGCGGACGTCGGGCTGGCGTGCGTTAGGCTGGGAGACGTGCTCCGGCGGCGCGAGCTGCGGCCGCTACATGAGCGACCTCGCGTACGGCCACACCGGCTTCACCGGCCCTTCCATCTGGATCGATCCGGAGAGCGATCTGTTCGTGATCGTCCTCGCCAACCGCATGCACGAGCTGCCCGACGGCCGCGCTCCGGAGTCCGCCGTGCTCGCCGACGTCCGCGCGGACATCGCCGACTTAGCCGAGCTCTCGGTGTCCGACGACAGCGTCCGCCGCGACATGCCGGACGCCATGCGCGCCGACCTCGCGATCGGCTGGCTGCACTGACCGTTCGTTAGGCTGAGTCGGCCGCGGCCAGTGTGCGTGCCGTTCGCACGGCGCGTCGCACGGCCCGCACGACCAGCGTCAACTCGCGGCTGCTCACATCCATCGGAAATCCCCGCACATCGCCGGTCGAAAAGAACAGGCGATACGTGCTGGCGCCCTTGGTGATGTGCCGCGCGAACTGCAGTCCGGCGCCCGTCGCGGGATCGGTGGCCACCGTGCGGTAGACGCGCGTCGTGCGCGCGCCAACACCGCGAGCCCTGATGCGCACTATGGAATCGGCCAGCTCGTTGGCCGCGTCGGCGGCGAGACTCACGGTCGCGTTGCCCGCGTCGGTCGATGCGCCGATGAGGACGTGCCCCGTGCTCAGCGCGTCGATCCCGATCACGCCGTGCTGCAGCGCGAGCGTGGCAATCGTGCGATGCACCGCCTGCGCGCGCGCCGGCGACACGCCGCCCAACAGAACCACCACCGCGGCGGCGGCAAACCACCACCGCCGCCAGTCCATCGACTCAGTGCGATGCCGACGCGGTTGCCAGCAGATCGGCTTGGGTTTGGCCCTTGCGGATGATCTCGATGGCACGCTCGAGCTGCACATCGTCATCGAGCTCGCGACGCTTGGCGGTCGAATCGCCGAACGCAAGACGCGCCACGCGGTCGCCGAGGAGGCGATCCACCTCGCTCGAGGCGCGATCGTACAGGCCGCGGTCCACGGTGACGCCGGCAGTGGTGAGGCGCTTGTACAGCTCGTCGCGCCACTGCTGACTAACGGTGAAATCGGGCTGCACGTGCCCCTTGAGCTCGAACGCGTAGTTGTAGAGCGTGACATAAAACTCCTGCGACTTCGGCGTCACCGCCTTCACGAAATCCTGCTCGGTGCTGTCCAGCGTATCGGGGCGCACGATGATGTCCGGCGTGATGCCGCCGCCGCCATACACCACCCGGCCCGCATCGCTCTTGAACGTCGGCCGCGCGCGACGGGCCGAATCGGTTTCCACCGAATCGGGTTCATCGATCAACCGGCCGTCGATGAATTTGCGCTCCTTCTGAATCGACCGCCCACTCGGCGTGTACCACTTGGCCGTCGTCAGCTTGAGCGCCCAGCCGCCATCGAGCGGGAACAACGACTGCACCAACCCCTTGCCGAACGACGTCGTGCCTAACACAAGCGCGCGATCGTGATCCTGCAGCGCGCCGGCCACGATCTCGCTGGCCGACGCCGTATAGCCGTCGGTGAGCACGACGAGCGGAATCGTCGGCGCCACCGGATCGCCTTTCGCCGTGTAAACCTGCGTGTCGCCGGCGCGCGCGCGAACGCTCGCGATCTGCTGGCCGTTGCGCAGGAACAGATTGCTGATCGCGATCGCCTGGTCGACGATACCACCGCCGTTGCCGCGGAGGTCGATCACCAGTCCGTGCGCCCCGTCGCGCGTTAGGCGGCGGACCGCGTCCTCGAACTCGTCGGCAGATGTCTCGTTGAACTGCTGCAACGGAATGTAGCCGACCTTGCCGTCGAACATCATCGCGAACGGCACCGCGGGAATGTGGATCACCGCGCGCGTGAACGTGAGGTCGATCGGCGCCGTCACGCCGGGCCGCGCGAACGATACCTTCACCGACGTCCCGGGCGTCCCCTTGAGCAGGTCCGTCACCTGCACGAGCTTCATGCCGCGCGTCGTTTGCCGGTCGACCCCCACGATGTGATCACCTTCGTGTACGCCCGCCCCTTCCGCCGGCGTGTGCGGGTACACCTTGGTCACGACGATCGCGCCCTCTTGATCCTCGACCAGCATGCCAAGTCCCCCGTACCGCCCACCGGTCTGGCGCGTGAAGTCCTGCAATTCCTTTGGCGAATAGAGCGCCGCGTACGGATCCTGTAGCTCACGCACCAACCCGCGCGCCGCCTTCTCGTAGAGCGCCGCGTTGCTCACGGTATCCACGAAGCGGTCGGACACGAGCGAGAGCACTTCGTCGAACAGATGTGGACCGCTGCGATCGCGCGCGGACTCCACGATGAATGCGCTCGCAGCCAGCGGCAGCAGCGCGACGCCGACGATGGCGGCCCGACGGAATGGGTGCGTCATGTGCCAAATTCCACGTGAGGAAGGTGGGGCGTGCAGGGGGCTCAGTACAGTGTAGCGAGACGCGTGTCGTTCCGGCAATCGGCGACTCGCTCCTGTAGAATGACCACCAGCCCCATCGCCACGTTTCGAGCTAGTTTTTGATCACCACGAAAACCGGATCGTGCGGATTCAATGCAAGACGCTGACGTAGCTCTGATAATGCGGTGCTCACGGTGCGCCACTGAGGTGCCCGGCGACTCGCTCGACGTCGAGTGTCCCGCGTGCGGCGGCCTGCTCGAGCTTGTCGCGCCGCTTCCATCGATGCACGGCGACGCGCTCCGTCACCTGTGGGCGAAACGGCGCGCCAGCATCGACGGACCCGATGCGTCCGGCGTCTGGCGATATCGCGAGCTGCTGGCGGCATGCGCCGACGATGTCGTGTCGTTTCCCGAGGGAAACACGCCGCTCATTTCCGCCGGCGGCGCGGCGCGCTGGGCCGGTTGCCCAACGCTGCGCGTGAAGCACGAGGGACTCAATCCCACCGGCTCGTTCAAGGATCGCGGCATGACGGTAGGGGTCACGCACGCGAGACGGCTCCGCGCTCGCGCCGTGGCGTGTGCGTCCACGGGCAACACCGCCGCGTCCCTCGCTGCGTACGCGGCGAGAGCGGGCGTGCCGGCACTCGTTTTCATACCGGCCGGCAAGGTCGCGATGGGAAAGCTCGCGCAAGCGCTGGCGTACGGTGCGCGCACGCTGCTCGTGCGCGGAGATTTCGATGCCTGCTTGTCTCTCGCGCGCAAGGCGGCGCGCGAGCTCGGCGTCTACCTCGTCAATTCCATCAACCCCTATCGGCTCGAGGGTCAGAAAACCATCGTCCTCGAGATGCTGGAACAGTGCGGGTGGCAAGCGCCCGACTGGATCGCGCTCCCCGCCGGCAACCTCGGCAACACGGCAGCGTTCGGCATGGCGTTAGTCGCCGCGCGCGAGTGCGGGCTCATCAGCCGGCTCCCGCGTCTGCTCGCGGTGCAAGCGGACGGCGCGTCGCCGTTTGCGCGCGCGTTCGACAACGGGTTCACGGCGCTCCAGCCCGTCACGCCTAACACAGTCGCGACCGCCATCAACATCGGCGATCCCGCGTCGTACGACCGCGCGGTACGCGCGATTCGCGAGACGAACGGCGTCGTGACCAGCGTGCACGACGACGACATTCTCGATGCGAAAGCGGCGATCGATGCCGCGGGCATCGGATGCGAGCCGGCGAGCGCCGCGTCGGTTGCCGGTGTCAGGCGCATGATCCGCGACGGCGTGATCGCCCCGGGAGAGGATGTGGTGTGCGTGCTCACGGGGCATCTGCTGAAGGATCCCGACGCCGTGGTCCGCTACCACGATCAGGCACACGCAGACCGCCAGTCGTCTAACCCGCCGCGGGAAATCGACCCGACCATCGACCACGTTCGTCGCGCGCTCGAGTTGGACTAGGCGTGCCCTGTTGGCACAGCTCGGTGCGGGCAAACTGGCGTAGGGCAAGGGGTAGGCAGCCGCGCAAAAAAGACTTAATATCGTCCTCGCTCGCTGGCGTACCGACCGGCATTCCGTCACTTTTCCCGGTGCTCTAAGGTGAGGAGACAGGCTGCTGGTGCGGAATGGCGCACCACGTGTTTGCCATGTCGTCCCTCACCCGCTTTGCGTGCCGTCGATCCGCCCGCCCGTTGCTACTCTTCACCCTCCTCGGAAGGTATCTGTGACGGAAACCGCATCACCCGCCTGGCTAGCCGGTGAGAAATCCAGAGAAATCTTTGACGCGGAGCAGGAATTCCTTGCGCCTGGGGCGCAGAGCTTCGCGTTGTTCAGCAAGATTTGCATCGACCATGGCGAAGGCTCACTGTTGTACGACGTCGATGGCAATCGATACATCGATCTCATGGCCGGCATCGGCGTGGCAAGCCTCGGCTATGCCCACCCGCGTTACGTCGCAGCCCTCCAGAAGCAGGTCTCCCGGATTCACGTCGGCAGCTTTACGTCGGAGAATCGCTCCGTGCTCGTGCGCATGTTGGCCGAGCTCGCTCCGGGCGATGTGAATCGCACGCAGTTCTATTCGAGCGGGGCGGAAGCAGTGGAGTCGGCGCTGCGACTCGCCAAGTCGTACACCGGGAAGGATGAGTTCGTTGGCTTCTGGGGCGGGTTCCACGGTAAGACGGCGGGTGTGCTTCCCTTGTTGGGCAGCACCTTCAAGCATGGACTCGGTCCGCTCATGCCGGGCCGTTATTCGTCGCCGTACGCATCGTGCTCGCGCTGCCCGTTCGAGAAGAATTTTCCGGCCTGCGACTGGGCCTGCGTCGATTTCCTGCGCAAGAAGATCGAGCTCGAGACGGCGGGCAACATCGCGGCAATCATCGTCGAGCCCATTCAGGGAACGGCCGGGAACATCGTTCCGCCCTTAGGCTTCCTGAAGGCGTTGCGCGAGCTGGCGGACGAGTTGGACGCGCTGCTCATCGCCGACGAGATGATCACGGGCTTCGGCCGCACGGGCAAAATGTGGGGCGTCGAGCACGAAGGGATCGTCCCCGACATCATGAGCGTGGGTAAGGGCTTCGGCGGCGGCTTCCCAATGAGCGGCTTGCTCATCCGCGATGAGGTCGCGTTCGCGAAGCCGTGGGCGAATCCAAGCGGCAGCTCGTCGAGCTACGGCGGCAACCCAATGGCGGCCGCTGCTGCGCGTGTCACGCTCGAGACGATTCTCGAGGAGAACCTGGTCGCCCATAGCCGCGACCTTGGCGAGAAGATGATGGCCGAGATGCAGAAGTGGGAGAGCGAGATTCCGATCGTGAGCGACGTGCGCGGGCGCGGCCTCATGATCGGCATGGACCTGGTCGTGCCGGGCACGCGGACGCTGCTCGACAAGAAGATCACGCGCTGGATTTTCGACACGCTGCTGTCGCGTGGCGTGCTGGCGATGATCTACAATCCAGAGGTGCGCATCAATCCGCCGTTAGTCATTCCGGAAGACCTCGCCATGGAGGCGTTGGCGACGATGAAGGACGTGCTGACGGAGGCCTCGGAAATGGCGGTGCGCAGTTGAGACCGACGCCGACGTCCGCGACGCAGATCAGCGAGCTCACCCCCCGTCCATCGGCGCCGGGACATGTCCCGGCGCCGCGCGTCTATCGGGGCGCCGTGATCGGACTGGGCGGCATCGCGCGCAATGCGCATCTGCCCGGGTTCGCGCGCGATCCGTTAGTCAGCACGCGATTCACCATCGTGGCGACGATGGACGGCGGGCCCGGCGTCGCGCCGGTGCCGGGCGTGCAACACTTCGGGCACCTCGATGACCTCCGCGATGCGGGCCCGATCGATTTCGTCGACATCTGTACGCCCACGGCGTCGCATCTCGAGATCACGTTGTGGGCATTGGACCACGGCTACCACGTGATGTGCGAAAAGCCGGTCGCTTTGAACCGCGCCGAAGCGGCGCGCATTTCAGCGGCCGCTCGTGCCGCGAACCGCGTTGTGATGCCGTGTCACCAGTACCGGTACAATCCCGTGTGGCTCAAGGTGCGCGAATGGCTGCACCACGGTGTGATCGGTCACTGGCACCTGGCCGAGTTCCAGGTGCATCGCCTCATGGCGGACCGCGGCACCGGTGCCGCAACGGAGACGCCGTGGCGCGGTCTCGCCGAGCACAGTCGCGGTGGCGTGCTGTTGGATCACGGGACGCATCTCATTTATCAGATGCTCGACGCCGCCGGACTCCCGGAGTCGGTGCGCGCGTGGACGGGCCAGCTGCGTCACGCCGACTACGACGTCGAGGACAGCGCACAGCTCCTGTTCGAGTATCCGGAGCGGTTAGGCGTCATGTTCCTGACGTGGGCCGCGCGGCACCGCGAGAATCGCGTGCGCTTCGTGGGCGAGCGGGGCTCGATCGAGTGGGTGGGCGGTATCCTCCGACTCGAGCGAGACGGCGACGTGACGTCGTACGACTACTCGGCGGAGCTCGACAAGTCGTCGTATCCGGGGTGGTTCGCCGGTCTGTTCGGGGCGTTCGCCAACGCGATGGACACCGGGTCGGCGGAGCCGCACCTGGAAGACATCCGCAACGTCGCGGCCGTGCTTGAAGCGGCGTACCGCTCGGCGGCCGGCGGCTGTCGGGTCGCCGACCTGTAGTGGTCTAGTGGAGCGCGTCCGATTTTCGCGTAGCACGCCTACAACGTGGCTCTGACATCGGGGCGAGAATTCTTGGCTCCTCTGTAGAGGGTGCAAAGGATAACAAAAAGGGCTCTTCTCCCAAGTGAGTGGGTACTTTTGTGATGTTTTTCAGATTTCTGG
>JACZDA010058930.1_pt1 | contig 14344 bp, 8 predicted proteins | sample 8641761 | NCBI WGS metagenome assembly JACZDA01 (sample SAMN15324611, study PRJNA640507) | soil metagenome | isolation source: intercropping peanut in the first line | place: China: Luxin town, Laibin City, Guangxi Province | collected 2019-07-25 | depth 10cm m | reverse complement strand
GGCGCCCGCCGCAGCCGCCAGCATCGCGCTTACCAGGATGGTCAACTGTTGCAGCTTGATCGCCTGCGCGGCGGGAAAACTGCTGATCACCAGCAGGAGGAAGACTAACTTCCCACTCTGGGAAATGTGCCAGCTCAACGCCTTGACCCAGAGCAGTACCGTGGCCAGGATGAGCCCGGCCAGCACCCAGGTGAAGCCTAACCGCACCAGGGAAAAATCCAGATGCAGAAATGGCGCCAGCAGAAACGCCACATAGACGGGATAGACGAATCCCTGCTGGTCTTTAGGGTCATAGCGCCGGGTGGGATCGAGTTCCCGGCCGTAATAACCCACCTGAATTTCGCGGGTGACCTGCGGGCTGTAGGGGTCAACCCGGTGCAGAAGGAGTTCGCGGGAGCCCAGCCAGCGCGGATAAAGGTCGGAGAGATTGCCGCGAGGCCGGCCGTAGCGGGCGGCATCCGCCTGCTGGTAGGGAACCAGGACTTTCCCCACGTAAAACCACATGCTGGCGGCCATCAGCAATGCCAGCGCGATTATCAAAGGGCGGGTCCGGTCCAGTGAGCGCTGGCGGGAAGTCGCTGGCATTTGCGAGCCGGCGGCTCGCGCAGGGCGCGGGGACAATCCTGAAAACCTCAATCCACTGGAGAACCAAGCCATGTCATCAGCCCAGCCGTTCTCGCCTGGGACGGGGTAACCGATGGCGGTATCTTCTCATACCGCTGGTTGTGAGTCTCGAATCTACTTGCTGGACTCGGCTTCGGGCCGGGGGGTGGATGGCGCGCTTTCGGATAGGGGAAGGAACACTGAAAACACCGTACCGCTGCGCTGCGGACGGACGCTGCTGCGGAATCGTACGAACCCGTTGTGCCGCGCCACGATGCCCTGGGAAACCCAAAGTCCCAGTCCGGTCCCGCTTTCCCCTTTAGTAGTGAAAAAGGCTTCGAACAGGCGGGGGCGGTCATTGGGGGGAATCCCCGTGCCGTTGTCGGCAATCACGATGCGTACGCCAGGCTTGCGCGAGTTCGACCATTCGTGGGAGGGGTAAAGCCTGACGCAAATTTTGCCCTGGGGAGGGCACGCCTCCAGAGCGTTCAGGAAGAGATTGGAGATCACCTGCGCCACTTGGCTGGTGAATCCCAGAATCTCGCCATCAAAGCGCAGATCCCGCTCTATGCAAATGTTCTTAAGTTCGGCTTTGCCCTGGTACAACGAGATGATGGATTCCATCAACTGCTTGAGGGCTACGGGTTGGGGCTGCCTGGCCTCGCGATAAAAGGCTAAGGTCTGGCGAGTGATGTGAGCGACCCGCGAAAGCTGTTGCTGGGCAGCATTGGCATAGCGCAGCACCTCGCTGTCCAGCCCGGGCAGGGTTTCAATGAGATAAAGAAGATTGGTGACCGCCTCCAGCGGGTTGTTGATTTCATGAGCTATGGTCGCCGCCAGGCGGCCGGTGGCGGCCAGTTTTTCCGAACGCCGCAAGGACTCCTCCACCCGCTTGCGCTCGTCAATATCGAACAGTGTGATGACGCAACCAGCCGGCCGGCCCTCCAGCAGAACCGGAGCGGCGCTGAGGAGAAAATGGCGGCGCTCCCCGCCGGATGAGTAGATGACCTCGACCCCACGAAAGCTGTGGCCGGCAAATAAATGGGCAGTGCTGAAGCGGCGAGATGGGGTACGGCCGCCCGGAACGCACAGTTCGAGCGGCATAACCGCGTCGAACTCCTGAAACAGCGGGTTAGTTCCGCACAATTGCTCCAGAGCGTGGCTGGCCTGCAAGACTCGGCCATTCGGGTCGCAAACCGCCACGATTTCGCTGGCCTGCTCCATGATGAGACGGGCCAGTTTGCCCGCCGCCAGCATCTCCTGGTTGCGCTTCTGTTCGCTCAAATCGGTGACCACCATGGCCACCGCTCGCGAGCCAGACTCCTGGAAACTGCGCAAGGAAATGTAAACCGGTATCAACTCACCGTGGGCAGCCAGCAGGCTGGTTTCCGACCTACCGCTGCCTTCCACCGCCTGGCGCAGCAACGCCTCGAAAGCCTTTCTTTCGGAGGCAGGCAGAAGGTCCAGCACCGAACTGCCGATCAGATCATCCAGGGGCCGGCGCAGCATTTCGGCAAAGCAGCGGTTGCAATACAGGATGGTGCCGTCGGCAGCGACCGTGGCCGCTCCTTCGTTGATGGCCTCCACGAAAACGCGGTAGGCACGCTCGGCGCCGGCCAGCGTATACAGGCGGTCGCCGCCTGGGCTGGAAACCACCACCGCATCCACCGCTCCCGAATGAATCGCTTCCAGGGCATCTTGTGCAGCCTGCAACTGGCTACGCAAGTCCTGCGCTTCGCTGCCCTTAATCTTGTTTCTTTTTTGTACCACTCAACTGTTCCCGCTTCTTGTTTATGACAATGCCTAAACTGCGCAAGGTCTTAGCGACATCGGACATATCCCCCACACATCGGGTCGAAGGCGGAGGCGAAACCTTAACCAGAACCGGAACCGTGACCACGCGGTCGCGTTGCGCCAGCGTGGGCTGCTGGTATAAGTCAATTACGTGAAGCTCATATCTTCCCAGGAGAAATTCCGTACACAGGCGACGCGTGTTTTCGATGGCCCGCAGCGAATAGTGGTTTGACCCTGCAACGTACAGCCTGAGCACATACTTATCCGCGCTGTTTCCCAGCAACTGTTCCTGCAACTCACGCTGGCTCGGTGCCTTCCGCCTGCGCTCGGCTGCCCGGGCTCGACTCATGCTTCAACCCTGGGAGGCGGCGCGGCTCAGGTGAGCCGGTTTGAGGTCCAACCCGACCAGCACCCGCTCCGTGTTGGAGAGATCGCCAATGATCTTCTTGACGGGATGCGGCAGGCGGCGCACCAGGGTGGGCACGGCCACGATCTGGTCTCCTCGGGCAAGTTGCGGATTGCGCACCAGGTCGATGATCTCTATGCGGTACTTCCCTCCCATATGGGTTTCACAGATTTCCTTCAGGTTGGCGAAGGCAGCTACCGATTTGGGAGTAGTGCCGGCGACATAAAGACGCAATTCCCAAGCCATGGGTTTGTGCCGCCGCGCTGCTTTCGCTGGTTTGCCGCTTCTGGTGATCGCTCGCTTCATGCCGTTGTCCTTTGCGGCACCGCCAATCTGTCGTTGTGCAGGGTAATGCCCCGTTCACTGAGTTCGAATTCGACCATGCGGTTGGAATGGGCCATGCCGCGGGACTTGAGCAGATAGAGCACCCGGCGGCGCGCCTCTCCCATTTCCAGATCGCGCAGCAAGATCCAGCTGTCCATCAGGGAGGAAATGCCAATTACGGTTTGCTCCATGGCTCCCTCCAGCGTGAGATTGGTGAACATCGCCGTAATGCCTTCCAGCTTCAGGAAATCCATCAGGCGTGTGAGCATGGCCTTCACCGCCCCGACTTCGCCGATGCTGATCAGGTTGGTGATGGGATCAACCACCACCACTTCCGGCTTGTAATCGGTGATGAGTTTGTGCATGACCGCCAGATGCCCCTCCAGGCCGGTGCTGGTGGGGCGCACGGCGTGGATGCGAAGCAGGCCGCGCTTGATCCACTTCTCCAGGTTCAAGCCGACAGAGCGCATGTTGCGCAGGATCTGGCTGGGCGATTCTTCAAAGGCGAAATAGAGAACTCGCTCACCGCGCGCGCAGGCGGCGTTGGCAAAGAAGGAGGCGAAGCTGGACTTGCCGGTGCCCGCCGTGCCCGTCACCAGGATGCTGCTGCCGCGGAAGAAACCCTCCATTCCCAGCATCTTGTCCAATCCTGCCACCCCGCTGGAAACACGTTCGTTGCGGGCCTGGTGAGTGAGCCCCACCGAGGTGATGGGGAAAACTGAGATGCCACTCTGATCAATGAGGAAGGGATATTCATCGGTGCCGTGGGCGGTTCCGCGGTACTTCACCACCCGCAAGCGCCGGGTAGAAACCTGCTCATTGACGCGGTGATCGAGCAGCAGGACGCAATCGGCAACATATTCCTCCAGGCCGTAGCGGGTAAGCACGCCCCGGCCGCTCTCGGCGGTCACCATCGCGGTCAATCCATGTTCGCTGAGCCAGCGAAACAGGCGGCGCAGTTCGGCCCGCAAGACAGCCTCGTTCCCCAGTCCGGAGAAGAGCACCTCGATGGTATCCAGCAGCACCCGTTTGGCCTTGATCCGGTTGACGGCATGTTGCAGGCGAATAAACAGGCCCTCCAGGTCGTATTCGCCGGTTTCCTCGATTTCCTTGCGCTCAATGTAGACGTAGTCAATCAGGAGCTTGCCGGCGCGGGTGAGCGCCTTCAAATCGTAGCCCAGCGAAGCCACGTTGGCGACCAACTGTTCAGCTGTCTCCTCGAAGGAAAGGCAGACGCCAGGCTCGCCGAAATCGCGCGCTCCACGCACCAGAAATTCCATGCCCAGCAGGGTCTTGCCGGAGCCGGGCCCGCCGATGATCAGCGTGTTGCGTCCGCGCGGCACTCCTCCATTCAGCACCTGGTCCAATCCCGCCAGACCAGTGGCTGCTTTAGGTACAACTCGGGCAGGGGTCGCTTTGGCTGCCATTCCCTATTCCTTTGCCAGTGGGCAACAATCAATTTGTCAGAGAAACCACGAAAAAGGGGCCGGAGCGGCTGGTCCAGGTGGAGACATCGAACCCAGGGCGCGCGGCCTTTGATCACTAAAACAACATTTCGATGCTGGAAATCACGACGAAAGTTGCACAGCCGTGCACAGGCAGCCAAGCAGTTTTTTGGTGTAATCTAGGCGCGTTCAGGCCCAGCCAGTCAGTTCGATGAAGCACCGTCGGCACGATCTCGAAGGCAAGAGCCGCCAGCCGAGTAACTCGGAGGGCGAGGGTAAGGAGGCGCTGCCTCCCCGCGGGCGGCACAAACCTCCCTCCCCAGATGGCCCCCACATCGAACTGGCTTCCATTGTTGAGTCCTCCGATGATGCCATCCTCAGCAAAGACCTGAAGGGCATCATCCACAGTTGGAATCAGGGGGCGGAAAGAATTTATGGATACTCGGCGCCGGAAATGATCGGCAGGCACGTCTCTACGCTGGTGCCGCCGAATCACCCCGACGATACGGTGGAGATTATGCAGCGGCTGCGCCAGGGCGAGCGCATCGAGCACTACGAAACGATACGGCGCGCCAAGAATGGCACCCTCCTGAACGTCTCCCTGACGATTTCGCCCATTTACGATAAGACAGGAACCGTCACGGGCGCTTCCACGATTGCCCGCGACATAAGCGACCGCAAGCGCTCGGAAGAGGAACTGCGCCACAGCCGGCAGGCTTTGCAGGAAAGCGAGCTGCGTTTCCGGTCGCTGGTGCAGAATTCGTCCGACATCATTACCATTCTGGAATCCGACGGCAAGATCCGCTACGAAAGCCCCTCCATCGAGCGCATCCTGGGCTATAAGCCGGAGGATCTGATCGGGAAAAATGCGTTCGAGTTCGTGCATCCTGACGACCGCGAGCGCGTGATAACTACGTTTCAGGAGCACCTGCCGATAACGGGCACCATCACCCCGCTTGAGCTGCGCTTTCGCCACAACGACGGCAGCTGGCGCACGCTGGAAGCCACCGGTAACAACCTGCTTTATGAACCGGGCGTAGCCGGCATTGTGGTCAATTCCCGCGACATCACCGAACGCAAGCGCACCGAAGATGTGCTCCATGCCACGGAAAAGCTGGCCACCACCGGCCGGCTGGCGGCGGCGATCGCCCACGAGATCAACAATCCCCTGGAAGGCGTGACGAATCTGCTTTATCTGCTGGAGAACCATCCTTCCCTCGATGCTACGGCCCGGCGCTACGCGCGCATGGCCCAGGAGGAAGTGGCGCGGGTCGCCCGCATCGCCCGCCAGACCCTCGCTTTCTACCGCGAACCTACGGTCCCGGTGGAAGTGGACGTGGGTGAGCTCCTGACCGGCTTACTCGAGCTTTACACCCACAAGATGCAGACCCGGCGAGTGACCCTGGAAAAACGCGTGGAGACCTCGGCTTGCATCACGGCTTCTCCGGGAGAAGTCAGGCAGGTGCTCTCCAATTTGCTGGGCAATGCCCTCGATGCCGTCACGGAAGGCGGGTCAATCTGGGTACACGTCTTCCACTCGCGTGACTGGCGCCACCCCTGGCAACCAGGAGTGCGCATCAGCGTTGCCGATAATGGCCATGGCATCCGTCGCGAACACCTGCGCAGCATCTTTGATCCCTTCTTCACCACCAAAGGAGAACGAGGAACCGGCCTGGGACTCTGGGTGAGCCATGGCATTGTGCAGAAATATGGGGGCAGCATCCACGTGCACAGCAGCGTACGAGCGGGCCACAGCGGCACCTGCTTTTCCGTATTTTTCCCCCAGTCCGTCCCGCTCAGCACGCCGCGCAAACCAGTGCGCCGGGCAAAGTCGCAGGTTTGAACCCCCCGGGCGAGGCCGTTCCTCCCGCGGAGCCTATCTTCAATCGTCAACCAAGCTGGGGCCGTTCGCGGATAAGCGCAGGTATTCTCCGGTTCTCCCCCGCAACTTGGCGGCGCTGAGCTGGAGTAAGTCTTGTGTTTACAATTTTTTACATTCTTTCCCGATACCCGGGGGCATCGAAAATGGTAAGTAATTGATTGCGGGTTTACTGAACAGGGGATGGCGAACTTTCCGAACGGCTCTTCCGTAATTACGCAGCGGAGTCTCTAGAGTCGATTTCTGCGTGCATCGGGAAGGCGTGACTCGAGGATGGCTGCGGAACATTGATCCCGAAGTTGGCGCTCGCGCCTTCCTGGGGATGCTCATTTACCACAACCTTATTCAGGAACTTTTTGCCGGCGACGGTCATCAAAAACATGATCCCCGGCAGCTTGGCCGCCAGTTCGCGGGCATATGGCTGAACGGAGTTTCGGCTCGACCAAACAAGCGCGGTTCGAGCAGCCAGCGTAACGGTTCGTACAGGCTCGCGCGGGTTCGGGCGAAAACGGTATTCATTGGCGAGCAGGCTCGGCGGCGCTTCCGCCCGGCAAACCAACTTCCGGTGTAACGGCCTAAAAAAGAAATGAAACGTCCCGTCCATGCTGTCTCGGTATTTCTGGTGTTGACCGCCGCCGCTTTATTGGTGGCATGCGGGGGAAAAGGGCAGCAAAAGACGGCGCGCCCCACCATGCCCCCCGCTCCCGTCACGGTTGCTGTGGCGGAACAATCCCCCGTCCCGATTCAATTGACGGCCATCGGCAATGCCCAGCCCTACCTGGCGGTGCAGGTGAAATCCATGGTGGATGGGCAAATCCAGCGCGTCCTGTTCAAGCAGGGTGACGATGTGCGCGCCGGCCAATTGCTGTTTCAACTCGACAAGCGCCCCTTCCAGGCGGCGCTCGACCAGGCGATGGGCAAACTGGCACAGGATGAGGCCACCGCCGCCAACAGCCGGACGTTAGCCGCCCGCGACAATGCTCTTTACAAGGCGGGGGTGGTGGCTTCGCAGCAAGCCGAGACCCAGCAATCCCAAGCCCAGGCGTACACCGCGGCAGTACAGGCGGATAAGGCGGCAGTGGAAACCGCCAGAGTCAATCTGGCATACACCGACATTCACGCTCCCATTACCGGCCGCGCCGGAGCCATTCTGGTCAACATTGGCAACCTGGTAAAGGCGAACGATAGCAACGCGTTGACCGCCATCAACCAGATCCAGCCCATTTACGTCGCCTTCAATATTCCGGAGGCGCAACTGCCGGCGGTCCGGGCCCGCGCTAACTCTGGGTTGCAGGTGCAGGCGTTCGTTCCCGGCAGTTCCACGCCGGAGTTGGGGAAGCTCACTTTTATAGACAATGCGGTGGACCAGACCACCGGCACCATCAAGCTGATGGGAACTTTCCGCAACCGCGATCGCAGACTATGGCCGGGGGAGTTCTTCAATGTCCAACTGGTGCTGGGAATTGACGCGCACGCCATCGTTGTCCCGGCGACAGCGGTGCAGACCGGTGAAAACGGCAATAAGTACATCTATGTGGTGCAATCCAACGGCACCGCAGTCATGCAGCCGGTCACGTCCTCCCGAAATTACGAACAACTGGCAGTGATCGACCAGGGCATCAAGCCAGGCGAGACGGTCATTGTGGATGGCCAGTACCGGGTTATACCCAACACTAAGGTGGACGTGGTGCGCACGGTGCCGGTAGTACCCAAAGCCAAACAGGTGGCCGACAACGGCAACGGCGCGGGAGACGGGCAGTGACAGGTCTGTTCATCCGCCGGCCCATTATGACCACGCTGCTAATGGCAGCGATCGTCATTTTTGGCGTGTTTGCCTACCGCGCGTTGCCGGTCAGCGACCTGCCCAACGTGGATTTCCCTACCATCCAGGTGAACGCCGCCCTGCCCGGCGCCAGCCCGGAAACCATGGCGTCCTCAGTGGCAACGCCGCTGGAGCGCCAGTTCACCACCATCGCCGGCATCACCCAGATGACTTCCACCAGCCAGCTGGGTTCGACGAGCATCACCATCCAGTTTGACCTTTCCCGCAATCTGGACGGAGCCGCGGTGGACGTGCAGTCGGCCATTGCCGCTGCCGAAGGTCAATTGCCGCCCAACATGCCCACCCCGCCCACCTTCCGCAAGGTGAATCCGGCGGAGTCGCCAATCCTCTACCTGGCCATGACTTCTTCCGCCATGCCCATTTACAAGGTGGACGATGCCGCAGAAACCACCATGGGCCAGCAGCTCTCCATGATTCCGGGCGTGGCCCAGGTGCAGGTGTTCGGAGCCTCCAAGTACGCCGTGCGCGTGGACGTGGATCCGAACAAGCTGGCCTCCGAACAGATCGGCATGGACGAGGTGGCGCAGGCCATCCAGAGCGGCAACACCAACCTGCCGGTGGGCAGCATTTACGCGCCGGGCAAGACCTACACTCTGCAGTCCAACGGGGCGCTGCTCAACGCCTCGCAATTTCAGAATGTAGTGGTGGCTTACCGCAATGGCGCTCCGGTGCGGCTCGACCAGATCGCGACCGTGTCAGACGCCGTACAGGACCAGTTTGTGAAAGGCGCGCTGAACGGCCAGCGCGCGGTCGTAATCGCCATCCAGAAGCAGCCCGGCACCAACACCGTGGAGATCGTGGATGCGATCAACCAGGTGCTGCCCCGGCTGGAACAGCAGATTCCGCAATCCATCAAGATCACCACCCTGTACGACCGGTCGGTCTCGATTCGCCAGAGCGTCAACGACGTAAAGTTCACGCTGCTGCTGGCCATTGTGCTGGTGGTACTGGTCATATTCCTCTTCCTGCGCAACGCCTCCGCCACCATCATTCCCAGCCTGGCGCTGCCCATCGCCATTGTGGGCACTTTCTCCGTGATGTACGTGCTGGGGTACACGGTGGACAACCTGTCTTTGATGGCGCTCACGCTATCGGTGGGCTTCGTGGTGGATGACGCCATCGTGATGCTGGAAAACATCGTGCGTCACATGGAGATGGGAAAGACTGCGCTGGAAGCGGCGCTGGATGGAGCCAATGAAATCGGCTTCACCATCCTTTCCATGACCCTGTCGCTGGCCGCCGTGTTCATTCCCATTCTTTTCATGGGCGGAATCATCGGGCGCCTGCTGCACGAGTTTGCCGTGGTAATCACGGCCGCCATTCTGGTTTCGGGCGTGGTTTCGCTGACCCTGACGCCCATGCTGAGCAGCCGCTTTTTGCGTCCTCCCTCGGAGGAACGGCATGGCGCCTTTTACAACGCCACCGAGCGCATGTTCGATCGGGCCCTGCGCTTTTACGACTGGTCCCTGGCCAAGGTGCTGCGCCATAAGCTGGCTACCCTGCTGGTCAGCTTCGTCATTGTGGGATTGACTTTCACTCTCTACGAGAGTGTGCAGACCGGCTTTATCCCCAACGAAGATACGGGCCTGCTGTTTGGCTTTATTCAGGCGCAGGAAGGCATCGGCTTCAACCAGATGGGGCAGAAGATGCTGCAGATCGCCGACATCACCGAGCACGACCCCAATGTCGAATACACCATGACATTTTATGGGCAGCCGGTGAACCAGGGGCGCGTCTTCATGCACCTGAAAGACGTTAAGGACCGCGTGCACCAGATGAGCGCGGCCCAGGTGATTCAGGAATTGCGCGGCAAGTTCGCCCAACTCCAGGGGGTGTACGTATTTCTTCAGGTTCCGCCCACCATCAACGTTGGCGGCAGCCTGACCAACGCGCAGTATCAGTACGCCCTGCAGTCGCCCGACATTAAGGAACTATATTCCGACGCGCCCAAACTGGAAGCGGCACTGCGACGGCTTCCACAGTTGCAGGACGTGAGCAGCGACCTGCAGGTTCACAACCCGCAACTCGACGTTGAAGTGGACCGCGACAAGGCCTATGCCCTGGGCCTGACCCCACAACAGGTGTCGGACGCGCTTTACTCCGCATTTGGGCAGCGCGAAGTGAGCACCATCTACGCTCCCAGCAACGAGTACTACGTCATTCTGGAGCTGGCGCCGCCGTACCAGAACAACCCGCAATCGCTTTCCATGCTCTATGTGCGGGCCAATGACGGCAAACTTATACCGTTAAGCACCGTGTCCCACGTGGTGCCCGATCTGGGACCGCTGACCGTGAATCACCTGGGGCAGCTTCCGGCTGTGACCCTGAGCTTCAATCTGAAGCCTGGAGTTTCGCTGGGCGAAGCCACCAAGGCGGTGGAGCAAGTCGCCAACCAGATGCTCCCCGGAAACGTGCAGCGCAGTTTTCAGGGCACGGCGCAGGCGTTTCAACAGTCATTCCGCGGCTTAGGCCTGCTGCTGGTGGCGGCCGTGCTGGTTATCTACATCGTTCTCGGCATCCTGTATGAGAGCTTTATCCACCCGCTTACCATTCTTTCCGGCCTGCCCTCTGCGGCGGTAGGAGCGCTGGCCACCCTGATCGTGTTTCACCAGGAACTGAACCTGTATTCCTTCGTGGGCATCATCATGCTCATCGGCATTGTGAAGAAGAACGCCATCATGATGATTGACTTCGCCCTGGCCAATGAGCGCGAGAAGGGCGAAACGCCGGAGGAATCCATCTACCAGGGCGCGCTGGTCCGCTTCCGCCCCATCATGATGACCACCATGGCCGCGCTCATGGGCATGGTGCCGGTGGCCGTAGGCTGGGGCACCGGTTCACTGCAAGGCCTGGGGCTGGCGGTGGTCGGCGGCCTGATCTTCTCCCAGATCATCACTCTCTACATCACGCCCGTTTACTACGTCTACCTGGACGAAGTGCAGAACTGGATGAACCGCAAGTGGTCGGGCATGACCGGCGGCCGCAGCCGCGATGAGCGCGTGCCGCATGAGCCCGTGCCGGCAGATTGAGTGGATGGCGGGCCGGGTATTGCTTCTGGGGTCAAATAAGGGCGAACAATTAGCGAAACCTATGATAAAATAGGCAGATGCCCGCCGTTTCCCCCGCCAGCCTGGAGTGGGCGCACCCCCTGGTGCGCGAGTGGTTCGTGGAGCGCTTTGGCACTCCTACCGAGCCCCAGGAACAGGGCTGGCCGCATATCCTGGCGGGCCGCACCACGCTGATTTCCGCTCCCACCGGATCGGGCAAAACCCTGGCCGCGTTTCTCGCCTGCATTGACCGCCTGGTGCGCAAGGCTCTGGCCGGCGAACTGCAGGACCGCACCGAGGTTCTCTACATTTCCCCGCTCAAGGCCTTGGGCAACGACATCCAGAAAAACCTGGAGATCCCGCTGGGCGAAATCCTGCAAAAAGCCGGCGAGCGGGGTCTGCTGATGCCGGAAATTCGCACCGCGGTGCGCACCGGCGACACGCTGATGCACGAGCGCCGCGCCATGCTCAAGCGCCCGCCGCATATCCTGGTCACCACGCCCGAGTCGTTCTACATCCTGCTGACAGCGGAGAAGAGCCGCGCCATCCTGCGCGATGTGGAAACCGTAATCGTGGATGAAATCCACGCCGTGGCAGATGACAAGCGCGGCGCGCACCTGGCGCTTTCGCTGGAGCGGCTGAACGCGCTGGCAAAACGCCCGCCCATGCGCATTGGCCTTTCCGCCACGCAAAAGCCCATCGAGCAGGTGGCCGAATTTCTGACCGGCGCCGGGCGGCCCGCGCCCGTGATCGTTGACATCGGCCACAAGCGCCAGCTCGACCTCGCGGTGGAGGTGCCCGCCAGCCCGCTGGGCCCGGTGGCCTCGAATGAAATGTGGGACGAAATTTATGACCGCATCAGCGACCTGGTGCGGCAGCATCGTTCCACGCTGGTTTTTGTGAACACCCGCCGGCTGGCGGAACGGGTGGCGCACCAACTGGCCGAGCGCCTGGGGGAAGATGCGGTGGCCGCGCACCACGGCAGCCTGGCCCGCAAGCTGCGCCTGGCCGCGGAAAAGAAACTGAAGAGCGGCGAAGTGCGCGTGCTGGTGGCCACGGCCTCGCTCGAACTGGGCATTGACATCGGCTTCGTGGACCTGGTGTGCCACATCAGCTCGCCGCGTTCCATCGCGGTCACGCTGCAGCGCATTGGCCGCGCCGGACACTGGCGCGGAGCCGTGCCCAAGGGGCGCATTTTCTCGACCACCCGCGACGAGCTGCTGGAATGCGCCGCTTTGGTGCGCGCCATCCGCCATGGTGACCTCGACCGCATCCTCATTCCGGAAGCGCCGCTGGATATCCTGGCGCAGCAGATGGTGGCCGCCTGCGCGGTGGAGGACTGGCAAGAGGACGGCCTCTTTGATTTGGCGCGCCGCGCCTACCCCTACCGCCACCTGCCGCGCGAACAATTTGACGAAATTCTGACCATGCTGTCGGAGGGCATTGCCGCCCGCCGCGGCCGTTACGGCGCTTACCTGTTCCGCGACCGCGTGCACGGGCGCTTGCGGGCCCGACGCGGAGCGCGCCTGGCCGCCATCACCAGCGGCGGCGCGATCCCCGAAAACGCGCTCTACACCGTGGTATCCGAGCCGGAAGGCACCGTGGTCGGCACTGTGGACGAAGACTTCGCCGTGGAAAGCAACAAGGGCGACATTATGCTGCTGGGCAACACCTCCTGGCAGATCCGCCGCATTGAGAGCGCCTCCGGCCGCATGCTGGTGGAGGACGCGCATGGCGCGCCGCCCAGCGTGCCCTTCTGGCGCGGCGAAGCGCCGGCGCGCACCAGCGAACTTTCCCAGCACGTCGCCGACTTGCGGCAACAGATCAGCGACATGCTGCCCAAAACCTCCCCCATCGGCATCTCGCAGAATCAGCCGGAAGTGGCGGAGGCGGTGCGCTGGCTGAAAGAGGAATGCTGCCTGGACGATTCCGGCGCGGAGCAGGTGATCGAATACCTCATTCAGGGCCGGGCGGTGCTGGGCGCGGTTCCCACGCAAAAGACCATCATCGCGGAACGCTTTTTTGATGAGGGCGGCGGGATGCAACTGGTGATCCACGCCCCCTTCGGCGGCCGCATCAACAAGGCCTGGGGGCTGGCATTGCGCAAGCGCTTCTGCCGCAGTTTCAATTTTGAGCTGCAGGCAGCCGCGACTGATGACGGGCTGAACATCGCATTGGCCGAACAGCACAGCTTCCCGCTTGCCGATGTATTCAATTTTCTTCAGGCGGAAACGGTGCAGCCGGTGGTGGAGCAGGCGGTGCTGACCGGCTCTCCTATTTTCGGAACACGCTGGCGCTGGGACGCGATGCGCTCGCTGGCGCTGCTGCGTTTCCAGGGCGGCAAGAAGCTGCCGCTTCAGATCCAGCGCATGCGTTCCGACGATCTGCTGGCGTCCGTCTTCCCTGACGTGGCTGCCTGCCAGGAAAACATCGTGGGCGACATCCAGGTCCCCGATCATCCCCTGGTGCGCGAGGTCATGAAGGATGTGCTGACCGAGGCCATGGATATTGACGGCCTGCGCGCGGTGCTGCGCGGCATTGAGGATGGAAGTATTCGCTGTGTGGCGGTGGACACGCCCGTGCCCTCGCAGTTCTCCCATGAAATTCTGAACGCCAATCCTTACGCGTTCCTGGATGACGCGCCGCTGGAGGAACGCCGGGCACGCGCGGTGCAGATGCGCCGCTTGCTGCCCGAGTCGGTTCTCGAGGAGGTGGGCAAACTCGACCCGGCCGCCATCGCGCAGGTGCGCGAGGAAGCCTGGCCCGACGTGCGCGATGCCGATGAATTGCACGACGTGCTGCAGACTCTAATTGCCCTGCCCGAAGATTTGGCCGTCTCCTGGCACAACTACTTCGAAGCATTGTCAGATTCTGGCCGCGCCGGGCGCGCGGTGCAGGACGGCAAATCCTACTTGGTATCCGCCGAACGGGCGCAAACATTCGCGCAAATCTATCCCGCGGCCCGGTTCGAGACCGCTCTACCTCTACTCGAGGGGAAGACGT
>JACZDA010151259.1_pt1 | contig 14438 bp, 11 predicted proteins | sample 8641761 | NCBI WGS metagenome assembly JACZDA01 (sample SAMN15324611, study PRJNA640507) | soil metagenome | isolation source: intercropping peanut in the first line | place: China: Luxin town, Laibin City, Guangxi Province | collected 2019-07-25 | depth 10cm m | reverse complement strand
GCCAAGGTCCGGAGTGGCCGAAAAAATAGCCAATCGCCGCGCTCATGACTATGAGCCAGGTGACACGTGGTTTGGTCAGTTCAAGGTAGGTTTTGACCACAGACAAACACTTTCAGTGTACTCCTTCTTGTTTGACAAGAATTTTTACGGGTGATCTCAGGGCCTCTTTGGTCTAATAGCTCTGTATACATGGCTTCGAATCTAGTCCCCATCACGGTCGCGCACGGCGACGGAATCGGCCCCGAAATCATGGCCGCTTCGCTCCACATCATGAAGGCCGCGGGTGCCCGCATCCAGGAAGAGACCATAGAAATAGGTGAAAAGGTCTACCTACGCGGCGTAAATTCCGGTATCGAGCCGAGCGCCTGGGAATCGCTGCGGCGCACGCAGGTTTTCTTCAAGGCGCCGATCACCACTCCACAGGGTGGCGGCTTCAAGTCGCTCAACGTGACCACGCGCAAAACGCTCGGTTTGTACGCGAACGTGCGGCCCTGCGTTTCTTATCACCCTTACGTCCAGACCAAGCATCCCGGGATGGACGTGGTGATCGTGCGCGAGAACGAAGAAGATTTGTACGCGGGCATCGAGCACCGGCAGACCGAAGAGGTCTATCAATGTCTAAAGCTCATCAGCCGGCCGGGCTCCGAAAAGATCATTCGCTATGCCTTCGAGTACGCGCGCCGGAATAACCGCAAGAAGGTCACCTGCTTCAGCAAAGACAACATCATGAAGTTCACCGATGGCCTATTCCATAAGGTCTTCGATGAAATCGGCGCGGAATATCCGGAGTTCGAAAAAGAGCACTGGATCGTGGACATCGGCGCGGCGAAAATGGCCGATACGCCAGAGGCTTTCGATGTGATCGTCATGGAAAATTTGTATGGCGATATTCTTTCCGACGTGGCGGCCCAGATCGCCGGCTCCGTAGGCCTCGCGGGCTCTGCCAATATTGGCGAGCATTGCGCCATGTTCGAAGCGATTCACGGTTCCGCTCCGCGGCGCGCCGGCCAGAACATGGCGAATCCATCCGGCTTGCTGCTGGGTGGCGTTTTGATGCTGGTACACATTGGGCAGCCGGATGTCGCCGAACTGGTCCATAATGCCTGGCTGCGCACAATTGAGGACGGCATACATACCTACGACATCTTTAAGGAAGGCACCAGCAAGCAGAAGGTCGGGACGAAGGAATTTGCCGAAGCCGTGGCGGCGCGCATCGGCCAGAAGCCGCAGAGTCTCAAGGCGGTTTCCTACTCGAAAGCACCCAAGCAAAACGCGGCCCATACGATGAAAACAAGCGGTGGCGCCAAGAAGGTCCTGGTGGGCGTAGATGCCTTCTTCGATTGGAAGCAGCGCAACCCGGAAGAGTTCGGTAAAAAGCTCGAACAACTGAATGGCGATGGACTGAAACTGTTTGCCGTGAGTAACCGCGGCACAAAGGTTTATCCGGAAGGTTTTGCGGAGACTTTCTGCACCGATCACTGGCGCGCTCGTTTTATGGGAGAAGGCGCGGTTTCACATACGCAAATCGTGGCGCTGCTCGATCGCGCCGGCAAAGCAAATCTCGACTTCATCAAAATCGAGAACCTCTACACGTTCGACGGTCAAAAAGGCTTCGTCGCCGAGGGCGAATAGCCGCCTCCCATGGATGACAAGACGCCGCTGGCCGGCGTGATCATGGGCAGCAAGTCGGATTGGGAAACCATCGAGCGCACCAGCGAAACGCTGCGCAAGCTCGAGATTCCCCACGAGTGCCGGATCGTATCGGCTCATCGAACGCCGGAGTGGATGGCGGAATATGCGAAAACCGCGGCGGCGCGCGGGATCGAAGTGATTATTGCAGCGGCCGGTGGCGCGGCGCATCTTCCCGGCATGGTGGCCGCTCACACGGCGCTGCCGGTTTTAGGCGTTCCAATCAAGAATAGTACTTTGAACGGGGTCGATTCCCTGCTCTCGATTGTGCAAATGCCTGCTGGCGTTCCAGTCGGCACACTCGCAATCGGTCCGGCCGGCGCTGTGAATGCCGCCCTTCTGGCGGCGAGTATTTTGGGCAATAAGTATCCGGAGATCCGGGCGCGCCTGGAGGCCTGGCGCAAGAAACAGACGGAAGCGGTGCTTGAGGATCGCGTTCTTTGAAACCCATTTTGCCTGGCAGTGCTATCGGCGTTTTGGGAAGCGGGCAGCTCGGACGCATGTTTGCGATGGCCGCGCGCCGCATGGGCTATCGGGTGCACACACTCTCGCCCGATCAGGACACGCCCACCGGCCAGGTCGCCGATCTCGAGGTGAACGCGCCGTACGAGGATTTGGAAGCGGTGGCCAGTTTCGCACGAGGAGTTTCCGTCGTGACATTCGAATTCGAGAACGTACCGGCGGCAACGGCCGCAGTCGCTGAGCGGAACGCACCGGTTCGACCAGCGGGCCGGGTGTTGCACACCACGCAGCATCGGCTGCGCGAAAAAACATTTCTCTCGCGAGCCGGTCTGCCGGTCACTTCTTTTCGGCGCGTGGCGAGCCTCGAAGATCTGAGAGAGGCGGCGCGCGAGTTGGGGGTACCGGCCATCTTAAAGACCGCCGATTTCGGCTATGACGGCAAAGGACAGGTGCGCATCGCGGACACGTCGGAATTGGCGCGCGCCTGGCAAGGCGTTGGCGAGCGCGAGTCTGTTCTGGAAGCGTTTGTCGACTTTGAATGTGAAATTTCGGTGGTTGCCGCCCGCGGTGCCGACGGGGAATTCGTGCATTATGGCGCCATCGAAAACCGGCATCGCAACGGCATATTAAATACGTCTGTCGCGCCGGCCCGCGTTCCCAAATCCATCGCGCGGGATGCTGTCGAAATCGCCAGAGAAGTTCTCGAGAAGCTGGACGTCACGGGTGTATTGTGCGTCGAATTTTTTGTCAGCCGGGATGGCCGCCTGTTGATCAATGAGCTGGCGCCGAGGCCGCACAACTCGGGCCACTTCACATTTGACGCGAATGTAACCAGCCAGTTCGAGCAGCAGTTGCGCTCGGTATGTGGGCTGCCGTTGGGCGACGTGACCCAATGCGCGCCTGCCGCCATGGCGAACTTGTTGGGCGATATCTGGTCGAACGGTGAGCCGGACTGGGCGGCCGCCACCGCGATTCCGAACGTCAAGCTGCATTTGTATGGCAAGATGAGCCCGCGTCCGGGCCGCAAAATGGGCCATCTCACGGCGCTCGCAGCAAGTGTGGAAGAAGCGGAAGCGGATGTCCAGCGCGCACTCAGTACACTGGTAAATAACGCTTGAAAATCTGCTATTTTGACGCATTTTCCGGTATCAGCGGCGATATGACCGTCGGGGCCCTGCTCGACGCGGGCGCAGATTGGCATGCGCTCGAGACGGCGCTTGCGAGTTTGAATTTGGGCGCCACATGCCGCGTCGAAAAGACCAAGCGCAAAGGCATCGCGGCCTCGAAGTTTACCGTTACGCACGAAGAGCAGAAGAAGCACCGGCATCTGCCGCACATCGAAAAAATCATTTCGGCGGGCGACATTCCGGCGAAAGCCCGTGACAATGTGCTGGCTGTCTTTCGCCGCCTCGGCGAGGCGGAAGCCGAGACGCACGGCGTCCCGATCGAAAAGGTGCATTTTCACGAAGTCGGCGCGATCGATTCGATTTGCGATATTGTCGGCGCTTGCGTAGCGCTTGAGTCGCTCGGCGTGGAAGAGATTTATTGTTCGCGAATCAATGTCGGCAGCGGCACCGTCGAAACGGAGCACGGCACGCTTCCCGTACCTGCTCCGGCAACGGCGAGACTGCTGAAGGACCGGCCGATTTATTCGGCTGGCCCGCAAACGGAGCTGACAACACCCACGGGCGCGGCGCTGGTGACCACGCTCGCGCAAGGTTTCGGCGCGCTGCCTTCGGTGCGCATGCTGGCGCAAGGTTTCGGCGCGGGCGATAAAGATTTTCCAATGCAGGCCAATGTGCTGCGCGTGCTTGTGGGCGAAAGGACGCAGGCCGCGGAAGCGACGTCGGTGACGATTCTCGAAGCCAATATTGACGATTCGACTCCGCAGGTGCTCGGTTACGCGATGGAACGATTGTTCGCGGAAGGTGCGCTGGATGTGACGCTCACGCCGGTCTTCATGAAGAAGAACCGGCCCGCTACGCTGATTTCCGTCATTGCCGCGCCGGAAACGGCGGAAGAGCTGGCTGGCGTCTTGTTCGCGGAAACCAGCACGCTGGGGCTGCGCATGATCGCAGCCGAACGGCGTGTGCTCGCTCGCGAAATCGCCGAAGTAGAAACTTCATTCGGCAAGATCCGCGTGAAATACAACGAGCGCGGCGGATTTACACCGGAATACGAAGACTGCCGGCGCCTCGCCGCGGAAAAAGGCGTGCCGCTGCGGGTCGTGATCGGCGAAGCGAACGAGGCCTTCAGCAAACAATCTCGATGAGCAAATACTATCTCACGACGCCCATCTACTATGTCAATGCCGCCCCGCATATCGGGCACGCCTACACGACTATCGCGGCGGAAGCGATCGCGCGGGTAAAACGCCTGCAAGGATATGAAGTCGTGCTGACGTCGGGCACCGACGAGCACGGCACCAAAGTGGAGCGTGCCGCAAAGGCACAAGGTAAGACGCCTGGAGAATTTGTCGATCTGATTTCGAATGAGTTCCAGACGATTTGGAAGAAGCTTGACCTGCAGATCGATCGCTTCCAGCGCACGACGGACAAAAAGCACGGTGAAAACGTCAACCGGCTCTTTGAAGCGTGCAAGCAGAACGGCTACATCTACAAAGGCACGTACACCGGCCTGTATGCGGTAGTCAGCGAATCATTTGTCAACGACGCGAAGCCCGGCGATATCGATCCCGAAACCGGAAAGCCATATGAAGAGCTGACCGAAGAGAACTATTTCTTCAAGCTCTCGGCCTTTACCGAGCCGCTGCTCAAGTTTTATGACGAGCACCCGGATTTCATTCAACCGGAGATCCGCCGCAATGAAGTGCTGGCGTTCGTCAAGCAAGGGCTAGAGGATCTTTCCATCACGCGAACCAGCATTAAATGGGGTATTCCGGTTGAGAGCGATCCAGCTCACGTGTTTTACGTCTGGTTCGACGCGCTGATGGCATATTGGAGCGCGGTCAATGGCGAAGACCGCTGGCCGGCGGATCTGCATTTGATCGGCAAGGAGATTCTACGCTTCCATGCGGTCTATTGGCCAGCATTCCTGATGGCCGCGGGTTGGCCGCTGCCCAAAAAGATCTTCGCCCACGGCTGGCTGCTGTTTGAAAACGACAAGATGAGCAAGTCGCGCGGCAACATCGTGCGGCCGACTCCGATTGCCGAAACGATGGGCGTGGACGCGCTGCGCTATTTCCTGCTGCGTGAAATCGTTTTCGGGCAGGACGGCAGCTTCAGCTTCGATGCGTTGGTCGGGCGCTACAACTCGGATCTGGCGAACGGGCTCGGCAATCTGGCGAGCCGCACGTTAAGCATGATCCAGCAGTATTGCGGCGGCGCGATTCCGGAAGCTTCGGCCGATCCGGCGATTGCCGCAACCGTCGAAAAGGCTTCGAAGGCGGCGCTCGATGCGTATGATGCGCTCGAATTCTCGCGCGCGCTGGAACATATCTGGAGCATCATTTCGGCGGTGGACAAGTTCATCGTTGAGCGGGCGCCTTGGAAAGGGGGCGATGGTGTCGACGAAACGCTGTATACGGCGGCTAATGCGCTGCGAACGGTTTGCGTGCTGGTCCATCCAGTAATGCCGCACGCCGCAGAAGCGATCTGGCAGCAGCTTGGCGAGACCGGACCAATCGCCCTGGGCAGCGCCCTAAAAACGGGACAGAAGATCGGGAAGGTCGCGGGCGTGTTTCCGCGGCTCGATGCAAAACCAACGATTCAGAAGATGCAGGAACTCGAAGAAACGGAAAAGGCGCGGCAGGCGGCCTTGATGGGGAAGGCGCCGGAGACCAATTTCATCACGATTGACGATTTCGCGAAAGTCGATCTGCGGGTAGGCGAAGTGAAATCGGCTGAAGCCGTGAAAGGCGCAGACAAACTGCTGCACCTGAAGGTGGACATCGGTGAAGCCGAGCCCCGCACGATCGTTGCCGGTATCGCCCTTGCATACAAGCCGGAGCAGCTCGTGGGCCGCAAGGTTGTCATTGTCGCCAACCTGCAGCCGCGCAAGCTGCGCGGCCTCACCTCGCAGGGCATGATCGTTGCGGCGAGCCTGGGCGACGGCCAGCCGGTGCTCGCTTCTTTTCTCGAAGACGTGCCAGTAGGCGCGCGGCTCAAGTGACGCTCGAGCTGGTCGATTCGCACTGCCACCTGGACGACGAGAAATTCGATGCCGATCGCACGGCCATTATCGATCGCGCGCGCGAGGCCGGCGTGAAGTACATGCTCGCCATCGGCGCGGATGCCGCCATTACGCTAGCGGAACAATATCCATCCATCTTCGTTGCGGTGGGTATTCATCCGAACGAGAGCGCTACTTTTCTCGACGTCCGGCGTTTCCTCAATCATCCGAAGGTGAAGGCCATCGGTGAAATCGGACTCGACTATCACTGGGGCGTTCCCAAGGAAACGCAGATGCCGGTCTTTTTGAACCAGCTCGAAATCGCGGAAGCGGCGAAATTGCCGATCGTGATTCATACGCGCGATGCCTGGACGGATACGTTCGACGTTCTTCGGGCGCATTGGAAAGGTAAGCCATGCGTGGTGCATTGCTTCACGGGGAATACGGAGCAGGCGCGGGAATGCCTGGATCTCGGTTTCTATCTTGCACTAGGCGGAGTGGCCACATTCCCGAAATCCGCGGAACTCCGTGAAGCGGCGCGGATTATTCCGGCAGATCGATTGTTACTCGAAACGGACGCTCCGTATCTGGCTCCGGCGCCCAAGCGCGGCAAGCGAAACGAGCCGGCGTTCGTGCAATACACGGCGCAGGCGGTTGCAGATGCCAGAGGAATTCCGGTGGAAGATTTGGCGGCTCAGACGACAGCCAACTTCGAACGGCTTTTTAGTATATAGACGCTACACTGGGGTTTTCGGGGATCATGTTCAGTAAGATTCGGCAGTCGATTACGGCACGCGAAGCGTTTGAGCTGGTGCAGGCGGATCTCGAAGTCGTCGAGCAGGAAATCAGCGTCGAATCGGTGGCCTCCGGCGAGGCGATTACAACCATCAACCATTACCTGCAGGCGGGTGGAGGCAAGCGTCTGCGCCCGGCGCTGCTGCTGCTCTGCAGCCGTATGTTTGCTGCAACCAACGATTGCGCCAGGCGTTTAGCCGCAGTGGTCGAGATGATTCACACGGCGACGCTGGTGCATGACGACGTGATCGACCTTGCAAAGACGCGGCGTGGCCGGCCATCGACCAACGTGATTTGGGGCAATCACATGTCGGTGCTGGCGGGCGATTGGCTCTACATGCAGGCCTTTCAAGTCGCATTGCGCGAGCGTAACTTCCATCTGCTCGACGTGCTGATTTCGCTGACGCAAATGATGGTCGAAGGCGAGCTGCTGCAATTCGAGCGGCTGCATCGTATCGACGTGAGCGAAGCGGACTACATGGAATTGGTGGACCGCAAAACGGCAAGTCTGTTTTCGGCGTGCGCGCGATTGGGCGGTATTGCGGCAGGAGTGGAAGAAGCGGTGGAGGCGCAGCTCAGCGAGTTCGCCTGGAATCTGGGTATGGCATTTCAGTTGGTGGATGACATCCTGGACTTCACTTCAACCGAGAAGATCCTGGGCAAGCCAGCAGGCAACGATCTGCGCGAAGGGAAAGTGACGCTGCCGCTGATTTATGCGCTCGAGCATGCGAGCGCGGAGGAACAGCGCATGGTCGAGGCCGTGATCAATGACGCGAGTTATGAGAACGTGCCGTTCATGCGCATTCTGCAGATCTTGGAACGGCAAGGCGCGATTCAACGTGCTTACGAACGCGCGCATACGTTTACCGAAAAGTCACGCGCTTTGATTACGGAATTTCCTGAGAGCCCAGCGCAGCGCGCGCTGCATGGGATCATTGATCTCGTTACGGAGCGTAATTCCTAACGCGCGCGGTTCTTTGCTTCCATGCCGGCTACCGCTTGGGCGTGATTGATCGCAGCGGTTAGCGACACACCGCCAATGACGTTTCCAATCAGCGTCGGCAGCAAGTAACCGAGCGCGATCGCACCCCAGCTCTTCACACCGACCATTACCAAGAACAGAACTTCGACTGACCCGGCAATGATGTGCGTGAGACTGGCGAGTCCGACGATGTAGGTCATGAAGACGATGACCGCGATGCGGCCGGTGTCGATGGCGGCTAGCATCCACACAACCATGGCGATGAGCCAGCCCGCGAAAATTCCGCGCAATACCGCTTCGCCGAAAGTAACAGCCCCCGCTTCCTTGGCAAGCGCCAGCATGGCGGAGCGCACTTCGGGCAGAAACATCGGCGTCACCGCCACAACCCAGGCGAACAGGTGCGCACCGATGAGGTTAGCCACGAGGACAACGGTCCAGAGGCGAATCACGCGAACGAGCGTCTTGAGATCGCGTCGCGCGAGCAGCGGAATCATCGCAGTCAGCGTATTTTCGGTAAAGAGCTGCTGGCGCGCAATGATCACGATGAGAAAGCCCATCGGATAGCCGAGACGAACCAGAAGCGGACGCCAGGGCCGGTCCGGCAAGTAGGCGCGAAAGAGCGCCATAGCAACGAGCGAAAAGCCCATCGACATACCTGCCGCAAGACCCGACCAGCCGAGCGCGGAGACGGGCCGATGGAGTTCCTCTTCTCCGTCGTAGCGCACAGTTTCATGCACTACGGTGGCGCTGACGGAAGTGCGGTCTTGCGCTTCTTCCTTTTCGCGTTCGCTCAGCTCAGGCGCGACTACGTCCGGCGGATCGGGCTCCTCGGGCGCCACGCTATAGAGATTGCGCTAGACGAGTTTTTGTTTCCTAATCGGAAGCTCGCGCAGGCGTTTGCCGGTAGCGGCGAAGATCGCGTTGCAGATAGCGGGCGACATAGGAGGAACGCCCGGTTCGCCCGCGCCGGTGGGCGGTCCGCCGCCTTCGACTAGGTGGACGTATGTTTCGTAAGGCGCTTCGTTGATGCGGGCCACCTGATACGTATTGAAGTTACTCTGCTGGACGCGACCATCGGCGGCCGTGATCTCACCCATCAAAGCGATGCTCGCACCGAAGGTGGCAGCGCCTTCGAATTGCGATATGACGCGATCGGGATTGATCGACTGGCCGCAATCGACGGCCATATCGACGCGCGGAATACGCAGTTTTCCCGAAGGATCGACTTCTACCTGGACGACCGCGGCTACGTAGGTAAGGAAGCTGCGATGGGCGGCAAAGCCCCAGGCCCGGCCATTGCCGTTCCTTCTGTTTCCCCAACCGGACTTCTCGGCGACAACTTCGACGACGCGCCGCAGACGGCCGGTATCGATCGGATATTGCGCGAGCGGCTTGCCGTAGTTGGTGTATTTCGCTTTCTGAGTAGCGAGATCGATCTGGCGCGGCGCGCCCAGAGTGGCAAGCCAGTATTCCACGGGATCTTTTTGCGCGGTATGCGCGAGCTCATCGATGAACGATTGAATGCCGAACGCATGATAGATGTTGGCGACCGAGCGCAGCCAGCCGATGCGTAGGTGCGCCTGTGCAGGTCCGTTTTCGGCGCGGAAGTTGGCGATATCAAACGGCACATCGAGAAAGCCTAGCGAGAGCTCACCGCCGCCGTATTGTTCCTTTTCATCGAAGGTCGAACCGATGGGAGGGAAGACGGTGCGCTGGAGCCAGGCTGTCGGCTTGCCGGAAGCATCGAGCGCCGCCTTGAAGTACATCGCGGAGGTGGTGTGGAAGTAATCGAAGTGAATGTCTTCTTCGCGGGTCCACGAGATTTTGACGGGCTTGCCGACTTTCTTAGAGAGAATCGCCGCCTCGGCAACATAGTCTGGTTTGGATTTGCGGCCGAAGGCCCCGCCGAGCAGCGTTACATGGCAAGTCACGTCGGACTCTTTGATGCCAAGCGCTTTCGAAACGGTGGTGAGAACGGCTTGCGGATTTTGCGTGGCGGCCCAGACTTCTACTTTGCCATCGCGATACTCGGCCAACGCGGCGGGCGGCTCCATTGGTGCGTGTGCCAGCAACGGCGTGTAGTAATTCGCTTCGACGACTTTGGCCGCGCCGTTGAAGGCGGTATCGACATCGCCGACGGTGCGGACCACCTGCTGGGGTTTATTCGCGGTATCGATGAGGGTCTTCTTGAATGCTTCCGAGCTAAATACCGCATGCGGGCCGGACTCCCACTCGACCTTGAGTTTCTTGCGCCCTTCGGAAGCGGCCCAGGTGTTGTTGGCTATAACGGCCACGCCGCCGAGAGCCTGAAAACCGTAAGGAGGCTGCGCGCCCCCAATCACGACGGTCTGGCTGACGCCGGCGACTTGTTTCGCGGCGGAATCGTCGAATGTTTTCAGCTTGCCTCCGAGAACGGGCGGCCGTTCGATGGAGGCGTAGACCATGCCAGGTACGCGAGCGTCGAAGCCATAGGTTCCGTGCCCTGTGCAGATGTCTTTCAGATCGACGCTGGGAACGCCTTTGCCGATGTAGCGGAATTCGTTGGGCAACTTGAGCCGAACCAGATCGGGACGTGGAATCGGCTGCTTAGAAGCAGCGGCAGCGAGGGCGCCAAATCCGAGTGTACGGCCGCTAGGGGTGTGGTGGACCTGATGATTCTGAGCCTTGCATTCCGTTGCGGAAACCTTCCACTGATCGGCGGCAGCCTTTTCCAGCATGAAGCGGGCGGTCGCGCCGGTTTGACGCATGAGCTCGTAAAAGTCGCGAATGGAGCAGGAGCCATCGGTATTCTGCGAACCGTACTTCTTGTCGCCGAGCGCCTGCTCGATGCGAACGCGATTCCAGTCGGCTTCCATCTCGTCGGCGACGACCATGGGCAATGAAGTACGAATGCCAGTGCCCATTTCGGAGCGGTGCGCGACGATGGTGACTGAGCCATCTGTATCGAGGCCGATGAAGACACTTGGATTCCAGGTTGATTTGGTAACGTCGGCTTCGGCGGAGGGGACAACGCCGGCGGCGAAGATCATGGCGCCCGCGGAGAAAATGCCGTTTAAGAAATCACGGCGGCTCGTGAGCTCGATGCGGTTCATGCTTTCACCCCCGCGGCGGTTTTGATGGCGGCGCGTATGCGCTGATATGTGCCACAACGGCAGATGTTGCCTTGCATAGCCTGGTCGATATCTTGGTCCGTCGGTTTCGGCTTGGTTTTGAGAAGCGATGGGGCCTGCATGAGTTGCCCGGCCTGACAGTAGTCGCATTGCGGAACGTTGTGCTGCTCCCAGGCTTTTTGCAGCGGGTGATCACCGTTCTTGCTGAGGCCTTCAATGGTGACGATCGTTTTACCGGAAACGCTTTGCATTGGCGTGAGGCAACTGCGCGCCGCTTCGCCGTTCACGTGAACGGTACATGCGCCGCACAGGCCTATGCCGCAGCCGAATTTGGAGCCGGTCAACTGGAGCTCGTCGCGCAGATACCAGAGCAGAGGCATGGCGGGGTCGCCGGTGTATTCCTTTGATGCGCCGTTTACTTTGAGACGGATCATGTGCGTAGTTTATCGCTCTGACGGTGGGGCAAACCGGGGACAGGCGTCGGATTCTGCAAAAAACGCAGAATGCTCGCCAGTCCCCGTTTCGCGCACTGACTCATGCGACACCGGATTGTTGGAGGAGCTTGGCGACCAAGCCAGTCCAGCCGGTTTGATGGCTGGCGCCGAGGCCTTTGCCGGTGTCGCCGTTGAAGTACTCGTAGAAGAGCGGGTACTCGCGCATTTGGCTTTCGCCGAGAGCGGCCCCCGAGAGAAAGAGCGAAGAGAGGCGCTGAGAGATTTTGCAGGCAGCTTCACTTAAGGAAATGCGCTGGCCGGAACCGGTCGGAAATTCGACTTGCAAGGAATCGCCGTAATAATGACCGAAGCGCTGCAGCGCTTCAATCAAGTTGAAATTTATGGGGAACCAGATCGGTCCGCGCCAGTTGGAGTTTCCTCCGAAGGTTCCGGTTTCCGATTCGGCGGGTTCGTAGTTGACTTCGAAGGATGAGCCATCCACGTTGACGCGATAAGGACGGTCTTTGTGGTAGCGCGAGAGTGAGCGAATGCCGTACGGTGAAAGAAATTCGGATTCATCGAAAAGCCGTTGCAGAATGCGCTCCAAGCGAGAGCGATTCACCACCGACAGCAGGCGGCGGCTGTGTTCTCCGCATTCAGTCATAGAGGCCAATCCTTCGGTGAGGTCTTTGCGGTGATCGATGAACCACTGCATCCTCTTTCGGAAACCGGGATACCTTTCGATAGTGCGCAATTCGAGCGTGTCGCAGGCCAGGAGCGGAATAAGGCCAACTAACGAGCGAAGCTTCAACAGGATATGCGAACCATCGACGCGGAGACGGTCATAGTAAAAGCCGTCTTCTTCGTCCCACAGGCCGGAACCATCGTTGTGATTGATGGCATATGAAATATAGAGAAAATGTTCAAAGAATTTACTGGCTATGTCCTCGTAGGTCGCATCGTAAGCGGACAAATGCAGAGCGATTTTGAGCATGTTCAGGCAGTACATGGCCATCCAGCTCGAACCATCGGATTGTTCGAGCAGCCAACCGCCGGGGAGCATAGAGCTGCGATCGAAAATGCCGATGTTGTCGAGGCCAAGGAAGCCCCCTTCAAAAATATTGGCGCCTTCGGAGTCTTTTCGATTGACCCACCAGGTGAAGTTCATGAGCAGCTTGTGGAAGACGCGCTCAAGAAACCGGAAATCCCTCACGTCTTTGATGCGGCCATCAATCTGGAATACACGCAGGGCAGCCCAGGCGTGGACGGGCGGATTGACGTCGCCAAACGCCCATTCGTAGGCGGGAATTTGCCCGTTGGGATGCATGTACCATTCACGGAGAAACAAGGATAGCTGGGCCTTGGCGAAATCGGGGTCGGCGGGCGCAATGGCCACGGAGTGAAAGGCGAGATCCCAGGCGGCATACCAGGGGTACTCCCATTTATCGGGCATCGAAATGATGTCCTCATTGAATAGGTGCTTCCAGCGGGAGTTGCGTCCGGATTTGCGCTGCTCGGGAGGCGGCGGCATGGTGGGATCGCCGTCGAGCCATGTTTCGACGATGTAGTGATAGTACTGTTTTCCCCAGAAAAGACCGGCGAAGGCCTGGCGTTGAACGATTTGGGCTTCCGGAGGCAAACCGGGAGCCAGCCGCGCGAAGAATTCGTCGGCTTCGCCGATGCGCTGCTCAAAAATTGCATCGGCCGCTTTGAGCGCGAGCGCGGAAGAATTGTCACGCGCCAGGCGGAAGTGGAGAACGGTTTGCGCGGCCGGTGCGAGATCGAGTTGGTAGAGCGCGCAGGCTTTGGTGCCTCGGCGGGCGGGATTGACAGCCGCGGTTCTGCCGCCAATCAGATATTCGTGAAAGGCATCCTTATAGAAGGTGTTCTTGCCTCGCCAGTGGTAGAGCCGCTCGGTGTTGGTTTCGTTTTCGGTGAACAGCACCGGCGGATCGTTTTCGAGCGTGAGAATAAATGTGCCCAGCGTGGGATGTTCCGCGCGAATGGCGCCTGATGACGCAGACAGATTCGGCATTTCCGACGAAGTACACCAGCGCCAGGTATTGCGAAACCAGAGCGTCGGAAGCAGGGTGAGCGTGGCGGGCTCGAGTCCGCGATTGACGACGGTGACGCGAATCCAAATGTCGTCCACATCGTTTTTTGCATATTCGGCAAAGACATCAAAATAGCGATTCTCGTTGAAGATGCCGGTATCTTCGAGCTCGTATTCCGGATCGCAGCGATTGCGCCGGCGGCTTTCCGCGACGAGGTCATCGTAGGGAAAGGCGGCTTGCGGATATTTGTAGAGGCCCTTCAAATAGGAGTTGGTCGGCGTGGCGTCGAGATAGTAGTAGACCTCTTTGACATCTTCGCCGTGATTCCCTTCGTGGCCGTTGAGACCGAAGAGGCGCTCTTTCAGGATCGGGTCTTTGCCATTCCAGAGAGCAAGAGCGAAACAGAGGTATTGATGGTTGTCAGAGATGCCGAGGAGGCCATCCTCCGCCCAGCGATAGACGCGCGAGCGAGCGTGATCGTGCGGGAAGAATTCCCAGGCGGTGCCATCGGGGCTGTAGTCTTCGCGAACCGTACCCCAGGAGCGCTCGGCCAGATACGGACCCCAACGCTTCCAATGCTTCAGGCGCTTTTCCGCTTCAGCGAGCCGCTGCTGCTCGGCGGTGAGTGTAGACATGGGACTTCATTTAGGGTAGCTTTGAGCGATCCGCTTTTAGCGGTCGCTAGCTTTCAGCTCTCCAGCTTTAGCTTTCAGCTCTGATGATTTTCGCTTCGGCTAGCTGTTCCAAGCGTTCGGTCAGCGTTTGTTGGTGGTAAACCTTC
>JACZDA010187747.1_pt1 | contig 14611 bp, 13 predicted proteins | sample 8641761 | NCBI WGS metagenome assembly JACZDA01 (sample SAMN15324611, study PRJNA640507) | soil metagenome | isolation source: intercropping peanut in the first line | place: China: Luxin town, Laibin City, Guangxi Province | collected 2019-07-25 | depth 10cm m | reverse complement strand
TCCGGCAACCGGGCTCCCGCGGGAGGACCGCCGCGGAGCCGGGGCGTGCCCTCTTCGACGATCGCGCTCGCGCGATATCGGATCGCAAGCTCAGATACGAACCGAAAAACAGCCGATCGCGGCCACGTTCCCTTCATGGCGAGCGCGAGCACGCGCGGCAGAAGGAGGTTACGGAACCGCGACACGACGCGGCCAGCGGACATCGCGCGCGTCACCATCCCGAACACGCGATCGGTGTATCGCAGAAGAAACCGCCCGACCGGCCACCGCTCGGACTCGTACGTGTCGAGCAGCACGTCGTTTGCGGCGCCTCGCACGACAAGCGCGAGCTTCCAGCCCAGATTCCACGCGTCTTGAATGCCCGTATTCATGCCCTGCGCCCCCACGGGAGAATGGATGTGCGCCGCGTCGCCGGCGAGAAAGACGCGACCCGCGCGATAGTGCGCGGTTTGCCGGTGGTGCAGCTGAAAGCGGGTCAGCCACGCGGGATCCCGCAACCGCACCGATCCCTCGGCCGGGGCATCGACCAGCGCCTGCAGCTCGCCGAGCGAGAGATCGGTCGTCATCGCGCCAGCATCGAGTCGATCGTTGGGCGCGACATGCGCCGACACCGCGATGACGCGCCACGTGGCCGGGTGGCCTAACGGAAAGAAGAGTGCGATCCCGCCGGCGCCGGCGAACGCGTTGATTGCGCCAGGCTCCAGCGGGCCGTCGGCCTCGATGTCGCCCAACGCAGAAACCTGCGGGTAGCTGCCGCCATCGAACGAGATGCCGGCACCTCCGCGAACTGCGCTATGCGCGCCGTCGCAACCGACCAGGTACCGCGTCCACACTCGCTCGGTGCCGCCATCCGCATGACGCAGCGTGCATTCGACGTCTTCGGCGCCGCCCGCAAAAGCGATGAGCTCTGTGCCGCGTTCGATCGTCGTGCCGGCCGACGTCAGGTAGTCGATCAGAACGTGCTCGGTCTCCTCCTGCGATACGAAGAGAATGTATGGGTAACGCGTGTCGAGGCCATCGAGCTCTCCCAGTTGCACGCCGGCGATTGAACGGGCGCCCGCGTGCACGACCACACGGGTGCTCGTTCGCCCGCGCGCCGCGAGGGCATCGCCCAGGCCAATCGCATCGAGGCACTCGAGCGTTCTCGCCTGCACACCCAGGGCACGTGATTCGTGTGCGCGATCCTGCGAGCGGTCGATGATTCGGTAGCGCGTGCCGAACCGCTGCAGTTGCGCAGCGAGCGCCAGACCGGTTGGTCCGGCGCCGACGATGAGGACGTCGGGGGAAACGGCGCTCATGCGGGTCACCCAGACGGCGCACCGCGGCCATGATCCAACGGATATGCCGGTGATGCACGTGCCTGGGTGCCTAACGCACGTGGGCGACCAGCCACCGAGCTCACGGAATGTGGCCCCCGTGATGACCGCCGACGGTGAGATGACGGATGACGATTAGCGCGATCGCGATGATCCCAAAGACGGACGCCCAACGCCATGTGCTGGTGATGGATCCCTTGTAGGATCCCACACTCTGCTCTTGCTGCTTGCGCAATCCATAGGGAGTCACGCCACGCGGTTTGTAGACTGACAAGGTCGTCGCCGCCAGCAACGCCAGGAGCGCCGCTCCGGCGTCGACCTCGAGTTGCACCCTGAGCGCATGGAGATCGGCATTGGACAGTGTCCTCACGGCTGCCACGCTCGCTATACGATCGGCCGGATGCATATGCATGAGCAACAGGGCGGTTGCGAGCACCGTGATCAGGAGCTTCGACACGACCCAATAGTGCCGGAACACGCCCCATGTGGTGCCTAACGCTTCGATGAGGCCGGTCAGCAGCGAAGCCAAGCACAAGGGAACGATGACGTACCAGCCGCTCAGGTCCATCGCGACGTAGACGGCACGCACGCGCTCTGAATCCTGGCTCGTGAGGCCCGTCACCGCCAGAGCCAGGAAGACGCCGACCGCGCCGAACCAGCCCACGGAGAACGTGACGTGGGCGATGAGCGCGACCTTTCGAATATTCGGAGGCATGATCATGCGTGGGCGTGCCTCATGTCGGTATCGCGCGAGACCCCATCGTTACGGGAGGAAATGGACCCTTCGCGCACGCGGCGCCAGACTCGGCGTAGTAGGATTGTACTGAACAGCATGTATCGTGTCAATACACAGTGTCTCGTTGTGGCCATCGGTATATTGGGACATGCCGAAACTGTGGAACGACACGATCGAGGCCCATCGGCGCGACGTCCACGACGCGATCCTGAACACCGCGGCGGCACTCGTGGCCGAGCACGGAGTGCGATCGGTGACGATGTCACAGATCGCCGAAGAGACCGGCATCGGGCGTGCGACGCTGTACAAGTACTTCCCGGACGTCGAGAGCATCCTGATTGCGCGGCACGAACGTCAGGTCAGCCGCCACCTCAAACATCTCGCCGAAATCCGGGACCAGGCCCGCGATCCCGGTGAACGACTCAAAGTTGTGCTCGAAGCGTTCGCACTCATGTCCCACGAGCACCACGACGCCGAGCTCGCTGCGCTCGTGCACCGAGGTGAGCACTTCGAGCGAGCGCAGCGCCAACTCGGCAACTTGGTCCAGGCTCTGGTGATCGAGGCCGCCGCGGCGGGCGTCATCCGCAGCGATGTCGCGCCTAACGAGCTGACGAGCTACTGTCTCCACACCGTCGCGGCGGCGCGCGATCTGGCGTCCGAGGCCGCGGTTTTCCGGCTCGTGATGCTCACGCTGGATGGATTACGCTACCGTGAACCCACGCGACCGAAGGTTGCACGGCCGGCCACCGCATCGGCAAAACCGACGCGCGGCCATCGGCACCGCTGACCCGGACCGCGCGACGGCCAAGACGATCGCGTAGCATGCGCAACGTCGGACTCGACATGATCCTGAAGAGCGTCACTGCACTTGTCGCCACATTGTCACTTCTCGGCGTATCGTTAGCGCGTTATCAGACGCGCCGAGGTTCCGCGGCGGGATGGCTCGTGTTAGGCTGCGCTTCTTTTGTCCTGGTCGCCGCAACGCACGTGCTCGAGGCACTCGACCTCCTGCCGGCAGCGGGTTGGGGTCAGCCGCGCAGCGTTGGCCACTATACGGATCTCGCCGCCGCCTGCCTGGGCATCGCATGCGTCCTGGCGGCACTCGCGGTTCGCCTGACGCGCCCGAGGAGTGGGTGACTGCACCGCGGTACGGCGTCAGGGCAACGACGTGATCCGGCGCGGCACCAGCGTGCCGAACCAGGTACTGGCAGACGCCTTGTTCAATCGAAAAATCTTGATATATTGCGGGTGTGACCGCAGCCGCTTCCAGCATCCGTCGAGCAACCGAGCTCTTTCATGCGCTGTCGGACGACACGCGTCTTTCCATTGTGGAGATGCTCCAGGATGGCGAGCGCTGCGTGTGCGAGTTGCAGGACGCACTCGACGCCGCCCAGTCCCGATTGTCGTTTCACTTGAAAGTGCTCAAGGACGCGGGGCTGGTGATCGATCGGAAGGAGAGCCGATGGGTGTACTACGCGTTGAATCCAGACGGGATCGCCGAGCTCGAAGAGGCGGCAGCCAGGCTCAAGCCGCCTCGGCGTGCCTTGCGCGTACGTCGTCCATCGGGATGCTGCGACTGACGCCGGTGTCGTGCCTAACACATCAATATTTTTTGATCAACCAGGAGCGATTGATGACGCGCGATGAAGCGAGGCTGCCAACCGGACTCGACTCTCTTCGCGACGTGGTCCGCGAGCGCTACGCCAACGTCGCGAAACACGTTGCCGAGGGTGCAGCCAGCGTGCCCTGCTGTGGGGAAGCGGGCTCGTCCGGTTGCTGCGGCTCCACGAGCGAAACATGGGATCCCATCACGTCCGATCTCTACGATGCAGCGCAGACGGCCGGATTGCCGGCGGAAGCGCTGCTCGCATCGCTCGGATGCGGCAATCCGACCGCGCTCGCCCAGCTGCACGAAGGCGAGATCGTACTCGACCTCGGCTCCGGCGGCGGCATCGATGTGCTCCTCTCGGCCAAGCGCGTCGGAACAACGGGGAAGGCGTACGGGTTGGACATGACGGACGAGATGCTGGCGCTCGCGCTCGAGAACAAAGCGAAGGCCGGGGTGGCGAACGTCGAGTTCCTCAAAGGGCACATCGAGTCGATTCCGCTCCCATCGGACACGGTGGACGTCGTCATCTCGAATTGCGTGATCAACCTGTCGGGCGACAAGCGGGCTGTTCTGGCCGAGGCATATCGCGTGCTGAAGCCCGGCGGGCGATTTGCGGTGAGCGATGTGATCGTGCGCGGCGGCCTTCCCGATGACGTAACGGCCAGCATGCCGCTCTGGACCGGCTGCGTGGCCGGCGCCTTAGAGGAACAGGAATTCATCGCCCTCCTAACGGAGATCGGCTTCGAGCACGCGAGCATCGAGCCGACGCGCGTGTACACCCGCGATGACGCAGCGGCGCTGCTCGCCGGCACCGGCCTCGATGCGCGATTGGCCGACCAGGTGGAAGGGAAGATCATGAGCGGTTTCGTGCGCGCGACCAAGCCGGGTGCGCCGAGCCGGCCTCGCGCGATCCTGACGCAGGCGGCATCGACCCGTGTATGCGGGTGCAACGACGACTGCTGCACGTAGAGACACGCTCCGTTAGCAGCGAGGTACGAGTATGACGACATTGACGACTCTGGGGGCTGCGTCCATTCGACGAGCCGTACGCGGCGACCTGCCGGCGATCGAGCGCCTGCTGGTCTCCGCAAATCTGCCCACGGCCGGTGTGGCGGACATCCTGAATACGCGTCCGGCAGATTTTTTCGTCGCCGAGGCGGACACCGCGCCTAACGGCATCGTCGCGGTCGCCGGTCTGGAGGTGTGCTGCAACACGGCCGTGCTCCGGTCGGTCGCCGTGGAGCCCGAGTGGCGCAGCCGGGGGCTCGGGCGCGAGCTCGTCAGGCAAATCGTGTGCGACGCGGAGGCGCGGGGCATTCACGCGCTGTACCTGCTCACGATGACGGCCGAGCATTATTTCCCACGGCTCGGATTCGAGCGAATCGAGCGATCCTCGATTCCGCCCGAAGTCGCCGAGACCGTAGAGTTCAAGTGCGCGTGTCCAAACACGGCCGTCGCGATGAAGCGGGCGCTCGTGTGAGAATCGCGCTGGCGTCGGACGTGCACGCAAATCTGCCAGCGCTCGATGCCGTGCTGGCGGCGATCGCCCAGCGCGGCGACGTGGATGCGACCTATCACCTCGGCGACCTCGTCGGATACGCGCCGTGGCCTAACGACGTGGTCGAGCGCATTCGTGACGCGGGCATCGCCGGCGTGTCGGGCAACTACGATTCCACCGTCGCCACGGACTACATGCACTGCGGGTGCCGGTACGAAGATCAACGCCAAGAGGCGTTGTCGCACGAGAGTTTTGCATGGACGCGCTTGCACGTGTCAACCGCGACGAAAGCGTTTCTGGGGCCGCTTCCATTTCGCCTCGATCTGCGGCCACGCGGCGGGCACGTTGCCGGGGCGACGCTGACGCTCGTGCACGGCACGCCGCTCAACAACACCACGTACTGGACCGAGAATCGGCCTGATGCGTTCTGCCTGAAAATGGCGGCCGCGGTCGGTGCGCGCGCCGGCGATCTCATCGCGTTCGGCCATACGCACATGCCGTGGCACCGGGTCGTCGACGGCATCCACTTTCTGAACACGGGGAGTGTTGGACGACCGAAAGACGGTGACTGGCGGGCCGGCTTTGCGATCGTCGACGTCGACGCGGCAGGAGCGATCACCATCGAGGTCGTGCGCGTCGAGTACGACGTCGAGCGCGCGATCGACGCGATTCGTCGCAGCGAGCTGCCTAACGACTTGGCCGAGCACCTGCGGTACGGCGGGCAGGTCCCAGCACCAGCGTGACGAGCGCCTTCAAGCGGTACGCGGCGGAGTTCCTCGGCACGTTCATGCTCGTCGCGGTCGGACCCGGCGCGGTGATGGTGGCCGCGTCGACGCACACGTTTGGCCAGACGGGGATCGCGCTCGCATTCGGTGTCGTCGTCGCGTTGTGCGTCGCCTGCTTCGGGCACCTGTCCGGCGCACACATCAATCCCGCGGTGACGATCGGCTTCTGGTCCGTCAGTCGTTTTCCGACGCGCGACCTGGTGCCGTACATCGTCGCCCAATGCCTGGGTGCGATCGCCGCATCTGCGACCCTGGTCTGGATCCTCGGCCCCGTGGGCAATTTCGGCGCGACGGTGCCGATTGTGTCGACGGCGCGCGCCTTCGCCGTGGAAGGCGGCTATACCGCGATGCTCGGTCTCGTGATCATGGCTGTGGCGACGGATGCGCGAACGCCGGCCGCGGTTGCGCCGTTCGCCATCGGTGCCACGGTGTTCGCGGGCGCGTTGGTCACTGGTCCGCTCACGGGCGGCAGCTTCAATCCCGCACGCACACTGGGACCGGCCTTCGTCGGCGGCGTATGGACCTCGCACTGGGTGTACTGGGCCGCTCCTGTGTTAGGCATGGTCGTCGCGATGCGCGGGTACGACGTGCTCCGCGGAGCATCGGCGCCGCGTGTCCCCGGTGCGCTCGTCGGGACTGAGGGATCGATCTGAGCCGACGACGCGGTGCAGGGCCACCCGCTCGGCGGCGTTAGGCGGCGCGGGGCAGGTCGTCAGAAGCCCCGCGGCGGATCGCCGGCCATGATGCGCAGCACCGGCTTGCCGTTGATGTTCTCGAGCGGGAAATACACGAGATGGGTCCGTGGGTCGACGGCAACCGTGTGCGCGTGCGGCATGACGAGATTGCCATCGTGGTGCAGCGTGATCCCGCCCGCGCCGGCTCGCTCGGTGAACACCGCGACGGTCCCCGACTCGGCGGACACGTAGAGGCGCCGCCACGCGGGATCGAACGCCAAGACGTCGGGATCATCGCCAACCGCGTGCGTCTCGAGCACGCGCATCGTCGCCAGGTCCACCACTGCGAGCCGTGCGTTGCCCTCGCCCGCGACGAACGCCACGCCGTGCATCGGGTCGAGCGCGATTCCGTGCGGCTCTGTGATTCCCTGCAACGGATAGCGTGCGATGATCTTGGCCGTCGCCGGGTCGAGCGCCACGAGCTCGTTCGACTCGTGCACGGCGACGAGAATCCGTCGTGCGGTCGGGTCGTACACCGTGTTGCCGGCCTCGCCGCCCAACTTCACCGAGACAACGAACGCGTCCGTCGTTGCGTCGATCACCGCGTCCGCCTTCCCGCGCTCGTCGGACACGAATACGCGCCTAACGCCGGGCGCGTATGCGATGCCGTCCGGATAGTCGACACCCGGCACGCGCGCCAGGACGGCCAGCGATGTCGCATCGACCACGGCGACCTGGTGCTTCCCGGTGACGGATGCGAACACGCGGCTGAGCTCCGGCACGGCCCACACGCCGTGCACGCCAGTGAATCCATCCAGGTTCGCAACCACTCGGCGCGTCGCGACATCGAACACGACGAGGTGCCCGGCGTTCATGTGCGCGATGTAGAGGCGGTTCGACGCGGTGTCGAGACTCTGGTAGTCGAAGCGCACGGCGGGCCCTGGCATCGGCACGTCGGCGACTCGGTGCAGAACGGGTGCCTGGGCGGCGCACGGAGCCGCGAACGCGCAGGCGAGGAGCACTCTCGTTAGGCGCATGGTGCGATCAGGGCGCGATACGGTGGACGTACTTCACGGTGAACGTCGCGGTCAACGGGCGCGCGACTGCCCGGCTGTCCGGAAAGCGAAAGGGCGAAAGGGGGTCGTTGGTATAGCCCGCGTTCCACACCACGTACAAATCGTCACCAATCACCGGCGTCCAATGGAACCGGAAGTCGAAGTCGGTGCGGTCGAGCGCGGACTCGTACTGGGCAAAGCCGAGGAAGTCCATGCCGGTCGTGAAGGCGTACTCGACACGGCCGGCCGACTGCACCGCCACGAAATGCCCAACGGGCAGCGTGACGTCGGTGCGCGACAGACTGGCGCCCAGGATGAGGTGCCCGCCCGATCGCCACGTGACGCCGCCGTCGGTCTCTGTGCTGTGTCCGTCGTAGAACGTTCCCGTCGAGAACGAGCCGAATCCGCCGAACATGCGCCCGACCGACGTCTGAAACTGCGCGCCGGTCTGCGTCCACCAATACCGTCCGACGGGAATCACGACGCCTCGAGCGATCGTGAACGGTTCGATAGGGGCGTCCATGTCGCGGATGATCATGACGCTGAACTGATCGCCGCTCTCGAAAACGGCACCGATCGGGTGCCACTCGATGGAGGCGTTCTGCCAGTCTCGCGCGTGCACCAGCGATCCGTCGTGGTTGGCGTAAATGTCCCACGACGGCAGCTCGAACTGGAGTTGCCGGATGCCGAGCGCGTGCGGCCTCGGCATGAAGTCGATGTGGCCGTACGTCTCCCACGCGTCGGTCCGGCTCACGAATCCGAGCGCGGGCGAGAATCCGGCGTCGTACCGCGCGAGGCCGACGAAGTTGTCGAAGAGATCGTTGGGAAAGTCTGTCGCGATGCGCCAGGCTATTTGCGTGCCCGATGTGTGCGGCGTCTGCGTCCCGGCCACCCACACCGTCGGCTCGATGTTCTGTGTTCCGATCACGAACGGAAAATCCGCATCGAGTCCCTCCGCGACTTCACTCCCGCGCACGTTCGGTCCGGTGCGAACGGTCGCCATCGCGCCGACATACGAGCGATCGAACAGGTCGTGCTTCACGCGGACCACCGCATCGTTGTCATTTTCGTCCCCGCCCGTGCGGGCATCGATGAACCCGATGCTCCACGGGCCCGCTCTCCCATAGAGGCGGGCGCCGGCCAGGATGGGCGCAACCGTTCCGCTATCCGTTAGGCCAATGCGCCGCGAGTAGAAGAGCAGCGCTTTCTGGTTGAACCCGAACTCGAAGATGCCGCTGGACTCCAGGAAGAAGTCGCGCTTTTCCGGAAAGAAGGTCGGGAAGCGCGTCAGATTGATGACTTGGCTGTCGACTTCGACCTGTGCAAAATCCGTGTTGACGGTGAGGTCGGCCGTCAAGGTTGGCGACACGGCGAGCTTGGCGTCGACACCGAATTTCCCCGACACGCCGGCGCCGCCGGTCGTGTTGAGGACCGAGTCGTGCGGTGCCTGGTGCGCGCTCGCCAGCACGTATGGTTTGATCTCGACGTCGCGGGCGCGGCTCACTCCGCCTAACCCAAGGAGCTCGCCTTCGGTCAGCAGCTGGTCGAGGCCTTCCGTTCGGCGCCACCCACGCCAGAGGTCTTCTTCGTTGGCGCGCCGAATGTAGCGCCGTACGTTGAACCCGAAGGACGCGCCCGCGCCCGACTTGAATCGCAGCGTGCGAAACGGAATCCGAAATACCGCCGTCCATCCCGCGGAGTCCCGGCTCGTCGCCACGTACCAGATGCCGTTCCAATCCTGGTTGGCCTCCTGTGTCGTGATCTGCGCGTCCCAGCGAGCGCCATTCGGGTTGGTCTGAAACAGGTACGCGCTCCGCCGATCGTGAAAGCTGTCGATCAAAATCGTGATGTTGTCGTCGGAGGAGAGGTCGGCATCTCTCCGGAGCTGGGTCGACCTGATCCGCCGCGGATCGCGATCCCAGGCGCGCACCGCCACGTACAGCGCGTCGTGATCGTGCAGAACCTTGACGACGGTTCGCTCACTTCCATCGGCTCCTTCGGAGGGATCGCGCTGCCGCAACCGCGTGATCGAGTCGGCCTGGTTCCATGTCGCCGGATCCATGCGACCGTCCATGGCGGGTGGACTGGTGATCGTCCGTGCGGTGATCGAGTTGTCAAGCGGCGCTTCACGCCGCGCCGTGGAGTCCTGCGCCGGGATGGGGCGCCCGATAATCGCGGCGGTGCACGCGAACCACACGGCGCGACGGATCAACCGATCGCCAGCCGGTGCACGTGTCGATGGCGAGGCATCGGTTAGGCGCGCAACGAATCGCGCGGCGGTGCGATCACGCTTTTCCGTTGGGCTTCGCCGAGTGCGTCCGTGCGAGCGCGGTACCCATGGCGCGGGCCAACTTGATCGCATCGTCGTTTGCCCAGTAGTGCATGAAGTAGAGGTGCGGCGTATCGCCGATCATATGGCTGTGGAGCGCTGTGACCTCGATGCCGTTGTCGCGTAACACGCGGATCACGGGATTTACTTCGTTGCCGGTGAGCACGAAGTCGCCGGTGATCGCCGCCTTGCCGCCGCCGGTCGACTGAAAGTTGATGGATGTCGCGGTGCCCATCGATGCCGGCACCTCCTCGGTTCCTTCGGTGATTTTCCCGGCGCGCGGCACGCCGACCTGGTACACTCCGCCGCTGGCCTTCCCGTGATAGCCGAGCGCCTTGGCGATCGCTGCCGTGTCGAGGTCCAGCGCGGGCGGAGTGCCCGCCGCCGCGGTGTCGAGCGGTGTCTTACTCGCCTCGAGTGCGTGTCGGATCGCACGGGCGATCGTCACGGCGTTTCCGCGCGCGGCGATGTGCAAGTACATCACGTTAGGCACGGCGCCAAGCAGGTGATTGTGCAGGGCCGTTTGTTCGACCCCGCCGTGCTGGAGCGCCGAGATGACCGGCTCGATCTCGTCTTCCGTTAGGACGAGGTCGCCCATCGCCATTGCCGTGCCGTCCGGCATCTGCCGGAAGGCGACCCACCCACCGAGGGCGAGCGCGGTCCGGACATCGACGGTGCCGACCCTCACATGGAGGTCGCGACGCGGGAAGGAAAACTTCATGACGTCCCCGGGCTGCGCCGAGCCCGTCCGCCCCAACGCTTCCTCGACGGGCGACCAGGATGCGGCGCCTTGCGCCAGTGCGACGCCCGGCGGCAAAGCGAGCACGGCCAAGATGCCGAGCGCGCAGACGGCGCGAGACAAGCGACGAGTCATGGGCTCCTCCTAGCAGGCATGAGCAACTCCCCGTGGTCCGTCAGTCGTTGTTCGTTTCGTGCTTTCCTACCCGTGGTCCGTTCGTCGTGGTTCGTGACCAGCGCGTCGAGCGAACCAGGATGCGACCCAGGAAGCCGGCGACGGCCGTCGCCGGATGACGAACACCGAACGACGGACTACGGGTAGGAAAACACGAAACGGACAACGAATGACGGACCACGATATCCCGCGCGAGATTGAGCATCGTCGTTAGGTCAGGTCGATGGCAACCGTTGCACGCACCGATTGAATCCGCCCGGGATTCAATTGTGATAATAGCTCTTGTCACGACGGAGGCAAAGGCGCGCCGCCAGCCTCTGCCGCTCGACGTACGTCCATAGCCAGAAGCGACACGCGCTCGGCATTGCAGGGCGATTGACCAGCGTTGCGATGATTCAATTGTGATATTATCAATTGGCCCATGACCCGGTCCTCTCCAGCGTTGTCGGCATGACCGGAGCGCCAGGCGCGCCCGAACATCGGTGGCTGCTCCTCATCCACCAGATTCCGCCCAAGCCCGACTACTTGCGCGTCAAAATCGGGCGCCGGCTGCAGCGACTCGGCGCCGTGCCCGTCAAGAAGTCGGTGTACGTGTTGCCCGATCGACCGCAATCGCTCGAGGACTTCCAGTGGGTCCGCACCGAAATCATCGACGGCGGCGGCGACGCATCGATCTGCAAGGCGGATTTCGTGGACGGGCTGACCGATGAGCACATCATCGCGCTGTTCCACGGCGCGCGCGACGCGGACTACGCGAATCTCGCGGCTGCGGCGCGAGAGGTGCGCGCCGCGCTGCGCCGACGCGATCCGGATGCCGACCGGCGGAGCGTGCGTCCGGAAGACGACGTCGCGCGACTGAGAAAACGGTTCGCCGGCATTGCCGCCATCGACTTCTTCCATGCTCCCGGACGCGCCATGGCCGAGGATGCACTGCGTACCGTCTCCGAGGCGGTGGCGCCGGCTTCGCGGCAGGAGACTCCGTTAGGCGCGGCCGGCGCCGCCCCGCTGCGTGGACGCACGTGGGTGACCCGACGCGGCATCTTTGTCGACCGCATCGCGAGCGCGTGGTTGATCCGCCGGTTCATCGACCGCGACGCGCGGTTCAAGTTTGTCGATCCGGCGGCGTTCCGGCCGGCCGCCGGCGACCTTCGCTTCGACATGTTCGATGGCGAGTTCACGCACGAAGGCGAGCGCTGCACCTTCGAGACGCTGCTCCATCGCTTTCGCATGGACGATCCGGCGCTGCACGCGATCGCCGAGATCGTGCACGACATCGATCTCAGGGACGACAAATTCGGCCGCGACGAGGCCACCGGCATCGAACGCGTGCTGTCGGGCGTGGCCGCCGCGCGCAGCGACGACGACGCCCGACTCGAGCGTGGCTCCCTCCTGTTCGATGACCTCTACGCCGTGTACGCGGCGGGCGCGTGATGCGTCCCACACGCTCCGAGCTCGTTCGCTTCTTCGCGTCTCTCGGGACGACCGGCTTCGGGGGCCCCATTGCGCTCGTGGGCTACATGGAGCGCGAGCTGGTGGAGCGACGCCAGTGGGTGACGCCGCAGGAATTTCGGGACGGGCTTGCGTTCTCGCAGCTCGCGCCGGGTCCGCTCGCGGCACAACTCGCGATCTATCTCGGGTGGGTGTGCCACGGGGTCCGTGGTGCGACGATCACCGGCTTCGCATTCGTGGGCCCATCGTTTGTCATGGTTGTGGTGCTCGCTGCGTTGTACGCCCGCTTCGGCGGGATCGCATGGCTGCAGGGCGCCTTCTACGGTGTGGGTGCGTCGGTCATCGCCATCATCGCCCGGAGTGCAATCAAGCTCACGCGCACCACACTCGGACGCGACGCGCTGATGTGGGTGCTCTTTGTCGTGTGCGCGGCCGTCACGGCGTGGCGCGAGGCCGAGCTCGTGTGGCTCTTCGTGTTGTGCGGAGTCATCGCGATGGTGGTCAAGGCGCCGCCGCGACGAAGCAGGTCGCTGGCGTCGTGCGTGGGCGGGCTCTCGGGCCTAACGCAACTGACGAGCGGGCTGCACGGCGCGGCGTCCGTACCGGAAGTCGCGACGCTGTTCCTGTTCTTTGCGTCGGCCGGGTTGTTCGTGTTCGGAAGCGGACTGGCGATCGTGCCGTTCCTGTATGACGGCGTGGTCCAGCAGCATCGCTGGTTGACGGAGCGGCAATTCCTCGATGCCGTCGCGGTCGCGCTGATCACGCCCGGGCCTGTCGTGATCACCGTTGCATTTATCGGATATCTGGTCGGCGGAGTCGCCGGCGCGACGGCCGCCGCATTGGGCGTCTTCGCGCCGGTGTACGCGATCACCGTGGTCGCAGCGCCGCGCTACGAGCGCCTCAAAGCGGATCGCCGCGTGCGTGCGTTCGTCGACGGGGTGACTGCTGCCGCGACGGGTGCGATAGCGGGCGCCGCCATCGTGTTAGGCAGACGATCGATCGTCGATGCGCCAACGATCGCGATCGCCATCGGGACGCTGGTGCTCCTGACTCGCGTGCGCCGGATTCCGGAACCGATCTGGATCGTCGCGGCGGGCGTCGTGGGCGTTGTCGTGAGAGGTGTCTCGTGACGTCTGGCGGCCTGTGCCGGTGGCGAACACGCGTGGCGGTCGGTGATGCGCGTGGCCGACGCCGACAGCACGTACCGGGCGTCATGGCATTGACGGTGCAATGACTTTGTCGACGGTGCAAAGATGTTCATGTCCTTTCACTGGAGGTCGCTATGCATGGCTCTCTCGGCACGGTCACTAGCGTCATCGCCGGACTCGGCGTCGCCATCGTGTCGTCGGTTGCGGTCGGCGGAACGGCACAGGCTGCCAGTCGCCACGTTGCTGTCGCCGCTGCCGACACCGTAACTGGGTGCTTGTCGAAGGGCGACGAGAAAGGCGAATACACGATCACCGGCAAAGACGGGAAGAAATACGGTCTTCGCAGCACGAAGGTCGCGCTCTCGAAGCATGTCGGTCATACGGTCACCGTCGTGGGCACGCCGTATAAGGAGCACGAGGGCGGGAAGGCTGAAAAGAGCGAGGCCTCGGAGGCCTCGGAGGAGTCAGCGGATCTGCGCGTCACGAGTCTCAAGATGGTCAGTGCGACGTGTCAATGATGCGCTGACCGCCATGCACCAGTCGGACGGATCTGCCTAACGCGTCGATGATACCCGCGCACTCGCTCTCGTCATCCTCCGCGAGTGCGCGATCGCGCTGCCACGGGCGCCAGGGGTTGACGGCGCGGCCCGTTGCGTGAACTATTCGGGCGTGCGCTCGGAGGCGCCCGCGGGTCCGCGCGAAGGACTGAGTCCACTCCTCCACTCACGGTGACTGCACGTCATCTCCGTGCTGGCCAGCCTGCGGACCGCCGGCTTTCGGCATGGAGGACGTATGACCCCGCAGTTACCCGAGCGCCCGGATCTCGAGCAGCTCAAGCGGCAGGCGAAGGACCTGCTGCGCGCCGCCAGATCCCGTGACGCCGCCGCGCTCGCGCGGCTCCGCACGCTCCCCGCGTTCGCCCAACAACGGGACGACGCCGCCCTCGCGGCAGCGGTCGCGCTGCACGACGCACAGTCGGTGATCGCGCGCGAGCACGGCGTGCCGTCGTGGACGGCGTTGGTCGCGCGCGTCGAGGAGCTGACGCTGGAGTTAGGCGACGCCGTCACCCGATTCATCGACGCGGCGACCGAAGTACAGC
>JACZDA010029949.1_pt1 | contig 14624 bp, 9 predicted proteins | sample 8641761 | NCBI WGS metagenome assembly JACZDA01 (sample SAMN15324611, study PRJNA640507) | soil metagenome | isolation source: intercropping peanut in the first line | place: China: Luxin town, Laibin City, Guangxi Province | collected 2019-07-25 | depth 10cm m | reverse complement strand
TGCGCCGCAATCCGTCGCAGCGAACCGTCTACCTGTGTCAGAATGTCCTGCGCGAGTGCCAGCGTCGATCGCCCACCAGCACCCGTGCCGAGCACGATCGCGAGCAATTCGCTCACATTAAGTGCGCCGGCGCCGAGCTGTTTGAGCCGCTCACGCGGCCGTTCAGTGCGCGGCAGCTCTCTAATACTTAACGTTTTGCTGGTTTGCGGGCCAGGCTGCTCGGACATGCACGACCTCCGCACTTGGGTGGGATGAGGTCGGGCAATGTGGTCCGGCGGTTTCATTGGGCTCGCACCGGAACTTGGCGAGGCGGACCCAACGATTGCAGCGTGGGATACCGTCCGTCCCTCCGTCATTCGTTGTTCGTTTCGTGTCTTCCCACCCGTGGTCCGTCCGTCGTTGTTCGTGACCAGTGCGTCGACCGCACCATGCTGCGACCCGAGACGCCGCCCACGGCCGTCGCAGGATGACGAACACCGAACGACGGACCACGGGTAGGACAACACGAAACGAACAACGAAGGACGGACCACGGGGAGTTTGCTACCGAAACTTCCCTCCGCGCCGAACGATCACGTTCGTCAATTCAAACGTTCGCGCCGTGGCACTTCTTGTACTTGAGACCGGAGCCACACGGACACGGGTCGTTGCGCCGGACTTTGGACCAATCAACGTTGGCGGGTGTGGTGTTGTCGCCAAGCGTGCGGCTTCGCCCCGCGCCGACGACAGTGGGCGCAGGGCGCTGCGGTTGTGCAGGTACCGGCGCGACCGGCGTTTCGGGCGCGCGCTGCGCGGTCGCCGTGGGCTCCGGTTCTTCCGCGGGGACGTCCTCGAGAATCCCGAGCGCGTTGTACCGGCGCGTGGGTCCGCGGCCCGGCGCTCCGCCCTGGGGTCCGCTTCCGTTAGGCCTCGCCGGCGCGGGCGCCGTCGCCTCGGGCGGCGAGAACACCAGTTGGGCACGCAGGAACCGCTCGGTGAAGGTGTTGTACACATCGTTCATCAGGTCGACGAACATGTTGTACGCTTCCTTCTTGTACTCGATGAGCGGATCGGTCTGCCCCCAGCCGCGGTACTGGATGGCCGCGCGCAGTTGGTCCAGATCGTAGAGATGGTCCTTCCATTTTTCGTCCAGCACGTTGAGCATGACGAACGACAGCAGCTGCATGCCGAATTCGTTCAAGCTCTTGAACTTCGCGTCGAACGCGGCGTGTCCCGCGTCGCGCGCGTCCTGTTGGGCGTCGGGGATCGTGTCGGGCCTGCCATCGGCACCGTCCTCGAACTGCGGGACGGTGAGCAGATAGTGCATGAGCAGATCCTGGCGCAGCAGCTGGAAGTCCCAATCCTCCGGGTTCTCCACCGTCTCGAGGCTGGTCTGCACGCGATGGTCCAACGCGCGATCGACCATCTTGAGCGCCTCGCCCTTGAGCTCTTCCCCGCCCTCGAGCGCGAAGGAGCGCAGCGAGTAGATCACCTCGCGCTGCTGGTTCATCACGTCGTCGAAATCGAGCAGTCGTTTACGCGACTGGAAGTGGTTCATCTCGACGCGCTTCTGCGCCTGCTCGATCGAGCGCGTGATGAGGGAGTGCGACAGCACCTCGCCCTCCTGCGCGCCTAACCGATCCATCAGCTTGGCGATGCGCTCGGAGCCGAACAGGCGCATCAGGTCGTCCTCGAGCGACAGGAAGAACTGCGACGCTCCTGGATCGCCCTGGCGGCCCGCGCGGCCGCGCAGCTGCCGATCGATGCGCCGCGATTCGTGCCGTTCGGATCCGATGATGTGCAGGCCGCCCGGCTCTTCGATGTCGACGTCCTTGCCGTCGGCGTCCTTCACCTTCGATTCGTGCGACTCGGTGACGCCGGGTCCGAGTTTGATGTCGGTACCGCGGCCGGCCATGTTCGTCGCGATCGTGATCGCGCCCGGCTGGCCTGCGTTCGCCACGATTTCTGCTTCGCGCTGGTGGTATTTCGCGTTGAGCACGTTGTGCCGGAGACCCGCGCGTTGGAACATGCGCGCCAAGGTTTCCGACACGTCGACGTTGACCGTACCGACCAGGACCGGAATGCCGAGGTTGTGCAGGCGCTCCGTTTCCTGGAGGATCGCGTTGTATTTCTCGCGGCGCGTCTTGAAGATGAGATCGTGGCGGTCCTCGCGAATCACCGGCTTGTTCGTCGGGATCACCGAGACGCCTAACTTGTAGATCTCGTGGAACTCCGTCTCTTCGGTTTCCGCCGTACCGGTCATGCCCGCCAGCTTCTCGTACATGCGGAAGTAATTCTGAATCGTGATCGTGGCGAGCGTCTGCATCTCGCCCTTCACTTGCACGCCTTCCTTGGCTTCGACGGCCTGGTGCAATCCTTCCGACCACCGGCGACCCGGCATCGTGCGGCCGGTGAACTCATCGACGATCAACACCTGCCCGTCCTGCACGACGTAGTTCACGTCCTTCTCGTACAACGCGTGCGCGCGCAGCAGCTGGTGGATGATGTTCAGCTTCTCGCTCTTGAGCGCGTACTCGCGATCGAGCTCGGCGCGTGCCTCGAGCTTCTGCTGCGGCGTGAGCTCCGGATCGTGATCGATGTGGTTCACCGCCTCCGAGATATCGGGGAGGATGAACGCATTGTGGTCATCGGGCGACATGTAATCCACGCCGCGATCCGTGAGGTGCACGGTGTGGTTCTTCTCATCCAGCACGTAGAGCAAACGCTCCTCGATGTCGCCGAACAGCTGGCGGCTGGCCGATTGCCGTTTGTCGGCGATGTGGTCCAACTCCATCTTCTGCACGAGCTGCTTGTTGCCGGCGCCCTCGGCGAGCAGCTTGAGCAGGCGCTTGTTCTTGGGCGCGCCTAACTGAGCCTGGTACATCCGCATGCCGGCGGTCTGTCGGTCGCCGGCCTCGAGTGCCTGCTCCGCTTCACCCACGAGGCGGTTCGCGTCTTCCGTCTGCACGCGCACCAGGCGCGCGACGGCCGCGTTGTGCTCGAAGTACGCGGCGTCGCTTTCGTTGCCGACGGGGCCCGATATGATGAGCGGCGTGCGCGCCTCGTCGATCAGCACCGAGTCCACTTCGTCGACGATCGCGTACCAGTGCGGCCGCTGCACTCGCTGGTCGAGCGAGTGGACCATGTTGTCGCGCAGATAGTCGAAGCCGAACTCGTTGTTCGTGCCGTACGTGATGTCGCACAGGTATGCGGCGCGGCGTTCGGGCGTGTTCGGCTCGGTGTCGTCGATACACCCGACCGTCATGCCGAGGTACGTGTACACGTGCCCCATCCACTGCGAGTCGCGGCGGGCGAGGTACGAGTTGACGGTCACGAGATGCGCGCCGCGTCCGGCGAGTGCGTTGAGATACAGCGGCAGCGTGGCGACGAGCGTCTTGCCTTCGCCCGTTGCCATTTCCGCGATCTTGCCCAAGTGCAGCTCGACGCCGCCGATGAGCTGGACGTCGTAGTGCACCATGTCCCACGTCATCTCGTGGCCGGTGACCATCACCGTGGTGCCTAACAGACGGCGCGCGGCCTCGCGCACGGTGGCGAAGGCCTCGGGCAGGATCTCGTCGAGCACTTCGTTGAGCGCTTCGTGCAGCTCGCCCTCGACGCCGCCGCTGCCGTCGGGACCGTTGAGCTCCTCGTCGATCTGCGTGCGCTCTTCGGCATCCGGCGTGAGCTTCTTGCGCTCCTTGAGCTCGGACACCTTGGCCTCGAGCTCCGCCGTCCGCTCGTTGATGATGCCGCGCAGCTTGGCGGTCTGCGCGCGCAGCTCCTCGTCGGACACCTTCTCGAGGCGCTCGTACTCCGCGTTGACTTCGTCCACGATTGGCTGAACGCGCTTCATCTCGCGTTCGTGACGCGTGCCGAAGACCGCGGTGAGCAATGGCTTCAACATGTGGGTATTCCCCTATCGGTACAGCGCCGCCGCCCGAATGTAGTCGGCGACTGCTTCAGTCACGAATCCTCGCAGCGACAACCCGGCGCGCACGCGCGCGCGGATCTCGCTCGACGACACATCCACGCGACGCGTCGCAATCCGCACGAGCGGCATGGGTGGCCGCTCCCGGCTGCCCGCCTCCGGCGACGCGTGTCCGCCGTGCTCGCTCGCGACGTCGGCATCGAGACCGCGCGCGAGTACCACTACCTGCGCCAACGTCGCGATGCGATCCGACTGGCGCCACGTCGCGATCTGCGCGGCGAGGTCTTCGCCAATCAACAGGTACCGTTCCGACGACGGGTGACGGACCGCATACGCGTCCAATGTGTCAACCGTGTAAGATAACCCGCCCCGGTCGATTTCGATCGCGTCGACCTCGAACCGCGCGTCGTCGGCCACGAGAAGGCGCAGCATCGCGAGCCGCTCGGACGTGGATGCTGCAACCGCGCCTCGCTTGAACGGCTGGCTCGCTGCGGGAATGAAGACGACCCGGTCGAGGTGCAGCGCTTCGTACGCATCGCTCGCGGCCAGTAGATGCCCAACGTGGGGCGGATCGAACGTCCCGCCGAAGAGCCCCAGTCGCACCGTGGTCAGGGCTTCGGCGTCGCCGTCGCGGGTGCGGGCGGCGGTCCGCACGTTTCCTTCACCTCATTGTCGCCGGGATACTTCTGGTAGAGCGTGGCGCAGGTCTGCGCAATTTCTTCCGGATACTTGATCTGCTTGTACGACTTCACGAGCTGGATCAGGGCCAGCTTCGCGTGCTGCGTGGTCGGGTACAGCCGCTCGACATCGTTGAAGTAGATGATCGCCGGGTCGTACGCCTTCCGACGATAATAGAACATCCCGGTGTCGTAATTCTTGATCGCCAGCCACTCCGTTAGGCGATCGATTTCTTGTTGGGCGCGGGGCTTGAGCGGCGAATCCGGATACGCGGCGATGAAGCTCTGCAGCGTGCTGATCGCAGTCTGGCCGTAGTCGGGATCGAGCGACGGCTTGCGCCAGAGCTTCGCGTACGAGACGCCGGTCTTGAACGTCGCGGGACCGGCGAGCGTGTCTTCGGGGAAACTCTCCGGCACACGCGAATATGCCTGGGCCGCGAGGATGTATTCTTTCTGGCCGCTGTGCGCCTCGCCCAGGTAGTAGTACGCCGACGGCAGGAGCGGATCGCGCGCCGGCAGATCGGTGGTCAGCTTCTCGAATCCGTTCTCCGCATTGCCCCAGTGCCGCAGCTTGAGCTGCTGCAGTGATGCCTGAAAGAGAGCTTCCTTGGACGGGAAGCTCGCGGGGATGAACGGGTGCCGATGACAGGCGGCGAGTCCCGTGAGAGCAAGCACTGGAAGTGTACGGCGTAGCGCGTTCACAAACATGACGGCGGTGATACCCGGATTCGAGGAGACGGTTCACCGCGGCGCGGCAGCGCCGCGGCCTGCGGTGTCGCGAAACCATGCGACGAAGCGAGGGATGCCATCCTGAATCGGCACCGCAGGCGCATAGCCGAGCGTGTCGCGTGCGCGCGAAATATCGGCAAACGTACAGAGAACATCACCTGGCTGCGGCGGCAACCGCTCGATGGTGGCCGTGCGCCCGAGCGCGTCCTCGAGCAGCGCGATGAGCTGCGCAAGCGTCGTGGTCTGCGACTCGCCCAGGTTGAACAGCTCGTGCCGCACGTCGTTCTTGCGCGTGCGATCGACCGCGGCCAACACGCCCTGCACGGTGTCCGTGACGTACGTATAGTCGCGCGACGACGAGCCGTCGCCGTACACCGGAATCGGACGACCGCTCGAAATGAGCGAAGCGAACTTGTGTATGGCGAGGTCGGGTCGTTGCCGCGGACCGTACACCGTGAAAAACCTGAGCGACACGATGCGGAGCCGCGGCTCGATCTCCGCGAAGGTCTCGCAGAGCAGCTCGGCGGCACGCTTGGTCGCGGCGTATGGGCTCACGGGTCGGATGGCGGCGTCGGATTCGGAGAATGGGACCCGGCTGGCGTTGCCGTATACGGACGAGCTCGACGCAACCACCACGCGGGGGATCCGGGCGATGCGTGCGGCCTCGAGCACCACCGCGGTTCCGCGGACGTTGACGTCGGCATACACCGCGGGTGTGGCAATCGATGGGCGGACGCCGGCACGCGCGGCCAGGTGGACGATCACATCCGGCTGGATGACCTCGATCGCGCGCGCCATTGCCGCGGCATCGCGCACGTCGGCATCGACCATGGTGAACGCGGCCGACCGGCAGGCATCCGCGACGTTGGCCCGCTTCACGGCCGGGTCGTAGAAGTCGTCGAAGTTGTCGACGCCTAACACACGATCGCCCCGCGCGAGCAGCGCATCGACCACGTGCGAGCCGATGAACCCGGCCGCGCCGGTGACGAGCACCCGCTCAGCCATGCGCGCCTAACCGCTCGGCGCCGAGCGAGCGGAAGTACTCGATCGTGCGAGCGACGCCGTCGCGGAGCTGGACGGCGGGCTCCCACCCCAACATCGCGCGCGCACGCGTGATGTCCGGCTGGCGCACCTTGGGATCATCGACCGGCAGCGGCTTCATCTCGATCGGCACGCGCGCGCCCGTCAGATCGAGCACCACGTCGGCCAGCTGCCGCACGGTGTACTCGACGGGGTTGCCGATGTTCATGGGATCGCTGTCGCCGCTCATGAAGAGTCGATAGATGCCTTCCACTTCGTCGGACACGTAGCAGAAGCTGCGGGTTTGCGATCCGTCGCCGTAGATCGTGATCGGCTCGCCGGCCAGCGCCTGCACGATGAAGTTGGACACGACGCGCCCGTCGCGCGGGCGCATGCGCGGTCCGTACGTGTTGAAGATCCGGACGACGCGCGTGTCGAGCTTATGGTAGCGATGATAGGCCATCGTCATCGCCTCGGCGAAGCGCTTGGCTTCGTCGTACACGCCGCGCGGGCCGACGGGATTGACGTTGCCCCAGTACGTTTCCGGCTGCGGGTGCACCAGCGGGTCGCCGTACACTTCCGACGTGGAGGCGAGAAAGAACCGCGCCCGCTTGTGCAGCGCGAGGCCGAGCGCGTTGTGGGTGCCTAACGCACCGACCTTGAGCGTCGGGATGGGGTGCTCGAGGTAGTCGATCGGGCTCGCGGGCGACGCAAAGTGCAGCACCCCGTCGAGCGGACCGGCGACGTACGTGTACGTCGAGATATTGTGCCGGACGAACTCGAACTTCGGCTGGCCCATCAGGTGCGCGATGTTGTCGGCGTGGCCGGTGATGAAATTGTCGAGGCCCACCACCTGATGGCCGTCGGCCAGGAACCGGTCGCACAAGTGGGAGCCGAGGAAGCCCGCGGCTCCGGTAATGAGCACCCTCATTCGCGGCCGCGACCGATGGACCGGTACGTGAAGCCTAACGCCGCCATTTTGTCGGGGTGGTAGAGATTCCGGCCGTCGATCACGATGGGCCGCGCGAGCGACGACTTGATGCGCTCGAAGTCGGGGTGACGGAACTGGTTCCAGTCGGTGACGACCACGAGCGCGTCGGCACCGTCGAGCGCGTCGTAGTTCGAGTCGGTGTACCCGATCTTGTCGCCTAACCGGCGCTTCGCTTCGGGCATCGCCACCGGATCGTGCGCGACGACGGTCGCGCCCGCCTCGAGCAGCGACTCGATGAGCGTGAGCGCGGGCGACTCGCGCATGTCGTCCGTCTGCGGCTTGAACGCCAAACCCCACACGGCGATCTTCCGCCCGCGCAATCCATCGGGCATCACCGACGAGAGCTTCTCGAACAGCCGGTGCTTCTGGCGGTCGTTCGCCGTCTCCACGGCGTCCAGCACGTCGAGCGGTGCCTTGTTCTCGTTGGCCGTGCGCAGCAGTGCTTTCACGTCCTTGGGAAAGCACGAGCCACCGTAGCCCGGCCCCGGAAACAGAAACGACGGACCGATGCGCACGTCGCTCCCGATTCCTTTCCGGACGTTGTCCACGTTGGCGCCGACTTTTTCGCACAGATTTGCGATCTCGTTCATGAACGAGATGCGCGTGGCCAACATGCCGTTCGCCGCATACTTGGTGAGCTCGGCGGAGGGAATGTCCATGAACAGAATAGGCTTTCCGGTGCGCACGAACGGCGCATAGAGCTCGGCCATCACCGATCGCGCATAGTCACTGTCCACGCCGAGCACGACGCGATCGGGACGCATGAAGTCCTCGACTGCGGCGCCTTCCTTGAGGAACTCGGGGTTGCTGCACATATGGAACGGGAACTTTGCGTTCTTCGCTACGGCGTCGGAAACCTTGCGCGCGGTCCCGACCGGCACGGTGGACTTGGTGATGATCACCATCTCGCGCGACATGTTGCGACCGATGACGTCGGCGACGCTCAGCACGTGGCGCAGGTCTGCCGAGCCGTCTTCATCGGGCGGCGTGCCGACGGCGATGAACACCACCTCGGCGCTCTTGACGGCGGCGCCGACGTCGGTGGTGAAGGTGAGACGTTTCTGTTGTTGGTTCCGTTCGACCAGATCCTCGAGCCCGGGCTCGTAGATCGGCAGCACGTTTTGTTTGAGGCCGTTGATCTTGCGCTCATCGATGTCGGCGCACGTGACATCGCTTCCCGTTTCCGCCAGACACGCGCCTACAACGAGACCGACATAGCCCGTCCCGACGACTGTGATCCGCACGATGTGGTATTGTTGAGTTCGGTTGTTGGCCGATATGGCGCCAGCCCTTGAACTTATCGGGGGTCCGGGAGACGGGCAATGCGCGGCGATCAGTGAGTCGAGGGAAGCGCTCGCTTAGTCGAGGGAAGACGTTCTATCGCCAGCCTACGGGTACCGAAATCGATATGTCGCCACAAGCTGCACGCGGCCGTACGTGGCGGCCGGCGTCGCCACGTTGTTCACGTTCGTCACGCGCGCGCCCTGGATCTCGAGCGTGAGCGGGACGATCGGGTCGAGCCACTGCACGCTCGCATCGCCCATCCATGCGCTCTGCACGTCGGGCGTGTCGCCGCTCGCGAACGGGAACGGTGCCCCCGCGTGCCCGAACCGCGGAGGAGGTGGCCGATCGCTGATGCGCTGGTCGCCGCGGCGCCATTTCGAGATCCCGGCGGACAGATGAAACTTGCCCGTCGGCCACACGTCCGCGAACGCGCGCGCCATGTCGGCATCCGGGCCTAACTCGGAGCCCACCGGCTGGTCGTACTGCTGCCACGTCGCGGTGTAGAACGACTCGAGATACGTGAACGCGCTCACACGTTTGTATTGAAGTCCGATATTCGTCGGCACCGGCAGCGACAGCGCATAGGTGCCGCGCACGTTCCAGCCGAACAGATCGGGGAAGTTCTTGCGATCCTGCGCGTCGATCTGGATGTCGTCGATGAGCAGATCGCCCTGCAGCGAGAACCGGTTGAGGTTGGCGCGTACCGACCCGAACGCGGTGAGGTTCACGTTGCCGGCTTGACTGATGTCGCCGGATTTGTCGTTCTGCGTGACCTGAAATACCATCAGCGGGTTCACGAAGTTGAGCGCGATGCCGCCGCCCTGCCGCGGAATGAGCGCGGTCTCACCCACCGTCAGCTCCACTTTGTGCGACGGCCGCCACGTGAGCGCGTGCGCCACCATCATCCGATGGTAGCGCTGGGTGCCCACGCTGTCGGGAAGACTATCGGTCGACGGCGACAGGACCACGTCGTTGAGCGACGCGACGAGCGCCTTGAACTCGAACTTCGACCACTGCGCGGTGAGCGTGATCTTGTCCAACGCCGGTCCGTTCGCCGACAACACCATCGACTCGGTCCCGTCGCCGATCCACGCTTCCCGGCCGCGCCCAACGGACAACACAACCGGGCCAAGTTTGCCCGACGCATAGGCGTCGCTGAAGTCGATCATGCCCGACGTGTGGCGGAACTGATTCGCGCGCACGGTGGGGTCGTTGCGGCTCTGCGTCTCGCCGTACGCTTCGCTGACGAGCACGACGTTAGGCCCACCGTCGAACGACAGTCTGAGCCGCGCCGTGCCGACGGCGGGCGGCGTGCCCTGCCCCGTTGGGCGAATGTCATCCCACAGCGGATACATTTCGCCGTGGTCGAGCCCGGTCGCCTGCAGCGACGCGAGCGCGCCGAACCGGAGGCGGTTCGTCTTGGCATCGGCCGCCGAGTCCGTGGCCACACTGTCGGCGAGGAAGCGCGACGTAAGCGCGTCGAGCACGCGGCCGCTGCACATCGGCTCCGACTTGGCCGTGCGCAGCGCGGCGCGCACGTCCTTGACCATGAACGGCCGGAAGGCCGACACGCGCGCGGCGCCGCAGCCCAGCTGCACCAGGCCATCCAGCTGCGCGTACGCGGGATCGTCCAACGGCAAAGTGACTAACGGATGCTGCGCGGCGGCCACACGCGCGCTCCCGGCGGCAGCGAGCAGCGCGCCGGCGGCAACGACGACGCTCAGGCGAATCGTCAGGCTCCTTTGGTGAATTGACGCGGTTCCGGTGCCGGCGCTCGCTCGCGAAGGCGCGCGATCAGCGCCGCCTGCGGCGAAAACTCCGGCACCAACTCCTGCAGCTTGCGCACGATGCCGCGCTCGTCGCGGGCCACGACGAGGTCCCACAGATGGCCTAACTGATGGTCGAGCGAGCGCGGCGCGCCGGTCTTCACGATGCGGATTTTCTCGAAGCGCGTCGGCATCGTCTCTTCCGTGTCCGATGTCAGCTGCTCGTGCAGCTTCTCGCCGGGCCTGAGACCCGTGAACACGATCGGGATGTCGGCGTCGGGCTCGAGCCCGGACAGCCGGATGAGGTTGCGCGCCAGATCGACGATCTTGATCGGGTGTCCCATCTCGAGCATCACGATCCGGTCGCGCGCCTCGTCCAACGCCGACGCCTGCAGCACCAGCTGGACCGCCTCGGGAATCGTCATGAAGTAGCGCGTCGCCTCCGGATGCGTGACGGTCACCGGTCCGCCGTCGGCGATCTGCTCGCTGAACAGCGGCACCACGCTGCCGTTGCTGCCTAACACATTGCCGAACCGCACGGCCACGAAATGATGCGCGCGCGTGCCCGCCAACGACAACACCAGCTGCTCTGCCAAACGCTTCGTGGCGCCCATGATGTTCGTGGGGCTCACCGCCTTGTCGGTCGAGATCAGCACGAACGTCGCGCCGTACTGCACCGCGGCCTCCGCGACGTTGCGCGTGCCGAACACGTTGTTCTCCACCGCGTGGCACACGTGCGCTTCCATCATCGGCACGTGCTTGAACGCCGCCGCGTGGTACACGATCTCGGGCCGTGCCTCGCGGAACAGCCGCGTCACGTCGGAGCTCTCGCAGATGTCGCAAATCGCCGGGCGCACATCGAGCGCCGGATGCTTGCGATGCAGCTCCTGTTCGATGAGAAAGAGCGCGTTCTCCGAGCGCTCCATGAGCGTGAGCGACGCGGGATCGAAACCCGCGATTTGTCGCGCGAGCTCCGCGCCGATCGATCCGCCGGCTCCCGTGATCAATACTCGGCGCCCCGCGATCGAGCCGCGCACGATCACCGAGTCCAGGTCCACCGGGTCGCGGCCGAGCAGGTCTTCCACGCGCACCGGACGCACCTGGCTCATCTGCACGCGTCCCGAGAGGGCCGCGATCGCCGGCAGAATCTTGAACGGCAGCCGCGTCGCCAGACAGCGGTTGACGATCTTCTGGATCTGGTCGCGCGAGGCGGACGGGATGGCGATGATCAGCTCGTCGGCCGGGTTGGTCGAGAGCGTTTCGCCTAACGATTCGGTGGTGCCGAGTACCGGGACGCCGTGGATGTAGAAGCCGGTTTTCCGGACGTCGTCATCCACAAAGCCGACGGGCACGTAGCCTAACCGGCGGTTGTTGTGCATCTCGCGCAGCAGCAGCTCGCCGGCATCGCCGGCGCCGACGATCAAGACGCGCCGGAGCCGCGGGCCCCCGGCCACCGGTCGCCGGTTCTCCCGCAGCGCGCGGAGCGCGAATCGCACGCCGCCGATGAAGAACAGGGTGAGCACGGCGTCGATCACGATCACCGAGCGCGGGAACGCGTAGGCCTGTCCCGTGAACACGAGCAGCACGGTGAACAGCGCGCTGCTGATCGCAATGGCCTTGAGCAGCGCGAACATGTCGCGCATGCCGACGTACCGCCACCACCCGCTGTACAGCCGATAGAACGCGAACGCGCCTAACCGAAAAACGAGGAGCGGGCCGAGCGTCGCGAGGAACACCCACGTGTACGCCGACGGAATGATGCCGTCGAACCGCAACATGAACGCGAACGCGTAACTGGCGACCACGAGCACCAAGTGCGCGGTGACCACCATGAGACGCCGGTACTTGAAGGCCAGCGTCGACAGCCACGCCAGGAAGCGCTCCGTGAGGGACGGAGGCTCGAGCTTCGCCGACTCAGTGGCCATAGAACAAACGGACGGCGCCGATCACCTCATCCTGTTGCGCGCGCGCGAGCTCCGGATACACCGGCAGTGAGAGCACCTCGCGCGCGGCGCGCTCCGATTCCGGACACGAGCCCTCGCGATATCCCAGATACTGGAAGCACGGCTGCAAGTGCAGCGGCAACGGATAATAGATCGCCGAGCCGATGCCCTTGCCCTTGAGATGGGCCTGCAACCCGTCGCGCCGGTCTGCGCGAATCGTGTACTGGTTGTAGATCGACTCGTTGCCGGCATCGATCGTCGGCGTGCGCACCTCGGGCACGTCGGCGAACGCGCGATCGTAGTACGCCGCGTGCTCGCGCCGCGCGCGGCTCCACTCGGCGAGATGTGGCAGCTTCGCTTCGAGCACAGCCGCCTGCAGTGAGTCGAGCCGGCTGTTGTAGCCGACCTCGTCGTGGAAGTACTGCGTCGCACCGCCGTGCACGCGGAGGCGCTTGAGACGCGTCGCGAGCGCGTCATCCTGCGTCACCATCATGCCGCCGTCGCCGTAGCCGCCGAGGTTCTTGGACGGGAAGAAGCTGAACGTCCCGATCGTCGCGCGCTCGCCCGCCATCACCCACTCGCCGCCGATCCGGCGCCGCGCGCCGATGGTCTGCGCCGCATCTTCGATGAGCGGCACGTTAGGCATCGCCGCCGACAGGTCCTCGATGCGCGCCATCTGGCCGAACAGGTCCACCGGCACCACGGCCTTCGTGCGCGACGTCATCGCCGCGGCCGCCTGCCCGATCGCGATGTTGAACGTCGACGGATCGATGTCGACGAACACCGGCGTGGCGCCAACGTTGTGGATCGTACCCGCCGTCGCGAAGAACGTGAACGGCGTGGTGATCACTTCGTCACCGCGGCCGATGTCGAGCGCGCGCAGCGCGAGCAAGAGGGCATCGGTGCCGCTCGCGCATCCGATCGCGTGCCTGGTGTGCGACAACGCGGCCACCGCGCGCTCGAGGCGCTCCACCGGTTGGCCGAGGATGAACAACTGGTCGTCGACAACCTGCATCATGGCGCGCACGACTTCGTCTTTGATCCGCGCGTGCTGCGCCTTGAGATCGAGCAAAGGGACTGGCATATCGATTCAACAGGAGGTTCGAGGAGCGGAGCTGGCAGGCGTCCCAACGCAGCCTCGTCGGGCAACGTCTAACAACGTGTGGACGCCCGCTCGCGGCGTCAATCGCCCGTCACGGCGTCGGCTCGCACGAGCTCGTGCCATTCCTGCAGTGAGCGGACGCGCGGCGGACGGAACCGCAACGAGAGAATCGCATCGCACGCGGCGGAGGCCGCCGAGAGCGTCGTCGTATAGGGAACACGATGCGCGACGGCAGCTTGACGCATCGAATAGTCGTCGCGCTGGGAATGCTTGCCCAGCGGCGTGTTGATCAGCAATTGCACCTGCCGATTCACGATGAGATCAATTCCATGCGGCCGCCCTTCGTGCACCTTGAACACGCGCTCGGCGGGAATCCCGCGCGAGCGGAGAAATTTCGCCGTCCCGGTCGTTGCGAGCAGCCGGAAACCCATTTCCTGGAATCGGCGCGCCATCGGAATCACGGTCGACTTGTCGGAGTTGTTCACTGTGATCAGCACCGCGCCCTCGAGCGGCAGGCCGTTGTCCGCGGCCAGCTGCGCCTTCGCGAATGCGCTGCCGAACGAGTCGGAGATGCCCATCACCTCGCCGGTCGAGCGCATCTCGGGGCCGAGCACGGGATCGGACTCGCGGAATTTGCTGAACGGGAACACCGCTTCCTTGACGGACACGTACGGCGGCACGATCTCCTCGGTGAACCCGAGCGACGTGAGCGATTCGCCGAGCATCACGCGCGCGGCGAGCGACGCGAGCGGCACGCCGATCGCCTTCGACACGAATGGAATCGTGCGGCTCGCGCGCGGATTCACCTCGAGCACGTACACCGTGCGGTCCTTGATCGCGAACTGCACGTTGATCAGGCCCACTACGCCGAGCGCTTTGGCCAGCGCCGCCGTGTGCTCGCGCATGGTCGCGAGATCAGTCTCGCTGATGATGTACGGCGGCAGCACGCACGCCGAGTCGCCCGAGTGAATGCCGGCGTCTTCGATGTGCTGCATCACGCCGCCCACCACCACGCGTTCGCCATCGGCGATCGCGTCGACGTCCACCTCGTAGGCGTCCTCGAGGAAGCGGTCGATGAGCACGGGGCGGTTTTCAGACGCGCGCGCCGCGCGATCGAAGTATTCACGGAGCGACGCCTCGTCGTACACGATCTGCATGGCGCGTCCGCCTAACACGTACGACGGGCGCACGAGCACCGGGTAGCCG
>JACZDA010225335.1_pt1 | contig 14667 bp, 14 predicted proteins | sample 8641761 | NCBI WGS metagenome assembly JACZDA01 (sample SAMN15324611, study PRJNA640507) | soil metagenome | isolation source: intercropping peanut in the first line | place: China: Luxin town, Laibin City, Guangxi Province | collected 2019-07-25 | depth 10cm m | reverse complement strand
GGAAAAAATGCCCACGCTGGCCGGCACACCAAGCGTTTGCTGGACATAGCTATTCAGTGCGGGGTCAGCAACCGGCGACGCTACATAGGTGAGCGCGTGATTGCCTCGCTTTCGGAGATAGGTGACCGCTAGAGATACATTCTGACCAAAGTTTTGGCTCAGGCCCGCCGTCCAATTCGTGTAGGAAGGGGCGCTAAGGCCGTGAGGAATCGTGTACACTTGCGCTGCAGGAATGCCGATGGGTTGACCGTTTACACCGTACTGGGTCAAAACGGAGAATTGATCGAGTGATTGACTGAACTGCTGCAGGTTCGCTGCATCGATCGTTACGGCAAAACCGGCAAAAACGCGCGTGCGGTGCGACGGAAATGGAGAGACGGAGAGCGAAACACGAGGAGACCATGCATTCTGGCCGATCAACTCATCCCAGTCTTGGCGAAGTCCCAAACTGACCAGGATTCGATCGTACGGCTTCCATTGATCAAGCAGATATGACGAAAGCGTGAGATCCGAAAGGTTAAACTGGCCGCTGCCCGCGAACATCGTCGTCGATAGTAATTGTCCGGCGAAATCAACGCGTTCTACGGAAGTGCGGCGGAACAAGCCATCGTAACGAGTGTGAAATGCTTCGGCGCCAACTTTTATCTGGTGAGTACCCATCCAATGGACTACCGGGAAGAAGGCTTTGACCAAAAACTGGTCTCTCCGCGCGGTCTGGGTGGAGTTGATGAAGTTATTGCCGCGGTAGCCGAGCGGCGTGATGACATACGGCTGGTCTCCCTGAGGAATCGCGCGGCGATAGACGTTCTGCCGCGCGAATCCGAATTCGACAAGAAAGCCGTGAGCGAAATATTGCTGATCTTTCACTCCAAACAGCCACTGCCGGTAGCGCTGGTTTTGAGTGGCGGAGACAGGAGTGAGTGGCGCGAGACCGTAGTAGTCGGCATTATTGAAATTTACGAGAAAATCCCCGAAGAGTAGATTCGAAGGAGTCAGGTTCCACTGGGTGTGGAACAGGTTACTCGTGCTCAAATTCAAGCTGCGGTTTTGGCCGCCTGGCAGGCCGGGAACATAGGACTGGTCGTAGACGCCATCCCAATTATCTGAGAACCAGGCGCGATCGCGAAGCAAAGGACCCGAGAATGCAGCTCGGGGCGACCAGTCGCCGATATGCAACTTGTAATTTGTATCGACGCCCGGGACAAAGTTGGTGGCCGAATAGCGGAATGTGTTTGTGCCTGCATCAGTATGAATTTGTAAGACTCCGGCGGAACCATAGCCATACTCAGGAGAAAAATTGCCGCCCAGGAACTCGACGCTTTGGATACCCTCGACACCAAGCCGCGTGCTGAAAGTTCCGTCAATCGGATCGCTGACGCGAAATCCTTCGATCAAGTAGTTGGTCTGCGATTCCGTTCCTCCTTGAAAGTGGAGACGCCCGGATTGGTCCTGCACGGTTCCGGGCATAAGACGTAAGGAGTTGCGCAAATTGTTCGTCGCGGGGTATGGAATATCGTTGACGTTGGTACCACTGAGCTTAGTGGCGGTACCGGAACGATCCAAATCCAGCGGCGATGGCGTGCCGCTCACGTTGAGCGACTGAAAGACTTCGCGGAGAGGGTTCATAGTGAGAACAAGTTCCAGCTCGGGTTCAGTCGGCGCCAGGCGATAATCCTTGATTTTGAAAAACCCCTCTTTTGAGGCGCTAAGCAGGTAGGGGCCGGGCGCGCTGAGCTTCAGCTGGAACGAGCCGGTTGGGTCTGTCGACGTGGTCACTGGCGTTGGCTCGGACGCGGAGGTGACGGAGAGCTGTGCATTCCCCACGGGTGAGCCGCGGTCATCGACTACCCGGCCCGCGACCACGACCTCTCCCCAACTGCTGCAGGCTAGCAGAAGAATCGCGCAGAGAGGCTCCAGAGTGCGCACGGAGCTATCAATACTATAAATCTCGCGCGCAAGCAAAAGAAACTCGCCCGCAAAGCGGCGGCCGAAATTAAAGTAGCGCGGCGAATTTCATGGGAAACACGGTGATCATTCGCCAGCCACCGCGCGCTTCAGTAGTCACTGCATGTCACTATGACCGTATTTCTTCACCAAAGCGAGCGCGGTCAAGCCGTGTTTCGTGCGTATGAAAATAGGCACAATGCCGAGCGATTCGAGCCGGCGATCGGCCACGTATTCGAGATATTTACGAAGATCGGCAAGCGACATTCCAGCGACCCCCTTGGCGAGCACATCCTCAGCAAAGGCAGTTTCGCAATCGACCGCTTCGCGCAGCATGGCGATCACGTCTTGATCCATTTTCTCGTCAAAGATTTCGGGCAGCTCGCGCCGTGCAGTGCGAATCACTTCAAAGGCAAAAGCGATATGCGCGCTCTCGTCGCGGAATACCCAGTTCGTTCCAGTGGCGAGCCCGTGCAGCAATCCTTTGGAACGTAAGAAATAGACATAGGCGAACGCTGCAAAAAAGAAAAAGGCCTTCGATACAGGCAGCGAAACAGATGAGGTTCAAAAGAAAATGCCGCATCTGGTCCGGGGTTCGCAATTGGTCCAAATTTTGGACGGAATCCATCCAACGGAAACAAAAATCGGCTTTGCGGCGGATAGAAGGGACGTTGTCGATAGCGGCGAAGGCGGCTTCGCGCTCCTTCATCTCGGGAAGATAGTTATCGAGAAGCGTCAAATAAAATTGCACGTGCTGCGCCTCTTCGAACAACTGCCGCGAGAGATACATGCGGGCTTCCGGAGAATTGATGTGCTTATAAAGATTCAGAACGAGGTTGTTACCGACAATAGAATCGCCGGTAGCGAAGAACGCCACCAGCCGCTGGATGAGATGGCGCTCCGCCGGATGCACGCGGCTGTGCAGGTCGGTCAAGTCGGTCGAGAAATCAACTTCTTCGACCGTCCAGGTGTTCTTGATAGCGGCTTTGTACATGTCATAGAAGGCCGGGTACTTCATAGGGCGGAGCGTTAAATCCATTCCGGGATCGAGAATCATGGGAGTGTCCTTTGCTATTGGCAGGCTTCGCAGGAGCCCGGGTTTTCGAGTGCGCATACGGCGCGTGAGACGGTTGTTTTGGCGATCGAAGTCGCGGGCCGGGAGCGCAGATAGTACGTTGTTTTCAGCCCCTTCTGCCAGACATACATATACATGGAAGAGAGCTTGCCGATCGACGGGCTTTCTACAAATAAGTTGAGCGATTGGCTCTGGTCGATAAAGGGGGCGCGGCCCGCAGCCATATCGATGAGCGAACGCATGGGAATCTCCCAGACGGTACGAAAAAGAGTTCTGATGGAATCCGGAATTTCGGGAATGTTTTGGATGGAGCCTTCGGCTTGCTTGATGCGATTGCGCATCTCCTCGGTCCACAACCCGATCTGTTTTAGTTTTTCCACCAAATAGCGGTTGATCTGCAGAAATTCGCCGGAGAGCGTTTCCCGTTTAAACAAATTCGATACTTGAGGCTCGATGCACTCATAGGCGCCCACGATGGAAGCGATGGTGGCAGTGGGTGCGATCGCCAAGAGCAGGGAATTGCGCAGGCCGTGCTCCCGGATTCGGCTCTTCAGAGCATTCCAGCGCTCCGCATCCGCCGGGCATTCGCCCCATAGATCGAACTGGAGCAAGCCTTGAGCCGCACGAGTTTCTTCGAAGCTCGGATGTTTGCCTCGGATGCGCGCAATACCGCAGGATTCATCGCATGAAAGTAGATTTCCTCCTGAATACGGCGTGAGAGCGCGGCGGCTTCTTGAGAATCGAATGGCAGCTCGATCTCGAAGAAGACATCTTGTAGGCCCATTAAACCGAGGCCGACTGGCCGCCATTTACGGTTAGAAGCCGCGGCCTGCGGTGTGGGATAGAAGTTGATATCTATGACACGATCGAGAAAACGAACGGCAGTACGGACCGTGTTCCGCAACTTGTCGAAGTCGAATTGGCCATTCCGCACATGCCGGGCGAGATTGATGGAGCCGAGATTACAAACGGCCGTTTCCCCTTCCGAGCTGATTTCGACAATTTCGGTGCAGAGATTTGAAGAGTGCGCGACGCGGCCGGGGATGAAAGTCTGATTCGATTTTGCAGGCGTCCTTGAAAGTCATCCAACCGTTGCCGGTTTCCGCGAGCGACTTCATCATGCGGCATAGAGATCGCGCGCATTCACCTGGCGCACAAATTTCTCATCGGCTTCCAGCGCCAGATAAGCGTTTCTAAAATCTTCGCCGAACAGGTCCGTCAAATGGGCGCATGTTTTCGGATCGAAAAGACTCCAAACACCGTCGGTTTTGACTCGCTCCATGAATAGATCGGGAATCCAATTCGCGATATTGAGGTTGTAGGTGCGGCGGGCTTCGTCGCCGGTATTGTCGCGAAGCTCCAGGAACTCTTCAATATCGGCATGCCAGGTTTCCAGATAGACGCAGCAGGCGCCCTTACGTTTGCCGCCCTGGTTCACTGCCGCGACGGATGAATCGAGCGTCTTCAGCCAGGGAACAATTCCATTGCTATGGCCATTGGTTCCGCGGATGAGCGACCCGCGGGAGCGTACGCGGTGGTAGGCGAGGCCGATTCCGCCGGCGAATTTCGATAGCTTGGCGACATCGGCGTACTTGTCGTAGATGGCTTCGAGATTGTCTTGGGGCGAATCGAGCAGATAGCAGGAAGACATTTGTGGACGCCGCGTTCCGGAGTTAAATAGAGTCAGTGTGCTGGGCAGGTATTCATGGGATTCCATGAGCGAGAACAACCCAAACGCTTCCTGTGGAGTTTGCGCTAGGCCGCAGGCAACGCGCAGGAAGAAATAAGAAGCAGTTTCTAAAACTGCGCGGGTCTCCGGATGGCGCAACAGATAGCGGTCGTAAACGGTGCGCAATCCGAAGTATTCAAAGCGGTCGTTGGGAGGCGCCAAGGCCGCCAGATTCAGCTTGCGGGCGTGAGCGGCGACGAATGCGGAGGTTTCATCGGCGATCAGTCCTAAGCGATGGCCTGCCGCTACCGATTGGGAGAACGAGTGGATATCTTGATTGGTGACTTCCTTTGCAATGTAAGTTTCGAGCAAGCGTGCGGCAAGGCGCGAGTACTCCGGCTCCTCCACCACAAGACTAGCCGCGGTGCGTATGGAAAGCTGATCGAGTTCGCAAGTCGTGGCGCCATCGTACAGGCCGCCAATGGTTTTCACCGCGACGCGCATGACATCCACGTTCGGAAGACCGGCGGCGCAGCGGCCCACAGCTCGCACGATTTTATTGACATCTACGGATTCAAGCGAACCGTTGCGCTTGCGGACGCTCATTCCGCTTGGGGTGGAAACCTTGGGCCAAGCCTCGTCAAGGGCTGGCTGATACTGCGATTGTTCTGTTGTGATCGACACGGCCATGCCGGTAACCTCCAAATTGGGTCACCAAGCTAGACAGGAAAATAAAGGCAGGGCAGCCGCGAGCGGCTGTTCCCCATCAGCTCTCCCACGAAGCCTGGGTTACATCTACACGCCGTAGCGCGCTGTTACCGGCAGGTCTTCGGACTTACAGGCGAACTGCTCAGACCTACTTGTCGCAGCTTCCCAGCCCTTCCGGCCAGTGCTTTTTATGCGACGTTCGTTCCTGCTTACCGCTGCGGGGCAGCCCCGGATTCACACCGGGTTCCCTTTTCATCGCCACCCAGAAATTGGAAACGGCGAACCGGCAACTGGACCCCAGTATATGGGGTATGAAGGGGAATTGCAACGTTCTTGGATGAGATTTGCTCGCTATCTCGCAAGGCGTTGAAACCAGAGCCGGGAGTATAAGCGAGCAAGAATGGAAACCGGTAAAAGCGCAAAGGGCGCGGATGCACGCCGCCAGACAACTAAGGAACTCGCTGACTCTTTGGGCGGCGCGCTTGATACCGCGCCGTTTTGCGCGTGTTCCTCAAAAGCGATTGTGGCCGGAGAGATCTCGCGGCCACAATCGCTTCTACCCGTGTGGATGGTTTATCGAACAACCGGATGCGGCACAACATGCGCTCTTCGAGCCATACTGGCCGAGGCGATCGAGAATACAAACACGATCACGCCGATGCAGAGGCTATTGATAAAGCGGCCGCTGTTGCCCGTATATCCATAGATCCAGGGCGAGAAGAAGGTCCAAATTCCAAGGACCATGTTGCACCAGCTCAGCGCCGTTGAATAGGCCGGGCGGCTGATTCTCAGGATGCCGAATAACACCATGAATCCACCGATAATCCAGCAGTTCCACGCATCGGGCTGCGCTGCAGCTCCATACACCCAAGGAGAAACAAAGAACCATATGCCGGCCAGCAAACAGATCGTGCTGGCAGCCTTGATCGCACCTAAGCTGGTATTGTCGTCACGAGTTTCCATTCCCGTGACATTCGTTTGTTCATTCGGAGTCATTTCAGTTGCCTTTCTAATCAAAATTTATTTTCGAGATCACTCGATCTCAGGAGGCCTTTGCCGCGAGCGCCTCTTCTTTCGAGTAAGTGTCTGAGAACATGCTTAGAACCACGGCATGCAGACCTTCCGGCAAATCCTGCAGAAGCACTCGGGTAGCGTTCGGAAGAAGCAATGCGTCGCGAAAGCGATACCTTCGAGCGTGTAACTCGGTAAATACGGCGACTTCCGATGCTCGGATGCAGAGCGATGCTTGAACCTTTGCGGGAATATCACGCAATAATAGCTGTGCGCCTGGTGGCACACAGATCGTGGGAATTAGCGTGGAGTGCCGGGGCAAAAGAAGCCAGTCTTTCATTACTCCCCAGATACTCGACGAAGCCTTCTCGTTCTTAGCCTCGCATTCGCGTAAATCGGCTGCTGAAGCAAAGCCAAAAGATCCTGTTTCAAACCTATGCAGAACAAGATCCTCTCCTTCTTCAGCGAGCCGATTACGAATGGAGTGAGGCGAATAGTCACACATATACTCCTCCTCAGTATTTCTGTCGGCGCCGCTTTCACACGTCCGCGGAACTCAATTGTTACCGCGCCATCTGGCCGGGATCGGCCGCTTCCGTGGGTGTGTTAGCGATCTCTCCTAACTCTAGGTTGACTCTGCGGTAGGTATTGCGCCGTGTGTTTTGTCACGATCTAACGCCACGTTTTTTGACAGTACCTCGTTTTGCTAAGTACTTTTTCGTGCTCCCAGGCCCCGTTCACTGCTGTACTTTGAGGATAGGGATGCGCCTCTACCCGGAGTGTTCAGCTTGAAAGCTGACGCAATTGTACTGTTTCGCAACGCCGGTTTATTCAATGGCTTGACCGACGCAGTGCTCAGAAAGGCCGCGAGTATGGCCACTAGCGGGCGGTTGAGCCGGGGACAGATACTCTTCTACGAGCACGAGCGGGCGTCGGGCGTGTACATAGTTTCCGAAGGGGAGTTGCGCTCGTTCCGGCAAGATGCCGAGGGCCGCGAGCAAACATTATCCATCGCACGCTGCGGCGCGGCCCTCGGCTTAAGCGCGCTTTTCAGCGGGGGAACATTCTTTAGCACCACGATCGCGAACACCGCCGCAGAGATTTTCTGCATTGAGAAACATGATGTCGAGGAACTATGCCGTGAAGATCCGGCATTTGTCCGAAACGCCGCTCGAATGCTTGCAAATCAGGTGCGCGAATTTGCCAGGGTCATCGAGTCCTTAGCTCTAAGGAGCGTAGAACAACGAGTCGCCGAATATCTAGTGCTGGCTGCACAGGAGAGTGGAATCGAGAACGGAATGATGTGTGCCATGGAACTGCCTTTGACGAGGAGCGCAATCGCGAGCCGCGTCGGGTCCACACGCGAAGTGGTTTCTCGGGCGTTTAGTCATCTCGAAACTCTTGGGTTCATTCAGACAAAAGACAGGAGGATTGTTGCCATCCCGGATATAGCGGCGCTCGGCGAGTTTTCGGGCGTTGAACTCTCTTCCAGTGGGCCAGGTTATCAGCACGACGAATCTTTGGAAGAGGATACGGCCGGCCGCATGTGGATGAATGGCGAAAGCAAGAGAAAAAGACTACCGCCGCCATATGTCGCAGCCTCCTGAGATCCTCCTGTTTTTATCGTGCTGAGCGGGTTGCTGCTGGCGATCCTTGCCCATCTGCTCATCGGGATTTCTCTTGTTTGGGACAAGGTACTTTTAGAACGGAAAGAAACACGCAAACTGATCCCTTACGTGTTTTGGCTGGGTGCGATCAGTATTTTCGGCTTAGTTCTGATCCCGTATGGCTTCAAACAGCCACCTTTTCGATTGGCGGCTTTGAGCTTCACCGCCGGTTTGCTGGATTTGATCGCGTCTTTTTTCTATTACTCCGCTCTCAAGTCCGGAGAAGCATCCGAAGAACTCGCCGCTATGGGCGGGTTCGGGCCGGTGATTACGGCCTTGATTTCGATCCCATTGCTCAAGGAGCCGATTGGGGGAGATGTAATCGGATTTGCCTTGATGAGTGCGGGCGGCTTTGCGATGTTTTTTGCCGAGAAGCTGCCATTCAGAAAAATTTTGCCGAAGATTCTTATCGCCGCCGGCGGATTCGGTCTGATGAATGTCCTGCAAAAGATCGTCTTCAACCAGATTAATTTTGTGAGTGGATATGTCTGGTTTACATTGGGAACCTTCATCGGGTCGATGGCACTACTTGTTCCGCCATCCTGGCGAAAGGAGATATTCCAGGTGTCCGACAAGGCGCAACCAAAGAGTAAGTTCTGGTATATGTTCAACCGGGTATTGGCAGGGGTCGGATCGTTTCTGGTGGTGCTGGCAATTAGCCGCGCCACGCCGTCTATCGTGCAGAGCGTTTCAGGACTTCGTTATGTGACGATATTCGCCGGCGCTTACTTGATTTCCCGGTTTAAGCCATCCTGGTTCCGCGAAGATTTCAATGGATGGACGCTCCTGGCCAAGACTACTGGCACCGGACTAGTCATAGCAGGCTTGATTCTGGTTGGCTTGCACGGCAAAGGATCCTGACAGCTTACCGGGTATAGAATTTATATCCGGCAGCATCTAATTGGATGGAGTAGGAAAGTGTCTATTGCGGAGCAGCGAAGATCAGAACCGAGCCATGTGTGGATCAGTCAACCGGACGGAGGAAGCAACGTATGCCCGGGCCCCCAGGGACGATTCACGATCATCGAAAAAGATGGCTCGGCGCCGCGCCGCTTTCTGCAAATGGATCCTTATTCGGCGGCCATTACTTTTATCCATGGCAGAGTCGAAATCCACGGCGACATTTTCGAGGCCATTCGATACTTCTCCCACCATCATCACTCCCTATTTCGGCAGCTCCTTTTCTCCGGGCTCGCGCGCCTGCAGCACTTACGAACTTCGTTCCTACTTGGGCGCAGAAATCCGGCGGCGCGAAACGTCCAGTTTCACTACGATCGTTCCGACGAATTCTACTCGCAATTTCTCGATTCGCGGATGGTCTATTCGGCTGCCCATTTTTGCACGCCGGACGATTCACTGGAAACAGCACAGCGCCAGAAGCTCGAGGCGATCTGCCGCGATTTGTCGCTGCGCCCGGGCGATCGTTTTCTCGATATCGGCTGCGGCTGGGGAGGCTTGGTGACCTATGCCGCTAAGCATTTCGGCGTTCAGGCGCTCGGGTGTACGCTGGCGCAACGTCAGCTTGATTTTGCCCAGCAGGTCATTGAACGGGAGGGCCTCGAGCGGGTTTCCGTCAGCCTCTGCGATTACCGCGACGTGCACGGTTCTTTCGACAAGATAGCGTCTGTCGGTATGTATGAGCATGTGGGCCGCTCGCGCATGGCGGGCTATTTTGCCCAAGTTTTCCGTCTATTGAAGCCCGGGGGATTCTTTTTGAATCGCGGTCTCGTTCGCCCGCACGGTATTTCCGACGGGCCGGATACTTTGTTTATTCAAAATAACGTGTTTCCAGGTGGCGAGCTTGTCCACTTAGACGATGTTGTGCGCGAAGGAGAACGAGCCGGCTTTGATGTGATTGGCGTCCGCGATCTGCGCCACCATTATGCGCTGACCTGCAGAGCCTGGGTGAAGAATCTTCAGCGGAACGCTGTAAATTGTCGCGATCTGGTAGGCGACAATATGTATCGTACTTGGCTGCTCTATCTGGCGGGTTCGGCAGTCGGCTTGGAAGATAGGCAAATAGGGGCCGCCCAAGTACTCTTTCATAAGGTTTAGCCAGCTACCCGAAATTGGGGAGTCACTGCTGATACGGAGCCAGACGCGTTAGCGCCTCATGATCGGACGGGCTAACGCAAGGTCCACGATCTGCGGCGCATAACCGCAAAAACCGCAATGGCAGCTGGCATGAGGAGCGAAACGCCCGGCTCCGGAACAGGCGTAGTACTCGCATCGACATTGTCAACCGCGAGGAAAAGATCCGAACTCAACTGGAGGGAATCGAAAGTTCCCGAGAAGTTTGCTACTCCTTCGCCGTTGAAGAGTCCTGGGGGCACGATAGTCCCGAAATCACTGCCGCCGACTGGCGTCCCGCCCAAAAACGCCGATAGCGAGAGAGTGCCGTTGGATCCAGCGACGGCGAAATCGAACGAAATAGCGGTTAAAGGAGAAGAGAAAGAGATGGTGAGCGGGCCAGAGTCGCTGGAGGACCCGCAAAAGTTCTGAATAAGTATTTGTCCCGAAAGAGATTGGAAGAAGTCTTGAGAATCGCAGACCCTTGCGGAACCACCAAAGGTTGCCGAAAGGCCATTGACGGTATTGGTGAAAGGAGTTGGAGTGCCGGCAGCGGTTGTTTCAAAATCGAAGAGTGCGTCTGCTTTCGTATACTGTGCCGTACAGAATGCAAGTGCAAAACAGGTCACAAAAAAAGTGCCAATTCGAGCCATAGGATTAAGAGTCTACATGGCCCGAAGCGAAATCGCCAGTAAGACTCGTACTACGGAATTAACTGTAATCGGCTGTATTTGAGCCGACGGAGAACACGTGCGCAACTTGGTCGACGCACATTTTTCATCCTCTGAACTCGCTACATCACCAGCTCAGTTTCTGGTTTGCCGGCCATCCCATAGCAATCAGTTGATTGCATTTCGGTGTTTTGGGCGTTCTACAACAGCTTGTATCGTGTTCACAATGGCAAGAATGCCTCGGATCAGAGCCCGAATATCCTCGTAACTACGTCCGCGGAATCATCCTCAGTCATTGCAGCGTTAACCGGGATGGCGTGCAATTCCAAACCGTCAACTTCCTTCCTGAGTCGATCAGTGAACATCCTATCGCGCTCGAGCAAGTTCTGTAGAGCTCGCTCGGGATTGCTTGTTTTGGCGAGAAACCCAGATCTCCATCCGCCGCGCCGCTCGATTGTGGCTTGGCGGAACTCGGGTGACGGGAGGAGCCAGACAGCATGGTCCGAGGGCGAGAGAATCGGCTTAACGAGATGCGGCAATATCCGGAAGCCCTCCACGATCACTCGAGGACTAGTCGGGATGCGCAGAAGATCCTCGATGATCATATTGAAGCCCTCGCCACGAAACCAATGGAAGGTATCAAGCATCGTCGCCGGAGATCGGTTCACCCATCGATCGTTCATATCCATGGCAACAAACTCGTGCAGAAGTGGGCAGTCTTCCGGCCGGCTTCGGCGGGAGTGCTCCGCCATCATGTCATCTGTTGCGTACAGATGCAGACCATGCTGATCTGCTATTCGGCGAGCAATGGTCGACTTCCCGGCGCAGCTTCCGCCGCCAATCCAGTACACATGGCGCAACTGCTCGCGTAGTGTTGCGGCGTCGATTGTTCCTCTGTGAATAGGCGCCTTATCTTCAACTTTTATGGCCTGGCGACTCCAGTTGCACACCACGTTGGATCGCTTCCTGAAACCGCCGTGGGGCGCTTTCAGGGTGATCGCATACCACAGCCAACAGCACGGCTCCCGCGGAGAGTTTGTGGCACGCACGCATCGGAGCGGGAACTTCAGGAGCAGTTTCCGGCGCGACACTGCCGCCGGAAAAGAAGACGGCCATCGCCAACACTCCTTCCGGTGTATCGAGTCCGGCATTGTCGGAGGCTTCTTTTGCAGCGCGCCGCTTTGTCTCATCGGGTTCGGCAATCCACGACTGGGTGGCCTCCAACGCGGTTTGCTGCGCTCCCTGCGCCGCCGGCCGGTCGAGATGGCTGAGACAGTCGTAGGCCCATCGGACCGCCGCGCCGGCTTCCAGCGTGTTAACGAGAAAACGCAGCGCTTCCGGGAACCGTTCTTCTTTCACAAGACGCGTCAAGACCTGCGCGGGCGCGATGTCGTCGCCAACAGGCTCGATTCCGGCGAGTTTACAAAGCTCTGCAAGCGGCAACTGGTCTTCGGCCTGGCTCGCCATTGCTAATTGATCATCGTGATGCCGCCCTTTAAGGTGAGCATCGCGTCTCCATTTACTTGTGTCATGAGGCCTTTTACTTCTACCTGGATCTGGCCTTCAATTTTGATCGTCATTCCCTTGATCGTCACGCCCATCTGATCGAGTCTGATGCTGCTTTGTCCGACTTTCAATTCGATCGACTGCATGGCTTCGGTTTCGCTCTTGCCGAGGTCGATCTTAGTCGCGTCGTTTCCCATTTTGAGCTGTGTCGATTTGTTGCCTTGATTCAGCGTCAAAGAATGGTTGCCCTGGTCGATGGTGATCGCGGTGTCTTTGGTGATCGTCTCCGTGTGCTTTCCGCTTACCGCGATCACGCGATCGTTTTGAATCGTTTGCGTATCGTCGTGCTCGACGGTCGTCTCCATGTCTTTCTCGGCGTGAATGGTGACCATCTCGCTACCCTTCTGATCCTCGAAGCGGATTTCATTGAAGTTTGCGGTCCCGCCGTTTTTCGAGCTGCGCGATTTAATTCCGGACTGAGTCTGCTTGTCGGGCAGCGCATACGGCGGCATCTGATCGGCGTTATTCACGCGGCCGATAATGAGCGGCCGGTCCGGATCGCCTTCAAGAAAGTCAATCACGACTTCCTGGCCAATCCTGGGTATCGTCATCCAGCCCCAATTCTTGCCGGCCCAAATTTGCGAGACACGAATCCAGCACGAGCTGTTTTCATCCTTCTTTCCACGCCTGTCCCAAAAGAACTGTACTCGTACGCGACCATACTTATCCACCCATATTTCTTCGCCTTGTTTTCCTACCACTACGGCGGTTTGCGATCCCTGGACAACCGGCTTCCTTGCCCGGCGCATCGGCCGGAACGGCGTGGCTTGTGGGATAGCCTCGAACGAATTTCGATAAGAAAACTCTCCGCTGCGGCCAGCGCGATAGGAGGTGTCGCTGGCAACATGAGATACCGAAGTGAGCACATAGCCCTTGTTCATGTCCGAGCGATAGTGATCTTCCAGAGTGAAACGATAGCCGGGCGAAAAAGCGCGGCAATTGCTGCGGCCGCGAACGAGCGATCGCTTGGCCTCAAATTCTTCGAGGCGCACCCTGGCGTAGCGATCTCCCTCGCCTCTGGTGCCGTAGATCCCCGGAAAATCGGCGTGTTCGAAATCGTTGGCGCCGCTTATGGACACGCGGAGATCGTTGCTCGGCGTTTCGAAGTTATAGTCGGTTAACGTGACCTTTCCGGTCATCACCTGCTCTTCGAAATCCAGGGCCGATACGGCGTCATTGTCACTGTCTTCCGCCATGGCGGAATATTTTGCCTTTTCCTGATGCGGACAAGTCTTTAGCGTCCCGCTCTTGTCGGAAAACACGATGGTATGTTTGTTTTCCTCATATTCGAAGTAATAAAAAATGCCTTCTTCTTCGAGGAGACGCGAAATAAAGTTGAGATGCGTCTCACGATATTGGACGCAATACTCGCGCGGCGAATAGGTTCCATTTGTCGCAAAGCGAAAATCGGTGACTCCGTTTTCTTTCAATAGCTGCTCGACAATATCCGGCACGCTTTTGTTCTGAAAGATCCGGCAGTCGCTGTTCAACCCAAGAAACCACAGCATCGGAACAATCGAGCCCTCGTAGCTGACGAGGCCGTCTTTGCTGATCTCGCGCTGAATCAGGTGTTGGAAGATGCCGTGGAAATACCTTTCAGTTCCGTCGTTCAATCGCAGATAAATCGTCACGGGAGTGCGTAACAGACCTCTTAGATCGATCTGCGCATTCTCCGAAACCATCGAGACGCGAAACTGGAACGGATCTGAAATAAACTCCGAGCCCGAGAAACTCTCCAGCAGCAGCTCGGTTGCCCCGAGAGTGGTTTTGATACGGATGGGCCGGTCGGCTTGCGAATAACTCACGGAATCTCCTGACGCGCTCCGGTCACTCCATCAGCTGGTAAGCGAAAGCGCCTTCTTCGCCAATCGTCACATGAATCGATTTCACGCTGCGTCCTTCGGCCATACCGGTGAGCAACCCCCGGGATACGTCCGGCAACAACGTGTTCGTTAAGATGTTATCCACATTGCGCGCTCCGCTCTCGACCTCCGTGCAGCGGCTTGCAACCGCGGCGACCAGCCCGTCATCCCACGTGAAGGCGATGCCGTGCGAGTCCGCCAGGCGCCGTTCGATTTTGCGAAGCTTGAGGCCGATGATCATTTTGAGAGCCTGGTCCCGAATCGGAAAGTAAGGAATAATCACCGTCCGGCCAAGGAATGCGGGTTTGAAGATTTTGTTTAGCTCAGGCTTGAGAGCAGCCACTAAAGCGTCCGACGCCGGCATAGTCTCCGGGTCGGCGCAATACTTCATCAGAGTGTCCGTACCCGCGTTGGACGTAAGAAT
>JACZDA010115293.1_pt1 | contig 14794 bp, 16 predicted proteins | sample 8641761 | NCBI WGS metagenome assembly JACZDA01 (sample SAMN15324611, study PRJNA640507) | soil metagenome | isolation source: intercropping peanut in the first line | place: China: Luxin town, Laibin City, Guangxi Province | collected 2019-07-25 | depth 10cm m | reverse complement strand
GCGCGTCGAGGTGGTGCGGCACGGACAGGGTGTCGAGCTCCAGATCACCGTGCCGGCCGAGGTCGGCGAGCGGTTGGTGGCGCGCGGTCGGCAGCTGGCGGGGCGCACCGGCTGCGGATTGTGCGGCGTGGAAACCATCTCCGAAGCGTTGCGTGAGCCGCGCACGGTGACGTGGCGGGAGCCGGTCGATCCCGCTGCGCTCTGGCGTGCCGAAGGCGAGTTGGGCGCACGCCAAGAATACAATCGCGCCACGAACAACATGCACGCCGCGGCCTGGTGCACGTTCGACGGTACGATCCGCGTGGTGCGCGAAGACGTCGGGCGGCACAACGCGCTGGACAAGGTGATCGGTGCTCTCGCACGGGAGCGCACGGACGCGAGCGCCGGATTTCTGATCATGACCAGCCGCGCCAGCTACGAGCTCGTGCAGAAGGCAGCGGTGGCCGGTGTGCCGCTGCTCGCCGCGGTGTCTCGCCCAACGGGGCTCGCGATTCGGCTGGCCGAGGCCGCGAACGTCACGCTGATCGGGCTGCTGCGCGGACATACGGCCAACGTGTACGCACACGCCGAGCACATTCGCGGCGTGCCGGCGCACACGTCGTAAGGCGAAGGGCGATCAGCCGCGGTGCCGCCCCCGCGCCGCCGCCGGGATCTGCTTCTCGTATTCCACCGCCGCCGCCGTGCGGTTTCCCACGCCCAACTTCTGAAACAGGTTCTGCGTGTGGAACTTCACCGTGCTCGGGCTCACGCCTAACTTGCGCGCGATCGCCGCGTTCGACAGCCCGGACGCCAGGTGCCCCCACACCTCGCGTTCGCGGTCCGAGAGCGCACTCGGCCCCGCCACCGCGTGGTCCGCGGGTTTCCGCATCCAGCGCCGCGCCGCCTGCGGAAACACGAGCACGCCCGCATTCACGGCGCGGATCGCATCGATCGTTCGCGCGGGACTGTCGGTCTTGAGCGCGATGCCATCCGCGTGGTGCTCGAGCGCCGCGCGCAGCGACTCGCCGTCGCCGTACGCCGTGAGCACCAGCACGCGCGCCGGCACGTGCTCGGCGCGCAGCCGCGTGAGCACGTCGTACCCGTTGGTCGCGCCTAACTCGAGGTCGAGCACCACGACGTCGGGTCGGTGCAGCCGCGCGAGATCCGCCACGCGCGCGCCATCGGTGGTGGTGCCCACCACCTCGATACCGGGCTCGGACTCCATGAGTCCGCGCAGCCCCTCGAGCACGAGCGGGTGGTCGTCCACCAACAACACTTTGATCACGGGGCGGCCTCGCTCACGTGAGCGGCAACTGAATGGTCACGACCGTTCCCGCGCGGCCGGAGCTGATCGACATCTTGCCGTTCATGATCGCGACACGGTCGCGCATGCCGCGCAGCCCGAAATGGCCGCCGGCCACGCCCACGTCGACTTCTTTCTTGAGGACCTTGGCGACATCGAACCCTTTGCCGTGGTCGCGCACCTGCACCACGATGTGCCTCTGGTTGGCGCGCGCCGATACCTCGAAGCGGGTCACGCCGGCGTGCCGCGTCGCGTTGGCGAGCGCTTCCTGCAGGATGCGGTAGAGCGAGATCTTGAGCGACAACGGCACCTGGTCGGGGAGCGGCGTCGTCATCGTGAAATCGACCGTGGCGCCGGTGAGCGATTCGTGCTGCACCACCAGCTGCTCGAGGATCGCGCCTAACGGACGCCGCTCGAACTCCGGCGGCCGGAAGGCGCCGATGAAGTTCCGGATCTCGCCTAACGCACGCTCGAGCGACGCGGCCACGCGCGCGAGCACCATCGCCGGGTCGCCGGACTGCAGGTCGGCACGGTGCCGCAGCACCTGGATCTGCGACAGCGCGCCGAAAATGTCCTGCACCGGCCCGTCGTGGATGTCGAGGATGATCTGCTGCAGGTCGCGCTCGGCCGCGGCAAGCAGGCCGCGGGCGGCCACCGAAGCGTGGCGCGTCCGACTGCGCGAAGACGGCGAAGGCGAGGTGGGAGACATGCTCACCCATCCTCGCCCTCGGCCAGCTCACTCGTCAAGGCTATCCGGCTCGACTTCTACGGCGATCCGGACCCGGCTCCCGCACCCTGCGCACCGTCGGTCTTGGCGACCGCGTCTCCCAACTCGGTGTACGCCTTGGCCGCGAGCTCCTGGAAGGGCATGGCCCGATACGTCACCTTGCCCGTCGGGTCGATCACGTACAACACACGTGTGTCGAGCTTGTACTTGTCGCTGAAGATGCCGTACTTCTTCCCGACATCGCCGCCCGAGTCACTGGCGAACAGGACCGGGAAGCTCTCGTCGTGCGCCCAGGACGCCAGTGCAGTGTCCGGGTCCACGCTCATCGCGAGCACGATGACCTTCTTCCCACCGTTGAAGAGCTTGGCGTACTGATCACGGTACGCCTCCATTTGGATCGTTCAGCCCTTCGTCCGCGCCTTGAAGAAGAAGGCGAGCACCACGGTCTGTCCGCGGAAATCCGACAGCTTGATCGGATCCTTGAGGACGCCAAATCGTGTGGCGCCGACGGCGGTAAAGTCCGGTGCCTGGTCGCCGACCTTGATCGCTTTCGTCGAGTCCTGCGCGTGCACCGCGCCGGCGACGAGCGACATGGCCAGCGCAGGCACCGCCAGCGCACCAACCCGAAGAGATGAGAAGGGCATGAAGCCTCCGAAGAGGGTGGGAGACACGAGAATGCTACGGGCGGTCAGAGGGCGACGCAACGGGCAGAGATGACTGACAAAGCGCCGACACAGGCGGATGGGTTCCGCTGCGCTGCTCCGCACCACGCGCCGCTTCGCCCGCGCGACAGGCTGCGATTGACGATTGAGCGGCAATGTAATTACTGTTATTACATGAACCATGTCGAACTCAAGGTTGCGCGCATTGGCAATTCGCGCGGTGTGCGGCTGCCTGCCGCCACCCTCGAGCGATACCAGATCAGCGATGCGGTGATCATGGAGGAGCGCCCCGAGGGCATCTTGCTGCGCGCGCCAGGACCGGCGAGCCCCAAGCTCTCGTGGGAAGACACGGCAGCCGCAATGGCAGCCGAGGGCGAAGACTGGTCGGCCTGGGAGACCGTGGCTGCCGATGGCCTGCGCGACATCCCGTGGGAGCCGCAGCGTGAGCGGCGCGTCGCCGAGCGACACAGCGAGTACCGGGTGCGCCGGCGGCCCCGCGAACGGTGAAGCGCTACGAAATCCGCTGGGCAGCGCTCGATCCTACGTTAGGCGCTGAGATGGCGAAGACGAGGCCCGTCGTCATCGTGAGCCTCGATGTGCTCAACGAGCGTCTGCCCGCCGTGACCGTCTGCCCGCTGACAACGCAGCTGCATCCAATGTGGCGCAGCCGGCTCGGTGTCCGCGTCGGAAATCGCGACGCGGAGATAGCTGTCGATCAGATCCGGACGATCAGTAAATCGCGCGTGGGCAGGAAAGTCGGTGCGCTGTCGCCCCGGCAGGCCGGCACGCTGCGTAGGGTGATTACGGAGATGTACGGAGAGTGAAGCTGGACCGGCGACGCCCGCGGCGTCAGTCGCCTAACACATCTCGAAAGCAGCCCGCCAGATCGATCTCGAGCGGCGGCGCGGATGCCTCGGGCCGCCATGCCAGATGATCGGTGAGTACCGCGGGCTGATCATCCGTTGGGCGCCACCGTTCGATGGCGCGTGCCTCGAGGTCGACGATCCAATATTCGGGAACACCTTGCCGCTGGTACAACCGACGCTTTACGAAGCGATCTGCACGTTTGGTGCTCGGCGAGAGGATTTCGACAGCGAGAATCAACCGCTCCGCCTCCTGCCACGACCGAGGCGCACGGCCGTCGACGAGCGGCACCACCAACAGATCCGGTTCGACCATGTTCTCGCTGTCGAACTCGACGTCCACCGGTGCCAAAAACGGCGCGCCGATCGCATGCTCCGCGAGGTAGCCGTGTATCCGCAGGAACAGCGTCTGGCCTGCTGTTTGGTGCGGCCACGACGGCGCTGGACTCACGAGCAGCGCGCCGCCGACAACCTCGTAGCGGTTGCCGTCGTAGGGCAGTTCGTGCACCATGTCGGCGGTCCATCTCGTGTGTGCCGGCGCCATGAGCATAACCTCGCCTCCTCGGCTCTCGATGCACAAGTGTGCATGGGCGAGGATATGCGCCGTTCGCCGGGAACGCGTTATCAAAACGCATCCGACCGCATCTATTGTGCGCGCTTTGCGAACTAAGCGATGACTTACTGCGCTAACCGGAACGCGACCTTGATGCTGCGCTCCGCGCGCTTGCTGCGCGCGGCGTCGATCGCGTGGCGGTAGCGCGACAACGGGAAGGTGTGGGTCACGAAGTCGCCGATCGGCGCTCGGCCTGACGCCATGAGCTCTGCCGCTTCGTCGAACGCCGATCGCGCCGGACTCGCGTGGGGATGCGCACCGTAGCACAGACTGCCGCGCACCGTCAGCTCCTTGAGCCAGAGCGGCGTCCAGTCGATGCCGGGCATCGTGCTCGAGTTGCCTAACAGCACGATCGTGCCGCCGGCGCGCGTGATGCGCATCGCGTCGTCCATCGCCGCCGCGCCGCCGACGCACACGAAGGTCTGGTCGAACCCGCCCACGCCGACCGGCTTGCCGATGATCGGCTTCAACAGCCGCGTGCCGCCCGCCTCGGCCAGCGCCGGCAGGTAGTCGCCGTGCGCGTCGATCCCGCGTTCCGCGCCTAACCGTTGGGCACGGTCGCGCTGGAACGCGTGGCGGGCCAGCAGCGTGATGCGCGCCCGCGGCGCGAGCGCGCGCAGTGCGGCCACGGTGAGCAAACCGATGGACCCGCCGCCGATCACCAGCACGCGCGCGCCGTCCACCGGCAGATTCGCCCGCACCGCATGCACCGAGCAGGCGAAGGGCTCGACGAGCACGGCCTCTTCGTCGCTCATCGATTCGGGCACGGGCACGACCTGCCACTCGTGCGCCACGAACCGCTCGCCCCAACTGCCGCCCAGTCCGCGCGTCGTGCCTAACAACATGCCGGGCGGCACCGCGCCGTCCGTGAAGTGCGCGCACCGCGAATGATCGCCCGCGGCGCACGCCTCGCACGCCGGCGCGATCTCGCGCGGCTCGCAACAGAGCAGGGGATTCACCGTCACCCGCCTGCCAACCGTCACATTGCGTACGGCACGGCCCACTTCAACGACCTCGCCCACGTTCTCGTGCCCGATCACGAACGGGAACGACGAAAACGGCGAGGTGGATGGACTCGCCTTGAGCGTGATGACGTTGAGGTCGCTGCCGCAGATCCCGCCTAACCGGGTGCGGATGCGTACCCAATGCTCGGACGGTAGTGCCGGCTCATCCACGTCCTCGTACCGCGTGCAGGCGAGCGCGCCCATGTAGAACCGATCCGACACCCGGCCGCCGGCAAGTGTCGCGAGGTACCGTGGGATCGGTGCTGCAAACGTGATGGCCTTCACGTCAACGCCGGCGTCACCACTCGGAGAGCCCCAGGCACGCACTGCACCTCGAGCGTGGCCGAGCTCGCGCGGTTGTACTCGCCGTCGGTCTCGTAGGCCGGCGGCGCGCCGAACGAGAGCGTGAAGCTCGACGCCTGCGTCGTGCGTACTTCAGGCTTCGTGACGTGCGTCCCTTTGGTGGCCGCGCCGAAGAGCGAGATGCGGCGCATCGGTGAGGCCGCGCCGATCGCGACCGCGTCCAGCAACCCGTCGGTGACGCTCGCACCGGGCGCAATGCGGAACGCGCCGCCGAAGTTTTTCCCGTTAGCAATCACGAGCATGAGGTGCGGCGCGGGCCCGTGCGGCGCGACGTCCACCGTGATGCCGCGATACCCGAACAACTGGCGCAGGGCGCAGTACAGGTACAGCGCGTCGCCCTTGAGCCAGTTCACGGTCTCGACCTGCTCGAGCACCGCGATGTCGAACCCGAACCCGGCCACGTTGAGAAAGAAGCGGCTCTCGATGCGCCCGACGTCCACGGCCACGTCCGGCCCATCGACCGCGAGTCGCGCCGTGGCCGCGTAGTCCGACGCCGGCGCGCCCACAGTTTTGGCGAAGTCGTTGCCCGTGCCGGCGGCCACGAGCGCAAGCCTAACGGGAGCGCCCGCACTCAGAATCGCGTTGGCCACGTTGCTCCACGTCCCGTCGCCGCCCACGGCCACGATCGTGCGCGCCCCGTCCTGGATGGCGCGAAGGGCGACGCTTTGCTCGTCGCCCTTCGCGGAGGTGCTTCGAATGTCCGTGACCCCGACGGCGGCGAATGCCCGCTTCACTTGCTCCGCCGCCTTCGCGCCCCGCCCCTTACCCGAGGCGGGGTTCACGATGACGCAGACGTCCGTCATCGCCGCGCGTAGCTGGCCAGCTGTTGCAGCGGGTGGAAGGTCTGCTTCCCGTTCTTCATCCACAGCTCGCGGAAGGGCGTCACGTCCACTTCCCAATCCTCGAGCAGATCGGTCATTGCCTGCGAGTGGATCTGGATCCCGCCGCGCTCTTCCTCGTTTTCGCTGAACTGCCCCTGCATGATGATCGTCGACGAATACGCACCCTCGTCGTCGTTCATGAACGCCTGGTAGCGGTGCTCCACCGTCGACCACTCGTGTTCTGTCACGGTCATGTCGACGATCGATTGGCCGCGATCCGTGGCGTGGATGGTGATGTGGCCATCACCGCGCTCCCAAGCGATCGAGATGTCCTGCATGTAGTGCGGCAGGTGCCACCGCTCGATCGCGTGCTCGCGCGACTCGCGCGTGGTGGTGCCTAACCGGAACGGATAGAACGCCGACCGCGGCCAGGGTTGTCCCTGCTCGACGCGCGGCGAGACGAGAATCGACAAGATCAACTCGCCGTACTCGCCCACCGGACTCTGGTGGAAGTCGAACGCCATCACGCTCAGCACGCTCGAGCCGTGGTGCGGTTCGATAGGCTGCAGATCTGGCGGCAGAATCGCGCGGGCGTTCTCCGTGGGAAACTCGAAGAATCCGCCGATCGCGTCGCGGAAGTAATACTGAACGAACCCGTCATTCTTGCTGCTCATACGAGGATCCCCTCTTCACGAAGGACGCGGACGAGGATCGACACGCCCTCGTCGAGTTGGTCGAAGGTGTGCCCCGCCGAGATCGACACACGGAACCGAGAGCGATGCTTGGCGACGGCGGGATAGATCACCGGCTGCAGATACAGTCCGGCGCGGAACAGCTCGTGGCACAGCTCGAAGATGCGCCGGTCGTTCTTCACCATGATCGGGATGATCTGCGAGGTCGAGTCGCCTACATCCACGCCCTCATCCTCGAGACATCCGCGAATGTGCTTCACGTTCTCCCACAACTTGGTGCGCAGCTCGGGCTCGGCTTGTGCTAACTGGAGCGAGCGCAGCACGCCCGCGGTCACGACGGGCGAGAGCGCGCACGAGAACACGCGCGACCGCGCGAAGCCCTTCAAGTAATTGTACAGATTCTTCGAGCCCGCGACGTATCCGCCCTGGCCGCCGAGCGCCTTGGAGAACGTGCCGATGTGGACGTCGACTTCATCCTCGAGTCCGTACAACTCGGCGACGCCGCGTCCATTCGGGCCGTAGAGGAACGCGGAGTGCGCTTCGTCGAGCATGATGCGCGCGCCGTACTTTTTCGCGACCTGCACCAGCTCAGGCAGGGGACACACATCGCCGTCCATCGAATACACGCCTTCGATGGCCACGAGCTTTTTGCCCGTGGTCGAGCGAAGTTTCTTCTCGAGGTCGGCGGGGCTGTTGTGCCGGAAGAAGCGGACGTTCGCCTTGGACAGAATGGCCCCGTCCACGATGCTGGCGTGCGCATTCTGGTCGGCGATGACCCAGTCACCCGGCCGCATGAGACCGGAGATCATGCCCACGTTGGTGCTGTAGCCGGTGGGGAACACCATCGCGGCTTCCTTGCGCTTGAAGCGGGCGATGGCTTCCTCGAGCTGCACGTGGACGTCCATCGTGCCACTCAGGATGGGCGATCCGGCCGCGCCCAAGCCATATTGATCGAGAGCGGCCTTCGCAGCCGCGATTACCTCGGGTCGATACGAGAGCCCGAGATAATTGTACGACGACAAATTGAGGAGCTTGACGTGCCGGTGATGCAATCCTTCAGTGAGGTGCACCCAACTCTGCGGCGGCGTTGACATCGCCTGTGCGAACAGATAGTAACCCTGCTGCACGGCGCGGGTGTACCACTCGTTGTATGGCTCCAGTATCGCGAACGGGTCATCGCTCGACGAATAAAAGAAGCTACTGTAATCGTAGTCGGAGACGCTCATGCTCGTCTGCGCTTCGACTCGTGTTGCCATGGGTGACCTCCAAGTGAATGCCGAGAGCGCCGGCTTGTCTCCACAGCACGCAACGTCTTCGGACCAGGCCGTACCTCCACCCACCCCACCCTCTCCCGACTCCTCCCGCTCCGGTTCCCGATTAGTGCGAATCGGGCGCGTACTGCGCAGCGGCATTTTCTTCATCATCTACTTCTGCTACCTGACTCTCATCATGGGGCTTGGGCAGCGTGTGCTGCTGTGGCCCGCCATCGTCCTCGTCCCGCGGCGTCGCCGGGCAATGGTGCGCGCCTGGCTCCGCTTTCACGCCCTCACCACTCTGCGCATGGCGCGCGTCCTCGCGGGCGTGCGCCTTACGACCAACGGATCACTGCCCCCACCCGGCGAGAGTTGCATCGTGGTGATGAATCACCAATCGGTGCTCGACATCCCACTTGGGCTTTCACTCGTCACCGGACCGTACCCACTCATCCCCACGCGCGATCGGTATCGCCGCGGCATTCCCGGCATCTCGCCGCTCACTCGACTCGCGCGCTTCCCGTTCCTCTCGCAGAAGCGAACGCTCACGCGTCCCGAGCTGGCCTCGCTCACCGACGCAGCCGACCAGGTTGCGCGCGGCGAGCAGTCACTGCTCATCTTTCCGGAAGGTCACCGCACCGATGATGGCCGTATTGGACGGTTCATGCGCAACGGCCTCCGGCTCACGCTCGCGCGGGCTTCCCGACCCATCTATTGTGTAGTGGCCGACGGCATGGCGCACATCCGAACCTTTGCGGACTCCTTCGTGCGCTTTGCCGACACCCACATTCGTGTCGTCGTGCTCGGACCTTTCGATCCTCCCTCCGATGATGCGCAGGTCGACGCGTTCATCGACATGCTGCACCAGCGTATGACGGCGGCGCTCGACGCGATACGCCGGTCGTGAGCCGCGCCGCGGCTGGTAATGCGTTCTCCTAACGAGCGACTCCACCTGCTTCCGCCGACGGACCCGGTGCTTCGCGCCGAGCTCGCGACGGGATTGGACAGTGCACGAACCCCTCGCACGGACCAGCTTGCTGCGTTTCTCGCGGACGCGTGTGGGAGTACCACGGTCGCGGTGGTGCACTACGGATCTCACGCCCAACATTCACAGCCTAAGCCTGAGAGCGCGCACGATTTCTTCGTGATCGTGGACCGCTATCGGGATGCTTACCGGTCACTCGCCTCGCGTGGTGTGGTGCGATTTCGCCCGCGAGTGGCCACGATACTCAACCGCGTCCTTGCGCCCAACGTCATCCGTGTCACTGTTCCCGGTGTCACGCCGGCGCTCGAAGCAAAGTGCGCCGTGTATTCGTGGTCCGATTTTCGCCTCGCTGCATCGGCCCACGCGAGAGATCATTTCGCGTTGGGCCGATTGTTTCAACACGTGCAAGTTGCGTGGACGCGCGACCAAGAGAGCACTGAACGCGTTACCGATTTACTGGTCGGCGCGCGCATCGCGACGTTCGCGTGGGGCTCGCCTTACTTACCCCACCAGTTCGATGTGGATGCGTACTGCCGGGTCCTGCTCGAGACGTCGTTTGCTGCAGAGATACGACCCGAAGGGAGTGAGCGCGTCGATATGTTGCTGGCTGCGCAGCGTGAGACGTTGATACCAGTCTATACTGCGCTGTTGGACCAACTTGTCCAGCAAAGGATACTTACACGGGATGGTAAAGTCTACACCGCGGTGGCGCCCGTTGGAAAGTGGGCCAAGTTCCGTGCCGCCATGTATTTCCGGCGTAGCGAAGTTCGCGCGACTTCCCGGTGGCTCAAGTACATCGCTTTATACGACGACTGGCTCGATTACATTCTTCAGAAGATCGCCCGTCGCAGCGGGGTCTCGGTCGAGCTGACCGAGCGCGAGCGGCGCTGGCCACTCATCTTCCTATGGCCGAAGGCGATTCGTTACCTCCGATCTCGACCACAACGACGAAGCTGAAATGACGCCTACGACGTACGCGGCGCTGATACTCGCCGGAATGTTCCTGTTGACCATGCCTGTGTTCGCCGTGGTTTCGCGCAACCGTCCGGTGGATGCGGACGTAGCGCGCCGGCCGACGACGTTCTTGTTGGGCACGTGGGTGCGCGACTGGCTCATGTGGCTGATCTCGCCTGCCGAACGTGCGTTCGTGTCGTGGGGCCTGTCCCCGGATCTGTTCAACTACTTCGGCGGACTGATGGGCCTCTTCGCCGGCTTCGCCTACGCCAAGGAATCGCTGGCGTTGGGCGGCTGGCTCGTGCTCTTAGGCGGCGTGGCCGACATCATCGATGGCCGGATCGCGCGAGCGCGACGGGTGGCGTCGGACTACGGCGAGTTTCTCGATTCGATGTTGGACCGGTTCGCGGAGATGTTCGCGTTCATCGGGTTGGCGGTGTACTTCGAGGCGGTGCCGCTGGCGATGACGGCGACGATCCTTGCGTTAGGCGGCTCGCTGATGGTGAGCTACGCGCGGGCCAAGGGCGAGGGGGTGCGGGTGGACTGCCGCGGCGGCGTGATGCAGCGTGCGGAGCGGCTGGTGTTGTTAGGCCTGGCGTCCATCGTCGACAGTCCGGCGACCCGCGCGCTGCACTGGCACAACGGCGCGATCCTGCTCACGGTGATCGTGCTGATCGGCGCGGGCTCGATCGGGACGGCCGTGTATCGGACGGTGTTCGTGGCGCGCGAGCTCCGGAAGCGCGAGCGGGAGACGGGGGAAGGGAAGCACATCGTCTGACGGGAAGCGCGCGCTGTGCGCGCGCTTGGGGAATAGGGAAGCGGCGCCTCGCGGCGCCATTGGGGAATGGTGGAGAACCCTGATGTGTCTGGGCTTTCACCATCCCCGAAGGCGCCGCCAGGCGCCGCTTCCCTATTCCCCAAGCGCTCCGCCTAACGGCGCGCGTTTCCCCGTGCGAGATTTCTCAACACGTACTGCAAAATCCCCCCATTCCTATAGTACGTTGCTTCCTCCGGCGTATCGATCCGCGACCGCACCTGGAAGGTCTTCACCTTCCCGTCGGATCCCGTGGCACGCACCCTCAGCGTCGCGCGCGGCGCCAGCGTGTTCGACAGCCCATCGATCTCGAAGGTCTCGAAACCCGTCAGGCCTAACGACTGGCGCGTGGCCCCGTCCACGAACTCGAGCGGGATCACGCCCATGCCCACCAGGTTCGACCGATGGATCCGCTCGAACGACTCGGCGATCACCGCGGATACGCCTAACAATAGCGTGCCTTTGGCAGCCCAGTCCCGCGACGAGCCGGTGCCGTACTCCTTTCCGGCGATGATGAGCAGCGGCGTGCCCGCGTGCTGATACGAGACCGACGCGTCGAAGATCGTGACCGGCGTTGCCCCCGCCTCGACCGCCGTCCAGCCGCCTTCCGTCCCCGGCGCGAGCTCGTTGCGCAGCCGGATGTTCGCGAACGTGCCGCGCATCATCACTTCGTGGTTCCCGCGGCGCGAGCCGTAGGAGTTGAAATCGGATGCTTTGACGCCCTGCGCGATGAGCCACTGGCCCGCCGGACTCTTCACCGGAATGGACCCTGCGGGCGAGATGTGGTCCGTCGTGATGGAGTCGCCCAGCATGGCCAGGACGCGCGCGCCGCGAATCGGCCTGACGGGCGGCGGCTCGAGCGTCATGTCCTGGAAGAACGGCGGATTCTTCACGTACGTCGAATCCTCCGACCACGCGTACAGATCGCCCGTCGGCACCGGCAGCGCCCGCCACCGCTCGTCGCCGTCGAACACGTTCGCGTATTCCGTGGTGAACATCTCGCTCTTCACCGACGACAGAATCGTGTCCTGCACTTCCTTGGACGACGGCCAGATGTCGCGCAGGAACACGGGGCCGTCCGTGCCCACGCCTAACGGCTCGGTGGCCAGATCGATGTCCATCCGGCCCGCGAGGGCGTACGCGACCACCAGCGGCGGCGACGCGAGATAGTTGAACCGCGTGAGCGCGTTCACTCGGCCCTCGAAGTTGCGGTTGCCGGAGAGCACGGCCGCGACCACCAGCCTGTGCTGTTCGACGGCGTCGGCGATCTCGGGCGGCAGGGGCCCGGAGTTGCCGATGCACGTCGTGCACCCGTACCCCGCGAGGTAGAAGCCGAGCGTCTCGAGCGGCGCCATGAGACCGGACTTCCGATAGTAGTCCGACACGACCTTCGAGCCGGGCGCGAGGCTCGTCTTGACCCACGGCTTCACCGTTAGGCCCTTATCGACGGCCTTCTTGGCCAGCAAGCCGGCGCCGATCATGACGGACGGATTGGACGTGTTCGTGCAGCTGGTGATGGCGGCGATCACGACCGATCCGTGCGTGATCGTGAACGTTTGCCCGCGCATGCGCACGCTCACGCCGGCGGCCGCGGCCGCCGGCGCGACGCCGACGCCGCCCGATCCGCCGTTGCCTGACGATGAGGCCGGCGCGCGGCCCTCGCCTAACCGATCGAGCTCGCTCTGCAGCGCCTCGGCGAACATGCCCTTGGACTTGACCAACGGCACCCGGTCCTGCGGACGCTTGGGACCGGCCAGCGACGGCTCGACGGTGCCGAGGTCGAGCTCGATCGTGTCGCTGAACACCGGGTCCGGCGACGCGTCGGTGCGGAACATCCCCTGCGCCTTGCAATACGCTTCGACCAACTTCACCTGCTGGTCGCTCCTGCCCGTGAAACGCAGATACTTGAGTGTCTCGTCGTCCACGGGGAAGAAGCCGATCGTCGCGCCGTACTCGGGCGCCATGTTGCCGATGGTTGCCCGATCCGCCAGCGACAACGACGACAGGCCTGCCCCGTAGAACTCGACGAACTTCCCAACCACCTTCTTCTTGCGGAGCATCTGCGTCACCGCGAGCACCAGGTCGGTTGCGGTGGCACCGGCCGGGAGCCGGCCGTGCAGCTTGAACCCGACGACTTCCGGCACGAGCATCGAAAGCGGCTGCCCTAACATGGCCGCTTCGGCTTCGATGCCGCCGACGCCCCAGCCCACCACGCCTAACCCGTTGATCATGGTCGTGTGCGAGTCCGTGCCCACGAGCGAGTCCGGATACGCGTAGCGCACGCCATCCTGCTCGGCGCTGAACACGGAGCGGCCGAGGTACTCGAGGTTCACCTGGTGGCAGATGCCGGTGCCCGGCGGCACGACGCTGAAGTTGCGGAACGCGCGCTGTCCCCACCGGAGAAACGCGTAGCGCTCGCTGTTCCGCTCGAATTCCTTCGTGGTGTTGATGAGCAGCGCCGCTTCGGTGCCGTATTCGTCCACCTGCACGGAGTGGTCGATCACCAGATCGGCGGGCTGCAGCGGGTTGATGCGCGTGGGGTCGCCGCCTAACCGCGCGATCGCGTCGCGCATCGCGGCCAGGTCCACCACCGCCGGTACGCCGGTGAAATCCTGCAGCAGCACGCGCGCGGGACGGAATGCGATCTCCTGCTCGCGCGAGGCGGTCACATCCCACGCGGCGAGCGCCGCAATGTCGTCGCTTTTGACGAACGCGCCGTCCTCGTTGCGCAGCAGATTCTCGAGCAACACGCGGAGCGAAATCGGAAGCCGGTCGATGCGCGCTCCGCCGAGCGAGGTGAGACCCTTTGCATCGAGGCGGAAGATGGTGTAGGCGGTGCCGTCGACGTTCAGCGTCGAGCGGCTCCCAAACGAATCGAGAGATGACATGTGCACTCGCGATCGGTGCGCGCCGCTTGCAATGCGGGCGCCGTGAAGAACTGAGCCACTGCCGCCGCGCATGAGGGCGACGACAGGCTATCCGTAATTTACACGCGCGCTTGGGCGCCGGTCATGCGTCGCCCGAGAAGGTGTAGCACCATGCCTCGCCGTCCAACACGACTTCGCCCGTCTGGCGCCGCACGATGATGCGCAGTTGCGTGACGGGTTTTGTCGCGTGCACGCTCAGTACCTCCGCCTCGGCCGTGATGGTGTCGCCAATGTAGACGGGCGCGGTAAACTTCCAGTTCTGGCTGAGAAACACCGTGCCGGGCCCGGGCATGTCCATGGCGACGAGCGCGTGCAACAGGCCGGTGGTCAACCCGCCCTGGACCACGAGCTTCCCGAAGCGCGTGCGCGCGACGAACGCTTCGTCGAAGTGGAGCGGATTGTAGTCGCCGGTGAGCTCGGCGAAGGCGCGGACCTTCTCCGGGCCGAGCGTGAGGCTGCGGGTGGCGCGTTGGCCGGGCGTGAGTGACATGGTCGCACAGAGGGAAGCGCGCACTCGCGTGCGCTGAGGGAGCCCTTACATGGTCACCACCAACGGCGCGCCCTGTCGAATCACGATCGTGTGTTCGTGGTGCGCGGCGAGCGCGCCGCTCTCGGTGCGCACCGTCCAGCCGTCGCGACCTTTGACGGCGCGCGTTGGGCGCGGCGTGATCATCGGTTCGAGCGCGATCACGAGTCCCGGCGTGAGCACACCGCGCGTGCCCGGGTCGCGAAAGTTAGGCACCGACGGACTCTCGTGGATGCGCCGCCCGACGCCGTGGCCGCTCAGCTCGCGTACCACCGCGAACCCATGGCGCTGCACCTCGCGCTCGACGG
>JACZDA010065821.1_pt1 | contig 14796 bp, 13 predicted proteins | sample 8641761 | NCBI WGS metagenome assembly JACZDA01 (sample SAMN15324611, study PRJNA640507) | soil metagenome | isolation source: intercropping peanut in the first line | place: China: Luxin town, Laibin City, Guangxi Province | collected 2019-07-25 | depth 10cm m | reverse complement strand
TGGCCCGCTTCTGGGACGACGAGATTGGGACGTTCTTCGACACCGCATCCGACCATGAACAGTTGATCGGCCGTCCGCGTGAGCTGACCGACAACGCAACTCCCTCCGGCATGAGCCTGATGGCGGAGGCGCTTCTACGGCTGGCGGCATTCACGGGCGAGGACAGATACCGCGACTATGCTGCGCGCGTGCTGGCGCCCCTTGTCCCCGACATGCTCAAACAACCACTGGCCTTCGGGCATCTACTCTGCGCCCTGGACGACTTTGTCGGGCCGATGGATGAGGTGGCGATTGTGGGCGAACCGGATGCTGAAGGAACGCGCACCCTGCGTAATGTCGCCCGTCACGTCTACCGACCACGCATGGTGCTGGCACAGGCGGCTCCCGACGACGCCGAGGCGCAAGCAGCTGTGCCATTGTTGGCAAATCGCCCGCTGATGGACAATCAGCCGACGGTCTACGTCTGCCGTGGATTTGTCTGCAATCAGCCAGTCACGCAGCCTGACGAATTGTTACTTCAGTTGAGCGTGTCATAAGGGCGCATGCGCACGCAAGCTGCCGTACGGTGATGAGGGGTTACCCAGCTCTCATCACCGTTTCTTATTGCCCGCTGAAGAACTACTAGGTGGGTACATTTCACTACTCCACCTACCAGACAGGCGCAAAGCGCCAATCCGGTAATTTATGGGCAATCAACGGTACTAGTGACCTTTCGGAAAGCCCTGAAATGTGATAGAATTACCAGGTGGAGTACATACGGATGGAGAGTGTTGCAGACGTGAATTCATCAACCATTTTACCCAAGGTTTTTGGCCCGCAACTACCTCTCATTACCACCCTCGCAACCACAACCGCTCCGCGTTGTCGCGATCTTGACCTGCCACCGGAACACACTGTCGCTGGTCGGCTCTGCCCGGCATCAGGAAGCTTTGAATGCTTTATGTAGAGAAAAGACAGGTAGCTCTGGACCATGTCAGATGGCGAGACGCATACCGAGGAGGAACGGACTAGACATATGGCGACTGTTGCTCAAACACAAGACTATTCTGCTAAAGATATTGAGATCCTTGAGGGGCTCGAGCCGGTTCGAAAGCGACCCGGCATGTATATCGGTAGCACCGACATTCGCGGACTCCACCATCTCGTCACCGAGGTTGTCGACAATAGCATTGATGAGGCGATGGGTGGCTTCTGTGACATGATTCTGATTACCATCAATGATGATGGCTCAGTCTCTGTCGAGGATAACGGGCGGGGTATTCCTGTCGAGCCGCATCCAAAAAGCCCCAAACAGTCCACACTTGAGATTGTCATGACGACGCTGCATGCGGGCGGCAAGTTCGGCGGTGACAGTTACAAGCAAGGGTCCAGCGGTTTGCACGGCGTCGGCGTTTCGGCCGTCAATGCGCTCTCGGAATATTGCCAAGTCGAGGTCAAGCGCGACAAGAAACTTCATATGCAGGAGTACCGCTATGGCAAGCCGCTTGCACCGGTGAAAGTTGTTGGTACTGCTGTTGGCGCCGGCACCAAGACGACGTTCAAGCCCGACCTGACCATCATGGAGACCGGCGACTTCCAGTTCGATACGCTGGCGCAGCGCCTTCGTGAGATGGCCTATCTCAATCGCGGCGTGACGATCAAGATTATTGACGAGCGCGAGGGCAAAGAGCAGGAGCTTACCTTCTACTTCGATGGCGGCCTGCGCTCGTTTGTGCGCCACCTGAACAAGAATCGCAACGTCGTCATGGCGCGCCCGGTCTACGTTGAGCGGAAGGTGGAGAAGACGCTCATCGAGGTTGCGATCCAATACAATGACGGTTATAGCGAGACGCTCTTCTCGTTCGCCAATGGCATCAACACAGTTGATGGCGGGTCGCACGTCACTGGGTTCCGTACGGCGCTCACCCGTACTCTCAATGAGTATGGCCGCAAGACTGGACAGATCAAAGAGGCCGACTCGAATCTTACTGGTGATGATGTGCGTGAGGGACTAACCGCTGCCATCAGCGTGAAGCTGCCTGAGGCGCAGTTTGAGGGCCAGACAAAGGGCAAACTGAACAACGCCGATGTGCGCAACCAGGTTGATCTCGTCTTTTCTGAGGCGCTGGCCAAGTACCTGGAGGAGACTCCTGCCGAGGGCAAGCGCATCATCGAGAAATGTCTGAACTCCGCCCGCGCCCGCGACGCCGCTCGTCGCGCCCGCGAACTGGTGCGCCGCAAAGACGCGCTGGATACGACGCTGCCCGGCAAACTGGCCGATTGCTCCGAGCGTGTTCCCCAGCGTTGCGAATTGTACCTGGTTGAGGGAGATAGCGCAGGCGGGAGCGCCAAACAGGGGCGTGACCGCCACTTCCAGGCGATTCTCCCGTTGCGCGGCAAGATCCTCAATGTCGAGCGCGCCCGGCTGGATAAAATGCTAGCCAGCGAGCAGATCAAAAACATCGTCACAGCGCTCGGCACCGGCATCGGTGAGACATTCTCGACCGACCGCTTGCGCTACTGGCGCATCATTCTGATGACCGACGCTGATGTAGACGGCAGCCACATTCGCACGCTTCTGCTGACATTCTTCTTCCGCCATATGGAAGAATTGATCACCAACGGCCATCTCTACATCGCGCAGCCACCGCTGTATCGCGTCCAGCTTGGCAAGCAGCGTAGCTACGTCTATAGCGACCAGGAGCTGAACGAGCTATTGGCCCGGCTGCCAGCGGGCAAGACCCCAACGGTCAGCCGCTACAAGGGTCTCGGCGAGATGGACCCGGAAGAGTTGTGGGAGACGACGATGAATCCCGCCACCCGGACAATTCTGCAGGTCACCATCGAGGACGCGATCAAGGCCGACGAGATTTTCTCCATGTTCATGGGTGATGATGTCATGCCGCGCAAGCGCTACATCGAGGCCCATGCCAAGACCGTGAAGAACCTTGACATCTAATCGTCTTTACCCTACGAGCCGACTCCTGCTTCTTCAGGGGTCGGCTTATTTTCATGTATTCGTCTATTTGTCCATGAGTGTATAGGAAATCACGCTCTACCTGCGTCCGCGGGCGGGCAACTGCCGAAACAATGGCGTAACCAGCAGAATAGCCAGCAAGAGCGCCACAAGGCCAATCGCACCCCAGATGAGACGGTCCTCCGCGGCGATCAGCAGCGCCCAGGCCAGCAACGTCAGGCCCATCAGCATGACTGATCCCCCTTGGGGAAACCAATTAGCAATGGCAGGTGTCCGTACCCAGTGGAGCGCTGGCGGCTCCAGCCGTCCCAGCGCGATGCCCAGGCCATACATAGCAAGTGATCCTCCAGCGAGACAGACGATGGCCATACCGATTGGAACTGCGCTGTCCTGGCCTGTATCAAAGGCAGCAAGCGCGAAGCCAGCAATCGCCAGCGCCAGCAGCGCCCAGACAACCGCCACGCCAACATGATTTGGCCACCCTGCCGGGCGTTCCCGCACGGGAGCAGCGCCTCGCGCCGTCAGCGGATACATCGGATCATTCGAGCGGATACGCGCGGTCGAAGGCACATGCGCAAGGAGCCAGATTCCACCTCCAAGCGCGATGAACGCGAGCAGTTGGATTAGTAGGTAGGCCCATCTGGATAGTCCCCAGGACTCCATGGGGAGAAACAGTAACAGTGGCAGCGCCATCACCCCCGCGAGGCCGACGCACCCCATGAGCGTGCCACGTGTGAGGCGATTTGGGAGTGGCCCGTCGGACTCGTCCGCCACGATTGGATGCTGTTCATCATTCACACTACGCGCTCGCGATCTACTGGTCCTTCTCTCCAGCGGCGCTCCCGGTCCGCCAGCAGACGCTGGAGCAATGCCGCATAGCGATCCTGTCGCGCATGGTGTTGTCGGCGCGGATCCCAGTGCCGCCCCTTCTCGTTATTGCAGCGCACATGCGCAATGCCGAGGTTTCTCAAGTCGTTTGTGCCGCCGAGGCTACGCGGCAGAATATGCTCAATCGTTGCCCCATCCCCAGTCCGCTCGTCAAAGCACAACGGGCCGCCACAGATAAGGCAGCGCCCAGTCCAAAGACCATCCTTTAGGACAAATGTGGAATCCGTCTCCGCGACACGCCTCATCAGGTCAGCATGTGACTGCGACACTGGCAACTCCAGTTGCATTTTGACGTATTGGCGCAACTCAGGACAGATCGCCTTCATCACCGCCAGGGCGGTAACGGGGGTCGGACTGTTGTCGCCGCCGATTCTCATCGTTCTTCGCGATGTAGGCTGAATAGATATCACTCGCGGAGAACCCTTGATCGAGTGCAAGCTGTACGAAAAAGTGGAGAATGTCCGCCATTTCGAAGAGGCGCTCCTCGCGGTTCGTCGCAAGATCGCGCGAGTTCTTCCATGGCTTCCAGTTCAACTCATTGTCCAATTCGCAGCACTCGTGGACAATCGCGCGGGTCCACGTGGTGCAACGATCCAACGATAGCCAGCTATAGAAACCATCGGGGCGCATCGTTTGGTAGTAGCTGGCCAGGTCCGCCTGGCGCGCAAACACATCGTTCAGCATGTCCTCGCCAGCCGCCTGCTCACCAGAAGTCATGGCGTTCTCCCCCACTAGCAATCCACTATCAACTTTATGGTACTCTATTACACATTCAGAGGACTGCGGCGCGTAACCTTCATCCGTATTTTTCCCTGAGAGACTACGGGAAGCAAGAACCTTCCAGCCCAATTATATCCGGCGAAAGGCCTGCAAGACTTCCGGTATCCGAAGGGAGGATGGAGCGTGGCGCTCCACAAAGCGCGGACAGCCGAGAACAGATCGATGCAGGCAGATGAGCCTCCCAATCCCAAGCAAGATTCAGATCGGCTTCGGAGCCTTTATGAAGACAACTTGCACGTCATCTATCGCTTCATCTACAGCAAGGTAGGCAACCGGGAAGAAGCGGAAGATTTGACGTCGCAGGTGTTCATCAAGGCAGTGCGCGGCATCGACAGTGCGCGGGGGTCAGCAAGCATTCAAAGCTGGCTCTTCCAGGTAGCGCGCACGACCATCGCGGACCACTGGCGCTCGTTCTATCAGTTGCGCGCCCACTCACTCGATGATCTGTTAGAGGCGGGATGGGAAGGGCCAGCGGAAAGTCAACCGGTGGTCGCCTCGGCCACACCGCAAGACCGCGTCAGGCGCCTGCTCGAGCAGTTGCCGGAACACTATCGTGACGTGTTGACCTATCGCTTCTTGCTGAATCTATCGATCAAGGAAACGGCGGCCCGCATGGGCCTCTCTGAGGCGAACGTCAAGGTGTTGCAGTTCCGCGCCCTGAAAAAGGCCGGACGCCTGGAGTTAGAAGGAATCCAGCAGGTTGCCGAATGAGATACGCGTCTATACCTGCAAATCGTATGCTCATGCTGCTAGCGGCGCCAATCTGCGCTATCTGGAGCACTGATGGGATCTCATGACGATGATGACAACTTGATATCGTCGGACGAGCCGAAAGTTCCCTCTGCGGACACCGTGGAGCAATACCTGCGGCTGCACGAGCACATCGAACAGCTTCGACAGGATAAGCGGCCGACACGGCCCGGCAAGCTGACATCTGAAGAGGCGCGCACCTATCAGGCTGCGGCGCTCTTCCGTGCGGCGACCCCTGGCGCTGATGAGCCTGACCCTGAATTCGTGGCGTCGTTGCGCGCCAGGTTAGAGCAGGAAATTGCCACTCCACCAACCGCCAGGGTGCTACGAGCCGCGCGTGGACGTGTCTCGCGTCGCGGCTTGCTCGCAGGCGGGATCGGCGCGGCTGCCGCTGCTGCGATCGGCGTTGCCGTTGGCTCGGCGCTCCCGCATGTGGCAAACCAGACCCCAACATGGACGACACTCATTAATCAGGGCAGTGGGATCTGGCAAGCGGTGGCCACTACAGATGAGATTCCAGTAGGCGGAGTAAAGCGCTTCGTCACCGACGCGGTTGTTGGCTTCGTGCGGCATACCGGCGAAGGCTATCTTGCGCTCTCTGGCGCATGCACCCACATGGGCTGCCTGCTGAATTGGAATGCTGGAGCGCGCACCTTCGACTGCCCGTGCCACGGCGGACGCTTTACTGAGACAGGCTTGTCCGCGCCCAGTTCAGCGGTCGAGTACAATCCACTGCCAGCGATCCGAACCAAAGTGGAAGATGGCAAGGTGTGGGTCTATGTCGTCTCCGCGCCGCCATCCGATACGCTACCGACACCTGACAGCACGGGCGGCTACCCGACCCGGTAGGGCCGCATGTATCACGCGCGGAGACGCGACGGCAGGATGCCTAGCGACTCGCGATACTTGGCCACAGTCCGACGCGCCAGATGGATTCCCATCTCATCCAGACGCCCCGCCAGCGCCTCATCACTGAATGGCTTGGTTGCCTTCTCCTCGGCAATCAACTCACGTAGATAGTCTTTGGCGGCAAGCGATGCATCGAAGAAATCATCGAAGGCGATGGTGCGCCCTTCCGGCAACAAAACATATTTACCGGCGGTTGCGCGACTCACAGTAGACTCGTGCAGCCCAACGTACTCTGCCAGCTGCCCGCGCGTAAGCGGCCTGAGACAGCGAACGCCCTTCTCAAGAAACTCTGCCTGAAAGTGAATGAGCGCGTTTGAGATGGTCGAAAGCGTCTCCCACCGTTGACGCATACAAGACATGAAGAACCGGGTCCGAGTCACATATTCGCGAACATGCCGTTTTCCAGCCTCATCGAGTCCCGCGGACGACTCATAGTGTGACTTCGATTGCCGATACAGCGCGCGGTACACACCGCTCATGCTGAAATTGAACCGGCGCATTTCGACCACTTCGGCCTCGAATCCAATTGCCGTCTTGCGGAAGACGACATCGGGCCTGACGATCATACTCCGCTCGGCAGGTAATGTCAGCCCCTGGCCGGGAACATCTCCTGATTCAAACGCATGAGTAGGATAGGGGTTGAGATTGGAGCGAATGAATTGCCACGCCCTCATCACCTCAGGAGCCGTGGCGCCGACTTCCCGGGCAATGTCGGCAAACCGCCGCTCGCCCAGTTCGCGCATATGATCTGCCACCAGCCGCGCTACTAGCGGAGATACTTCATCATGCGCCGAGAGGTGAGCGAGTTGGAGACACAGGCATTCGCCAAGGTCGCGGGCTCCAATGCCTGGCGGATCAAGCGACTGAAGCAGCGAAAGCGCTGCCTCAACGCGTTCACATGGTACCGACAACTCCTCAGCGACTTCTTCGACTGATATCGTCAGATACCCATGCGCGTTGAGACTGCCTATGAGAAACTCGACGATAGGATAGTCTTCATCTGACACGGTCGCCCCAAGCTGGCGCAAGAGATACTCGTAGAGCGTCGCCCCAGAACAGACCAATTCGAGTGGATCGAATTCGCCGTCGTCATTGGCAGCCGTAGCGCCACGCAGATCGCCATATTCATCCCATCCGGCGACCTCGCCTCGCCCGTCGCCCGCAGGTTCTGTATACTGCTCGCACCTGGGACAGAGGCCACCACTCAGATTTGTGCCACACCGTTGACACTGGACGACTTCCTCGACCTCCAGCGCTGGGTTTTCCGCGAGTTCCCGCGCGATGGCTTCCTCTAACTCCTGGGCCGAATATTGCAGCATGGTGATCGAGGCGATCAACTTCGCCGAAATGTTGACGCCATGCTGCTGCGACGGCAATTGTAACTGGTCAAGGATCATTCCATACGCCCCTGCCTGTTACCAGGTTTCATGGGCCATCCATAGGTGACCCAACGACACAAACACTATCCCATGCCAAGCTCCCAGCGGGCATCTTCGGTCATCTTGTCAGGTGTCCATGGCGGGTCAAAGGTCAGCGTCACGTTGACACGTTCGACGCCCGCCACCTGACGCAGATGATCCTCGACATCCGCCATGACTTCGGGCGCTACAGGGCATCCGATCGCTGTGAGCGTCATCAGCACATCGACACTGTTTTCTTCAAGGCGAACGTTATATACCAGCCCCAGATCAACAATGTTGACCGGAATCTCGGGATCATAGACATCGCGCAACTGCTCGAATATCTGCGCAGGTTCGATGGTTGTCTCGCCTACGATTTCGTACTTTTCAACCTCTTCGGCCATGAATAGGACTCCTCAGACACTTCTCTGACGCCTCGGGCAAGAGAGTTCACCAGCGGCCGAACACGCACAGGCCGCATAAATTCACTATACTCCAATTCGACTGGACTATCCAAGTCTGGCAAGGAAGGTGGCGAGACCACCATTACCCTGCTCCGAGTGCGACCTGAGCTCCTCCATGGCAACACGAAGGGCAGGCGTTACCGGCAAATCCCCGCGAATGATGCCATCCCGCACATCGTTTACAGCGAATAGTCTTCCGCCATCGGTCTCGGTTGGATGAAACTGATAGGGTCCATCCGACACGGTGGCGTAGAGCGCGGTAAGCTCGGTCTCTGGCTCTGACCGGACAAGCGCTTTGCTGATATAGGTCAGCGGGGCCGAAATGCCCAACTCTTCGGCCAGCTCGCGCTCAGCGGTGGTCGCGTATTCCTCACCACTCGCAACGTGGCCGGAGGCTGAGGCGCAGTAATACCCAGGGAACAGATCTTTGCGTGCGGAGCGGCGTTGCAGCAGCAAATGCCTCTCATGCGTGAACACAAGAACCTGCACGCTGCGGTGTATGAGCGCGGGGTTGCGATGCGCCTCGCCCCGGCGCACCTTCCCAATGACATGATCGTCGAGATCGACGAGGTCGAAGATCTCGTCAGGATCGTCCAGGATTTGATCAGGCTCTCGGGCAACAGTATCGTCTGGCGGCATAGGCATTGAATCCTCCGCCTCATTCTATCATGCTATCATGCGAACCCAGGCGAACTGGCTTGGCTATCGCGACTTATGGCGCCGATGCCACGGTAAAATTGGCCATGTGCGGCCACCCCGCAGCATCGCCATTGCCCACGGCCAGCACGCCCCACGAGGTAAACGCGAGCGGCGCCACAGCCGGATCGGTTGTGGACGCCCCGGCGGCTGCGGTCGGCGTGGTGGTCGGTTTGGCCGTCGCGGTTGCATGTGATTTAGCCGTGGCGCTGGCTCCTGGCGTCGCGGTTGGCGTCTGCGCCGCATTGGCTGAGCCGCTCATGACCGGGGTCCATTGCCCAATACGCTGCCACGACACGTCGTCGTTGCTGACGAGCGCGGTAAATGTACTCCCGACCCGCTGTATGCTCAACCAGACCGCCGCGCGCGCACTGATCTTGCCAGTGACACACGGCTGTGGGGACTGCTGCACTACGGGACAGAACTGTACCGATCCAGCGTTATTGATGGTGAGCGTGAGCCAGTCGCCATCATCCTGGTACAACACCATCCCCACGCTTGCCGAGCGCGGCAGCGTAGCTGGCCTGGCAACCTCTAGCGTGAGCGTCGTGTCGCCCGCGGACGCCGCCTGCGTCAACGCCCCTATACCCTGACTGCCCGGAATGAGCGTCAGGCCGTTCGCATCGAATGTGGTACGAACGCTTGTATCCGAGCGGGTCCAGCGGACATCGGGGTGTGACGTGGTGAATGAGTCGCTAAACGTGGCGGCGGCCGGGACCGCTCCTACGCGCGCCCACGGATTCTTGCTCTGCGAACCGGTTGAGGTTTGCGGAGCGAACGCTGGTAACAGAGCATTCGTCATTGCCTGCGAGCCACCTAGCACAACACTATCACCTGCGGTCGCCACCAGGATACTGTTGCCTGGCCCAAGCGCCACGGCCGCTCCTTGCGCGAATGGCGACATACCAGCAGGTGGGTCAGGTAGCGCCGTCCAGATGGGCTTGCCAGTGGCGCTCTTTCCAGCGCCAGGCAACATGATCGTCGTCATATAGCTCGCCACCTGCGATGACGCATAGATCTGTATGGCGCCGCCAGTCGAAGCAGCGGGGGTTGACGTTGACGTTGACGTTGACGTAGTGGCCGTCGGGACTGCGACAGCGCCGAGCAGCGAGCTCAGCGGCGCCGGATTGCCTTCCACCTGGGTTGCGGTCCAGCCATTCGAGAGGTGCTCCGACCGGAACCACCAGAGCGCACCGGTGCTATCAGCCGCGAAAATGTTCAGGGGACTATCGGGCCAGAGACCGATCCAGTTGTGGGCATTGGGCAACTCCGGTACCACCATCAGCGACCCCGTGATCTGGTGGCCAGTGGGCTGCGCGCCCAGAGGCATCCAGTCGCTCCACGAAGCTGGAATCTGAGTCCCGTCCGCGGCGGTCGTCGCGTCGAGCCAGGCGCGCACATACATGCGACCATCGGCGCCCACCGCAAAGACAATCGGCGTACCTTCCCCAGGCTGCCCTGCAAGCGTCAAACTGCCAGCGAGGGTCGTGGAGGATGGCTTGCCAAGCGAGAGCCAGTTGCCAGGGCGATCCGGCGGCCCGGCGCGCCACCAGAGGTTGCCATCACTGCCAAGCGCCGCGATCTGCACGCCGCCCGTGAAAAGGTTCGCGACTGGCGAACCAGTCAGGCTCACGTCTGGCGGCTGGCCAAGAGCGCTCCAAAAGACGCCGAGTGAGTTCGGCGACGTGTGCGCAAGGTACAGATTGCCATCCATGCCGAGGACATAGATATAGCGCGATCCGTTGCTCATGAGTACTGTCGCCGCGGACTGCCCGGTAGCGAGCCGAACATTTCCAGGCGGTATACCCAGGCTACGCGCCTGAGCCTGCGGCTGGTCGGTTGAGGCAGTCGGCGCGAAGAAATTCTTGCTTGACCAGGTCAGGTCGGCCAGTGTGCCACTCTGCGTCACGACCGTTGCTGAAGCGAGTGATGGAAGTCCACCGGGGAATTGCTGCTGGACGGACTTGGAGGTGGTAGGCTTTTGCGTCGTGGAGGCTTTGGCGCTAGTACTGGGGAAATGCCCATTGTTCTTGACGTTATGCAACCAGCCGAACGTGCCACGCGAATGACCCATCGTGCGCAGCCAGCGCCACGTTGGAAGCGACGTCGCGGGCTCTGATGAGCCGCTCAGAATCCATCGCGAACCAACCTTTGTCAACGCCAGCGTGTCACTCGGGTGGTCTTCCGAGCCCCACATGACATTCTGCTCAGCCGTGATGACCTTGCCATTTTTGACGGCCGCCACCACCGCGATATGACCGCCGTGCGACCCATCCGCCCCGGCGGGCCAGGGACGCCCGTTGGCGTCGAGGCTGCCCCAGACCAGGATATCGCCCGGCACTGGCGCGGTACGAGAACCGTTGGGGTACATGACAAAGTCTGATGGATGGTTGGCCGGCAGCCAGAGGTCAGGCGCATTGCCCCAGCCTGATCGCCCCCAATCGGCGGGACTATCGCCAAATGCCCACGCAGAGAAGCGAACGACCAATTCAGGGCATTGAAACGTCCAGCCGTAGCCATCGGTGGTAGGAGAACAGCCCTTCGCCGTGCTATCGCAGCTCACACTCGAGCCGTTGGGCGAGACGCTGTTGAAGCCATTGGAGCAGACATCGACCCCAAACCAGCCGCCGGGCGCTCCATGTCCGGGCAATATCGTGCGGCCCCATGAGGACCCGTTCGTGATCGTGGGATCGAGCCGAGCAAGTTGTGAACAGCTTGCGATGGGAGAAACGCGCAGGGCATTCGCATTCGCCTCGGGCATAGTCGCCTGAAAGGTAAGCATTACTGCCAGCAACATGGCTGTGCCGACCAGCGCCACCAGTGTTCCACGAACCAGGTACACCCTTGCTCCATTGTCTGGCGCAAGCAATATCGCTTTCAGACGCCTCATCCATCGATAGATGCCATCCGACGCCACCCGCAGCACCCCCTCCCACATGCTCCGCGCCCGCACCAGCCGTGTACCCCCGACGGACGCGCAGAGCCGTTGTTATTTACAACGAAGTGCTTACAGCGATGGAAACATCGCCTTCTAGAATGTCGTGTGAACTCCTGTCAGCTTGCTTCCTTATTCGCGAAGATGTCGTCTATGCCAATCTATGATGCTCTTGCGGTCCAGCCCAGCGCATACTGCTCTACCGCTCGAGCCAGACCGTCTTCTGCGTTACTGGTCGTTACCACATCAGCTATCGCGCGCACCCGCCGTGGCGCCTGACCCATCGCCACCCCAAGCCCCGCCGCACGCAACATCGAAATGTCGTTGGCTCCATCACCAATCGCCATCGTCTCCTCCAGTGGAATAGCGAGATGACAGGCCAGGAGCGTCAGCGCATTCCCTTTCGAGACAGCGGATGAGAAGAGCGTCAGTTCAGCAACTCCGTAGTTGCCAAGGAGCAGTAACTGACGGCCACAGTCGTGCGATGCGAGATCAACCGCGACACGGCGCAGAATGCTCAGCGGCGCGAAGGCAGCCAGGCGAATCGGGTCAACCGCGATATCACATAACTGAGCGACAGGACGGTAACGAGTCTGATGCTGAAACGCGGGAAGATAGGTTGCTGTCCACTCAGGGTGTGCGGCCTCCTGCGAGACGTGCAGGAAATCATCGGTATGGTCGGAATATTGGGCGATTGGCTGAATACCATATCCTGCCATCGCCTCAGCGGCACGCTGTGCGATCACTCGGTCAAGCGGCGCGCTATGGAGCATCTCACCATCTGGATACGTGCGGATCATCGCGCCATCCATGTGGATCATCGGACCTACGAAGTTGAACGACGACGCGGCCACCGATGCGCCGGTCCAGCGGCGTCCGGTCGCCAGCGCCAGCGTGACACCGGATGCAGTCAGCGCCTGAATTGCCTCACGAGTTCGTGGTGTAAGACAACCTCCTGGATCGAGGAGCGTTCCATCCACATCGGTGACCACTAAACGAATACGTCGCACATCGCCCCCCATCGACCCCACTGAGATAGCGCTTGAGTTCGGCTTGGACCGGTCAAGGACGTCGCCACGAAAGCCTGCCGCTTACCGCCACCAGTATTCCCACGACCACGATGATGCCGGTTGCGACTGCCAGCGCGGTATCTGCGCGCCCGCGCCAGAGCGTGAATGTAGCATGGTCTGGCATGCCAATGATGCGTTGCAGGGACTCCATACCCGAGACAAACAGCTCGATGATGCCGCTACAGACAAACCATGCCCCCACGAGCATCAGTAGAAAGACGCCAACGCGCCGCCAGCGGTTCCGACCATGAACGACCAAAAGTACGCCGACCACGATCTGACCAATGCCAAAGAGCAGCGAAAGCGCGAGATTGATGGATAGAGATGACAACATTTTTCCGCCACACACTTGCCGGTTGCCATCTCATCTTCTCGCCTGGGCGAATACCTGTCAAGGGGGAGCGCCGAACTGGCGGCGGGAGAAGTGGCGAAATGACGCGCCGTCGTAGTAGCATAGGATTGTCGGAGTTCCCGCGCCACACGGGATGTTGTGGACAACGGCGGCTACGATGCCGCGGGAGGTTATGCCCGATGGATTTGCACGGCGCGCATATCACCTGGCTTGGTCATGGCACGTTCACATTCACGACCCCGGCTGGCAAATCGATCCTGCTCGATCCATGGGTACAGGGCAACCCAGCATGTCCCGATGACAAAAAGCAGCTGGGCAAACTCGACGCCGTACTCATCACGCATGGTCATGGCGACCATATCGGCGATGCGGAGTCCGTCATCGCCGAGAGCAAGCCCGATCAAGTCGTTGGCATCTTCGAGCTGGCTGGATGGTTGGAGAGCAAGGGTTGCGCCAACACGATTGGCATGAACATGGGCGGCACAATCGAGGTGGCAGGCACGCGCGTGACGATGGTGCGCGCGGACCACAGTTGTGGCATCCTGGATGGCGATACATTCCTCTACGGCGGCCAGGCGGCAGGCTATGTCATCGACTTTGGCAATGATCTGCGCGTCTACGTCGCGGGAGACACGAATGTCTTTGGCGATATGAGCATTATCGGCGCGCTCTACAAACCCCAAGTGGCGATATTGCCCATTGGCGACTTCTATACCATGGGGCCACGCGAAGCGGCCTATGCGGCCCGGCTCCTCGGTGTCGAGACGATCATCCCGGCGCATTTCGGCACCTTCCCTGCTCTTACCGGTACCCCGGAAGGATTGGGCCAGGCGCTTGAAAGCATGGGGGTGAACAATGTTGCTGTGCATCGTCTCCAGCCAGGTGAGACGGTAGAGTAACCCACTACCGTTTTTCTCTTATGGCTTGGGAAGCAGATGATATAGTTGAGGGAGAGCTTCTCCTACCCTACGTAGGAGGCAATGACCTACTGGAGTCCTGTGGCGGAGGCGTATCTATGGCAGACGAGCTACGACATCGAAAGTTGGCGCAGGCCGAGGCGGAATCTGACACAGGTCTGCCAGCGTTCGACGACGAAGCGATTCCCCAGGACGGTCCGCTGGTAGATAGCTACGGCCGCCACATCAAGAATCTGCGTATCTCCGTCACAGATAAATGCAACTTCCGCTGTGTCTACTGTATGCCAGCGGAAGGGCTTCCATGGCTGCCGCGAGCCGACATCCTCACCTTCGAGGAGATCGAGCGCATCGCACGGGTCGCCGTTGATCTCGGCATCGACCAGATTCGCCTGACAGGTGGCGAACCACTGGTGCGCCGCGATATCGCCCATCTCGTCGCCATGCTGCGCGCCATTCCAGGGCTTCGCAGTCTCAGCCTGACGACGAATGGCGTTTTGCTGGGCAAGCTGGCACAGCCACTCGCCGAGGCTGGCCTGACACGCATCAACGTCAGCCTCGTCTCCCTGATTCGCGAGAAATTCACCCAACTCACCCGGCGTGACGCACTGGAGCAGGTGCTGGCCGGGCTGGAGGAGTTGGAAAAGTATCCGGCAATCCGCCCCATTAAGATCAACGCGGT
>JACZDA010029252.1_pt1 | contig 14842 bp, 14 predicted proteins | sample 8641761 | NCBI WGS metagenome assembly JACZDA01 (sample SAMN15324611, study PRJNA640507) | soil metagenome | isolation source: intercropping peanut in the first line | place: China: Luxin town, Laibin City, Guangxi Province | collected 2019-07-25 | depth 10cm m | reverse complement strand
GAATAATGCGCCGCAGAGCGTCCTCAAACCTCGGTGCCTTTCCGTCCAGGTATTCACGTAGCGCCGTGTTGATGAGCGTCTGATAACCGATCGAACCGCCGGATTGCTCGGCCATCTCAAAAAAGCGATCGACAATGTCCTGGTCCAGGCGGATCGTAATACGTGTTTTACCCTCAGGCTCCGGTTCGGGCGGAACAATCCGCCCACGCTTTCCCTTGCTGAAATCGTATCGATCTTTCATAGTTGTGCCTCGTATTCTTCGCGTTCGTGGGGTTCGGCAGGACGTGCGGAAATGACTCGGATGTTTTCGCCTCGGTAGACATAGACGACAACGAGAATGCGGCCCGCCGCGCCCATGCCGAGCGCGATGAACCGCTGCTCGTTCGGATCGGATTCATCGTCGGTTATCGTGATCGCGTTGGGATCGTCAAAGACCGGAATAGCTTCCGGAAGACGAACGCCATGCTTGCGAAAGTTGCTACCGGCTTTGTTCTGTTCGTCCCATTCGAACCCGCCCATACGTTTTTATTGTACAGACAGTATGTGCATACCGCCCGAGATTCACAAGAGTTTACATAATATCTGTTATCGGTCAACTATCAGCGCACGTATATTCAACCTCAACGATTCGCGCCTTCGCAACGTATTACCCACTGAGGCTATCTGGACGGCACATGGAAATGGCGGTCTCGTTGATGTGTCAGTTCACCGCCGAGCCGGAATCGATTCGCGGCCTGATCCAGGACGCCAAGGCGGGAGATCTGGCGGCGTTTGAGCAGATCGTCACACGCTACGAGCGAATCGTGCTGCGCGTGGCGCGGCGGCTGCTGGCGGACTCCGAACTGGCTCGCGACGCGGCGCAGGAAGTTTTTTTACGGCTGCACGCCAAGCTGGGCAAATTTCAAGAAGAAAAGGATCTGGCGCCGTGGCTATATCGCATGACCGTGAATCTGTGTCATGATTTGCGGCGGCGCTCCAAGCCGAGCGTGGCTCTGGATCTGGCTCCGGCGCTGCGCGATGCGGCGCTCGATCCGGAACAAGCGATGGAATTGCTCCAGCGCCAGGAACTGGTAGCTGCAGCGTTAGAAGGACTGAGCCCCCGCGAGCGTGAAGCAATCGTCCTGCGCGATTTGGAGGGGCTTTCCACGGCCGATGTCGCTCGCGTGCTGCGGTCGAGCGAAGGTACAGTGCGATCGCAAATTTCTACGGGACGCGTGAAGATCAAGAAGTTCGTACTGGCGCAGCTTGGGAGGCGGCCATGAACGGTCATGTGCGCGAAGAGATCCTGGCGCTCTATGCGCGAGGCGATTTGCCGGAGAATGATCGGCGCAGCGTGGCACAGCATGCCGACGGCTGTTCGGAGTGCCAGAAAACCTTGGCAGATCTATCTCTTAGCTACGAAGTATTCACTAATTCGTTGAATGATCTCACGCAGGAGGAGCTGGCTGCCTTACGAACCGCAGTCATGGGCAAGATTCGAGCGGGCGCGACTGCATCCAGAAGCTGGGTTTGGAGCTTTGCCGCCGCAGCCGCCGTGTTGCTGTTTGTCGCAATGCTTATCTGGCGTGACGAACGCCAGGAGCTTCCGCCGTTAGCAGGGCTTCCCCGGCCCGTGCCGCCCGCGATCATGTTGCCGCCGGAGGCGCCGCCGATTGCAGTGTCCCGAATGCATGTGGCGCGGGCACCGCGTAAGCGCATCGAGCCAGGAATGCGCGAGGCGACGCTCATTACTAAGGCCGGGCAACCGGCCTATTTGAAGATGAGCACGTCCGATCCGAATGTGGTGATTCTCTGGCAACTTGAGGAGAACGAAAAGGTCGCAACCCCATGATGAAAACTATTTTGCTGTCCGTGATGATGACGCCGGTTTTGCTATGGCCGCAAACGGCGAAGGAGGCATCTGCGCCTGAGACAGTCACAAAAGTCGTTCGTGTGCACAATGCAAGGGCTGAGAAGCTCGCCGAAATGGTGGTCGGCGGCGTGCCAGCGGTGATCCACTCGAATGACGCATTGAAGGCCATTGTGCTCAGGGGAAAACCGGCCGATGTCGCGGCACTGGAGCAGACCATTCGGGAACTGGACAGCGCCTCCACTACGATGGCATCACGAAACGTGGAATTGATGGTTTACATCGTCAGCGGGTCGAACGCGGCGCCCACGTCGCCAACCCCAGCGGAGAAATTGGCGGCGCTCGCTCCGGTAGTCAAGCAATTACGGGCTATTTTTCCCTACAGTGACTATCAATTGCTCAGCACCACGCTACTGCGATCGGGCGAAGGCTCGAAGACCAGCTCGGATGGACTCCTAAAAGCTTTCCAGAATGTTCCTGGCATTCCTCCGAGCGAATATTCCATCCAGTACGACTCGGCGACCATATCGCCGGATGCGAGCCCTACCATTCATCTGGAACACTTTCGTTTCGGCACTCGGATAGCTGTTCCAACTGGCCCCCCTGCACCTGCGTCGCAATTCCGAATTTTACCCATTGGAATCCTAACGGACGTCGATTTGCGGGAAGGCCAAAAAGTAGTGGTCGGAAATTCCAATATCGAAAGCGCCGACTCCGCCATCTTCGTGATCTTGTCGGCCAAGCTGATGCAATAGGGAAGCAGGCGAATTCCCTGCTCCCTTTACTCTTCGCGAATCGCGTTTACCGGGTTCTGCGCGAGGGTGTACATTTAGTCCATCTCATCTACTAAGAAAGAGCAGGAAGACTACGATGAGCACGCAACCAACAATCGTCCTGGTGCACGGGTTCTGGGGCGGCGCGGCGCACTGGAGCAAGGTCATCGTCGAGCTGTCGCGCAAGGGATATGACAAACTACGCGCGGTTGAATTGCCGTTGACTTCATTAGCCGACGATGCCGCACGCACCCGCAAAATGGTGATGCAGCAGCGGGGACCGGTGCTGCTAGTCGGCCATTCCTACGGCGGTGCGGTGATTACCGAAGCAGGCGACCTTCCGAACGTGGTCGGCTTGGTCTACATCGCGGCGTTTGCGCCTGACGCGGGCGAGAGCCCCGGCAGCATCAGCCAGGCCAAGCCGCCGGCGGCAATTGCCAACCTTGCGCCTGACAGCGATGGCTATCTGTGGATTAAGCCCGACAAATTCCACGAAAGCTTCTGCCAGGATCTGACGTCGGACGAAGCCCTGGTGATGGCGGTGACACAGAAAGCGCCGCTCGCCAGCACCTTCGGCAATACGGTTACGGCGCCTGCGTGGAAGAAGAAGCCGTGCTGGTATCAGGTGTCCAGCGAGGATCGCATGATCAATCCGGAGAACGAGAAGTGGATGGCCGGGCGCATGAACCCGAAGAAGACGATCGCGCTATCGGCTAGCCATGCATCTTTGGCATCGCAACCTGACAAAGTCGCCGGGCTAATTGAGGAGGCGAGCCCTACGTAGCGCAGCGGGTGTTTACTCCTCGCGAATCGCATTTACCGGATTCAATGCAGCCGCACGGCGAGCCGGCAGCCAGCACGCGAAAAGGCCGACCGCCACCAGCAACAGACTGACGGTGAGAAACACGGCCGGATCGGTGGCCGATACACGAAACGGAAGCGCCGCCATCAGGCGTGCTGCCGGAAACGCGGCTGCCAGTCCAAAGACAAGACCCGCAGCCAGTTGTACTACCCCGCGGCTCAGCATCAACCGCAGGATATTGCGCGAAGTGGCTCCCAATGCCATACGTATGCCAATCTCGCGGGTACGGCTGGTGGCCGCCTGCGCCATCACCGCATAAATGCCGACCGACGCCATTACCAGGGCGATCAGAGCGAAGACCGCAAACACCGCCCCGAACAATCGCAGGAACCACTGCGTGTGCTCAATCGCTTTAGCCAACGTCCTCACCTCAAACAACGGCAGGTCCTGGTCGAGAGATTGCACAACGGCACGCACTGCCGAAGCCAGCGAAGCCGGATCGGCGGCGGACCGGATCGCCAGTGCCACGGAATCGGGTGTTTCCTGCCGGTACGGTATGAATAGCAGCGGATTCGGCGCTTTTTCATTCGGCTCCTGCACGAGGTTTGCGGAGACGCCAATCACCGATATCCAATCGCCCGGCTTGTCCTTCGTGTAAAAGCGGAGCCGCTTGCCGATGGCGTTTTGATTAGGCCAGTATCGCTCGGCGAATTGCTTGGTGACGATAGCGGATTGCCGGCCGGCCGCGCCGTCCATCGGGTTGAAATCGCGCCCCAGCAGAAGCGGCAAATTGATCGTGTCAAAATATCCGGGCGACTCGGTCACGACAGATGCCGAAGGAGCATGCGCCGGATCGGTGAGAGCTGCGTGTTCGATCTCGATGCGGCGGCTTGGGGCCCACATGCCGGGAGGATTGGACGCAATTGCCGCATGCCTCACACCCGGCAAGGCGCCGAGGCGCGGCAGAAGCTGCTCGAAGAAACGCAAGCGCGCTTCGGGCGTGGCGTAGTGTCCTTTGGGAAGCCGGATACTCGCGATCATGAGGCGATCCGCCGGTACCCATTCATTGAGGGAAAGATTTTCAAGGAAACTGCTTGCGAATATGCCGGCGCCGGTGAGCAGCACCAGCGTCAGAGCGAATTGCGCGATCACGAGCAAGCCGGCGAGTTTCCCTCCGCGCCGCGTGCCCGCGCTCCGGATGCCGTCTTTGAGAGCGGTGTTCAGATCCACGCGCGAAGACCGGAGCGCTGGAGCGAGTCCGAATAACAAGCCGCTCAAGATACAGAGTGCGGCGAAGTATCCGAACACACTGTAATCCATCGCAAAGTGAATCCAGTATGGGCGGCCGACGTCAGCAGTTCCGGCGTCAAACCATCGTACTCCGCCGGCCGAGAGCGCAAGGCCCAGCACGCCGCCCAGCGTGCTGAGTAGCACACTTTCAATCAGTAATTGGCGGATAAGCTGCCAGCGCGACGCCCCCATCGCGGCGCGGATAGAAATCTCGCGCTGTCGCCCCAGCGCGCGGCTCAGCATCATGTTGGCGATATTGGCGCAGGCGATCAACAAGACAAATCCCACTGCCGCCAGCATGAGCAGGAAGACTCGTTTGATCGGCCCGCCATTGAATCGCTCCTGAAAAGTTTCGACTAGCCCGCTCACGTCCTTGTTCGTATCGGGATAGGCGAGAGCCAGGCGATGCGCGATGCCGTCGAGCTCCGTGCGCGCCTGGGTAAGCGGAGTTCCCTTCTTCAGAATTCCGAAAAGGTTCAGAGCACGGTTCGAACGATTTTCCAGTTCCGCTGTGGGTATGAGCGGCATCCACAAATCTTCGTTATTGGGAAACTTGAACCCTTCCGGCATGACGCCCACAATCGTGGCTGCCTTTTCGTTGATCCGCACAGCGCGTCCTACAACACTGTGAGCGCCGCCATAGCGCGACTGCCAAACGCCAAAGCCAATTAGTAAAACCGGGTCGGTGCCGGGCTTTGCGTCGTCCGGCTTGAATTCGCGGCCCAGAACCGGCTCGATATGCAGCATCCGGAAAATTGCAGGTGAGACCCGATCCATCCGGTAGGGTTGCGGTGGATTTCCCCGCTCGCTCAGCACGGCCGGTTCCTGCATCGCCGCTTCCAAAGCTTCAAACGACGAGGCGTGCACACGATATTCGCGAAAATCCGGATACGATACACCCATACTGCTGTCGCTTTTGGTCACGTTGCGGTTGCGCACCGACACCAAACGATCGCCGCCGGGAACGGGCACCGGTTTGAGCAGCACCGCATTCACCAGAGTGAACACCATGGTGTTCAGGCCGATGCCCAGCGCGAGAGTGGCCACAATAGCGGCCGAGAACCAGCGGTGCGACGCAATCATCCGGAAGGCGAAGCGTAAGTCGTGGGTCATTGGACGGTATTACGGACGTAAGCGGCAATTTGTTCCGCTGCGGAAGTTTTCAGCTTCCGCCAAACGTATTACAGGCTGCGATTCTGCCGGAATTCAGGCCGCGCTGGAACCAGGTGGTACGCTGCGCCGCCGAGCCGTGGGTAAAATTTTCCGGGCTGACCCGGCCGGTCGACATTCGCTGAATGCGATCGTCTCCTACGGCGGCAGCGGCGCTGAGCGCCTGATCTACATCGGCCGAATCGATAAGCCGGCGTTGTGCGGTGGAGTTTCCCCATACGCCGGCGAAGCAATCAGCCTGCAGTTCGAGCGCAACCGAAAGCCGGTTGGCCTGGCCGGGACGGCGCTCCTGGAGCGCACGTACTTTGGACTCAATGCCTAACACCTTCTGCACATGATGTCCAATCTCGTGCGCAACCACGTAGGCTTGCGCGAACTCGCCGTTCGACCCTCCAAAGCGTGTTTTCAGTTCGTTGAAGAAGCCCAGATCGAGATAGACCTTTTCATCTGCCGGGCAATAGAAAGGCCCGGTCGCATCTTGCGCCATCCCGCAGCCGGAGGGATAGGCATCGCGAAAAAGAACAAGCTTGGCGTGGCGATAGCGAACGCCGGCTTCGCGCGGCAGGAGTTCATCCCAGTTGCGTTGCGCATCGTCTAGGACGAAGGACATGAAGCGAACCTGGGTTTCTTCCTGAGGTGTACTTTGGCGTGGAGCAGACCGTGTTACCGGAGCGCCGGCGCCGCCAGAAAACAGCGTAAAGAAATTCTGGCGAAAAATAAGGCTCAGTAAACCCACTATAATAATGCCGCCTATGCCGAGGCCTCTACCGCCAAAGCCCCCAAAGCCACCGCCGCCACCGCTTTCGTTGCGGCGATCCTCCAGATCGTCACTCAGGCCACCGGGTGTCCATTGCATGCTTCTAGCGTATATTGCTTTTTGTGGTGCATCCCACCGGCTGTTGAGCGCGGGGGATAGTTAATGGCCATCGATTCGACTTCTAGGATCTCCAAAATAGTTGAACAACTGGAGCGTCATTTTCGAGCTCGCAATTCCAATATCTGGATCTGGATAATTCTTCTTTTGATGGGGCTTTCGATCGCATCAGACGTAAAGCTGCTGATGTGGACCGATGAGCTATTCACGCTGTTCACGGCCAGGCAGCCGGATGTACACAAGCTGCTCCAAGCGGTCCAGGAAGGATCCGACATGCCCGCGCCACTTTACGATCTGCTGGTTCACTTTTTACTTCCTGTGGTTGGAAATGAACCCCTGGCCGTACGGCTACCCGCGACCCTCGGACTCTACGCCATGCTGCCCGGGCTGTTTATATTCTGCCGCCGCCGCGTGGGCAGCCTGTATGCATTTATTGCAGCGATGCTGGCATGTGAGGTGTGTATCTATTACGCCACGGACGGAAGACCTTATGGTGCTGTTCTGGGCTGCACAGCATGGGCGCTCGTGTTCTGGCAGCGAGCCTCCGAAAATTCGTCGCGAAAAGTGTGGAATCTGGTTGGCCTGGGTGTGTGTTTGAGCCTCATGGTAGCGTTTCACCCCTTCGCAGTTTTCTTTTTAGGACCACTTCTGCTTGTCGAGGCGGTACGCTTCGTGCGCGAACGCAAGGTCAATGTTGGCATACTGGCGGCCGCCGGGACGGCCTTACTCGTGCTGGCCGCAAATTATCCCTTCATGATTGCCGGCGCAAAAGACAGCGTAAATTTCTGGTCGCAGGCGAGCGTGGCTATGATCCGGCCGTGGTACGAAGCTTTCCTTCTGCCGCTATTAGGTGTTTGCGGAGTGGGTGTGCTGTTACGGTTATTCCTGGGTAATGGGGAAGACGCCGTACAGCCTGGAGAGCGGATTCCTGTTCTGGAGTGGATCATGCTTGCGGCATTGACCGCAAGCCCGGCCGCTGTAATCGTCATAGCAAAATACACTGTCCACGGCTTTGTGGACCGGTATGTATTGTGGGCCGTGCTGGGCATGGCCGCGCTGGTTGTATTTGCCATGCATCGCGAATTCCAAGGACATCGTCCGGTTGGGATATTGATAGCGGTTGGATTGGTCGCGGCCGTGCTCGCTCATCAAATCAAGACACTATTGCCGGGGAAGCCACACTTGCGGGAAGCCCAGGCGGTCCTCGATCGAGTGACGGAGCTTAAGAATTGGAATGAGGCAATCCTCGTTCCCGATTCCCATTCCTTCGTGGAATTGTCATATTATGCACCGCCACCGGTTAGAAGCCATATCTACTATCCGATTCAGAAGGACCCGCTGTTCAAGGCGCTGTATCATCAAACCGATCTCGGAATTGAGCCCCTGCCCCAATTCTTAGCCAACCATCGATCCGGATTTACGCTGGTTTCGGCCACGGCAGATTGGGCAGCGCAGTTCCAGCAGGAGGGATTCGAAGTCACTCCGCTGGGCCAACTAAAATCGCCGATGGTATGGACGGTTAGAAGCGGCCGTGCCGAAACAGATCCAGGAACGCCGGGCAGTCGGCGCGATATGCAAAATTAACTGCTTCGATTTCTCAGCGTATATGCTTTGGATAGTGGAAAAGATCCGGCCACTGGCGGCGGGTCGCCCAAAGGTGAGTACATTGAATGGCTCACTATGCGGGATTTGGAACACAGCGTGGTTAGCGATGTGAAGCGCATTCGCTCGCATCCACTGGCGCCTGCTCGCATCGTGATTTACGGCTACATTTATGATGTTTCCAGCGGATGCCTGGTGGAAGTGCCGGAAGCTACAAATGCCGGGCAGGCCAGCACTGCCAGGCAGCGTGCGGCAATCGGCTAAATGAGAAACTTTGGTCTAAGGTGTAATCTGTTGTGGCCGATGAGGCAAACGACAGCGGTTCTGAAGGTACTAACCCTAAGCGGCTGAGGGTGCAATTGCACGTGGCCGATAGATGTTGATTTAATGTGAATTGCCTAAAAACACGGCTTGTAGTTTGAGATCCACGGATTGGGAGCAATCTAGTATGTGTCCACGCTGCAAGTCTCTCGAGGTGACGCGCTCGCGTAGCCGATTGCGCGACACCATCATGCTTTGGCTCGGGATGAAGCCATATCGCTGCCGCGAGTGCAACAAGCGGTTTCACTTGCCGGCTAAATTGGACCGCGTCTTACGGCGCGAAAGAGCGTTGCGAAGGGCCGCTCAGGAACGCTCGGGCGATGTGGCGGTCTCCGACCGGCTCGACTCATTCAAGTAAATCGACTGTTTCCAGCACGTCGACCGCCTGCGCTCGCTATAATTTCAACATGCTCGTAGCGACGGAGAAAATCTGGCACAATGGCCGTTTGATTGCTTGGGATGACGCGAAAATTCACGTCCTCTCGCACGTCGTCAGCTACGGCAGCTCGGTTTTTGAAGGGGTCCGTTGCTATGAACAGGAGCGCGGGCTGGCAATGTTCCGAGCTCAGGATCATGCGCGGCGTCTGCTCGATTCCGCGAAGATTTACCGGATCGATGTGCCGTATTCAATCGAGCAGCTCACGGCCGCAATGGCCGAGTTGGTTCGGGAGAACAAGCTCGGAGCTTGTTACATCCGGCCCATTGTGCTGCGCGGTTACGGCGGCATGGGCGTGATGCCCTCCGACAATCCGATCGAGGTATACATGGCTTGCTTCCCCTGGGGACGCTACCTGGGTGAAGAGGGGCTGAGCGAGGGTGTGGACGTGTGCGTTTCCTCGTGGAACCGCATCGCGCCGAATACCCTGCCCGCGCTGTCCAAGGCCGGCGCCAATTACATGAACTCGCAGTTGATTCGCATGGAAGCGGCGATCAACGGCTACGCGGAAGGCATCGCGCTCGACGAAGCCGGCTATGTCAGCGAGGGTTCAGGCGAAAACGTATTCGTGGTGCGGGATGAAAAGATTCTCACGCCTCCCTTAGGAGCCTCGGTGTTGCCCGGTATCACGCGCGACACCGCAGTCAAAATTGCCAGTCAGCTTGGCATCCCGGTAATCGAGACGATTATTCCACGCGAGCTGCTCTATATTGCCGACGAAGTGTTCTTCACCGGCACTGCGGCGGAAGTAACGCCGGTCCGATCGGTGGATCGCATCCAGGTCGGCAACGGGCGCCGGGGACCCATCACGGCAAAAATTCAGCAGCGCTTTTTCGAGATCCTCAAGGGTTCCGCTAAAGATGAATTCGGCTGGCTGACACCGGTTGTGCAGGCTCCTGAGCCGGTGGGTGTCTGATGCCGGTTTTATTCGCCCTAAAACGACTCACAGGGCAGAAGCCGCTCGCAGCCGTTCAGTGGATTCCCGGCGTAGCTCACTTCTGCCCTGCGTATTGAGCCTATCGCTTTGCGACTGGCCCAAGCTCAAATTTTCGTCCGCGCGCGAACACCCAATCTGCAGCCACCTCCCCCGAGATTACCTGCCAATCAAGCATCCGCGCCGGATCTTTATAACTTGTACCGCAGACCGCCCGCGCGCGCCAGCATGGATTGCAATGAATGGAGAGCTTTTCAACACGTTTTAACTCTCGCCGTTGCTGAAAGTTATGCGGAGCCGCTTGTGGCTAAATTGTGAAAAAAACATTGCAAGGTAAATATGTCGGAAGTCTCATCCGTGAAAAAAAGAATCGTTGGCAGAAATCCCGCTTCGCAAGCGGTTTCCGAGATCCACTACGACGCTGCAGTGCTAGCCGTCGATGAATTGATCCAGGCGCCCGATGTCGCCGAATACATCTCGCCGGGCTTCATCGATTTACAAGTGAACGGATTTGCCGGCGTGGATTACAACGATCCCGGTTCCTCGCACGAAGCAATCGCGCGCTCCATTCGAACGATATTCGAAACCGGCGTGACACGCTTTTTTCCCACATTGATCACTGGTTCGGAGGAGCGCATTATCGGCGCGTTGCGCAACCTGGTGGCTGCTCGAAAAAGCTTCGCTGTAGAGGGACGCGCGGAAGCGCAGGCGATAGCAGGCATTCACGTCGAGGGACCGCATTTGTCGCCGGAAGACGGGCCACGCGGCGCACACCCGCTCGAACATGTGCGGCCTCCCGATAACGAGGAGTTCAAGCGCTGGCAGGAAGCGGCCGAGGGTGAAATTCGCCTGGTAACCGTCTCGCCCGAGTGGCCGGAGACGCCGGCTTATGTGAAAACGTTGGTGCGCGCCGGCGTCGTAGCGAGCGTGGGACATACCAAGGCCAATACGGATCAGATCCGCGCCGCTGTCGATGCCGGAGCCACTATGTCCACCCACTTGGGAAATGCTGCGCACGCCATGCTTCACAAAACCCAGAACTATATCTGGGATCAGTTGGCTGAGGACCGGCTCATCGCCAGTTTCATAGTTGACGGAATTCATATTCCGGGCGGTTTTCTGAAGGCCGCTTTGCGAGCTAAAGGAATCGAACGAGCGGTGCTGGTTACCGATGCCGTGATGCCGGCGATGTGCAAGCCGGGGCGCTACACGTTGGGCCAGGTCGAAGTGGAATTGCGCGCGAATGGCAGCGTTGTCATTATCGAAACCGAGCGCTTGGCAGGCTCGGCTCTGCGCATGGATCGCGCCATAGGCAATAGCGTGCGGCTGGCGGGCATATCGCTCCACCAAGCGCTGACAATGGCCACTGTAAATGCGGCGCGCGCCGGACGCCTCGCCGGGCGGCAGCGCGGACTATCGACCGGAGAAAAAGCGGATTTGGTGCGCTTTCGCTGGGATTCCGATTCTTGCACTCTTCAAGTGAAAGAAACCATCGTGGCGGGCGTCTCTGCCTATAGGGCATAAAATGGCCTGAGAGCAAACTATGGCATTTACACTTCCACCACTACCCTATCCCGCGGATGCGCTGGAGCCTCATATCGACAAGACGACCATGGAGATTCATCACGGCAAGCATCATGGCGCCTACGTCACGAATTTGAATAAAGCATTGGAATCGGCTCCCGATCTGCAGAACAAGACCATCGAAGAGCTACTGGCCAATAACCTGGCAGCGATTCCGGAAGCGATCAAAACGGCTGTTCGCAACAACGGCGGCGGCCACGCGAACCATTCGCTGTTCTGGAATCTGTTATCGGCTAAAGGCGGCGGCGCGCCTAAAGGTGAGATCGAAAATGTGATCACCGCAACCTTCGGCGGCTTCGACTCCTTTAAAGAGAAATTCAACGCGGCAGCGGCAGGCCGCTTCGGTTCCGGTTGGGCCTGGCTCACGAAGGACAAAAGCGGCAAATTCGAGATCTCGTCCACTGCCAATCAGGACAGCCCATTGATGGAAGGAAAGAAGCCGATCCTAGGCTTGGATGTCTGGGAACACGCTTATTACCTCAAATATCAGAATCGCCGTCCCGAATACATCGCGGCGTTTTGGAATCTAGTGAATTGGGACGAGGTGAACAAGCAGCTCAAGTCATCAGTCCAAGCTTCTGAAACCGCTCGCGCGTAGCGTCGAGAGATACGTGTTGGAAGGCCGCGAACCCCATGTCCGCGGCCACCTGCACGAACGGAGCACGATCGTCCACGTAAATCGATTCGGCCGCGCTTATTTGCGCCAGATCGAGTGTGAGTTGCCACATCTGCCGGTCCGGTTTTCGCAGATGAACACAATGCGAAATCACCAGGAAATCGGCTAATTCGCGCAGACCGAATGCATCTACCCGATGGCGGGCAATTCCCTGCCCTTCGTTGCTGATCAAGGCGAGTTTCAATCCGTTGATCTTTTTGATTCTCGAGAAGAAGGCGATGTTCTCGGGCCATGGCTGCGATCCTACATAGATGTAGTCGCGCAGTTCGTCGAGCCTGAAAGGCCGCGGCGCTGCGAAGAATACATAGCGCAGATACGTTTCCAGATCCATGAACCCGCGCTCATAGGTATCGAACATCAATCGATGGCGTTCCTCGATTGATTCGGGCGCTATTTCAAAGTAGGCGCAGACTTTGTGGCGTAGTTCCGTGTCCCACCCATTGGTGCCCAATACACCACCGATATCGCAGCAAAGAAGCCGAAACCCAGACGATGTCAATTGAGCTTCCCCATGATCTGACCCACAGCGCGTTGTGCTTCGAGAATGGACATGCGATGGTCCATGATACCGGCAAGATCGGAATTCGCGAATGCGATCCGGCCGTATGGATGTTGGCGAATGATTTCCCCCGGTCCTGGTTTTCCGTCTAGGCCGAAAAAGAATCCAGGCTTCGGACTGAGATAGGCGTGTCCCCAGCGATTCAAAATGATTCCCGCGATATCGCGGCCGGCGTTGAATCCCGAACGGCTGAAGAACGAATGGAACTGTTCGCGAATCTGCCGCTCGTAAGATCGGAACGGTGTCGAATACAGATCCATGCGCCCGCGCGAAGTCTGCTCTTCGAGCGTGAGCCCGGGGTTGGAAAAAAGAATTTTCAAATTCAGCACCACCGGCGAATCCGGGCTGATCGTCGCCGGATCGGTCCCAAATGTGGGCATCTTGCGCATCGTGAGATAGTTGCCGATTCCTTCGAACCATTGGCATTCGGTTAAACCGAGCTTGTAGAGAAACCGCCAGTTGCGAACCGCCACGTTTGCCATGAGGCAAGGAGCGCGATGAAACTGGGCGTAAGCCTCGCGGCAGGTGGCGGGCAGATCGGGGACGACATGCTTTGTGGTCCAACTGCCGCCCGCCATGATGACGCTCTTCGCCCGAACGCGATAGAGTTTGCCGCCGCGTGTGTACAACACTTCGACGGTGCGGGCTGCCTCCGGCGTTCCTTCGTGTTTGACCGAGACAACGGTGGAATTCAAACGAACGTGCGTTGCCTGGCCGCTGCGATCGAGCGAGGAGAACTGCACACGGCCGCGGCAGATTTCCTGCATTGAATTACCGCCCGAAATTGCATGCGGAATTAGTTGCTTGAGCATATGCCGCGCTATGCCTGCGTTGCCGCCGGGAAACATCTGCGCTCCTTGTTTGTAGTCCCACGGCAGAAGCACGTCGGGAGCATACTCGCAATAGGCCGAAAGCACATCGGCGCCTAGGCCGGAGCCTCCGCCCATGATGGGTGAGAGAAATGTGCGGACCGTTTCCACGCTCAGTCCATACGTCTCGACCAAATGATTTTCGAGCGTGATGCTATCGAGATGGCGCGAAGCGGCATCGCCGTGTTGCTTCGGCTGGAAGCGATGAGCGGAAAATGGCTTGCGGTCTGCTTCGCGCATGCTCAGCAATTCCCGCTTTATGTTTTCCGCAATGGGCGCTCCTTCCAGCCGCTTTCCCCAAGGGTCGGTCAGCCAGAGGCCTTCGGGATGGCCGAACTTTGCTCCGAAGAAGAAGCCCGCTGTTGGACCGCCGACCGGATACGGTGCGGTTTGGATGGCGAACTCGGGACTAGGGCCGGTCCATTTTTGATATTGAAACTGCTTCCAATCGATACCGATGGAATCGTAAAACTGGGCGAGGAAGGTTCCATTCAGCGGAGGAAAGCAGGCGGCTGAGCCTTGATGCGCCGCGAGCCGTTGGCCGTCTACCTGGAATTCGTTACGCTTGGCTTCGCCGCCGAAGATCGGGTGGTTGTCCAGGACGAGACAGGTGAGCGGCTGTTTGCCCAAAGCCCTTCGTCCGCTTCGTTCAAGGAACAACGCCGCGGCCAGGCCGCTGATGCCGCCGCCGGCCACGATGCAATCGAATTCTTCGTGCGTGTCTATAATTTCCGGGAGCGCGCCGTCAAACGCATGATCGCGAATCTTGTGACCGGCGGTCATGACCTCGTAGGTATTGCCGTTCGATGTCGCATAATCGCCCACGCCACCGAACCCGGTCCAATCTTCTTTCGCGAGAAGTTGCAGCGGCGCCAGCGATTGCAAAAGCACGCCACCCGCGGCTACGAGCGTGGAGTTCAACAGATCGCGGCGTTCGATGGGCGCGTTCATGCCCAGCGCATCGTTTGGGTCAATGGGAGTGCCCATGGGACTCAGACTACCGTAGCGGCGAATAAGCGCTGGTTTAGAATCGAAAGAGCATTCATCTCCGGGCGCTTAGCTCAGTTGGTTAGAGCGCGTGCTTCACACGCACGAGGTCATAG
>JACZDA010162199.1_pt1 | contig 15012 bp, 11 predicted proteins | sample 8641761 | NCBI WGS metagenome assembly JACZDA01 (sample SAMN15324611, study PRJNA640507) | soil metagenome | isolation source: intercropping peanut in the first line | place: China: Luxin town, Laibin City, Guangxi Province | collected 2019-07-25 | depth 10cm m | reverse complement strand
GTGCCCCTTTCCTTCACTTGCATGGTGATCCCCTGACTCACCACCCTCCCTTCCCTTGACGGCCAGCACCACCCTCGAATGGGCAGCCGAAAATGACTGGATCCCCGCCACCAGAAGCCAAAACATCAGCCTCTGATCGGGACACCACACTAGCAGATCGACCTCAGTTCGGGCACGATCTGAAACGGCCTGCGATACAATGCCAACCAGTTCCACGAGGGTTACAGATGCGAGTGCAGGAAGCCATTCAGGTAGTGACGGAAGCCCGCAAGCAGGCGGCCAGTAGGGTTGCCCTTTACCCATACAACTCATACATGAATTCGAGCTACCTGAATCAACTCCTCAGCGCCGAACACAGCGACCTCGAGAGCTTCGTGGCGAATAAGCGCATCCTCGACATCGGATGCGGCGATGGAGACATGGCTTTCATCTGCGAAATGATCGGCGCCAAACAGGTGGCGGCGCTCGATTGGGCAGATACCAATTTCAACTTCATGCAGGGCGTCCGCACGCTGCGAGAGCAGTTGCATTCAAAGGTTCACATTTTTTCGGGGAACCTCGAGGATATGGACCTGAGCTTTCTTGGCATCTGGGATGCCATTTTGTTCTTAGGCACTCTTTACCACCTTCCCAACCCCATTCGTGTGCTTCGCAAGCTCAGCGTGGTCGCGCCCCAGATCTTTGCGTCCACCCGTATTTTTGATGTCTTGCCTGACAATAAAAACAAATTCTCCGATCATCGCCTGGGATATCTCCTGAATCCCGCGGAAGCCAACAACGATAACACCAACTGGTGGATTCTCACGGAAGCCGGTGTTAAGACCATGTTCGAACGCTCGGGTTGGCGGGTATTGAACTCGCACCGCATCGACCAGTTGGTGGGCAAGGCCGAACCTGCCGCCGCTGACAAGGACGGTCGCCTCTTCCTGCGAGCTCGATCGGTATACCTCTAATTGTGGCGATCCGGATTAGCGGAATCTACAAACCTTGCCCGCCGCGGTTGCAGGCAGCGGCTCGTCGGTTCAGCCACCAGGTGTGGGCGAGCAGGTAAGCGAACCCAAAAGGGAAAAATAACAGCCGGTTGCGCAACCTTGTCCAAGGCCGGAGCGCGTGCTTCACCATGAACTTCCAATGCGCCCTGTCGAGAAGCAACAGGTCGGCCTCTTCATTGTACAGAACAGTTCTGCGCGTATTGAACAAGAGGGCAGCCAATCTCGTCTTCTGATAAGTCGGGCGCGTAGTCGAAAGCACAACGCAGAGCTCGAACCTCTTCTCTCGCAAGTCGCGCAGAGCACGCGCACGACCAGCTTTCATGTGGTCCAGCCAGAGAACCTCACCTGGAAATTGAAACAGACCGGCGTGCCGCAATGGAACCAGGAACGTGAAGGTCGTACGAGGAAAACGCGCCGGCAATTCAGGCAAAACCCTGGCCAGGACATCGGCCTCCGCACTGGCCACGAAGATACCGGTGCGATATTGCGCCAGATCTTTTTCCTTTGTGAACAGGCTCACCCAGCCACGCATGTAGTTTCACCTCATAGAATCCGAGCCGGCTCGCCAGACATCTCGGCCGCTGTGCCGTCCGCCGCGGGAGAAATTTGCTGGTAAATCCTATCGTAGGTGTCGGCGAACGCCTCCCAGGAATACGATTTGAGCACCAACTCGCGCGCTTGTTTGCCAAGTTGCTCGGTCAATCCCTGGTCTTCCATCAACCGACTAATACTCGCAGCAAATGTATCCGCATCCTCCGCCACGTGGTACAGCATGGCGTCTGCGCTGATGCCTTCGAAAGCCAGGCGGGTGCCCACTACAGGTTTGCCCATGGCCCACGCTTCCAGCACCTTGGTTCTCATGCCGGCACCATCGAAAACCGGGGCTACAACTACTTGGGCCCGCGCCAGATAAGGCCTGACGTCGTCAACCTGACCGGTGATGGTAATATCTTGCCTTCCATTCCATTTTTGCAGATCGGCGGGCACATTTCCGCCCACAAGAAACAGTTGGGCGGCCGGACAGACTTTTCGCACGCATGGCCAAACCTTCTCCACGAACCAGACGGCGCCGGTGACGTTTGGCGAGTGGCGAAAATTCCCTACAAAAGCTACATTCTTGGGCTGTGTCAATCCTTCTCTTGGGACAAAGTATTCGCAATCAACGCCCATAGGGTTCCGGTATACCGGTACTCCTGGAGCATAGCGGGCCACAAAATCGGCCTCGGGTTCGGTCAGAACTACCACTGCGGACAATCGCTTGAGAATGCCGGATTCGTAGTTCAGCATGCGCATCCAGGCAATCAGGTTTTTCAGCTTCTCCCACGAAAACCACGCCGTACGGCGAAAGCGCTTGCGATACGCTAGCGATAACACCTCATGATTGGTCAGAACCGCGGGAATCCCGGTGCCCACGCCGGCGAAATGCGCAGTCTGGAGAAACTCGCACTGCATCACATCGAACTTCTGGCTCGAAAGATACTTGCGGATAATCCGCGTCATGGCCGCCTGATAAAACTCATAGATAATCTCCGGCGGCTTAAGTCCGAAGGGATCAGAAGCCTCGAAGCTCTGGCCGCGATATATGACCTCCAGGTTCTCACAGTAGGGGGCGAGTGCCGCAACGTGCTCAAGTTCGGATTCGTGCTCGTAGAATGACAGTACGGTCAGGCGATGGCGTTGCGATAAGGTTCGAATCAGATTAAACATCAGGTTGCCACCGCCGCTCCCCGGATACGGCAAGTAAGCGCAGACCATTAATACCTGCCGCTGCCCCGGAGCTGCTGCCGCGCTGTTGCGTTCTCTCGTCAACGACACTGACCGGTGAGCGTTGTGCTCAACAACGGTTGCCGGTCGTCCTGAGGAGTCGGTAAAGCCCAGGCCTCGTACAATCACTCCCAGTGTCCGGTTGTCGGTGCTTGATTTGATGGTATGGTCCACGGCCAGGCTGACTTCAACAGGAGTACCAGGCACAAGATTGAAAACCCTCCAGCGGTGTTCAAAATCCCCTTCCCGCAAGAAGAACCGCCTCGATTGCTCCTGACAATGAATGGAGAGTACAGGTTTCGACGTCCCATAACTGGAAAGGGACGGTACATATCCTCTGACCGTGAGCTCGCAATGGTTCGCTGGCGCACACACGAAAGCTGAGGCACGTTCCGCCGTCCACCTGCAGGCCCTGCCCTCTGAATTTTCCTGCTCATGCCACCCGGCACCCAAATGATCGGAATAGGGGGCCTCGCTAAAATCGATGTAAGCGGACCGGATGCTGTCAGCTTTTGGAGCGCTGATGATATCCAAGACAGTTTGATCGTCACGAACTACAGAGCGTAACAGGCGCAACCTTCTCCCCAGCACCGCGGGCAGCCGCTCAAGGGCGCCAAGGAATGCACGCAACTCTACTCGAATCCCGTTCCCCGGCACGCCAGCCCGTCGCATGCGCGCACGCGCAGCACGCCAAAAATGCCCCCCAAGCTTGTCCAGATCGTTGATGTGCTTCCAGAAGAACAGATGCTGGTTGCGGCGGACAATCTGGGTAATGAACGAGACGCCAAACCGGCTAGTGCTGCTGCGATGCTTGTGAATGACCTTGCTCTCTACCGCTAAATGGCACTGCCATCCCACCTTCCACGCAGCATAGGAGATATCCGCGTCTTCCACATAAAAAGGATCAAACAGAGGGTCGAATCCTCCCAGCCACAGGAATTTTGCGCGATCAATGGCCACGGCACCGCCGTGCCCCCAAAACACGGGAACATACCGTTCCTGCTGGTCTGCGAAAGAAATGTGCTCATGCTTCCAGTCGAGGTCACAACCATTGAAAGTTGCGCAGGTTTTGCCGGTTTCCTCCCGTCTCTTTCTCGCATCCGCGAGAAACACCTGGCTGCCAACAGCAAACACGTCGGGGGCGCCGAAGCCACCCAGCAAGGGGGCGAGAAAATCCTCTTCCACGATCATGTCATTGTTGAGCAGGAGAACGATGTCGTACTTCGCGTGGGCGACGCCCAGGTTGTTGCCGCCCCCAAAATACAGATTCTGTTCGCTCCGGACTACCCGAATTTCAGGAAAATGGCCGCGAACGTACTCTTCTGTCCCATCAGTGCTTCCATTATCAACCACAATGATTTCGTGGTTGCCACCCTGCGCCCGCACTGCCCGCCGCAATGGCGGAAGAGACTCCGCTAGCAGGTCTTTGCCATTCCAGCTAACGATGATGATGCTGCAGCGCGTGCAGTCAGCGACTCCCCTCATCGGCGCGGGACGGGGCGACCAGGCCCGCAATGCGCGCCCGAATAATTCCCCTGTGATTACGAGCCCTCCCCCAATCCAGTCCAGGGGTGCTGAAACACCAAATATCAAAGCTCTCTTCCAGCGGGTTGCCTTCGACCAAACCATGCCAAGGTCTTGCAGGTTCACGCGCAGTTGGGCCGCCTCCAACTGCAGGCGATCGCAATCGGAACGCGTGCCGGCTAGTTCAGCTTCCACTGTTGCCGCGTGCGCCGCGCTCTCTTGCAGCTTCTCCTTAAGACCCGCAATCTCCGCCTCCCGCTCATCCAGTTCTTCACCCAACATTTGAATTTGTATATTCCGCTCCAGCACGATATTGGATGATTTGGGAACGAATACCATATCGCCAATCTCTGTTGGCTGCTTGGAACATATGCACATCCAATAGTCTGCGCAGTTCGGGATCGCGGGTTCCTCCAAAACAGCATTCGCCGTCTCCGATCCGTCGGAACCCACGAGACCTATTGCGCTGAAGTGTTGTTCACTACGCACCTCCACGCAGGAAAAGTATTGTTTCAGAACACTGATGAGGTGGGACTGTTCTGGGCTCTTGGCATCCTCCCCAGTCGACTGGCCGGGCGTACGCCGATTGGGTACGGAGATGAGGGCGACCCCGTTGTGTTTCAAAACCCGCTCAATTTCCCGGAAGCAGGACTCAGCAGCGACATTTTCAATCACCTCGAAACAAGTGATTACGTCGAAACAGCCGGGCGGGAAAGGCAAAGATTCGGTGCTTGCGACGAGAAAAGACGTGTTTACAAGTTTGTGATGAGAAGCAGCATAGGCGACGGCGTCTACATTGCCGTCCATGCCGATAACATCCGAGGCTACTTCTGCCAGCCAGGCACAACCTCGCCCCGCTCCGCATCCGACGTCCAGTACCCTTCGCCTCGTACTGAATGAGCGGGCATAGGCATAACGGGCCAGATGTTCATTGAACAAGAGCGTCTCTCCACTGATGAGACTCACACCCGTGCTGTCGACCCGCCACCCAGCGCCCCTCCTCGGCAGGCCCCATCTCTTTTACCCAGTGCTATCGGTGTGCGATGCTGAGGGCGCGTAGACGCCCGCGCACCTGCGTTCGTGGTCCCTTTTTTGGATAGCATCTGCGGGAAGTCGCTATATTTGCTGTTATACACGTAACGATTTTGCCTGCCAAGAAGCACATGCTAACCGTGAACTGCAGTCGCAATGGTGCTACTCCCAGTACCCCTGGAATTGGCACTCAAAGACGCCGGCCTCCGGCTACACGGCTGTAAATCCCCTCGTACAAGTATGCCTCCTCCTCGACCCCAGCCGGAACGAAGCTCCGCAGGGTGTGCTTGAGTTCGTTAAGAAGGGAGGGATCTTTCATCACCAACTCCATCTTTCCGGCTAGCGCTTCCCCGTCGCCCACTGGGAACGTAAACCCCTGTGTGCCATCTGTGACGTCCTCTGCGAAGATTCCAATACCAGGCACGATGACGGGCACATTACAGCCGAAGGCCTCATGCAGAACAAACGAGTAAGTTTCGTAACACAGTGACGGAAGCACTAGCACGTCAATGGCGCCGAGCACAGCGCCCACCTCCTCCTGCTGGTAAGCTCCACAGAACTTAATACGATTATCCTGGGCGGCCATGTTTCGCAAACCTGCCTCGTAATCTTGCTCATTCCGGCTCGCGCCGCCATAAATGTGCAACTCACAACCGCCGGACTGCACGGACTGAAACGCTTGTATAAGAAGGTGGACGCCCTTGTGTGGCGAAAACCCGCCGCAATAGCCAAACCGGATCGTCGAATTTTTGTCATATGCACGGGAATTAGCTCGCAAATGATTCACTGCTAGTCCGTGTGGCACAACCTCAATAGGTATCTGGCCATATTCCCTCTGGACCATTCTGGCGGCGAATTGGGATGGAGCTGTGACGGCGCTAGCGCCCAGCAGCATGCGCTTGCTGTCCGCCAGGCGAACCTTGATCGCCTGCTGCTCGATTTCCGGGCACCACCTCGAACAAGCTTCCGCTCCTTCCGGGCCGCCGCACAGCATGCCAGCGCTGGTCTGCAGGAAGATCTTTGGGCAAATGCTCCAGAAATCTGTCAAGGTCACCATATAGGGAACACCTAGCCGGCGGGCCGCGGTGGAAAACAGGCCCAGGCGCATCGGGTGAACCAGGTGCACTAAATCATAGCCGCCACGTTGAAGGTGATCTGCGGCAAAGCTCACCACTTCCGTATCGTTAACCGTGAAATTAATCGCAAGCGGAACCGTGCTGTGGCGGGTTGCGGTCACCGGGAGGCCATGGTGCGTATATTCTCTAACCAGGATCCCGTTTGATTTACGAAAGCTGGACTTGTCGCCAAAGCTATACGTTACGATGTGGGCGTAATGACCGGCCCGCTGTACAGAACTCGCCAGATTAAACAGAAAGCGTTCGGTGCCGGCGTTCGACTCCGGGAAAAACTGATGGATTACATACAAGATTCGCATGTCACCTATACGCCTGCGGTCAACCTCTGATCCATTTGAAACAACGCTTCATCGCGGCTCTGCTGGCCGGAACAGGTCAGGAACAGGTACCCCAGATGAGTGCCACAATGCAACGCGAAGAGCTTTTCGAGCGCGCTGATAATCTCTCTCGCAAGGCTTTCTTCCGCGGTTTCGTGAACGTAGCACACCCAGCGTTGAAACTTTTCAAAGTGGTCCCGTATATGCGGCAATAGCATGCTGCTGTTCCGGTTAAGGAGGTTCCGGTTGATATCAGCAGACGCGCAGAGTTCGTCGATAAACTCGCGTAATTCCGGATCGATTCCAACCCCCGAATCAACTCCTGGGCTGGCGCTCATGTTTTCGCGTACCTGCTCCAGGAATGCCGGGAGGGGCAGAGGAAACTTCTGCCGTGAGAGACATTCCGCTACGCCGCCAATCCGCTTGTAAACATCGGCAATGTCGCCATACAAATGTCGCTTGTCGTTCAATCGTGGGTATACAGAATCAGAGAATATCTCTCCCCTGTAACGTGCATCCACGTACCCGCGCTTGAGAAAGTAGTACGCTGGCCGGCGGTGCGAATGGAGGACACGAGTACTGCACAAGAAAGCCAGCTTATGGCCATCTTGGATGAGCCGCGCTCCCAATTCGATGTCTTCCGCGTAATCAGTCCGATAGCGATAGCGCTCAAAAATATCTCGGCGTAACAGTGCGGCAACGTCACTGAGCCGGGAACGGGAGCGCAGGCCAGGAGACGATGTGCAGCTTTCATCCCACGCGTATATCTGGTCCTGCTCACACCCAGCGGCGCTGTACTGGCTGTGAATCAGAAATTGGTAAAACAGATCGGAATCCGCGCGAGGATACTCCGCGCAACTGACTGCCACTACGCCATTGCTCTCCAGGGCTCCGGCCATCTGCCACAGCCAAGCATCCGTCAGCGGTACTGCGTCCTGCACCAGAAACAGAAGATAGTCTCCCGTCGCACCTTCTGCCCCCTTGTTGCGGGCATAAGCATGAGTAAACTCATTGGGTGCTATGCGCACGATTTTCGCTCCCTGCTCCTGGGCAATTTCCACCGTACCGTCAGCGGATCCGGAATCCACAATGAGCACTTCGCAAATTCTTACTCCCTTCTGCACTGCAAGCTTTTGCAGGAGGCGATGGAACTCCACCCCGGCATTTTTTGTGGGAATAATTACGGATACACTTTTGTCGATCGGGGGCAGCGTTGGTCCTGCCATTAAGCGGGGAAAGGTCACGGGAGCAGGAATGCCCGTCGTCGCCCTGACTTTTGGCGCCCGAATGCGGCGCAACGCCAGGCGCGTGGCATTTCTGACCCCGTACATTCGGCAATATCGCCAGTACTTTGAGAAATTTCTTGCAGAGACTATTCCGTCCATCTCGCACCAGCGTTTGCTCTCAATGAGACCTTAGGGAGTCACGCAATTTCCCAGCGGTTACAGTTTTCACGAAACTGTTCTCTTGCCCAGGCATAAAGCTCGAAGTCCAGCGCATTCTCCTCCACCAGCCACTGCCACAAACCAAAACCGAGATCTCGTTGAACCTTGGCCATGCGATGGTAAAGGTTCTGGGTCCGGTCAGGCGATATGTTTTCCCTGGCATTCGTCGCATGAAAACGGGGCCACATTTTCTGCGCAACGGCTTGCAAAAGGCGGAGCGATAGCTGAAATTTTTCCACAATGCCGAAGAACGGCAGTCCATTCAGAAACCGAATTGCTTGCTGCAGGTCATGTCGATCTGCTTCCGCTTTATGTATGTGACCATTTCGAAAGCTGGCATCGGACAAGTGGACCACCTGGTAATTACGTATGACCCCGCCTCCTTTGTCACGGCCTTCGTACTCATTCAAGCACCACTGCACATAACCGCGAAAATCGCGCATTTTCGCTATCTCTGCGCTCTTCACCGTTGCCGCAGCACGCCGCTCCTGGGAATAAACCGAAGCGGCGCGGTCAAGCGGGTGACGCAAGAATACAATTGGCAGCACGCTGAAGCCTTGCGGGAGAGGAGGACGCGCAAGATGCGACGAAATGGCCTCCAGCCCAGGATGCTCTGCCACATAGGCCTGCACATCTGGCGCGCGCAGTAGAGACGTTGCACCGCTCCCCTCCAGAGTGGCCCATCCAGCCCCGAAGTTTTCTTCCAAGACACGGTCAATCGAGGTACCCGCGTTTTTAAAAATATGGTAGTGAACGATGATATTTCTCATGATGGATCCCCGGCCAGTCTGGCAGGCGCCTTGGCGATCGCGTCACCTGGAGCAATGCCCCCCAACACGGCGGCATCCAACTGCTCCGCCATGCTGAACACCTGGCGGTCGGCGCAAGTGACTGAACGCGACATGGCCAACCTGCGCGCCAGAACGCGGGGCAAGCGCTCAATCGCACCCAGAAAACTTCGGATCTCCCGCCCCATCCCGATGGCCGGAATACGCGCCCGGCGGATTCGTATCCCGCTCGCGTGCAGCCCCTGGCCGGCGATAAGCCGCAAATCGTTCAGGTTCTTCCACGAGAAGATGTACTGGTTTCGGCGTGCCAGAATATGGAGAAAGCTCTTTCCGGCATCTGGGACGCTCAGACTATGGTGGTGGTCCACACGGCTATCCGGCACCAACAGACAGGTCCAGCCTGCCTTCCACGCCCGGTACGACAGGTCAACATCTTCAAAGAAAACAGGATCGTAAAGGGAGTCCAGGCCGCCTAGCCAGAGGTACTTACGCCGGTCCACCGCAAACATCGCGCGGTGCAGCCATAACACGGGGCAAGTTTGCGGCCGCTTCAATTGGGGAACGGAATCATGTCTCCACTCGATATGCGAAGTGTGCAACTCGCCCTGGGTGTAGCCGGTCTCCCCGTCAATACCGCAAACCTGGCTCGACACTCCGAAAACGGCAGGATCTTCAAGGGCCTGCAGCAAGGGCTCCAAAAAACCGGGCCGAACCACGGTGTCGCTGTTCATCATAACTACAATGTCGCGCGTGGCCGCCTGAACCCCCGCACGGTTTCCCGCCCCGAAGTACAGGTTGGCCGGCGTGCGCACCAGCCGAACCTCGGGAAACCGCCGCTGAATGTACTCGTCGGTCCCATCGGTGCTGTGATTGTCTAGCACGATAACTTCGTGTTTGCCGCCCTGTTGGCGGATGGCCTGCAGCAGTGGCGGAAGCGACTCCGCAAGCAGGCTCTGCGAGTTCCAGGCCACGATCACGAAGCTGCACTCGGGGCGAGGAGGCGGAAATTGCGGCGGCTTGCGGGGAGCGAAGCGGCGGCATAGCCGGCCGAGCAATTCGGTGCACATCACAGCCGCGGTAATCACGCAATCCAGAGGAATCAAAAGCAGCAGCAAAAAAGCAGTCTTTCCCTGCCGTTGGCCGGGCCCTGCGTCCCCCTTCAGCGGCGGTTCAGCGTTTTCCCAAGTTCGCATAACGGATGAAATCGTGAGGGTGGTTCGACGCCAGCACTCCCCGAATTGCGCTCGGGTGCAAGATGCTGCGCCAGAAAAGAAAATGCTCCAGTCGTTCCTGGTGGTCGGGAAGCTGCTCGAAGCGGCGGCAGAGTTCCCGCTTGGCCATCTCCAGCAACTCGATATCCAGACGGTTGCATTGCAGCAGTTGCTCATACAGTTCGATGCCGCAAGCATCACGAAACTCAGCCAGATGGACGTCAAGCTGGCGTGGCTCAGCGGAACTGACGTTCTGCGCCACATAGCCGAATTGCAAGCGCTTGAAATAGGGCGCCAGCGTTTCTTGAGCCAGAACGGCGCCAACATCAAACATCTCTGCTACTCCCAGGACCGTCGCTTGGCGAGCGATTCCAAAGGCAGTCTGAAGGCTGTTACCCTCAGCTGTGCGGCTGCGGGCACTGAGGTATTCCACCTGTGCATTGTGGACATACTGAGGGTACCGCTCAAGCAAAAGCCGCATAAAATCCGCCGTACTTCGCTTCCTCGCTTCTGTGGTCAGCGGGTCTTCCGTAATAGCGGTCCGGCGATAAAACGCATACATAGAGGACAACCGGGCCAGAGGGTGGCGCAAGAAGAGGATGTCGTGGAAGACGAAATCCTCATCCTCCGGCTTGGGCGGCAAGAGGTGATGGGTCGAGATGGCCTTGGCGCGCGGATGTCGTTGCAGAAACTTGAGAAGAACATCGTTGCTCAGGGGTTCATTGAAATGTCCTGCATCCAGCGTCTTCAACTGTCGGCCGAAATTTCTTTCCAGAATGGAGTATATGGTCGTTCCCGCATTCTTAAATATGTGATAGTGGAGGATGACGTGTCGCTTTGGTCGCTCGCTTCGTCTCCACCCGAACATTTTGAACTCCCCGCCTGCGGTAGCAATCATTAATCATGCCCAACAAACAGGTGCGACTCATCCCGGTACGGTCTGGGCCACCGGTGCACCCTGGACGATTCTCAGTATTTCTTCGTACCGGCTGATGACTTCATCCGGTCGGCCATCCGCCAACAGTTCACCGCGGTGCACCAGTAGTACCCGGTCGCATAGGTCGCGCACGCTGTCCTTTACATGGGAAACAAATAGAATCGTCTTGCCTTGCTCCCGAAATCCCTGTATTCGCCCCAGACACTTCTGCTGAAATCCGGCATCACCCACCCCCAGGATTTCATCAATGATCAAAATGTCCGGGTCCACGGCGATGGCGATCGAGAAAGCGAGCCGCATATACATACCGGAGGAGTACTGCTTTACCGGAGAGTCAATGAAGTCGCCCAGTTCGGAAAATTCGATAATACTTTCCTCGCGCTCCCTGATCTCGCTCTTGCTCAAGCCCAGCAGTAGTCCGTTGATCAGGATGTTCTCCCGGCCGGTTAGTTCATTGTGAAACCCAGCCCCCAGCTCAATCAGAGGAGCGATCCTGCCCTTAACAACCACCCGGCCTTTGCTGGGTGTGTACACACCGGCTACAACTTTAAGAATCGTGCTCTTGCCCGACCCATTGCGGCCGATGATTCCAACCATCTCCCCTGGCGACACGGTAAACGAGATACCCTTCAGAGCCTCGAAACTCTGGAATTTTTTCCGGTAGCTCGCCATGTTGGTAAACACTTCGCGCAGCGTGTCGGGACGCTCCCGGATACGCCGGAACGTCTGCACCACCTCGTGAAATTCGATACAGTAGGATTTCATTGCCTATACGTAGTATACGAACCGTTTTTCGTAGCGGCGGAAAATCGCCAGTCCCAACACCAGCGCTATGATCCCGAACCCCAAGGAGGCCGCCATAGAGGCCTCGGATGGCAGTAAGCCATAGTAAATGCTCAAGCGAAATCCGTTCAGCACGTACAACAGGGGATTCAGGCGAAACAGAAAGCGGTAATGCGCGGGCACCATGTCCAGCGAATAAACGACCGGGGAAAGATAAAACCAGAGTTGCAGGACGATTTGGATGACATGGCTCACGTCCCGATAAAAGACATTAGCAGATGCGAAAAAAAATGCTGCTCCCAGGGTAAAAAGGAATAGGCCCAGCATGGGAACCGGCAGGTAAACCCAGGTCCAGTGCAGCGGAAACCGCATGACCACAATGAGCAAAAGCAGAGGAACAATGGAAAGCAGAAAATTGATGATGTTGGAGACCAGAGCGGCAACCGGAAACACCACCTCGGCCACGCGGACTTTCTTCAGCAGTTCTCCGTTGGCCACAACTGCTTCGACCGAATAGGCAAGAGTTTGTGAAAAAAAAGTCCAGGGCAGAAGCATGCTGAGCAGAAAAATCGAATAGTGTGGCAACGAAATCCGCAACAAGCTGCCGAAAACTACCGTCAACACCAGCATCATCAACAACGGATTCAACAACGCCCAGACAAAGCCCAGCACTGAGCGCTTGTACCGTACCCGTAACTCTTTAAGAGCCAGCGCCCAGATCAATTCCCTGTTACGAGCTAACTCTCGTGCAAATTCGAGCATGGAGCCAGTCACTCCTCGCGCACCCGGGTCGTCCCGCCATTGCGGCCCAGTGGGATTTGGGTTGTTTGGGACATATTCTATCGTGTCTTGGCACGCCAGTACCCCGCCGGTTAATAGGCTCTGCTTGTGTGCTGCCAATTCCCAGGGCCAAGGCGCACCCTAGCCAGCGGCGCGGTTGGCCGTCCCTGCCGGGAATTCTCGGCATACGACTGCGTGCTGCCAGGCAGCGGCTCTGTAAGCCGAAAGCGCCTCGCGTGCCGATACGCCAGCGGGACGGCCGCCTGCGACCGCCACAGCACTGCGCATCATGAGCCCAAGCACAATACTCACCCTCACTACTTGGAACCTCCAGCCCGGGTGATGCTTGGCGAAGTACCGAAGCAAATTGCGGTACCAGAATAATTGCCGGTCGCGAAACGAAAGCTTTCCCACGCTGTGACCGCCGCTGTGCAAAAACACAGCATCGGGACAGTACAGAATCCTCCAACCGCGGTTTCGCACGTGGCGGCAGAAATCCACATCCTCAAACCAGACCGGGTAAAAATTCTCATCAAAGCCCCCAACATCTTCCCATGCGTTCCGGCGGATGGCCAGACATGCACCCGCGGGCTGTTCCACTTCTTGCACCTTCGAATAGTCGAGCTCCAGGCACCGATAACGGCGATTCCATGGATTGTTGGGCCAGACGCGATTCAGCAACAGCACTTCCGCCACTGTGCTCGTCACGGTGGGGAAGCGGCGCACGGTGAAGCCCCGTTCCACGCTGCCATCGCTTTTGCGCAGTGATCCGCCCACGACCCCCACCCCTTTCCCCGCCATAAGCCGAGCCATCCGCTCCAAAGCGCCCTCCGCCGGGATGGCATCCGCATTCAGGATCACCACCACATCGCCTTCGGCGCCCTTGATCCCCTGGTTCACCGCGCCAGCGAATCCCCGGTTTTCGGAATTACACAGCAGGCAAACATGCGGAGCAATCTGACGCACTACCTTTACCGTGGCATCGGTGGAGGCGTTATCAACCAACACAATTTTCCAATCCGCAAACCGCGTCACTGCTTGCAGGCAGGGGGCGATACACTCCGCGGAGTTATAGGTGACGATAACCACCGTGCCTGTAAACATGGGTTAACGCATTATAGTGTTTGCCGGGTTCACAATTCCGAGTACGCAATCAGGCCTACTGCCCTGGCTCAGCACGCTGTCCCAGGCTTCTTAGCCGGCCCTACTCCCCGCACGAGACTTGCTGCGCTCGTGAGAAAATAGGTCAACTTTTCCGCCATGGCAGTCAGGACGCTCACCTCGAGATCGGCGGCACCGGTGCCGGAGATTGGCCGGGCCCGCGCCGGGCTGGATTGGCGCCACTCCTTTCTCTCGATGGTGGCGGTCGCTTTCCTGCTGCGCCTGGGCGCGATTGTGATTTTCCACACCTACCGCTACGGCAGCGCGGAAGGCCACTTTTCTTTCGGCTATGAGATGGGACGCATCGCCGCCGCCATCGCATCCGGCCACGGCTTCAGCAATCCCTTCCAGATCCCCACCGGGCCCACCGCATGGGAGCCGCCACTCTACCCCTACCTCACCGCCGGTATCTTCCGGCTGTTCGGCATCTACAGCCATGCCTCCGCTTTCGTGCTTCTGACCATCAACAGCTTCTTTTCGGCCTTAACCACCATCCCCATCTACCTGATTGGCAAGCGCACCTTCGATCGCACCGTCGCGCTGTGGTCCGCCTGGCTGTGGGCGGTGTTGCCCTTCACCATGTATTGGTCCACCAAATGGGTATGGGAGACCAGCCTCGCCGCCCTGCTGCTGGCCCTCGCATTCTTAATCGCCCTGGAATTGGCGGAACAGCCCACTCATCGCAAATGGCTGGCGTTTGGTCTGCTCTGGGGCGTAGCCGCGCTGAACAATCCGACCACTCTATCCTTTCTGCCATTTGCCACCGGCTGGATCGTCTTTCGCTCGTGGCGCAAACGGCAACCATGGCTCTTGGGGTGCGCTTTTGCCGGAGTGGTGATGCTGGCAGTGGTCAGCCCCTGGCTGCTCCGCAATTACCGGGCTTTTGGACGGCCGCTGTTCATTCGCGACAACTTTGGCGCCGAACTACGTTTGGGTAACGGCCCTGGCGCCAACGGCCTCTGGATGGCATGGCTGCACCCCACCTGGAACCCCCGCGAACTGCGGCGTTACCAGCAGTTGGGAGAACCGGGTTATGTGGCGGACCGCCGGCAGGAGGCGCTGCAGTTTATCAGCCGCAACCCGCGCCAATTTGTCGCCGTCACCATGAAGAGGATCGTCTACTTCTGGGCGGGTGTGCCCCG
>JACZDA010000322.1_pt1 | contig 15393 bp, 11 predicted proteins | sample 8641761 | NCBI WGS metagenome assembly JACZDA01 (sample SAMN15324611, study PRJNA640507) | soil metagenome | isolation source: intercropping peanut in the first line | place: China: Luxin town, Laibin City, Guangxi Province | collected 2019-07-25 | depth 10cm m | reverse complement strand
CTGACGGTTTTGGAATCGGCCTATCTATGGATACGGGAACGCCGAAATTAGGTATTCCGCCCCAGTTCCAAGTGAAGGGCTGGGCGCGCGGCGAGCGATGCCCGTCACAGCCTTGGTGGGGTTCGGGATTGGCGTGATACAGAATCCAATCTTCGCGCCCATCGGGAGATTTAAAGAATGAATTGTGGCCTGTTCCGTAGGCGTGCGCCGCAGGAAGAGACGAGAAAACGGGACGAGGCGACTTCTTCCAGGATTTGGGATTCAACATATTGGCGCCGACAGAAGTTTCCAACATACCGAGCGCATAGTGGTCGGTCCAGCAAGCCGAAGCCGAATAAACGAGAAAGATCTTATCCTGGTGTTTCAGAATTTCGGGACCTTCGTTGATGTTGAGATGGGGAGGATCGCCGCTCGCCAGATCCCCAACCTCTTCCCAAGGAAATTGCGGTGTAGAGAGCATCACGCGCTTTCCCTCGACGGTCCATGGATTTTTCAGGCCTGCAATGTAAATGTTTTGCGTGCCGTTTACGTCTCCTTCCCAGCCGGACCAGATGGCATAGAGCTTGCCGCGATTTTCGAATACGGATGCATCGATGGCCCATTTGTCGGCTGGATCGGCGAGCTTTCCTTTCAGGCTCCAGTTGCCGGTGAGCGGGTCGGGGGAGGAGTTTTCCAGAACCCAGATGCGATGGGTCTGATTGGTAGCAGCATCAGCGGCAAAGTAGATGTACCACTTTCCGGATAGAAAGTGCAGCTCGGGCGCCCAGATGTCATGGGAATAGGGTCCGGTGGCCGGAGGAGTCCAGACAATTTTCTTCTCTGCGCCTTTCAGATCCGTAACATCCTTGGTTTTCCAGATCGTCAGGTTCTTCCCCGTCGTGTTCATGTAGTAGTAGTAATTGTCGTGATAAATCACCCACGGGTCAGGTCCTACCGGCAGTAAAGGATTTTGGAACGTGAGGCTTTGGCCGGCTAGGCACGCACAAAATGATTGCAGCAACACAGCGGCGGCGAAAACGATCTTCGACACAAGAGCATCTTGTCACAGCAGCGATGGCGATGGCGTGCTTTTTCTCGATAGTGGCCGCGACACCTGATGTCAGTTACCTGGACGTAACGCCAGCCAGCGGCATTCATTTTCGTCAAAACAACTCAGCGACTCCTGAGAAATATTTGATCGAAACGATGACGGGTGGAGTCGCCGTTTTCGACTACGACAACGACGGCTGGGAAGACATCTTTCTGGTAAATGGCGCGCGGATCCGAATCGGACAACGGGACGGGGAAGCACTCGACAAATCAGCTCCCGAATTCTGGAACAGACTCTACCGCAACAACCATGACGGCACATTTGCGGACGTAACAGAGAAGGCCGGGGTGCGTGGAAGCGGCTACGGGATGGGCGCAGCGATAGGAGACTTTGATAACGACGGATTTGAAGACCTGTTAGTCACCAATTATGGCGGCGTGATTTTGTATCACAACAATGGAAACGGCACATTTACCGACATATCGCAAAAAGCGGGGCTGCACGTGGATGGATGGACATCAAGCGCCGGTTTTTTTGATTACGATAACGACGGTAAACTGGACCTTTTCATCTGTCGGTATCTGGATTGGGATTTTTCCAAAAATAAGTACTGCGGCTCACGCGTGGAAGGCGGTCGCTCTTACTGCCACCCGGATAACTTTAAGCCTATTTCGAATTATCTGTTTCACAACAATGGGGATGGCACATTTACCGATGTGAGTGCAAAGAGCCGTATTGCAGCCAGCCCAGGCAAAGGGCTGGGCGTGGCATTTGCGGATTTCAATAATGACGGCCGAATGGATATTAGCGTTGCAAACGACTCCTTTCAACAATTTCTGTTCATCAACAACGGCGATGGAACATTCACTGAGAGCGCGCTAACGGCAGGCGTCGGATATACGGATGAAGGAAAAGTTTTCGCCGGAATGGGGACCGATGCCGCAGACGTGAACGGCGACGGAAAGCCGGATATTGTGACTACGGCGCTATCGAATGAGACCTATGCTTACTTTCAGAACAATGGCGATGGGACATTCAACTACAACACAAACGTCTCACGACTAGGCCAGATTACAAGGCTATTTGGGGGCTGGGGAATGCGTATCTTCGACTATGATAACGACGGGCATAAAGATCTGTTCTTTGCCAATAGCCACGTGATGGACAACATAGAGAAGATGCAACCGCATCTTGAATACCTTCAGCCGCTGCTCCTTCTGAAGCAGGCAGGTGGGAAATTCGTGAATGTATCGAATCAGTCCGGCGCTGTATTTACCCACAAATGGGCGAGCCGCGGCGCGGCATTTGGCGATCTCGATAACGACGGCGATATTGATGTGGTAGTGGCGACGTGCGGTGGGCCGGCATACGTATTGCGGAATGAAGGCGGGAATCACAACGCGTGGATCGGCCTGGACCTGCGTGGGACGAAAAGTAATCGCGACGCGATCGGCGCAAAAGTAACACTTACTTCGCAATCCGGTGCAGTGCAGTATGCTATGGTAACCACTACAGCAAGTTACCAATCGGCACAGGACAAGCGACTGTTTTTCGGCCTCGGGAGCGATCAGGGAGTTCGCAGCATAGTAATAGCGTGGCCTAGCGGAGTGAAGCAAACGATCGAGAATCCGGCGATACAGAAGATATTGACGGTAACAGAGAAGTGAGCATCAGTAGCTACTTTCGCAGTACTGTAATTTTTGGAGCCTTCTCTTCCTGCTCCTTCGCTTGTTGGAATTTAATCATTTCGGATTTGGACTCTTCCAGCCGGCCAGTGGATTTGAGCAGCAAGCCCAAGCGATAATGCGGTTGCGAGAGGCCCGGATCCAAAGCGATGGCTTGCCGAAGAATTTGTTCGGCCCGCTGCACCTGATTGTGTGTGGCCAACAACGCTCCGAAGGCAGCGAGCTCATGAGCTTCCGGACACTTTTGGGCGCCTTCCGCCAATACTCTCAGGGCCTGGTCCTCATCTCCATGTTTCTTCAGAAAGTTTCCTAGGCTCAGATACGCCCAAGAGTACGGCTTTTTCTGCGCATTACTTTCCACAATGGCGTTGCGGTAAAGAGGGCCGGCTGTGCTGTCGAGCCCCAGAGCCTCAGCGCAGAGTCCTAGATAGGTGGTGGCCTGAAAATCGTCGGGCGACAGTTTGAGCGCTTCGCGGAGCCAAGCTGCCGCTTCGTTCGGCAAGTCCGCTTCATAAAAGAGCCGTCCCAGGAAGTACTTCGATTTTTCGTCCTTTGGATCGAGATCGACCGCTTTGAGCCAAGCGCGGTAGGATCCGTTGTAGTCCTTTAGTTCCAGGTTGGTCATGCCAAGGCCGCGGTAGGCTTCGGCGTACTTGGCGTCCAGTTCGGTGGCACGCGTAAAGGACGCTTTTGCCTCGACAAAGTGATGCTGCAGAAATTGTTGAGATGCGAGATCGTAGAAATCCCGCGCTGTTTGCGGTCCTAAAAGAAGAGGTAATAGAAAAAAGACTTTTATCGCAGTTGGTTCCCTCAGAAATTCAGCCGCATAGTGAATTGTATGATGCGCGGAGCGTCGATGGTTCCCGTGACTTGACCGAATGTGGAATCATACGGATTGATATTTGGCGCGCTAAAAATATGCCGGTTGAAGGCATTCAGGAACTCGGCCTTCAACTGAAGTGTGGCGCGTTCATAAAGCGAAAAATTGCGCAAAACGCTGAAATCTTCGTTATAGAAGTTCGGAGTTCGGGCATCGCCGTTGTTGCGCGGGTAATTGCCGAAGAAGTATGCACCGCCCCGAGCCTGCTGGACCGTCGTTCGACTACCGGCCGCGATTAACTCTGTGTTGGGATCGGCGAACCCGCAGCCGCTTTGGCCAATGTAAGTACAGACCGGACTGAAGAAGTTCTGCGTGAACGGATTAAATGTGCCGTCCGTGACCGCTGGGTTGAGCGGAGGCGCGGATTGGCGGTTGAATCGGATGCAATTCTGCCATCCCGGGATACCATTTGCGCAGCCAAACGAGATGGGTACGCCCTTTTGATAACGCAGCACGCCGCCAATCTGCCAGCCTCCCAAAATCGCACTAGCAAAGCCGTGGTTGAGTAGCGCCTTGCCCTTGCCGAAAGGCAGTTCGTAGAGGAAAGCTGCGCTGAACATGTAGGGCACGTCCTGGCTGCTCAGCGCCTTTTCCTGGCTCAAATTCGCTGTATTTTGGATTTGCCTGATACCACCGTTGGTGGCGGGTAGAATGCTATCGGCGTCGGTAAGAGTCTTAGCCCAGGTAAAAGACGTCTGAATACTCAAACCAGCGCTGAGTCGCCGTTGGAGTGCTGCCTGCAACGATTGATAAGTCGATTGACCAACGTTCTGCAGAACGTCCATGTAAATGAAATCGTATTGAGGATATGGACGGATAGCGCGCCATAATGGCGCATTATTTCCCCAGTCCGCAAAGAAGCCTGGGTACGGAGCAGCAACTCCAAGAGTATTGCTGGTGAGCGGCTGATTCAGCACCGGGCCGAGTGCTAGATTCTGAACCGGGATGTTGTTCCAGTTCATGATTGCCGAGCGCAAATTCTGGGCTCGATTGCCCACGTAACCAAGGCTGGCTACCATATCCTTCGAGACTTGCTCTTGCAACTGGAAACTCCAGCTCTGAATAATACCCGGCTGGCCAAAACGGGGTTGTATCCAGTTAGGATTTGCTTTGTTGACAGCCGAGGGATTCGTGAATGGCGGCGGTGGGGATGCCGGGAATCCGTTGTCCCAGTTAAAGGCCGGCGAGAGGCTGTCGGAGCTTTCAAAGGCAGGTGTTCCGGCGTAACCCTGAATTTGGTTTCCGCCGAAATCGGTGTACTGCAGCGGCGAATAAAACAAGCCGTAACCGCCGCGAATGACGAGTCTGCCGCCGTTCGGATTGTATGCAAAACCGAATCTGGGCGCAAAATCGTGATATTTTGTGTCAGCCCATCGAGCGTTGCAGTCATTGCAAAGATTTCCAAATACCAATGCACCAGGAAGGTTGCCTGCCGCCGGATTGGCCGCAGCCGGACTAAAGTTCGAGGTGTCGTTGTAAGATTCGCGGCGCGGTACGTCCACGCTCCAGCGCAACCCAATGTTCAGCGTGAAATGAGGACTCACCTTCCAATCGTCCTGCACAAAGCCGGCGTAATATTGAGAGATCCATCTCGGAGTATGCGCCGGTATGAATGCAGTTCCCCTATTGACGGCGCCCAAAAGAAAACTCGCGATCGAATTGCCACTGGTGCCGTTTACGGCTTGATAGGCGGCCGTCTGCGCACGGGCGAAGTTGTAAGTTCCGGAGTCATTATTCCCACCCAAACGGGCAAAGTTCTGGTTTCGGAAGTCGAATCCAAAGGTGAGACTATGTTTCCCTTTAATCCAGGTCAGCGTGTCGTTCAAGCGCTCACCATTATCGACTTCATTGTCGTTATTGCCGGCACTTAGCTGAGGAACTCCCTCGCCGAGAGTAGTGAGCGGAAAATTAACGCCCGAAATTCCGGTAATACCGAATCGTGAGTTCCAGTTCACGTTGTTATCTATGCCCTGCCGTGCTCCAAGAGAGTAGTTTTGACTATTCGTGCGATTGTAACCGAGCGCCAAGTGATTCAATACGGCGGGAGAAATAATGTAATCCCATCCGGCCCGTCCATAATGCGTGAGAAAATTCTGCTCCCAGCCATTCGAGGCCAGCGGCGGGGGCAGGTTGTAAAATCCGCTGGTGAAGCGAGCATTGTCACGCGTATCGTACATGCCGAAGATTTTGCTCTTGTCGGAAATCGAATGATCAATGCGGATCGTGTAAGTTGTGTTCTGTAAAGGCGTCGTGCTGGACAGGACAAAATTGCGACCGTTTGGCAAGCTGGCATTGGGCGCGGGAATCAAACCAAGAAAGTTTTGCGAGACATTTGAGATGCGGCTAGCCGGGATGGTGTTGTTGGGAAACGGTGTGCGACAGGGCAGGCCGTTGGGTCCGATGGTAGTGGTATTCGGATCGAATATTTGGCCCTGATAGACAGGGGCTCCAGTGCAGGGGTTCGTACCTAAATTGACGTTCGTATTCAGAATACCGGAGAAGTCACCGGTGCGCTGAGCGGCGGTGGGGACGATAGTCGTGGATACGCCGCCGACGTGCTGATTGTATTGTTCCCAGTTGAAGAAAAAGAAGCTGCGATTCTTACCGTTGTAAAGCTTCGGGATCAGTACGGGGCCGCCGAGATTGACGCCGTAATCGTTCTTCTTGTCACGAGCGCGCTGATATTGAGACCGGCATGCGTCATTCCCGGGTCCCGGCGGGCACTGGGCCGCAAAGGCATTATTAAACCAGGAATTCGCGTTGAAATCTTCGTTCTGGAGGATGTCGTAGGCTGTTCCGTGATACGTGTTGGTGCCGGACTTGGTAGTAAAGGTCTCCACTGCAGCCGTTGTGCGCCCATACATGGCGGGCATATTAGCGGTCAATACCTTAAACTCGGAAATGGCCTCCACCGACGGCGCGGCCTCGTCGAAGGACGAGCCGTTTTCCGACCGCAGAATACTGGTGCCGTCCAGGAGGACATCGGCGCCGAAATTCTGGCCGCCTCCGATTTTGGAAATAAAAATACCGTTGTTGCTGTTAGCCGTTCCAGGACCAACCGTTCCAGGAGCAAGAAACACGAACGCCTCGGGCGAGCGCATCGCGCCGACGCCGCCGAGAGCGAGGGGAAGTTCGAGCACCTGTTTGGTGCTCACAACCGTTCCCACGTCTGAGCTTTCGGTCTCGATTTTCGTCGCGTCCGCGCGCACGGTGATGGCTTGCTCGGCCTTGCCGACGCTCAACGTAATGTTCACCGCGGTCGTCGTGCTGATCTGCACGCTGACCCCCGTTTGCGTAACCGGACTGAAGCCGGGATTGGTGACGGTAATGTCGTAGAGGCCAATCGGAACAGAGGGAAAGCGGAATGCACCGCCGGCTCCGCTATTTGTATTTAACGTATAGCCGGTGGCCTCGTTCTTGGCGCTCACGGATGCGCCTTCCACCGCAGCGCCTGAGGGATCGAGAATAACACCCGCCAATATTCCCTGATTCGTCTGCGCCGACAAAGTAGAAAGGCACAGAGCAAGCAAAATACAGAAATAGATCGAGTGCTTCTTCAGAAACGACATTGCCACAATGTTTCCCCTGGCTTCGGCAAAGCCTGTGGCAAAATTATAACTCTTAGAAAGCAAAACAGATGAGGACTTTTGATAGGAAAAATTACGATAGTTACGATAATGTGACAGGCGGCGTCTATTGCGGACCGTGATTTACTTTGAAGTCGCTTTGCTCTTCTTCGGCAGGTTTCTTAGCGCGCAAGATAGTCCCCAAGCGACCGAGAAGCTGGCGACGCAGCAGATTCAAAGCGGTGATTTTCAGTCCGCTGCGGAAGTTATTCAGCAGGAGTTGCGACAGCATCCAAAGGATGTATCGCTGTGGAATTTGTTGGGAATCGCAGAGACCGAGTTGAAGCGGCCAGACGCGGCGAAGCGAGCGTTTGCGCGTGGGCTCCAACTGGCGCCCGAATCCGTTTCGCTAAATGAAAACGCCGGTCTTCTTTTTTTCCGCCAGGCAGACTACACGAGCGCAAAAAAATATCTGCGCCGCGCGGTGGAACTGGGCAGCTTCAAGCCGGGTGTCCGTTTCAGCTTGGCCGCAGCATGTCTTCGGACCGGCCAGCCAGCGGAGGCGTTAGCCGAGTTGAAATCGCTCGAAGCGGCTTTGGGGAACGCCAGCGAGTATTGGGAGGAGAGAGGACGGGCGGAGCTGCTCAAAAATCCGGCGCACGCGGAAGAGAGTTTCAATCGAGCTCTCGAGCTGAAACCCGGAAGTGGTGCGGCGTTGGATGGCTCCGCGGCAGCGGCGGAGAAGCAGAATCTGGACGAAAAAGCGTTGGCTTATCTGATCCGAGCCCGGACCGCGGACCCGAACAATGTCGAAACGCTTGCGCATTTTGGAGAAGTTTGCATACGGCGGGATCTTGGACCCGATGCGCGCGACGCCTTAGAAAAAGCGCACCGGCTGGATCCATCGAACAATTCTGTTTTATATCTGCTTGCCCGTGCGAATATCTCGCTAGAAAATTGGCAGGCGGCCTACGATCTTTTTCATGAGCTTTCTAAACGAACGCCGGCATTTGCGCCCGCGTACTATGCGATGGGCTGGCTGGACGTGAAATTGAATCGTACGGAAGATGCGCGGCGGCAACTCGAAAAAGCTCTATCGCTGGATCCCGGATTAACAGGAGCGCGCTACGAACTAGCGCAGCTGAACCTGGACGATGGAGAAATCGATTCCGCGGAAACGCTCTTAAAGAAAGTACTGCAGCAGAACCCGAGGGACGCGAAGGCCAACATGACAATGGGCGACATCGCGATGCACAAGGGTAGGCTCGATGAGGCACAGACGTTTTTCGAGAAGGCGATTCATGAGGATCCGAAGCTCGCGGCGGCACATTACAAACTTTCGACTCTCTATTTTCGAAAGCACAAGATGGAGCGAGCGGAACACGAAAAGGCGATTGCGACAAATCTGAATGCCGAAGCCAACCGTGCTAGCAAAACGCAGTTTCGGTTGATACTGCCGGAAACAAACACACTGAAGTAATCAACCCAGCGAGAAATCCTCCTCGGGCGGCGCGTGTATTGCGCCGCGAAACGCCCAAGTCAGCAACGGCGGCGCGAGCATAGTTGTGCCTACCGCCATGAAGACTACGGTAGCGTAGACAGGGGGATCAATGATGTTCATCTGCAATCCGATTTGGGCGACGATCATACCGACTTCGCCGCGCGGCATCATGCCTAATCCAATGCGGAGAGCGTCGTTGCGACCCAAGCGGATGGCGCCAAGACCACAACCAATCAACTTCGTGATTACGGCTGCGATCAAGAGCAGAATCGAAAGCCAAAGGACCTCTTTCCTGGCAAAGTCCGCGAGATTCAATTCGAGACCGATATGCGCCAGGAAAAACGGTACCAGCAGTTCCGTGATTCCATGCGCCAGATCCTGCACTCGCTTGGTGGCCGTCTGGGAAAATGCCAGGCCTGCCAGGAATGCGCCTATGATGGCAGCGACACCGATGTAGACGGCCAACAGCGACAAACCGAACAGAACGATAAGAGCCAGATTAAATTGCGCCTCGCTGATGGATAATTTCGCTTCCACTTTGGGAACAACGCGTTCGAATGCGCCGGCACCGAAGCGGGCGATCACAATCGTGAACCCGGAAGCCAAAGCAGCTGTCACTGCGAGACTCGCGATATTGACATCGCCTTCTCCGAAACTGCTGACGAAGGCCAAAACCAGCAGGCCTAAGACATCATCGATGACGGCGGCAGCCAGAATCACCTGACTAGCGCGCAGTTCGAGCAGACCTTTCGATGCGAGCACACGAGCTGTAATGCCCACGCTGGTAGCCACCATCGCCGCGCCTACAAAGATCGACACGGTCAGACGGTGGCCGAGTGATTCGAAGATGGCCCAGCCGGCCAGAAACGGGAAGATTACCCCGAGAGTGGCAACCGCAAGAGCCGTGCCGCCCATTCGGAAAAGATCGGCGGCTTTCACTTCCAGTCCTACCCGGAACAAGAGGAACATCGCGCCCATTTCGGCGAGGGAGGCTATCAGCTGATCGGGTTCGACCCAGTGCAGAGCGCTGGGCCCGAGTAACACGCCGGCCAGTATTTCTCCGACGATGGCCGGCTGTCCGAAGCGTTCAAAGATCTCGGCCAGCAGCTTAGCTGTGCCAAAAACCAGCAGTAACGCGAGAGGAAGATAGGCGGGCGTATTGCTTCCGGAGGCTAGAAACGCGAAAACAGGATGTAGTAAGTTATCCATTCTGGATTGCAATCTCTCCTCGAAACCGAGGATAATTTACGAGGCATTGGCCACATAATGATTGTGCCTTCTCTCGATTTGTTGCGCGCGGCGGCCGATCTCGTGCATGGTGTAATACTGCCGACGCCGCAGATCCGCTGGCCGTTGCTTTGCGAGCGAACCGGCGTCGATGTATGGGTGAAGCACGAAAATCATACGCCGATTGGGGCGTTCAAAGTGCGCGGCGGCATCGACTACATGGACGAGCTGAAGCGCCGTTGCACGGATGCCATGGGGGTAATTGCCGCGACGCGGGGCAATCATGGCCAGAGTGTGGCGTTTGCCGCGGCGCGCGCGGGTCTACGAAGCGTGCTGGTTGTGCCGCACGGAAATGGCCGCGAGAAGAACGCGGCGATGCGTGCGTTCGGCGCCGAGCTGGTAGAGCACGGAAGCGATTTTCAGGAGGCGTATGAGCATGCTTTGCGCCTGGCCGAGACAAAGCATCTGCACATGGTCCCTTCGTTCGATGAAGCGCTTGTGCGCGGTGTGGCGAGCTACGCGCTCGAGCTGTTTTGTGCAGTGGCGGATTTCGATGCGGTTTACGTCCCCATCGGGCTCGGCTCCGGAATCTGCGGAACGATTGCGGCGCGCGATGCGCTGGGCTTGCGAACCGAGATCATCGGCGTCGTTGCGGCCCGTGCAGCGGCCTATGGAATATCCTATGAAGCCGGTCGTCCTATTGCCTCAGCGGTTACGCCCACGATTGCCGATGGCATGGCGGTTCGAGTGCCGGATACGGCGGCGCTCGAAATTATTTTGAAAGGCGCAGCTCGCATTGTTACTGTAGGAGAAAATGAGATCGAGACGGCGATGCGATACTTGTTTTCCGATACGCATAATGCCGCCGAAGGCTCGGGCGCTGCGCCGCTTGCGGCGCTTCTTCAAGAAAGGGAACGGATGCGCCACCGGCGGGTCGCTCTGGTTTTGAGTGGTGGAAACGTCGATCGAGAAGTATTTGCGCGAATCTTAGCCGAGAAATGACACTACTTTTAGCCTCTGTAGCGCTGGCCACCGCAACTATTCACACCAACTTCGAGGGTGGCTCTCTCGGCGAAATACAAAAGATTTTCGACACCCATTTTCGTCTGGCCGTCAAAGGCGAGTCGGATCAGGATCACCGGAATCGCCAAGCGAACTGGTATTACTTCCGTGTGGATGATGCTTCACAACCACTTACTCACGATATCGTCAACCTTCCCGGAGAATATAACTACAAACCAAATCGTGGGGCAATTACTAAAGATACTCCGCCAGTTATTAGCTACGACGGAGTCCATTGGGAGCACGTCAAGACGTACCAATACGATCCGGTGGAACCAAAACTCATTCTGCACATTTCGCCGGCCAAATCCACGTTTTGGATTGCTCATTGCGCGCCGTATACGAACGAGACGCTCGCAAAGCTAAGGAACGAAATCGGCAATCATCCCGATTTCCGTGAGGAGAAAATCGGCAAGACGGTTGGCGGACGAGACCTTTTGCTTTGGACGATCACACACGGGACAAGCCGTTCGAAGAAAACGATTTGGCTGCTCTTCCGCCAACATAGCTGGGAATCGGGTACCTCCTGGGTGGGCGAAGGGGCGATTCGTGCTTTGCTCGCGGGCAGGTCGAGAAAGCTGCGCGAGGAGGCGATCTGGAAGATTACTCCGTTATGCGATCCGGATGGTGTGACGCGTGGGGGCGTCCGCTTTAATGCGAACGGCTTCGATCTGAACCGCAATTGGGACGTGATCGATCCCATAAAGATGCCCGAAATTGCGGCGCAGAGGGGCGCGATCCAGAAATGGCTCCAGAGCGGCCATTCGATCGATTTGCTTCTTTCGCTGCATAATACGGAAACAAACGAATATCTGGAAGGCCCGCCGGAAGGAGGTCGAAACGGCGAATTTAAGCCTCTGGCCCAGCGCGTATTTCAGATCTTGACCGAATATACCAGCTTTGCGCCGGCACAGCCGATTCGCTATGCGGAGGAGACGACTACGCCCGGAAAGCCAGGACGCATGACGGTAATCCAGGGGCTCTATCGGGATTTTGGCATTCCCGGATTTCTGATGGAGCAGCGAATTTCGTACAATGCAAAACTCGGCAAGCTGCCGGATATTCCGGATCGTTTGCAGTTTGGCGCCGAGTTAGTTCAGGCGCTCGCGAACTCTGTCGTTCGCTAAGGCGCCTATTTCGTTGGGAGATACTGATCCTATTCTTTATGAAGCGATTTGCACAGGCTGTGATGCTGAAGGACGATCCGGAGGTTATCCGGCGATATGACGAGTATCATGCTCATCCATGGCCGGAAGTTAACGAAGGCATGCTCGCATGCGGTGTGAAGCGCATGTTCATTTACCGCTTCGGGCGTCTTTTATTCATGTACGTGGAAGTGCCGGATGATTTCGATCCAGTTCGGGATATGGCGCGCTACATGTCCACACCTAAAGCCCGGGAATGGGACGAACTCATGCGGAGCTTTCAGGAGCCTGTGGAAGGCGGTAAGCCGGGCGAGACCTGGGTCCAAATGAAGGAAGTGTATGCACTCGACGCGCTAACGGATCAGGGGGGCTTAGATTAATCCTTGAGCGCGCATTAGACCTTGGACACGCGTAAGATCGCGGCGCATAGCGGCAATCAGCTCCGGCTTTGGAATGCGTAGAGTGCGATCACCGTTTTCAGCGCCTCCGAGGCCGGGGTATTCGAAGTGGAGTTGCACGGGACCGGAAAAGCGGTTTTCTTTCACAATGGCAAAGAAGCCGGCCAAGTTGACCATTCCTTCACCTGTCGGGCGCCAGTGCGGCACCCAGGCTCCTTCTACGCTCAAGGATTTATCGAATGGATCGTGATGCGTAGTGCCACGCTTGTTCTGAGCCCATTTGAAATCTTTGAGTGCGATGCCGCTCATGCAATTCCTGACGAGACGTGAGCTATCAATCCATCCGCCGTAGCCGCCTTCCACAGTGGCATGGCCAATGTCGTAATTAATTCCGATCCAGTGCGGATCCAACCCTTGAAACATGGTCCACAGGTCCCAGATGGGCGCCCCTACCAGCCCGGGTCCGGAGTGCGTGTGATACATGCCGCAGATCTGATGTCGTTCATTCAGATCGGCAAGGGCCTTCATGCGCGGTTTGAACGCGTTGAGCTGTTCGGCAATTCCTTGATGGGGCTGGTAGGTAAGTCCGCCCCATCGATAATGCCGAATGCCTAATTGACTGGCCATTTTTAACATCTCGCCGGCATAAGGCGTGGCCGCGTCTGAAATCTCGGTGGTGATCATAGGCACTTCGAGACCAGCAGCGCGAACGGCTTCCACTGCGACCGGGAGATCGGATTCCACTCGCGCGGGCTCCACATGGCCGCCTTTGCGAACGGTCAAATCGACGCCATCGAATCCCAGATCTTTCGCGATGGCGGCCGCTTCTTTGATGCCGGTCCATTGGAAGTGTTTGGAGAAGACGCAAATTTTGAGTTTTCCAGGCATCTGAGTCTCTTCGCTTTGCGAGAACGCCGGAAGCGCGCCTGCGGCCGCTACGTTCCGCAGCAATTTACGCCGCGATATAGAAACTGGAGAAAACTGGTCCATCATAATCCTTATAGGACCACGGTGCGCTGCTCGTTGGCGGATTCGTAGGCGGCGAGCGCAATCTCTACGGCGGCACGCCCGTCTTCTCCCGTCACGGACGGACGGCGGCGCTCACGAATACTCGCCGTGAACTCTTTCGCCTGCGCGGCGTACGCTTCCATGCGCACCGGATCGAGCATTCCCTTCCCGCGGAAATCGATAGGCGCCTGCTCCGCAATTAGGTTCCACGAACCGTCACGGCCGAGTCGCAACGTTCCATAGGCATCCAGTTCGAGAATACCGCGGTCGCCGACTACGCGCGCGGAAAACGCGCTATGAGGAAAATTGGGCGATGGAATCGTCCAGCTTACCCAGACGTTCGCTATCACGCCATTGCGGAGGCCAAAAACGGCCATGGTCGAAACTTCATTTCCGGACGGGGCCTCCCGCTGCACGCATGCGGCTACGGTTTCGACTTCATCGCCTGTAAACCAGCGGACCTGGTCGATGTTATGTATGCCGTAGCCGAAGAATGTGCCGAGATTTTCAGGCAGGCTTTGCCAAGGCGGTAAAGACGCCAGACCACCCGAATTTAACGCGGAACTGCTAATGGCCTGAATGCGCCCAATGGCTCCTTCGCGAATCAGCCGGTAGGCTTCCCGGTTAACGAGCCGGAAGCGCTGGCCGAACATGATCATCAGATTTACTTGCTTCCGGCGCGCCGCATCCAGAATTTCATTGCATTCGGCAACGCTCGCGGCCATCGGTTTGTCCAACAGAATGTGCTTGCCCGCGTTCGCCGCTGCAATTGCGTGCGCGGCATGCTGGCTGTGCGGCGTACTGATAAAAACTGCGTCAATGTCATCCCGGCTGGCGAGAATATCGACGTCTGGATTGCACTCTACTCCGTATTCGGCGGCCAACTGAGGAGCGCGGCTGCCACCCGCGATGGCAACCAGCCGGGCGCCCGGCAAATATTTTGTAATTGTCTCCGCGTTCGTCCGGCCCATAAAGCCGGCGCCGATGATTCCCAGTCTGATTTCGCTCATACTGCCTTCACACAGTTACCTGACGAGCTTTCCGCTGCCTGGCCCGGTATAAAAATCTACCGCCAAAACCTACCAATATTAGCCCGAGGATAGCGTCGATATAACGGGCCTGTATGGCTTCGGCAAACAGACTCGCAAGAATCAAGAGTAGTCCTACGGTCAAAGTCGCGGCTCCCACGGGGCCGCGAGCGGGATCGTGCTCCGGCTTGCGGGCCTCGGCCGGAGAGATCGGCGTGTCCAGAGCGTGAAAGAAGGACAAGATCCGGCCGGTTTCTTCGGCATCCCGTGCGGGAAGAACGCTCCCGAGCCACATTCCGATGGCGGTGGAAGCGAAATTGAGAAAAATGGAAATTTCCTCGAAAGTGTAGTTGGCCCAATCCGGTGAAATGCCGGGGACGGTAGGAAGGTACCAACTCTTTATAGAGAACGTCGCAATTCCGACAGCCAAGCCCGATATGAACCCGGTCAAGGCTCCCTTCCAGGTGAGGGAGCGAATCGTTAACCCGGCGAGAACAGGCAAAAGTGTCGGCGCCAAGAACACTCCAAACGCCGTGACCATCAGGTGAAATAAAGATTGAGATTGACTTAGCGCGATCCACAGGCTAAGAGCGACGATGATAACACCCAGCGCTAAGGTCGAGAGTCTTCCGACACGCACCAATTTTCACTCCGAAGAGCCTGGATTTACAAGACGCCAATAGACGTCGCGCGTCAAGACGCTCGCGATGGCGTTGAGATCGGAACTGATCGCCGCCATCGTTGCAGAAAACATGGCGGCTACAATGATGCCGATCACGCCTGCCGGAAGGAGCTTCAGCACTAACAGCACTAGCAGTCCGGGGTGAAAGTGAAGAAAACGGTTTCCCTTGAAAATGTTTGAT
>JACZDA010001153.1_pt1 | contig 15585 bp, 12 predicted proteins | sample 8641761 | NCBI WGS metagenome assembly JACZDA01 (sample SAMN15324611, study PRJNA640507) | soil metagenome | isolation source: intercropping peanut in the first line | place: China: Luxin town, Laibin City, Guangxi Province | collected 2019-07-25 | depth 10cm m | reverse complement strand
CGCCGCATGGGCAATCCGCTCTTCGACGCGTACGTGAGCCGCGTCCGCTCGCGCTTGGGCCTCACGGTGGTGCGCGATCGCGAATCGGTGCGGCGCACGCCGCGCACCCTCCGCGACAACGGCATGGTCGGCATCCTCGTCGATCAGGCCGGTCTCAACATCGCATCGACGTACGTGAATTTCTTCGGGCGCCCCGCAAAAACGCCGCGCGGCGCCGCGGTGTTCGCGCTCCGCTTCGATGCGCCGCTCGTGTTCGGCACCGCGCTGCGACAACCGAACGGCCGCTACCACTTGTTAGTCGAGGACATTCCGGTGACCAACACCGGCAACCTCGACCGCGACGTGGATGCGGTGGTCGCCGCGTACACCGAAATTCTCGAGCGCCACATTCGCCTCGCGCCGGAGCAGTACTTCTGGCATCACCGTCGCTGGAAGCAGCAGCCGCCGAACACGCCCCCAGCATTGCGAGACCCGCTGGGCTAGAGCTCCGCCGCCTGTGTCGAGACAGCGCCCAATCGGTAGAGAACCAGGCAGTCATTTGGTTCTCGCCGCTATAGCACTGCTATAGCACTGCAATAGCAGCCGCGTGATCGCCGCCCGGCTACGAATCGCTAAGCGACGATGGCCTAACGGGATAGCATCGTGCAGGGACTGGCCTCGCGCATGCTATCAGGAGAGACGTCCCAATCGGAGCGTCTCATGCGTCAGGTCGCGAGCTGGTCGTCGCTGTCCGCCCTTCTTCTTCTCGTTGGGCCCGCATTCGCCGGCACGTCACCGGCCCACGAACGCGACGCGCCAGTGACCGCCGTTTCGCTGGCGAATGCGTCCGCTCCAGCGGTCGCTTCGAATCCAGCGCACAATCATAGAGCCCGGGTTCGCATCGAACGCGTGCCGATGACGTGCTCGACGTCGCTCAGCGAAATCGACCCGTGCACGGTGTCGTTGACCGAGCAGGTCCACAAGCGTGGCCTGCAGCAGCAATTCAAGATCACGAATTTCAACACGCTCGAGGACGTGAGCTACGGCCTCTCCGTCACGTACGCCGGCAAGGTCGACACAGCCAGCGCGCCCGCGGCCCTGGTCGTCAAGAAGAACTCGTTCGCCAATGTCATCGTCACGTATTCCACGGCGAGCACGACAGGCACCGGTACGTTCACGTTAACGGCGGACGATGGCACGACGCCGGTCACCGCGACGGCCACGGTCACGACCACGACTCCGCCGCCACCCCCGCCGATCGTTTCGGTCACACCAGACTACTCGACGCTGAATGTCGACCCGAGTGCGTCATCCTCGAAGACGTTTACGATCTCGAACAACGGCCTCGACAGCACGACGATCCAGTACACACGGACGTGCACTGGCTCCGCCATCGCCAGCGGCTGCACCCCTGCATCGGACACGGTGCGGTTAGGCCCGGGCACGTCGAGCAATCCGAGCATCGCATTCACGGCGTCGGCAACGGCCGGTGCGACCGGAAGGTTGGTGCTCACGGCGTGGAGCACGTCCGACGCGATGGCGCGCGACAGCGGATCCGTCGATGTCGCGGTAGTCCGTGACTCGAGCACCGTCGACATCGCGTCCGTCAATCCAGGGAGCACACTGGAACGCAGTCTGTGCCTGCACGTGTCGGTCGCCAAAGGCGTGAGCTACGAGTGCGGCGATCTGCGAATCTCGTATGCGCTTCCGACAACCACGACACTGACCAACACCCGCACGCCGGTCCTCTTGTACAACAGTCGCTTCGCCGCGCCGCATATCGTGATCGCGGCGAACGTCACGCTGCCCGATGCGCGCATTCCCGATTCTGTGTCCGCCCGAGTGTTGGACAGTGTCGGCGTCAAGATCGATTCGGCGAAATGGGCCGGGTCTAACTGGAGCGCGTCGAGCACGCGCCGGATCGCGCTGATCTTCGACCCCATCTCGACCCGGAACTATCCCACCGGCGTCCAGCGGTATTCGCTCGAGGTGACTCGAGTCTACGCCGGGGTCGCATCTCGGGATACAGTGAGCGGCGAATTCTTCGTCGTGCGCCGCGACCACGACCAGTTTGGGCCAGGCTGGTGGCTGGCCGGACTGGAGCGGCTGTACCTCAACCCGGGCTTGAGCACGATGTTCTGGGTCGGTGGCGATGGCAGCGCGCGCAAGTACGTGCGCTCGGGCACCAACCCGAACGCCTAGGGCGCCGCGAACGTCGACAGGCCGGACACCGTTCGGCGCGTCGGCGCGCGCTTCGTCCGGTACCTGCCGCACGGGCTCAAGGTGCAGTTCGATACGGTTTACGGTTGCCACATGGAGACCGTGAACCGGTTAGGCCAGACCACCGCGTTCGCCTACACCGATGCGAACTGCGGGCGAATGAGCACCATTACGCTGGCCCCGTCATCGGCCAACAAAGTCTACACGTTCTCCTACACGAGCTTCGGTGGCAATTGGCGCTTGGCGCGAGTCGATGCTCCGACGATTTCGGGCCAGGCGCGCTTCGATTCGATCACGTACAACGCGAATGTGCAGGTCTCCCGCATCCGCGATGTGTACGGCGACACGCTCGCGCTGCACTACCGCGCATCGTACGACCCGCGAGTCACTCTACTGATCGATCAGCGGGGCGATTCGCTCAACTTCGCCTACTACGCCAACACGCCGAGCCCGTTGACGCAGGCGACGATCCCGCTTGCCGCCGGCAGCAACGCGGTGACGAACTTCACGCCGCTTGAGACCCGCGGCCTGCAAGGCACTGCGCCCGTGACGCTCGACAAGTCGTATGCGAAGGTCGACGGCCCGCGCACCGACGTCGGCGACACGACGCTCTTCTAGTTCACGGCGTTAGGCGCGCCCAACCACATCCGCGACGCCCTCGGCAACGAGACGACCATTGCCTACGGCAGCTCGCCGTTTCCAGGCGCTCCGACGCGCGTTCGACACCCGAACGGTCAGATCCTCGCCGCGACATACGACAGCCTCGGTCACGTGAAGACGGTCACGGACTCAACGACGTTCAAGCCGAGCCCCCTTAAGTATGCCACGACCTCCTACACCTGGGACCCGTCCTGGGATTTCATCACCCGCACCATCAATCCGGAGGGTGATTCGAGTACCGCGACGTACGACGCGACGGACGGCAACACGCTCGCGGAGAAGGATGGCGCCGGCCACCAGGTGACCTTTGCCTACTACACCACCGGGACGGCGACGGCGCTGCTCAAGACCGTGCAGTACGCGAGCGGTGCCAAGGATTCCGTGATGTACGACAGCCAGCTCGGCAACCTGTCCCGCACGATCTCAGCGTTAGGCATGGCCGTCGGCTACGCCCGTGACGATGCAGGCCGCGTCGTGGCGGACACCACGCCGAACGATTCGACAACGGGATTCCACATCTCTCGTTATCTGATCGACCTCCTGGGACGAGACACGCTCACGATCGATAGTGCCGGTGCGCAGACGTTGCGGGTGCGTCAGCACTTCGACGGCGCCGGCAATCTGGACACGCTCTGGAAATGGAGTACGCCCGACCCCAATGGCATCGGGACGGAGAAGCAGGCATTTGTCTACGATCGCGCGAATCGGAAGACCACGGAGACCCTCATTGGGTACCAGCCCATCACATGGGGCTTGGACGCCGCCGGCAACGTCACAAGCGGCGGCCGGCGACCGACCACCAACACGTACGATGCGCTCAACCGGTTGGTACTGGCGATCGGCAGCGAGACGGCGGCCTACGGCTACGATGCCATGGGGCACCTGGTGTTCGCCAACAATCCGTACGCACGGATCAGCCGGAGTTACAACACGAGCGGGACACTCGCCGTTGACACGCTGCGGATCGCCACCGCCGACTCGACGCTCGGCGATTTCTCCACACACGTCTACGGCATCCGCAATGGATACGATCTGGACGGTCGCCGACTCTGGATCAAGTACCCGGGTACTCTGGCGTCAGCCGGCAGCGATAGCGCCGCGTACGGCTACGATCGGCAAACCGGCATGCTCGACACCGTCCGCGATGTGTTCGGCAACGTGTTCCGTTATCAGTACGACGTGGACGGGCGGATCAGTCGCCTCACGAGTTTCGCCCAGCGGCCGGACAGCGTGTGGGAGACCGACGCCTATGACCTCGACTCTCGCCTCGTGCGCCGAGTGCAGAAGGCGGGATCCTTCACGCTCCATTCCGACAGCCTGCACTACGACCGGGCCGGCAAAGCCATTGCGAACGTGACCGGCGGGGACTCGGTCGCGTTCTCGAGCTACGGGGCGCTTCGATTTGCGGCCTACGCAACTGCCTCGGGAGCCGAACAAATCTCCGACGACGCGTTAGGGAATCACGCGTCGATGTGGATCCCGGCCAATTCGTACCAACTGCATGTCTACAGCTACCTCCCCAACTCCGATCGACTCAGTCTTGCCGTGCAGCCGGCCGTGCCCACGGACACCTCGTACTACTACCCCGGTACCTTTGGCGAAACGGGCGAAGAGCTCGACGTGCACGTCTACGCCTACGGCGGCCAATTCGAGTCGCTGCACGGACGAGAAGAGCACGACCTGGTCAACGCGTACAACCTGCAGCATCAGCTGATTCGCGCGCGGTTCACGCTGGATACCGTGTCCGGTAGCCTGCCCATCGGGTACAAGGCGTACCACCGCATTGAGTACTATCGCTACGATGCGTTAGGCCGACGGGTGTTTCAGCGCATGGTGCTCGACACGGGGGCCATCTGCCTGCACGACGATCCGAATTCCGGCTGCAAGGATCAGCTGACGCGCACGGTCTGGGATGGCTCGCAAATCCTCTACGAGATTCGTGCGCCAGGCGACACGACGACCACCGATCAAGAGGAGGACGACTATCCGGGCCCGCTCTACGGAAACGTGGGATACACCGAGGGCCTCGGCATCGATGAACCACTCGACCTCTTCAAGGGCTCGGGTGTCGTGGCCCCCTATGCGAACTGGCGTGGGCAGTTCGACATTGGTACTTGCCCGACGACGGTCTGCAACGCGACGACACCTTTGTTCCCGGCAGCGCAAGCCTCGTCGTACGGCGACTATTTGTTGCAGCCGCCGACCTCGTGGTACGGAAGCATCATCACCGGCTCGCAGGATGGCTCGGGGTATCAGTACAGACGGAACCGATACTACGACCCCAAGACCGGACGATTCACCCAAGAAGATCCAATCGGACTTGCGGGCGGTCTTAACGCTTACGGTTTCGCGAACGGAGATCCCGTCACGTACTCTGATCCTTTTGGATTGTGCCCTGGAATCGACGGGCAATACGATTTCAACCTCTTCAATTGTCCTCCAGGATGGCTTGAGCTACTCGGAACTCTCACGGGCGCTCTGACCGGAGGCGCAGGCGGCGCCGCAACCGGCCTACTCGTTGCCGCGCCAACCCGTGAGGCCGCGTCCCCAGTGACGGTTCCGGCATTCAGCACCGCTGGCGCAGTCGAGGGTGGGATTACCGGTTTCGGCATGGGCGCTTCTCTGGACGCGGCCATACACTTATCGAAGGCGGATCGAAGCACCTCGAGTGGTGGGAGGCAGTCAAGGCCTGAGCGGCAGCGGCTCAGCGCTGGCGAGATTAAGAAGCTCAAGAAGGCCGGCATCGACCCTGAAGAACTGAAGGAATTTGACGGTAAGGCCGATCTCTTCAAGGACAAATCCGGCGATATTTACGTTCACCCGAAGGATGGCAGTGGACCGGGCGAGCCAACTGGGATTAACATCAACAACCTTCCAAAGCCGGATCAGCAATGAGCGTCGAGATGCGCGTGCTGTTCTTGATAAACGGATTTACTGTCGATCCGTCACGCCTAACGGAAGCGCTCGGCATCGAGCCTACGCGCACATGGATTGAGGGCGATGTCAACCCGCGGACGAGCATCGCGCATCACACGACCGGCTGGATGCTCGAATCTCCGCTCGCAGAGGATCGCGAGCTCGATCCGCACGTCCGTTGGTTACTCGACAGATTGCCCGCCGATCTGGACGAACTTAGGAATGTGACGCCTCAGTTCACAGCCAAGCTATACTGCGCGATCTACACCTCGAATGACCGGCCAGCACTCTACCTAGACAGCAGCACCCTAGGACGACTAAGTCGCATGACTGCCGATCTGGACATAGACCTTTACGTGGTTCCCGATGCCGAGCCAACCTTGGGCGAAACCTGACGAGTTGGCGAAAGGAGGAGGTCCTCAGGGAGAGGAATTTAGCCACACGTAGAAACCACACTCTTTGGCGGTGGTGCTGTGGTGGCTGTATGCCAGTCATAGAGGCGATGGCCACCTGGTTGCTCCTCGCGGGCCGTGGCGTCGTCCGTTACGCACCATAACTTACGACACTTCCGCCCGCAAATCGCTGTCGTGCTCATTCTGTTATGGCGCCGCCTGCGCGCCGATCCGCGCGCGATGCTCGGCCTGGTGACCGTGATCGTGCTGGTGCTGCTCGCGGCGCTGGCGCCGTTGGTCGCGCGATACGATCCCACGGCGATCGATCTCGCGGGCCAACTTCAGCATCCATCGTTCGCGCACTGGATGGGCACCGACTACCAAGGCCGTGACGTGTGGTCGCGCACCGTGTACGGCGCGCGTATTTCGCTCACGGTGGGCATCGTCTCGCAAGCCATCGCCCTCGCGCTCGGCGTGACGCTCGGATTGGTGAGCGGATTCTACGGCCGCTGGGTGGACGAAACGATCATGCGCTTGGCGGATATCACGCTCGCGTTCCCGACGTTGTTGCTGCTCATCGCGATGGCGGCGGCGCTGCAGCCCTCGCTCACGACGGTGTTCGTGACCATCGGCGTCGTCGGTTGGGCGGGGATGGCGCGGATCGTGCGCGGCCAGGTGCTGGTGACGCGACAGCTCGAGTTCGTGCACGCGGCGCGTGCGTTAGGCGCGACCGACCGCCGGATCATCGTCCAGCACCTCCTGCCCAATTGCGTGGCGCCGGTGATCATCGCCGCCACGTTGGGCATCGCCGGCGCGATCATGGCCGAGGCCGCGCTGTCGTTTCTCGGGTTGGGCGTGCAGCCGCCGACCCCGAGCTGGGGCTCGATGATCGCCGACGCGCGCGACCTCCTGCAGCTCCGCACCGCGCCGTGGACGTCGGTGTTTCCCGGCCTCGCCATCGGCGCGGCCGTCCTCGGCTTCAACGTGTTGGGCGACGCGCTGCGCGACGCCCTCGACCCCCGTTACCTGGGCGGGCGCGATCGCGCGCCGGCCCGTGCCCAACCGGTATGACCTACGACGTCGCCCGCCTGCGCGCGCACGAATTTCCGTGGACCGAGCGCGAGTCCACCATCTACCTCAACAACGCATCCACCGGCCCGCTCCCCGAGCGGACGGTGCGCGCCATGTCCGCCTTCAACGCCAAGCGGGCCGAGCCCTGGCGCCTAACGGACAAGGACGAGTTCGATACCGTGGCGCGCACGCGCGAGCTCGTGGCGAAATTGATCAACGCCTCGCCGGCCGAGATCGCGTGCATGGTCAACACGTCGTACGGGATCAACGTCGCCGCGCGCGCGCTGCCGCTCGAAGCCGGAGACGTCGTGGTCGGGTTCGATCGCGAATTCCCCGCCAACGTCTATCCGTGGATGGCGCTCGAGCGGCGCGGCATTCGCACGATGCGCCTGGCCACGGATGCGCAGGGCGTGCCCGACGAGCGCGCGCTCATCGCGGCGTTGGACCATCCGCACGTGAAAGCGGTGGCCGTGTCGTGGGTGCAGTTCTCGACCGGGTTTCGCACGGATCTCGCGACCATCGGCCGCCTCTGTCGCGAGCGCGGCATCTGGTTCGTGGTCGATGCGATTCAGGGGTTAGGCGCGGCCACGTTGGACGTCGGGGCATGTCACATCGATCTGCTGGCGTGCGGCGGACAGAAGTGGCTGCTGTCGCCGTGGGGCTCGGGATTTCTCTACGTGCGTGACGAGCTCGCGCGCACGCTCGAGCCGGACGTCGTCGGCTGGCTCGCCATGCGCGCGTCGTTGGACTTCGGGCGCCTGGTGGACTACGAGTTCGCCTACCACGACGACGCGCGCCGGTTCGAGGTGATCACGCTCCCGTTTCAGGATTTCGCCGGCTTCAACGCGAGCCTCGAGCTGCTGCACGAGCTGGGACCGGCCGAGGTCGAGCGCGCGGTGAACGCGCTGGCGGATGTCGCCGTCGACTGGACCGCGGATCGCACCGACGTGCGGCTGGTGACGCCCGCCGACCGCGTGCACCGCGCCGGCGTGCTCGCGCTCAAGCCCAACGACCTGGCCGGCGCGACCGAGCGTCTCACGCGTGCGCAGGTGTCCCACGCCGTGCGCGAGGGCTGCATCCGGCTCTCGCCGCACTGCTACAACACGCGCGACGAGGTGCTGCGCGCGCTGGCGGTGATGGTCGGGGAGGACGATTGATGCGCTGGCCCGCCCTGCTGCTCGCGCTTGCGTTAGGCTTAGCGCCGGCGCTGGCCGGTCAGGGCGACTCGACGTGGATGGATCACAACCGCGCCGCCGCCAAGGCATTCAAGGCCGGCGATTTCACCTCGTTCCGCGCGCAGCTCCTCGCGCTCCGGCGTCAAATCGGACCGCTGCCCACCATCGACTACAACCTCGCCGTCGCCGAGTCGCGGTTAGGCAATGAGGACCGCGCGCTGGAGTGGCTCCAGATCTTCGCGGGCATGGGTTTGTGGGAGGATGCGGCCCGCGACTCCAATCTGGCATCGCTGCGCGCCAGGTCCGGGTACGCGCGCGTGGCGGCGCTCCTGGCCGCCAACCTCGCGCCGATCACGCGCGGCGCCGTCGCGTTCACGCTCGCCGACGCCGACCTCGTCGCCGAGGACATCGCGTACGACTCGGTTAGGCATCGGTTTCTGATCTCGAGCGTGCACCGCCGGAAGATCATCGCGGTCGATAGCGCGGGACACGCGTCCGATTTCACGCGGCCCGGCGCCGATTCCACGTGGGGGATGTTCGCGGTGCACATCGATGCGGCGCGCCAGCTGGTGTGGGCCACCACCGCCGCCATGGACGCCGCGCAGGGATACAGGGCCGCCGATTCCGGCCGATCGGCGCTCCTGGCCTACGATCTTGCCACCGGCGCGCCGCGCGCGCGCCTCGAGCCGCCGGACGCGCGCCGCGCGCACGTGTTAGGCGACATGACGATCGGTGCCGACGGAACCGTCTACGTGTCCGACGCCGTCTCCGGCGCCGTGTACACCGCCGCGCCGGGTGCTCGTATGCTCGCCGTGCTCGTGCCGCCCGGCACGTTCACCTCGCCGCAGACACCGGCTCTGTCCGCGGACGAGAAGCGCCTCTTCGTCGCCGACTACGCGCGCGGCATCGCGGTAGTCGACCTCTCCACGCGCGCCGTGACCTGGCTCGGCCACCCCGGCAACGTCGCGCTCGTGGGCACCGACGGACTCTATCGCGTGGGCAGCACGCTGCTCGCGGTGCAGAACGGCACCACGCCTAACCGGGTGATTCGTGTGCTGCTCGATACGGCGATGACGCGCGTACTGGATGCCGAGGTGCTGGAGCGCGCCAAGCCCGCGGCGAACGATCCGACCCACGGCGTGATGGTGGGCGACACCTTCTACTTCATCGCGCAGAGCGGCTGGGAGCGCGTGCACGATGATGGCACGCTCGCTCCGGCCGGCGCCAACGACGCGCCGATCGTGCGCCGCCTCACGCTGCTGCCGTACCCGTAATCGCTCAGTCTTCCATCCGGAGCAGCGCGTAGTTGCGCGCGCCCTTCTTGAGCAGGACGTACGAGCCGTGGAGGCACTGCGCCGGGACCACCGATGCATCGCCCGACGCGCGCACGCCGTTCACCGTCACGCCGCCCTGTTGAATCGTGCGCCGCGCATCGCTCTTCGATGTCGCCAACCGCGCCAAGACTAACGCATCCTGGAGGCCTAACGATCGGCCATCGCCATCGGCGCGCGCCCATTTCGCGTGGGCAAACGGAATCTCCGCCGCCAATGCGTCGAGCGCCTGCGCCGACAACGCCGCCGGATCGCCGCCGCCGAACAGCAGCGCCGAGACTTCTGCCGCGGTGCGCAGGGCATCGGGGCCGTGCACGCGAGCCGTCATGTCGTCCGCCAGCGTCCGTTGGGCGGTGCGCCGTTCCGGGTGCTCCTGCGTCTCACGGTCCAGCGCCTCGATGGTCTCGCGATCGAGCAGCGTGAAAAAACGCAGCCAGCGCGAGACGTCGCGATCGTCGGCGTTGATCCAGAACTGATAGAACTTGTAGGGCGACGTCATCGCCGGATCGAGGTACACGGCGCCCGCTTCGGTCTTCCCGAACTTGGTGCCGGCCGCCGTCGTGACCAACGGAAGCGTGAGCGCGTGTGCCTCGTGTCCCGTCACGCGGCGAATCAGCTCGATCCCGGCGGTGATGTTGCCCCACTGATCGCTGCCGCCGATCTGCAAGGTGGCGCCGTGCCGCTCGTGCAGCTGCAAGTAGTCGTACGCCTGCAGCAGCATGTAGCTGAATTCCGTGAACGAGATGCCGCCCTCGAGCCGCGTCTTCACCGACTCCTTGGCGAGCATGTAGTTGACGGTAAAGTGCTTGCCCACATCGCGCAGCATCTCGACGGCGCCTAACGGAAGCAGCCAGTCGGCGTTGTCGCCCATGATGGCCGCCGCCGGACCCGTGAACTCGAGGAACCGCGCCAACTGCGCGCCGATCGCGCGGCTGTTCGCCTCGATCACCTCGCGCGTCTGCAGCTGCCGCTCGGTCGCCTTCCCGCTCGGATCGCCGATCATCCCCGTGCCGCCGCCCACGAGCGCGATCGACACGTTGCCCGTGCGCTGCAGGTGCACGAGCCCCATCACCGGCACGAGACTCCCGACGTGCAAACTCGGCGCGGTCGGATCGAATCCGCAGTATGCGGTCAGACGTCCGGCGGCAAGCGCGGCGTCCAGACCGTCGGTGTGCTGGTAGAGCAGCCCGCGCCACGAGAGCTCGGCGAGCAGGGAAGCAGTTGGCATGCGGCAAAGCTATGCGCGTGGCGCCCAAGTGTCACCTGCGCCCCGGAATGGAGCGGGTCCCGGGATCCCCCGACGGGCCGCCGCGACGACGATTGACATATTTCTGCATTAGTCGTATGTCTTTCTGTATGAGGACGACGCTTCGCCTGGACGGTGTGCTGCTGCGCGACGCCAAGCGCTTCGCCGTCGAAACGGGACGCACGCTCACGGCTGTCATCGAAGACGCGCTGCGCGAAGCCCTGGCTCGCCGGTCGCGTCGGGCTCCGCCGGCGCCCACGCGGCTGCCGACCTATGGCCGCGGCGGCCTGCGTCCCGGCGTCGACCTCGACGACAGTGGCGCGCTCCGCGATGTGATGGACCACGACTGATGGTCTTGCTCGACGTCAACGTGCTCGTCTATGCCCACCGGAGAGACGTCGACCGGCACGCCGAGTATCTCGACTGGTTGACGCACCTCTCGAGCGGCGCAGCTGCCTTCGCGCTCGCACCACTCGTGCTCAGTGGGTTTCTCCGCGTCGTGACCCACCCCCGCGTGTTCACCATCCCCACGCCGCTCGCGAAGGCCATCGAGTTCGTCGACCGACTGCGCGAGCGCCCGTCCTGCGTCACGCTCGACGCCGGTCCACGTCACTGGGACATTTTCGTCGAGCTGTGTCGCCGCACGGGTGCCAAGGGCAACCACATACCCGATGCGTATCTCGCGGCACTTGCGATAGAGAGCGGCAGCGAATGGCTCACGACCGATCGCGGCTTCGCACGGTATCCCGGTCTCCGTTGGAGACACCCGCTCGATTGACTCGGCGTACCGTGTTCTAACAAGACATCGCGTTGCCCGCTCCGTGAGCGACGGTTAGCTTGCCGGTCTCGCCCTCATCATTCGCATTGTCTCTCTCTGACTCCGGTGTGAGCAGCGCACACGCACTGGCTCACCGCAGCACCGATGCCCGGCCGGCGACCCGCACGGCGTAATCCGTCGCGCGTAAGGCGGCCGCTCCTGCTCGCCGCGACCTTCGCGGTGACCTTCCTGGCCGGCTTCGCCTACGCGTCGTGGACCCTGGTGTGTCGCGGCAGCGCGTGCCCCGACCCGCGTCAACTCGACGCCTTCCAGCCGCACCAAACGTCCAAGCTCTACGCTGATGACGGACGCTTCGTCGCCGAGCTCGGACTCGAGCGCCGCACGCTCGTGCCATTGGCCGAGATCCCCAAAACCGTGCAGGAAGCGTTCGTCATCACCGAGGACAAGCGCTTCTACCAACATCATGGCATCGACTGGATCCGCGTAGCGGGCGCCGCGGTGCACAACGTCGGAGCAGGCGCGTACGCGCAGGGCTTCTCGACGCTCACCATGCAGCTCGCGCGTAACATCTTCACCGAAAAGATCAGCCGCGAAAAAACGCTCACGCGCAAAATCAAGGAAGCCAAAATCGCGCGCGAAATCGAGCGGCTCTATCCCAAGAGCAAGATCCTCGAGCTCTACCTCAATCAGATCTACCTGGGCAACGGCGCGTACGGCGTCGAGACGGCGTCGCAGCGGTACTTCGGGAAATCGGTGCGCGATTTGAATCTTGCCGAAGCGGCGACGCTCGCGGGTTTGCCCAAGGCGCCCGAGCGCTACAATCCGCGCCGCTTCCCCGATCGCGCGATCCAGCGACGCAACACGATCATCGAGCTCATGCGGCGCGCGGGCGTCGTGAGCGCCGAAGATGCCCAACTGGCGCGCGCCTACCCGCTGCGTCTCGCGCGCAAGGAAGAATCCGGCGAGCTCGCGCCGTATTTCGTGGAATGGGTCCGCCGTCAACTCGAGGACCAGTTCGGCGAGAAGGTCTACACCGACGGCCTCAAGGTGTACACCACGCTCGATGTCGACCTCCAGTCCGCGGCTGAGCGCAACCTAGAGAAGCAGTTGCGCTCGATCGAAGCAGGGAAGTACGGCGCGTTCAAGCACATCACCTTCGAGCAGTACACCGCGCGCTCGGCGTCGGGGCAGAGCGACGCCGCGAACTCGCCGTACCTCCAGGGTGCGTTCGTCGCGGTCGACCCGCGTACGGGTGCGGTGCGCGCGCTCGTGGGCGGCCGCGATTTCGACGACTCCAAGTTCGACCGGGCGACGCAGGCGCTCAGGCAACCGGGCTCCACGTTCAAGCCCGTGGTGTACGCCACCGCGATCCACAACGGCCTGCCCACGAGCTACCTGCTCGACGACTCGCCGCTCATCGTCCCGCAGCCCAACGGAACGGAGTGGACGCCGCAGAACTACGACCTCAAGTTCGAGGGCATCATGCCGATGCGGCGGGCGCTCTACCGCTCGCGCAACCTGGCGACGATTCGGTTAGGCATCCAGTTGGGCGAGCAGAACGTCATCGCCATGGCTCGCCAGTTGGGCATCACCACGCCCATTCCCCCGTACCCGTCCATCCACATCGGGTCGGCCGACGTGTACCCGCTCGAGATGATCTCGGCGTACACGACGTTCGCGACGTTGGGCGTGCGCGCCACGCCCTTTGGCATCACGCGCGTCGAAGACGCGAGCGGCCACGTGATCTTCCAGGCGAACCCGCAGCGCTACGTCGTCCTGTCCCCCGAGGAAGCGTGGCTCATGGTCGACATGATGAAGGACGTGGTGCGCCGCGGCACGGCGGCATCCATCTGGGCGTCTGGCTTCCACATTCCGGCGGGGGGCAAGACCGGCACGACGAACGACTACTCCGACGTCTGGTTCATCGGCTTCACGCCCGACCTCGTGGCCGGCGTGTGGATGGGCTTCGACCGCCCGCAGAAAATCATGTCGGACGCTCAGGGCGGGCGCCTCGCCGCACCGGCATGGCTCGGCTTCATGAACGAGGTGTATGCGCGCCGTCCCGATCCGCCGGACTGGCCGCGCCCCGAGGACATCATCTCGCGCGACATCGACTGGACGACAGGACTGCTTCGCAACCCGTTCTGCCCCGACAGCGACGTGATCACCGAGTACTTCATCCCGGGCACCGAGCCGACGCGCGAGTGCGACGTGCACTCGCCGCTCACCGCGCAGCCCAACCCGATGTCCCACCCGTGAGCTGGCAGCCGCTCGACTGCCACGCCCACACCACGATGTCCGACGGCGCGCTCGACGTGGCGGAGCTCGTGACCGCCGTGCGCGGCCGCGGCGTTAGGCCGAGCGTCGCCGACCACATCTCGCGCGACGTGAAGGGCGCGATCGCGAGCGTCGACGGCGTGCGCGACTATCTCGACACGCTCGACCGGTTTCCCGTCGCGCGCGGCGGCGAGTTCTGTTGGCACGATTCGCTCTGGCGCGAGATCCCGGTCGATGTGGCGGCGCGCTTCACGCACCATATCGGATCGCTGCACGCCGTGTATCTGCCCGGTGTCGAGCGGCCGCTCAACATGTTCGCGCGCCGGTTTCCCGAAGGACTGGATCCGGACACGTACATGGACGCGCACCTCGCGTCGCTCGAGCAGTTCGCGCGCGAGATGCCGGTGGACATTCTCGCGCATCCGACGCTGCTGCCGCTCTCGCTCCGCGACCATCCGCTCGAGGAGCTGTGGACGGAGGCGCGCGAGGAGCGCGCGGTCGACGCGCTGCACCGCGCGGGCATCGCGTTCGAGGTGTCGTCGCGCTATCGGCCGCACGTGCGCTTCGTGCGGCGCGCGTACGAGCGCGGCGTGCGTCTCTCGCTCGGCTCCGACGGACACCAGCCGGATCAGGTGGGCGACATCTCATTCTCGATGGCGATGACGCGCTCGATCGGCGTGCCGGACGATGAGCTCTACGACCCGGCGGTGCACGGCTCGCGTCCGTGGCGCGTGTGATGCCTAACGCAAGCCGATGAAGCGCTACCACGCGCGGTGGGTCGTGCCGATCACCGCTCCGTCGGTGCACGACGGCACCGTCGCGGTGCACGAGGGGCGCATCGCGTACGTCGGCCCCCGGGCCTCGGCCCCGGCCGGAGAGGACGTCGACCTCGAGGACGCCGTGTTGTTGCCGGGGCTCGTCAACGCGCACACGCACCTCGAGCTCACGGCGTTCCGCGGCCTCATGCCGGACGTCCCGTTCCGCGACTGGATCGTGCGGTTGCAGATGGCCAAAGTCACGGTGATGACGCCCGAGCGCTACCTCGATGCCGCCCGGTTAGGCTTAGCCGAAGGCCTGCGCGCCGGCGTCACCACCTACGCCGACACGTGCGACTCGGGCGTCGCGCTCGCGGCCATGTGCGAGATGGGCGTCCGCGGCATCATGTATCAGGAAGTGTTCGCTCCGTCGGCCGACGAGGCGCGCGTGGCCGACGCCATCGCCGGCTTGCGCCGCCGCCTCGCCGAGCTCGAGCCGCGACAAACACCGCTCGTTCGCCTCGGTATCTCGCCGCACGCGCCGTACACGGTGAGCGATCCGCTGTTTTCGTTCGCCGCGCGCGCCGGCTACCCGGTGGCCGTACACATCGCCGAGAGCGAGGCAGAGACCCGATTCGTGCGCGACGGCGAGGGTCCCTTCGCCGACGGCCTGCGCAGCCGCGGCATCCCGGTCGCGCGGCGCGCGCGGTCGCCGATCGCACTCCTGGGTGCGCTCGGCGTCCTCGACGCGCGGCCGCTGCTCATCCACGCCGTCCGCATCGATG
>JACZDA010208974.1_pt1 | contig 16304 bp, 17 predicted proteins | sample 8641761 | NCBI WGS metagenome assembly JACZDA01 (sample SAMN15324611, study PRJNA640507) | soil metagenome | isolation source: intercropping peanut in the first line | place: China: Luxin town, Laibin City, Guangxi Province | collected 2019-07-25 | depth 10cm m | reverse complement strand
CGGCGCAGCCCGGCGCCCACGTCGCCGCTCGCCGCGGTGCCTAACCGGCGCATCGCCTCCGCGCGTGCCGCCTCGCGCGTCATCCCGCGTGCCACCAGATCGTCCGTTCGCGCCTCGAGAAAACTCGCGAGTTCGTCGTCCGCGTCGGCGCCGGTCCCGGCATCGCTCCGCGTCTCGAGACGGAAGAGCCGGCGAACACCGGCCGGCAGTCGTGGCTCGATCATTCGGGATCCTCAGGCGTTCGCCGTCCGGCTGCTCAACACCGACGTCAACGCGTCCACGTATTCACTGAGCCGCTTTGTTTCCGCTCGTAGATGCGCGCGACCGGCCGACGTGAGCCGGTAATAACGCGCGCGCCGTCCGTTCTCGGTGACCCCCCACTCCGCCTCGAGGAGATGCCGCTCCTCCATGCGATGCAGCGCCTGCATCAGCGCCGCGTCTTCCACGCTCAGACGCCCGCCCGATCGCTCCTCGAGCCACTTCGCGATCTCGAACGCGTGCATCGGGCTCCAGGACAACGTCTTGAGGACCAACACATCGAGGGTGCCCTTCACCAGCGGCATATCCGGGTCTCCACGGGGTAGTGTCTACCCCAACACTCTACCCCTGGACGGCCCCTCGCGCAAGAGCGTCGTATCCGCGCGCCGCGTCCACGCGCAGCCGCGGCTTTGTGACCGACCTCACAGGTGGTGACACTTAGATTTATGAGTCGTACTCGACGTATCGAGACTCGCAGCTCGGTCTCCGACGCTGCCGCCGCCCAACGAAGGGCCGCGGCTCCACCACTTCCGGGAGTTCATAGATGCGACGCGTCTTTACGCTGCTGGCAGTCCTCACCCTGGCCGCTTGCGATCGCTCTGGATTCGGGACGGCCGGGCACGCCACCGCCGTCGATTCGGTGCATTCGCTGAACACGCAGCTCGCGCAGGCGCACACCGTCGCCGCGCAGCAGGATTCGCTCATGCAGGGCTTCACCGAGACGACCAAACTGCTCGACTCGATCGACAGCGAGATCTCGCACGTGAAGGGGCTCAAGTCGCACGTGCCGCTGGCGGTGCAGGGCGATTCGGCGCAGGACCCCAAGGCCGCCTACCGCGCGAATCTGTTGGGCAAGGTGAAAGATGTGACCACGCTGCTCAACGCCAGCCGCGCCCGGGTGCGCCGCCTCGCGTCCAACAACAGCGCGCTCAAGGGCCAGATCGACCAGTACCAGCAGACCATCACCTCGCTCCAAGCGATGGTCGACCGGCAGAAGCAGGACATCCTCGTCCTAACGGGACGGGTCGATAGTCTGACCACCGCCAACACGCAGCTCGCCGCCGGCGAGGCCGCGGTGACCGACACGATGCACACACTGCGTCGCGAGAACAACACCGTGTACTACGTGATCGGCACCAAGGACGACCTCGAGAAGCGCGGCATCGTCGTCGAGGAAGGCTCCAAGTTCCTGTTCTTCGGACACCACGCGCTCGTGCCCGCGCGCAAGCTGGATCCGACGGTGTTCACCGCGATCGACAAGTTCACCACGACGACGATCACGATCCCCAACCCCGACAAGGGCTACAAGATCGTGTCGCGGCAGGATCCGTCGTTAGTCGACCAGCCGCTCACGTCCGCGGGCAAGCCGAGCGGCGAGCTGCACATCTCGGACCCGACGAGCTTCTGGTCGACGTCGAAGTACCTGATCATCATCGCGGGCTGACCACCCGCCGCCGCCCAACGCAAACGGGGCGCGGTGCATTCGCACCGCGCCCCGTTTCCCTTGGGCGGCTCCCGCTCCGTTAGTCCGCCCGCGGCGCGACGCCGCGCGCCCCCGACGCGCTGTGGCGCGTCGGCAGCGCCGGCGTCCCCCCCGGCGACGACGGCCGCTTCGTCCGCTTCTGCTCGTACATCAACGCATCCGCCCGGTCGAGCAGGTCGTCTAACGGACACGGAAAATCAGGATCGTAGTACGCGATCCCCATGCTCAGCGACAACCGATACCGCCGCTCCGGCCGCTCGTTGCGATGCGTGAGATTCTCCTGCAGCCGCGTCACCCAGTGCTCCTGCGCCAACCCCACCGTCTCGAGCGCGAGCACCACGAACTCGTCGCCGCCAATGCGCGCGATGATGTCCGACTCGCGGAACGTCTCCTTGAGCAGGTCCGCCGTCTCGATCAGCGCGAGATCGCCTTCGCGATGGCCCAGCATGTCGTTGATCTCCTTCAACCCGTCGAGATCCACGAAGATGTGCGACACGCGCTTCCGCATCCGGTCCGCCATCTTCATGTGCTGGCGCGCCAGCGTCTGGAAGCCTCGCCGGTTGTACAACCCTGTGAGGTCATCGACTAACGCCATCGCGCGGAGCGCCATCTGCAATTGGTGCCGCTCGATCGCGTAGCGAATGGCGCGCACGAGCATGGCGCCGTTGGTGTGGTCGCCACCGATGCACTCCTCGGCGCCGGCCTTGAGGGCGCGCACGGCAATCGCGTCGTCCTCGTCGTCCGTGAGTGCTACGATCGGGACGTCGGGAGCGTGGTCGCGCAGGCGCGCGATCGCATCGAACGCGGCTGCATCGCTCGCGTCGAGCGACACGAGCATCGCGTCGTACCGGTCATCCGAGAGAAATCGCGGGGCGTCCGCCTCGGTTGCGCGGGCGAGATCGACGGCGTGAAGACCGCCATCGATCAACGCGGAGATGAGCTGCGGGACCTCCAGCTCGCGTTCCGACACGAGCAGGATCTTCGTTCCGTTGGCGCTCATCGTTACCGCTCCTCTCCACCACACCGCCCACAAACCGGCATCACTCGCCGGCTGCTCCGGGCGGATGATGGATTCCGTACTCGCGCATCTTCCTCGCGAGCGTTGGACGCGAGATGCCGAGGATTCGAGAAGCGGCGCTGCGATTGCCGCGCGTGATCTGCAGCGTCATCTGCACCGCTTCCTTCTCGATGGCATCGAGCGCCTTGCCTTCCGGCGGGATGCGGATTTCGCGAACCGGACCCGTCGCGCGTGTCGCGGGCAGCGTCGTGCGCTGCTGAATCATCAGATGCTCCGCGTGGATCGCGCTCCCATCGCTCAGGATGGCCGCATGCTCAATTACGTTCTTGAGCTCGCGAATGTTCCCTGGCCACGTGTGCGCGCGCAGGGCGGCCACCGCATCGGCTTCGAGCGTTTTCGGCTCGAGCTGCTGCTGCCGTGCGAGATCCGCCAGGAAGTAACGCGCCAATACCTCGACGTCTCCCTCACGCTCACGGAGCGGCGGCAACGCAATCCGGAATACGTTCAACCTATAGTACAGGTCCTCACGAAATTCCAACCGCGTCACGGCGTCGTGCAGCGCCGTGTTCGCCGCGGCAATGATCCGGCAGCTGATCTCGATTTCCTGCAGTCCGCCCAAACGCCTGACGCGACGCTCCTCCAGCGCCCTCAAGAGTTTCGGCTGCAAGCGTGGTGGCATTTCGCCGATCTCATCGAGGAACAGCGTACCTGTCGAGGCCAATTCCATCAGGCCGCGCTTCTGCGCACGCGCATCCGTGAACGCGCCGCGCTCGTGTCCGAACAACTCCGATTCGAGCAGCGTCTCCGGAATCGCCGCGCAGTTGACCGCGACAAACGGCTCGCCGCGCGTCGGACCCGCGTAGTGGATGCCGCGCGCGAACAACTCTTTGCCCGTGCCCGTCTCGCCGACGATGAGAACCGTGGTGAGGCGGCTGCCCGCTACCTTGCGCGCACGATCGAGCGCGTCGCCCAACGTCGTACTCGCGCCGACGATGCTCTCGAGGCCGAGTGGCGTCGACTGGCGGGACGTGCCGTCGGTAGAGCTGGCTGACGGAAAGCTGGCGCCCAATGCCGGCACGATTCGCGGTGGTGACGAATTCGGAGCTCGCGCCGCTGCTTCGCGATTGTTGCCCGAAGCAACTGGGCCGTTGGATCTCGAGGAGTCGTCGGACGGAAAATCCGGCATGGGAATCGGGACGGGGTCAGTGCGCGATTGCTATTCACGCGCACGCTGGGTTCACGAAGAATCGACGATCGAGGCCGGTAGCCGGTCTCGCTCAACCAGGCGGCGAAAGTCGCCTACCTACGGCGATCGCCTCCGGGCGGCATTCCGAGTCGTGCGTACGCGGCGCGGGCTTGTTCCCAAGCCGTTCGCGCACGAGCCGTTTGGCCGCGCGACGCGAGCACGTCGCCATACTCCACGAGCACGCGGGCGCCCATCAGCAGGTCTTCGCTTTGAGCGGCCAGCGCGCGTGCGCACTCGAGGGACGCGACTGCCTGCTCCGTGGCACCGCGCCTCGCTTCGACACGTGCTCTAAAACGCAGACTCTGCGCTCGACCGAGTCGGTCACCGCGACTCGACGCGAGGTTCAGCGCACGTCCACTGGCCGCGTCGCATTCGTCTGTATCGCCTGCCGCGAATGCAATTTCTGCCGCCGTCGCCCATAGCCGCTGTTTCAGCAGGGCGTCGCCCAATTGCTCGGCGATCGCGAGGCCCTCGGCCACGGCGCCCCGTGCTTCGTCCAGCCTGCCGCGCTGGACGCGAAGCTGTGCGATGTTGTCGAGCGCCCACGCGACCCCGGCATCGTCGCCAGCCTCGCCGAGTGCGCGCATGCTCAGCCGGAAGCGTTGGGTGGCGTCCTCGACGTCGCCCAAGAGCACCGAGAGCGCGCCGAGATCAAGCTCAATGCGCGCGAACAACGCGTGGTCGCCGGACGCGACCGCGTTCAGCGAGGCGTCATCGTACTGCCGCCGCGCGGCGGCAAGGTCACCACGGCGATGCGCGACGCGCGCGAGCGACGCTTGGGCTCGCGCGATGCCGATGGCGTAGCGGATGAACTGTGCGGTCTCGAGGCTACGCCTGAACAACGCTTCTGCTTCGCTGGTCGACCCGATGTCGAACAGCAGCGCGCCGTGCCAGCGATGGAGGTCGGAGTGGAGCGGAGACGTCGGCGCCCCGTCGATGAGGGCCAGCGCCATTTCGAATGCGACGCACGCTTCGGCGACACTGCCGCGGTGCTGGTGCTCGCGCGCCCGGGCCACGAGCTCGCGCGCTTCTTGTGCATGGCTGCCGGGGCGCGTCGCGGCGAAGTCGTGGGATGACTTCGGCTCGCGGCGAAAATGCGTCTCGTGTGGGGTCACGAGTCGCACTCCATTGGATTTTCAGTGGGGATGACTGCAGTTGAAAACCGCATGCGCACGTTCTCGGTCGCGGAAAGAAGGGAGCTCCCGCTGGCGCACTGTTTAGCAACCGGCATGCCCCGGTTAAGTCATTGTCGTTTTGTCGTTTGGGTTTTGCCCGACCGGTGACTCGCGCACTCTGTTGCGAGAGATCGTTGCAGCCTGCAACGAATTGTTCTATGCGCGGGATCGAGTGAACGCCCGATCTCAGTGCGATCCGGCGGAGGCGCGCGAGGCGCTGGACGCGACGTGTGCGTACACAGCGCGCGAGATGTCCACGATGAGCGATCGGGCGACGTTCTGGTCGGGAATGCCTCGCGTTAGGACAACGAGGATGTAGGGCGGCGCCTCGCGCGGATACACGATCGCGGCGTCGTGCAGGTGGCCCGTGATCCATCCGGTCTTGTGCGCGACCGGCGTACCTGGCGGCAACCCTGCCGGAATCTCGGCGCTGAACTCCTGGTGCAGCAGGATGTCGCGCATCATGCCGCAGCTCTTGGGCGAAGCCGCGCGATTCGTCTGGATCGCGTCGAGAATCGTCGCGAGATCGCGCGCCGAGATCATGTTGTTGAGACCGCGCTGAAACGCCTTGTCGTCTTCCACGCCGCGCAGGACGTGCGTGTGCGTGGCGCCGAGTTGGCGCATGAACGATGTGGTGCGATCGGCGCCCGCGAGAGCGATCAGCGTGTTGGTTGCGAGATTGCTCGAGCGATCGATCATGTGGTCCATCAAATCGCGCACGCTGACGCGCGTGCCGACAAGCTTGTACATCGAGCTGTCGGAGTCATCGCCTGGATCGAGTGTGTAGACCGAGCTATCGACAATCGACTTGAACTGATTGTCGACGAGAATCGGCTTGTCGAGCGAGAGGCTGTCGTGATCGATCTGACGAAACAGCTCGATCATGACGGGCACTTTCATCGTGCTCGCCGCATGGAACTCCGTGTCGGCATCGATGTACAGCGAGTCGGTGCCATCCAGTCGCCTGAAGGCAAGACCAACCTGGGCGCCGGGCACTTGGGCGATGCGCGCACGAATGATCTGCGCGAGCGAATCGGTCGGCGAGTGCGGCAGCGCGAGCACTAACGCGAACAGGAGTGCATGCATGCGGCGAATATACGACGGCGCGCTGCGCGCGGAAGCGTCGGGTTGCCTTCGCAGTGTTGACTCGTATTGCGTTATGCCAGCACGCCGGTCACCTTGGGGCAACCCCTTGCCTTCCGCCACATGACGCAGAGCCAAAGCGAGAGCGGCGCGGACGCTCCACCGATTCATGGCAAGCGGGAGCGGCTACGCTTCACCGACTTCCGCTTCCGGCGCGCAAGCGACGTCCGATGCTCGGCCGAAGTCGAACTCGAATGGATCGAAGGACAGAAGGTACGCGGCACCGCCTCCGGTCAGTCGAGTGCCACCGTCGATCTCCGCGTGGCCGCCGAGGCGGGTCTCCGCGCGATCGAGAGTTTTTCCGACGGCGGTCTCGCCTTCGAGTTGATCGGCGTGAAATCCATCCGCGTGTTCGATGCGAACGTCGTCATCGTTTCCATCGTCAATCGGCACGAAGGCCCGCAGAAGCTGCTTGGCTCCTGCTTGGTCGAAGATGACCCGGTGCGAGGTGCCGTGGTCGCAGTCTTGAACGCCACGAACCGCGTGCTCGGCAACTTCATCGCGACGCGCTAGGAGCCCACCGTTTTGCGGACTAACGAGTGCCCAACGAGCTAACGACGCCCAGAGCGATGCGGAGCGCGGCAATCCTGATCGCCGTTCTCGCGCTGCCCGCGTGCCACTCCTCGCACCCGACCCCGTCACCGACGCCGGTCACGACGGCTCAAGCAGCCGACACCACACAACACACAGTCTCTACGGACAGCGCAGGCGACACGTCGAAGGTCGCGTCGCCCGCGGTGACGGGCGAGGCACTGCAGATATTCGGCGACACGCTCGCGCAGCCAGTGCCCGCCATGACGGCGGACTCGGTGGTCGCACCCGTCGACTCGGAACCGACGTGGGACATCGACGTCCGCTCCTTCGAGACGCGGTCGCGAGTCGCGTATTTCGTGAATCGCCTGCAGAACGATGCGCACGACCGATTCGGCGACATGCTGGCGCGTGGTGGCCGCTACGAGAAAATGATTCGCGGGAAGCTCAAGTCCGCGGGTCTTCCGCAGGACCTCACGTACCTCGCGCTCATCGAGAGCGGGTACGATCCGCACGCCTACTCGAGTGCGGCGGCGGTGGGTCTCTGGCAACTCATGTCGAGTACCGCGCGCGGGGCAGGGCTGCGCGTCGACTGGTGGATCGACGAGCGACGCGATCCCGTTCGCTCGACCGATGCGGCGATCAAGTTCCTCGGCTGGCTCAACGATCAATTCGGCTCGCTGTACCTCGCGGCTGCGGCATACGATGGTGGGCCAGGTCGTATCGCTCGGGGACTCTCGCGCTACGCCGATGAGCTGGAAGGGCAGTCCGGCGACGAAGCGTTCTTTGCTTTGGCCGAGAAGGACTATCTGCGCGCCGAGACGCGCGACTATGTGCCGAAGTTGATCGCGGCCGCGCTCATCGCGAAAGATCCGAAGCGCTACGGCTTCAACATCACGTACGACTCCGCGTTCGTGTACGACTCCGTGCGCGTTGGTCCGTCGACTCCGTTGGCCGCGGTGGCGAAGGCCGCGCACACGACGACGGCATCGATCCTCGACTTGAATCCCGAGATCTTGCGCGGCATGACGCCGCCGCACGACTCGTTCACCGTTCGCGTTCCGTTAGGCACCGTCGGCTTCGACTCGGCCTTCGCGGCGCTGCCGGTGGCGGACCGCACCGCGTACAAGCGGTCGGCGTCCCGCAAGGGCGACACGATGGTGCGGCTCGCGAGTCGGGCGGGCATCACGGTGAAGCAGCTCGAGTGGTACAACCCCAAGCTCAGATCCACGCGGCGCGGTCACGTGGCCGCGGGCGAGCCGGTGCTCTTTCCTGTGGCGGCGGTCGTGTCGGCCGCGCGAGACGTCCCGGACCCGTCGATCGAGCGCTATGGGTCGTCCGGTCGGTCGATCACGCACGTCGTGCGCAAGGGCGAATCGTTAGGCCTGATCGCGAAGCACTATCACACGTCGGTCAAGTCGCTCATGCGGCTCAATGGCTTGCGCAAGAGCATCATTTTCCCCGGCGAAGTGCTGTTCGTGAAGGGCTCGGCCCGGCGCTCGTCGCACAAGTCCGTGCGCGCGTCGCGCGGCACGAAGTCCCACGAGAAAGTCGCGCAAAATTAGAACCGCTCGCCGTCGGGCGACGCGGACCGACGCCTAACGAAAACGGGGAAGCGCTCGCGCGCTTCCCCGTTCGTACATCGACTGCTGGCAAGCAGCCCGTCAGTTCACCAGGCCGTTGCCCGTATAGCCCTTCATGACCAATTCGTCGTAGCCGTTGCGCGGATCCACGCCCAACGAACGAAGCGTCTCGACCGCCTCGGGTCCGCGGTTGTACACCAGCAACGCGAGCCGGAGGTCGCCGTGGTACTGGTCGATGAGCGAGCGCAGATAGCGGAAGCCCAGCCGCAGGTTCGTGCGCGAGTCGAAGAGCTTCTCCTTGGTGATCGTATGATCGAACCAACGGGCCGTGGACGGCATCAGCTGGGTCAGGCCAACCGCACCCACACCACTCACGGCGTGCGGGTTGAACTCACTTTCGACGTTTACCACGCGGAAACCGAGATCGGCGTCGATACCCTCGGCTTCGGCGATATCGTAGACATCACCCGCCAGCTTCGCGTCGACTTTGTACTTGGCCGAGTATGCGAGGATGGCATTCGCACGATCGAGACGGGCCCGGGTTAGCTCCAACTCCCCACGCGTCGCGTCAAGCTGCGACCGCAGGTCCTTCGCCTCGTGACCGAACGAAAAGCCCGAGAATGCGGAAGCTTCCGCCGACTGCGGACGCTCATGAGGAATCAAGGCGACCGAGACCGCCAAACCGGCAACGAGGAGAAGCTTCTTGATCCGCTCGTTGCGGCGAACCCGATCACCGCGATAGACGTAACTCTGCTGTCTGCCGTGCACTAGGGGTTCTCCTGTTGGAGAGTGTGCGACCGGTACCACTGAACCACGCCTGCTCAGTCGCACAGGTAGGGCAACGGACGTGCCGTCATGGGTTAACAAAATGTCCCGAGCGTCCGCCGTCCTTTTCTAATAAACGGATATCAGTAATTGTCATGGCCCTATCTATCGATTTGGCCATGTCATAGACGGTGGTCAGACTCACGGCGACCGCGGTGATCGCCTCGATTTCGACACCGGTGCGATCATTTGTTCGCGTGGTCGCCTCACACGTGACGCCGGGCAAGCTTTCGTCCAATGTAAGCGTCACTTGCACGTCGGTAAGGGAAATCGGGTGGCAGAGCGGAATTAGCTCCGAGGTCCGCTTGGCAGCCATTATTCCGGCAATTTTTGCGACACCGAGCACATCGCCCTTGACCAAGGCGTTTTGCTGAATTGCCCTGTAGGTGTCGGGCTTCATTCGGATCGAACCCGTGGCGCGGGCGAAACGCTCGGAGACCGGCTTGCCGCCTACATCCACCATGCGTGCCTCGCCCGCACTGTCGACGTGTGAGAGCTTTTTCATGAGAGGCGGCCTCGGAGCTCGCGCACGAGGTGAGACGCGAGAAGCTGTGGGCTGACATTTCCGTTAGCACGCAAACGTGCCTCGAGCACGACATCGATCGCCCGCGCGGCCGCGAGTGCGCCGGCGGCGTCGCCACGTCCCAGGGCTCCGCGCGCACGCTCGCGCAGCATGGCCGTGAGCGCGTCGAGCGCATCGGTGAACGGGCCGCGCGATCGAGACGCGCCCAGACTCATCACGGCCTTCACGCGATCGGGCGGAGAGAGCGAACCATCGGCTGCCTGGAGCAATGCTGCGGCGGTAGACATCGCCTCGCGGCGCGTTTGCGCGCCCAGCAACGTGCCGGGCGCGCCGGCTGCGAGGCGGACGCGCTCGTTCACCGACTTCGGGAGATCGGTGTCATCGAGTGCCGCCGCGAAACTCGGCATCTCGATCAGCTCGCGAACATCTCGTTCAGGAAGGAGCGGGACACGGACGGCCACGACGCGAGAGCGAATCGTTGGCAGGAGTGCGCCGGGCTCACTCGTGGTGAGAATGATGGCCGTGTCAGCCGGCGGCTCCTCGAGCAATTTCAAAAATGCGTTGGCCGCGAACTCCGCGCCCTCCTGCGGCACCATGCGTTCGGCGTCCCCGACGATGAAGACTTTTCGCTTCGCGAGGGCGGGCGTTTGAGCGGCGAGCTGGACGAGCGCGCGTACGCTCGCCACGTAAATGCCTTCCGTGCCGGAGGGCGCCGCATAGAGTCCGTTCGCTTTGAGTCGATCGCTCAGCGCTTCGGAGAGGTCGTCGAGCACGTCTGACGCGCTCGCGTCGGACTCGGTGCGCGGTCGCGGGAAGAACCAGCGCAGATCCGGGTGCGCCAGTGACGCCGCGAAGCGGCAGTTGTCGCACTTGCCGCAGGGTCGCGGGCCGTCGGCTGGACCGCTGCACAGCAGATACTGGCCTAACCAGAGCGCGAGGCGCTGCTTCCCGACGCCGCGCGGACCATGGAAGAGGAGGCTGCCCGGCAGGCTATCGCGCGCGATCGCGTCCGTGAATTGCCGCCGGAGCTCGTGATGGCCGACGAGGGGGATCAGTGGCACGACGCAATATACAGAATAGGTGCGGCGCTCACGCGGTCACGCGTTGACGGAGCAGCGTGGCGGCGCGTTCGAGTTGATCGGTTCGTCCCATCACGAGTATCGTGTCGCCGGCGTGCAGGACTTCATCGCCGCTGGGACTCGCGACGAGCCCACCGCCGTCGCGCTGAATGGCGACGACGGTCGCACCACTACGTTCGCGGAAGCGGACATCGGACAACGGCTCGCCCGTGGCCGGCGCCCCGGGCTCGACGCGCATGACGACCAGCGTGACGTCAGTGAGGAACCGGCTGATGTCTTCCACGCGGACGCCCGTGTCGGGCAGCGGGCGGAACATGTCGTCGTACTGGCTGCGCACGGTGCGCACTTCGCGCTCGATCACATCGCGCGGAACGAGGTAGCGTCGCAGCACGCGCGTGAAGACCTCGATCGCGGTCTCGAATTCTTCGGGCACGACCTCGCCGCTGCCCAACTTCACGAGCGATCCGATCTCGCGCATGTATCGCGTGCGCACAATGACGTGAACGTTGGGATTGAGCCGGCGCACGCTCGCGACGGTTGCGCGCGTCGCGGCGATGTCGGAGATGGCGACGACCAACACGCGTGCGCGTTCGACGCCGGCGTGGTGGAGGATCTCGGTGCTCGAGGCGTCGCCGTACAACACGGGCTCACCGCGACGCCGCTCCTGCCGCGCCTTGTTCGCGTTGGAGTCGATCACGCGGTATGCGATGCCGACGTCGCGGAGCACGCGCGCGAGGTTACGGCCGTTGAATCCGAAGCCGACGATGATGACGTGGTCGCCAATGGGTGCGTCGGCCTGCATCGGAGCACCCGTCGGGCTCGCGCGCCAACGGTTAGGTATGCGTAGCTCGAGCCAGGCGCCGACGCGGGGCGCAATGTCGATCAGCGCAGGAGTGAGCGCCATGGTGCCGACGGCGACGGCGAGGAAGAGCTGATCGAGGCGCTCGTCCAGGAGACCCGCCGTCATGCCGGCCGCCGAGAGCACGAACGAGAACTCGCCAATCTGTGCGAGCCCCAGCCCGGTGGCGAGCGCGGGGCGAATCGATTGTCCGAGCGCGAGTGCGGCGCCGCCCGTCACGACGACTTTTACGGCGATGACCGTGGCAATGGCGCCGAGAATCAGCAAGGGCGATCGGCCGACGGTGCGGATGTCGAACAACATGCCGATGGAAATGAAGAACAGGCTGTTGAACACCTCGCGGAGCGGGACGATGTCGCTCAAGGCTTGCTGGCTATACTCGGAATCGGCGATCACGATGCCGGCGATGAACGCGCCTAACGCCAGCGACAGACCGACGCGCGCCGATGCCCACGCCGTGCCCAGGCAGAAGAGGACGATCGTGAGCAGAAAGACTTCGCGGCGGCGCGTCGCCGCCACGAGGTGCAAAATGCGCGGCACCACGAGACGCGCCGCGACGACGGTGGCAGCGATGAACAGCGCGGCCTCGAGCAGCGTGTGTACGAGGCTGGTCGGATTGCGGCCGCCCCCCGCGAGTGCGGGCGTGAGCAGCATCATGGGCACGACGCACAGGTCCTGAAAGATCAGGATGCCCAGGGCGGCGTTACCGAACGGCGTATCGAGCTCGCCGCGCTCGGCGTAGAGGCGCAGCGTTATGGCGGTGCTGCTCAGCGCGACGAGCATTCCGAGGAAAATCGCGACCGGCCAGGCAACGGAGAGGAAGCGCGCGAGAGCGGCCGTGGCCGAGATCGTCACGCCGACTTGCAGCGCGCCGCCGATGAACAAGAAGCGTCGCAGCCGAGCGAGGTGCTGCAGCGAGAACTCGAGTCCGACCGTGAACAACAGCAGGATCACGCCGATCTCGGCCAGGGATTCGACATCCGCAATGTTTCGGATGAGACCGAACCCGTAGGGGCCCGAGATGACGCCTGTGATCAGAAATCCGACGATGGGCGGAAGTCTGAGTCGATGAAAGGCCAGCGCCGCAGCGACGCTGAGGGCAAATAGGATGAGGAGGTCGGGAAGGAGTCCAGGCTCGGACATGGCGCAATATGCCCCGTCTGGTAGCGAGCGGGGAGCACCTGACCGATGATGAGTGAGTGCGAGCATTGCGTGGTGAGCGGTGTATGAGAGACCGTGGATGCCGCTGAATGCATGGCGAGTCGCACGACGCCATCGCGCGCGGCGATAGGGGGCGGAACTCTGCGCGCGGGAGCGGCTTTCGTGTCGTGCGACGTTCGCATAGGTTGGCTCCGGCAGATAGTCCGTTGGGCAAGGGCAGTGCAACGGTGCGAGGAGGTTTGGTGAAGCGACATCACTGGGTCGTGCGGGTCACGCATTGGGTGAACGTGGTCGCGCTCACGATCATGGTGGGCAGCGGATTGCGCATCTTCAACGCGTATCCCGCATTTGCGCGGCGCGGCGAGACGTTCTGCTGCTATCCGTTCGCGCACAAACCTATTCCGGCCTGGCTCACGTTCGGCGGTTGGTTGGCCGGCGCGCGGAACTGGCACTTCGCCGCGATGTGGGCGCTGGTGCTGAACGGACTCGTATATCTCGGATTCATCTATCTGCATGGCGAATGGCGGGATCTCGTTCCTCGACGCGGCGACCTCCGCGATGCGTGGCAGATGGTCAAGTTCTACGCGTTCGTTCGGCGCGATCATCCGCGGCAGGGGAAGCACAACGCGCTGCAGCGGTCCACGTACTTCGCGTTGCCGGTCGTGGGCATCGCGTCGGTGATCACGGGGCTCGCGATCTGGAAGCCGGTGCAGTTGGGCCTGCTCACCGATCTGTTAGGCGGGTACGTGTGGGCGCGCTATTGGCACTTTCTCGCGATGCTCTTGCTGGTGGTGTTGGCGGTGATCCACGTGTTCATGATCTTCGCGGTCGATCCTTATTCGCTGACGTCCATGATCACGGGCACCTACGATGAGCGGTTGTCGCCGGAAGAACGAAACGCGCGACCGTTCTATCACCTGTTGCCGCCGCGACGTCCGACCAAGGCGCGCGCATCGGAGGAGACGCAACCGTGAGGCGCCGGCGTTTCATCGAAGTATCCGCGCTGTCGCTCGCGTCAGCGTTGTTGTTGGCGTGCGATTCGGAGGGGCCGAAGAGTGCGCGACCGGCACTGCGCGCCGCCGAACGATGGAACGAGAAGGTCGAACGGGCGTTGTTCCGGCATCGCTCCATGGACTATGGCACGGCGGCGTTGGCGGGGGCGGCGTATCCCAAGTACTTCGTGTCGGATCGCGTGCCGGTGTGGCACGAGAGCGAGCGCGGTCCGTGGTCGTTGGAGGTGACGGGCCTCGTCGACACGCCGGTGCGACTATCGTTAGCAGAGCTGCAATTGCTCCCATCGGTGACCCAACGCGTGAACCACTACTGTGTCGAAGGCTGGACAGCCGTGGTCGAGTACACTGGGGTTCGCGTTAGCCAGCTGGCGCATCGTGTGGGAGTGAAACCCGAGGCGCAGTACGTTGATTTCGCGTCGTTTGACTCGGACTATCACGAAAGCTGGGATCTGGCCAGCGCTTTGCATCCGCAGACGCTGGTCGCGTACGGTTTGGACGGCCATTTACTGGGTCCAGGCCACGGCGCGCCGGCGCGATTGCACTCGCCTATCAAGCTCGGCTACAAGTGCACGAAGTACTTGATCCGAGTGGAATTCATGGCGCAGCGCAACGGCGGATACTGGAGTGATCGCGGGTACGAATGGTACGCTGGCACGTGAGGCGGTGTCCATCCGGTGGACGCCGGCACGCAGCGCGATGCAGCAAGGCTCATGGGCCGGGAGGACACGGTGCGAAGCACGTGGCTGTTTTTAGCGGGCGCAGGGTTGGCACTGTCATTGTCGGCGTGCGCGCATCACGTGCCGCCGTCGACCAACGGTCCACAACCCGACACCTACGTGTACGTGGACAATCAGGGGTTCACGGACATGGACATCTATGCGATCTCCGGCGGACAGCGGATTCGGTTAGGCACTGCGACCGGGGTGAGAAAGAGCAAGTTCAAGCTGCCGAGCTACCTGGTGGGCGCCGGTCAGCAGCTGCGGTTCCTGGCCCGGCCGATCGCCGGGAATCGGTCACCGGTCAGCGAGCAGATCACCGTCCAGCCGGGGGAGGATGTGACGCTCACCATTCCTCCCGGTTCCTCACCGTGACGGATCGCGGCCCGGCGGCCTAACGGAGTTGGGCTGCCGGGCTGTCGCGTGGGTGATCGGATCCGCATCGGCGCGGTCATCGCGGTAGCCGGCCTCTTGGCGGCGGCCGTGCCGTATCATGGTAGGTCTGCCGAACGACGTGTGGCGGCGGCTGCGGTGCGCGACACCGCGGACCTGCCGTTGCACCTCGTGCCGGCGCGCGGTGCACGGTCACAGACCATGGCGGTCATGCTGTCGGGCGACGGCGGTTGGGCAGCGATCGACAAGGAGCTCGCCGATTCGCTCGCGGCGCACGGCATCGCCGTGGTGGGACTCGATTCGCGCTCGTATCTCTCGACGCAGCGCGATCCAGACGGCGCGTCGAACGATCTGGCGTGGATCGCGCGGCACTACTTGTTTCAGTACGGCGCGGACAGTCTCATCCTCGTAGGCTACTCACACGGCGCCGACGTGCTGCCGTTCATGGCGAGCCGCTTGCCGCCTGACCTGCTGCGACGCGTCCGCGTGATGGCATTGCTCGGCGCCGCGCCCAACGCAAACTTCAAGTTCCACCTGATCGACCTCATCTCGAACAAGAAGCGCAAGGACGACCTCATGACGGTGCCGGAGATCGAGAAGCTGGCGGCGGTGGGCGTGCGCGTCCTGTGCATATACGGCGCGGATGAATCGGAGAGCGCCTGTCCATCGCTGGCGAGCGTGCACAGTGTAACCGTGTTGGCGATGCCGGGCGGGCATCATTTCGACAAGGAATACGGCGTCATCGCAATGCATCTCCTGGACGCGGCGCGCTAACGGAGCCTCCATGCCGACCTCACCGGGCGTGCGCCTGCGCACGCTGTGGGAGCAATTGAGTGGGAAGCCCGGCGGAAAGTGGATGTTCGCCACGATTCTCGGCGGCATGGTGCCGTACACGGGCACCATCCATCCGCGTGTCGAAGAGCTGCGGCCGGGATATGCGCGCGTCGTCATGCGCGATCGGCGCGCGGTGCGAAATCACCTGCGCTCGGTGCACGCAGTGGCGCTCATGAATCTCGCCGAGGTGACGTCGGGACTGGCGATGATCGTGGGGCTGCCGGACGGTGCACGCGGGATCGTGACAAACCTGTCGATCGAGTTTCTCAAGAAGGCGCGCGGCACGCTCACCGCGGAGTGTCACGCTCCGGCGGTTGACGCGACCGAGGAGCGCGCGCACGACTTCACCGCGGACATCCGGGACGCCGAGGGCAGTGTGGTGGCACGGGCGACGGCGCGGTGGCTGATCGGGCCGGCGCGGCGCGACCGTTAGGCGGCGGGAGCCGCGCCGTTCGCGGCGCGCG
>JACZDA010083456.1_pt1 | contig 16336 bp, 9 predicted proteins | sample 8641761 | NCBI WGS metagenome assembly JACZDA01 (sample SAMN15324611, study PRJNA640507) | soil metagenome | isolation source: intercropping peanut in the first line | place: China: Luxin town, Laibin City, Guangxi Province | collected 2019-07-25 | depth 10cm m | reverse complement strand
CGGTGCAAGCGCCTAACGCGAGCGCGGCGGCGAGCGCCGCCGACCATCGCACCGGTCGCATGCGATCAGTGCGCCTCCGGCAGCTGCTGCGTGACGCGGCCGTCGGCGTCCAGGAACTGGAGCGACGGCGTGCCTAACGAGTCGACCATGAGCTTGATGCGGGGGTGCCCCTGTCGGTCCGCGAGCATCACGATCGACTCCTTCGCTGCGCCCTTCCCGATGTACGCGCGCGATACGCTGCCGAATTCCCCGCGCGCGATCATGTTCTTCCGGAACTCCTCGAAGCGCTTCGCCTTGTCCGGGCCGTCGGGCAGCTTCCGGTACACCATGGCGCTCTCGGCGAACACCTGGATCGGTACGTTAGGCCGATCCTGGATGTCGAGGCCGGCTTCGCGCTGGCCGTTCTTGTCGTGGTAGGAGAGCGTGACCGTCTCGTCCTGGTTGAACTGGTCGAAGGTCAATCCGGCGCCGGCCACATAGCCATCGGCCGTTTTCTTCCCGTTGAACGTCAGGCCGCCATCCTCGTTGCCTTCGTCGTTGAAGAAGATGACGCCGGCGCCGCGGCCGCCGTCGCCCGAACGCAGCGGATACGATTTGCCGCCGATGATCGGGTCGGGCAGCTTGTCGTGACCGGAGAGCGTCATGCGCAGGCGGCCGTCGGCTTCGACGATGTTGATCCGTTGGACATCGATCGTGTCGAACTTCGCGGTGCGCGACTGGCGGAACGCCATGATGGAGAGCGCGATCGCTAACGTCGTGGCGCCGTAGGCGTAGCCTTTGAGAAATCGGTTGTCGCTGGGCATGGTGCGAAACTCCTGGGACTCTGGAGCCGGCCGGGGGAGGCGCCGGTCGGCGCGTGGGCGAGAGGAGCCACCGAGCGTGCGGGCTTACGGAATGATCCGGACAAATTACTATTGGTCCGGACAAATGATAGGGCTCGGCACGGCCATGCGCCAGATCGCGACTCGCCTCGGTGTCACGCTCGTTTTTGCCGCTCGCTTGCGATTACCAGCGGCGGGCGCTGGGCAGCAAGCGGGAGCGCCTCCACCAGTCCCGTCTGCGCATTTGACCAACGCGCAAGCGCTCGACGACACCGGCAAACGAGAGGACCGGTACGTTCGGTTCGGAGGCACGTACGCATCCGATCCTTCGACACCGAGAAACCAGCGCGCTGGTCCGGCATCGATCGAAACGACGATCTGTTCAGCGTCCAGATGCTCGACAGCAGGCGCACGGCGTACTTCCGCGTCGCGTCGATGGGCGGCCACGAAGCGGTCGAGACGTATCGCCACATGAACCTTCGGTGGCCCCGAGATGCCGCACGAGATCCTCGCCGAGTACTACCAGGTACTCGGCCGGCCCCTGCCGTCGAATACCGACTCGGCCATCGCAGGTATTCCATCGCTGCTCGAGATCGGGACGCGCTTGGTGAGCGAGATGACGCAGCGACGTACGCCTAACTTGATCATCGATGTGCGCGGCAACGGCGGCGGGATGACCGGCGTGCTGTATCCCTTCTTGTACCAGATCTACGGCGACGACTACTTCACGCAGCAGATGCCCAACAACTCGGTGACCGTGATGTCATCCGGATGCGCGCGTGCTGCCGATGGATTTCCCGGCGACGTACGCGGTCTTCAAGCGCTACGATTTCGATGAGGACAGCAGTTTGCGGTACGCGCTGGACGTACTCCGGAAGAGGAGGTTGTAGAGGAGGCGACAAATCCCCGCTACGAGCTTTTTGAAGGAAAGGTCGGACTGAAGGAGTGACCGACGAACGCGGCAATCCTCCGATGATCCGGATCGCGTGACAGGAGTACGACTCCGCGGCGGCGGCATGACACCGCAATCAGGACATCGTTCCAGAAGCCGCGCCGCGCGAGCTCGGGCGTTGGGCCCCACCTTTCCGCCATATTGCGGATCACGTAGCCGGCAGCCAGGAGGTCGCCGGCGTCAGGGGCAATAACGCGGTGCGGCTTGAATCGGTCGATGACGCGCTGGCGAATCGCAGCTGGTTCACGGCGCCCATGCGCTCCGAAGAGTAGCTCAGCGCCTACCAGCGCATGGAAGTCGAGCACTGCAACGAAGTCGCGGACAAACCTCAGGACGTCCTCCCCTGCCGGGCGATCTCGCAGCACGTCTATGAAGTGCTGGGTGTCGAGCACGTAGCGCAGCACAGCGACCGGTTCTCGCTGTCAGCGGTTACCGTTAGCATCTGGATGTTCGGGAAACGCGCCTCTCAACCGCTCGAATCCCTCGACGATCGCCGCGTTCTCGGTCATTCGCATGAGTGCGTCGTTGACCGTGTCGGATTGATTGCGACCTGAGACGACCATCGCCCGCCGGAGTAGTTCGATGTCGATCAGAAGTTGTTTCCGCGCACGCAGGCCAGGACGTTTGGGGCGTCCGGGCCTGCCCCGCGTTCTTGTCCGTGACCCACTCCTGTGACCCGCGCCAGCCTTGGTCACGACTCACTCCCATGTGTACGCAATGGGAATATAATGTGTACGGTGGCTTGTCGCTACGGCCGCTGCATGACCAGACGCAAAATGTCGGCACACAACCCTCGTGTGCCGACATTTTGGGTGCAGGAGCAGCATCCTTTATGAACGCGGGCCGTACGACAAACCAATCAGTGGTAGTGCCAGGCCTCGGTGCTCTCCGCGGCGGGTGCGTTCTTCGCGATCTGCGCGGCCATCGCGCGCAGCATCACACCGGTGGTCGTTGGGCGAATCCCGTGGCCCTTCATCGGCCGTCCGTACTCGAACGTGGCATTCGCCCGCGGCGTGCTCACGGTATCGAGGAACGCCTGCGCTTTGTAGACGGCCATGTTGAGATAGAAGTTGTCCATGTCGCCGGCATAGAAGTGCATCTTGCCGGCGAGCTGCGGGCCGATGGCCGCCCAGTGCTTCTGCATGTACGCCGTGAGATCGAAGCCGTGATCGCGCATGTACTCGGCGACGCTGTGATCAATCGTACCGGTAGCTTTGTCCCAGAGAGGCTTGGGATATCCATCGTCGCCCACCGGGCCATACACGGCTTCCCACGCTTCCTGCTGCTCGGCTGACCGGCCGTGCGAGCCGAGGACGGCCTCGAGCTGGCTGAGCTGCCGCTCGGTGATCAGCACCTGGCCATCGGTGCTGCGGAACATCGGCCGTTCGGGAAGCACCCACTTTGCGTTAGGCGGCGTGAACGCGTTCGCGTCCTTGTAGATGTCGACGAGCGCCCACTGGTGAAAATCGATGGGGTCGGGATAGTAGATCCATGCCCCGCCGAAGAAATCGGGGTGATAAATCTGTAAGGCGGCCGATTCCCATCCGCCCGTGGAGCCGCCCGACAGCACACGCGCATACGGCTGCCGGATGATGCGGAAGCGCGACTCAATGTACGGAATGAGCTCCGTCATGATCGCATCGCCGTACGGACCGTCGTTCGCGGAGTTGACGGCGTACGAGTCATCGAAGTACGGCGTGGGATGCAGAAACGTCACCATCAGCATCCGTGGGAAATCGTCGGACGTCCAATCCTGGTAGAGGCGGTAGCCTTCGACGCGCCGCAGATTGACGACCCAGGCCCGATGCCCAACGACGTTGGAGTCCGCCGGCTCGACGGCCTCCTCCTGGAAGTGATACGGTGGCGCCACGCTGAAGTGATCCTGCTCGTAGTCCACCGGATAGTAGACATCGGGATGTTCGTCGTATCCCTTCGGCAGCAGGACCACAGCGCCCAGGTACATGGGGTGGCCCCAGAACTTCGTGAGGAGCGCGCTCTGGATCTTGATGTGCTTGATCCACTTCGTGTCGGCCGGCACCTGCGCGGGCGGGAGCACTTTGTCGAGCGACAGGCGCGTGGCCTTGCTCGAGTGCGGACCTACGTGCACGCGCACGATGCCGCTCACGAGGTTGCCCGCCGACTCGTTGTACTGCTGCCCTTCCCACTGGTCCATGTGGACCCAGATGGTATGGCCGTCGGCACGGTGCACCTGCGTGTAGACGTTCATCACCGCCTGGGCGTAGTAGTCGCCCGCCGGCACGTCGCCTAACGTCGCAAACGGGAATCCGTGCGTGGCGCCGCCGAGCCTCGTGGCAGCGTTAGGTGCGAGCTGCGACACATCCGCGCCGAACACGGGGCCGTTGGAGCCGAGTGCGCCGCCCTGGAACCGCGGCTCGGGCGTGCTGTCCGTCGAGAGAAAGAGCAGCACTCGTCCCGTGATCGGGCCCTGATGCGCGGACGCCGGGAACGAGACGTCGAACACCGGTCCTTGTTGGGCCCGGAGCGGCGACGCAGCGGCAAGGGCGAGGCTCGCCACAAGTGCCGCGAGGGGTCGAGTATAAATCATTTCGGTCAAAGCTCCAGACAATTACTAACGCATCAATCCGGTTAGCTATTTAGCTCGCACTAGCCAACATCTACGCTCATGCTGAAACGGACGAAGCACGGGCAAATCGGACAAGAACGGGCCGCTCGGCTGCGGCTCCGAGAAACATCTCGCGGCGACGGATTACATGTTCAACGTTTCAAAGATTGGGTTTTCTTTGTCCGTTCTTGTCCGGTATGTCCGCGCCTTGTCCGTTTCCGCATGCGTAGATGTCATTCCCGGGCCGCACTCGTCACGATCGGCGATGCACCTGCCTTGCCGAGCGCTGCGTTGATCGATTTGAGGCCGCCTAACGCAGCGTGCAGCCGCCGGAGCTGGGCGTCGAGACGCGTGGCGAGCTCGGTGAACACGGCGTAGTCCTGCGCGGTCGGCCGAGCGTTCCCTTGACCGGTGTATGCCGCGAGCTCGGCGAGCTTGTCGTTGAGACCGATCGGGTAGTTGAGCGGATCTTCACTCGCGCGCGTGCGCACCTGATAGATCGCCTGCTCGATGTGCGTGAGCGAATCCTCGAGCGCCATCGCGGCATCTTTGGCATCGCCGAGCTGCGACGAACGCGCACCGAGCTGGGTGCGCACGCTGCGGATGGTTTTGACCGCGTTGTTGGCGGCGCTGATCGTGTCCGCGATGCGCGTGAGCAGCGCGAACTGTGCGACGAGATCCGCTTGCGTCGCTCTCGAACGCGGGTCGGGGCGCAGAACGAACGACTGCGTTTGTGCGCTGCCGTTCACCGTGAGGCGGACAGCGTAGCGGCCGGGGACGACAAGCGGGCCCACTGGGTTGCCGGCCCAGAGCACCATGCCCTTGAACGACGCCGGGTCGGGCATGCGCAGGTCCCACGCGAACGTGTTCAGTCCCGCCTTGTTCGGCGCGATCGGTTGGCGCCGCACGGGCACCTCGACGTCCTCGACCCCGCGGGCCGTGTCGGACGGATTCGCCACCCGGCTGCTGAACGACCGGAGGACGCGACCCGTCGCGTCGAGAAAGTCCAGCGTGACCGTGTCGTTAGGCGAACGGAGCCAGTAGTACACGACCGCGCCCGAGCGCGGGTTGCCCGCTTTGGGCGGACCCGCATCGTGCTGCGCGCCGTTGGTCGGACCGCCGGAGAACGAGGCGCGATACACGGGACGCGGCGCGAACAAGAACGCATCGCGCGCAACCACGGCGGGCGCGAGCTGCCTGAGCGGCGAGATGTCGTCCAGCACCCAGAACCCGCGACCGTGCGTGGCGGCGATGAGATCGCCGTTCTTGATCGCAAGATCGTGCACTGGAACGATCGGCAGATTGCGACGGAGCGATTGCCAATGCGCGCCGTCGTCGAACGAGACCCATACGCCGCGCTCGGTGCCAACGTACAGCAGTCCGCGACGCTCCGGATCCTCGCGAATGGTGCGTGTGAACTCGCTGGACGGAATGCCGGCTGCAATCGATGTCCAGTGCTTGCCGTAGTCGGTGGTCTTGTACAGGTACGGGCGGAGGTCGTCCATCTGGTAGTGATTCGCCGCTACGTACGCCGTGCCCGCATCGAAGTGCGATGGCTCGATGATCGAGATCCGCATCCACTCCGGCAGGTTAGGCGGCGTCACGTTGGTCCACGTCGTGCCGCCATCGCGCGTGAGGTAGATCATGCCGTCGTCGGAGCCCGTCCAGATCTCGCTGGTCGCGACGGGCGACGGGGCGATCGCGAAGATCGTCCCGTAGTACTCGACAGACGTCTGGTCCTTCGTGATCGGGCCGCCCGACGGGCCTAACGTGCGCGGATCGTGGCGCGTGAGATCGGGGCTGATCACCTTCCAGCTCGCACCATCGTTGCGCGAGCGGAACAGCACCTGCGCGCCCGCGTAGAGCGTGTTGGGGTCGCGCGGCGAGATCGCGAGCGGATACGTCCACTGAAACCGATATTTGATGTCGCCGGCGCTGTAGCCCATCGGATTGTCCGGCCACGGGCTGACGACGGTCATCTGATGCGTGCGCCGATCGAGCCTCGTCAGGCGACCGTCGTACGATCCGGCGAACACCACGTTGGGCGAATCGGCGCGCGCGACGATGTATCCGCTCTCGCCGCCGCCCACGTCCTCCCATTGGCCGATGTCGATGCCGCCATCCCAGCGCGAGGGACCGCACAGCGTACCGGAGTCCTGTTGGGCGCCGCACACCTGGTACGGGAAGTCGTTGGTCGTCTCGACGTGGTAGAACTGCGCCGTCGGCTGCGCCTGCGGGAGCCAGGACGTGCCGCCGTTGATGGACACGGTGGCGCCGCCGTCGTTCGCCTCCGCCATCCGCTGCGGGTCGTTAGGCGCGATCCACAGGTCGTGGTTGTCGGTGGATGGGGTGGCGATCGCCGTGTCGAATTTCGTGCCGCCGTCATCGGACCGGAACATGTGCACGTTGAGCACGTACACGCGGTTCGAGTCCTTCGGGTCGGCGAAGATGCGCGAGAAGTACCACGCGCGCTGGCGGAGCTTGCGCTCGTCGTTGGTGCGGTGCCAGCTGGCGCCGGCGTCATCGGAGCGGAACACGCCGCCCGAGTCGGCCTCGATGAGCGCCCACACCCGGTTAGGCTCGGCCGGCGATACTGTTAGGCCTATGTTGCCGATCACTCCATTAGGCAGACCGGGCGCGTGCGTCAGCTCAGTCCAGTGCTCGCCGCCGTCGCTGGACTTGAAGATGCCGCTGCCCGCGCCGCCCGACGACAACGACCACGGCGTGCGACCCGCTTGCCAGAGCGCGGCGTACAGAATGTCGGGATTCGACGGATCGAGCACGAGCTCGATCGCGCCGGTGGAGTCGTTGCGGAAAAGAACCTTGCGCCAGTGCGCGCCGCCGTCGGTCGACTTGTACACACCGCGCGCGCTGTCCGGCACCCACACGTGACCGAACACCGCGGCGTAGACGACGTTCGGATCGCGCGGGTCGACGCGCACGCGGGCGATCTGGCGTGAATCGGGGAGCCCGTCGAACTGCCACGTCTTACCGGCGTCGACCGACTTGAACATCCCGTCGCCGTGCGAGACGTTGCCGCGGATGTCGTACTCGCCGGTCCCGACGTACACGATGTCGGGGTTGGACGGGCTCACGGCGATGGCGCCGATGGTCCCGCCAAAATACTTGTCGGTGACGGGATTCCAGGTCTCACCGCCGTCGGTCGTCTTGAAAACGCCGCCGCCGGTGGTGCCCATGTAGTACTCGTTCGGCCTCAAAGCCGATCCGGCGACGGTCGCCGAGCGTCCGCCGCGGAAGGGACCGATCTCGCGCCATGTGAGGGCGGCGAAGGCCGACGAATCGTACATCGCCGGCCCGCCGCTGGCGTTAGGCGTCTCCTGCTGCGCGCGTGCCGGTGCGGGCCCTGCGACGACCAGGGCCAGCACCGACAACGCGGTTACCGCACCACATCGAGATCCTGTCCGAAGCGTTCCGAGCATGCGGCTCCGCTCAGAAGTTCGGGTTGGCATCCGTCTCCTGCGGCGGGATCGGCGCGCAGAAGTTGCTGCCGAATGGGCCGCCGCCCGAGTTCGTGTAGAACGGCGCGCCGGCGGAATCCGCGAGTATCGCTGTCAGCGGCACCGACGGATTGCGCCGGATGTCGCCTAACTTCTTCCCTTCCAGCCAGAAATCGCGCGCCCGCTGGTTGAGGAGCTCGGAGAGGACCGACAGTGTGTCGCTACCACCGGAGTACGCGGGTTGGTTTCCGGCCGTGCGACGCGCGGCGATGAGCGCAAGCGCATCTGTCGTCGAGGCGCTGCCGTGAAGTTCCGCTTCGGCAATGATGTACTGTGCCTCGAGGCCGGAGCCCAGGCGAATGGGATCGCTGTAGCTCGTGTACTTGGCCTGGACGACGTACGGCAGTTGATTGAGCGTCGCACCGGGCGATGTGCTGTCGATCGGCATCCGCGGATCGCCGATGCGATAGAGCTTTGGCGCGACGATCTGTCCTTGCAGCCCGTTGAAGACGTAGGTATTGGCGAGCGTTTCCACCGTGCTGGTATTGGCGGTCGTGACGACGTTGATGACGAAGTCGGACGGGACGAGCGCCGCGGTGGCCTCGGCGTTCGCCCAGTCGCCCATCTGCAGGTAGGCACGCGCCAGGCCAACGTTAGACGCATTCACAATCGCCGCGCCGCTGGGCCCCGCCGCCGACGCGACGGTAATGGCTTGTGTAAAGGCCGTGATGGCGGTGTCGAGCAGCTGTGTATCGGTGAGCTCGGGCCCGCCCTGGATCACGGAAGAACACATCGTCTCCGCCGACAAGTCCAGCGAGTAGCCGAGGTTCATTGCGGCGGTGGCGAGATTGAGGTCCGTCGATGCGTTAGGCCCCTTGGCCAGCACCGACACGGCGTTCTCGTTCGACGCGACCGCAAGGCTCAGCGGCGCGAAGAAGTCGGCGTTGATGTCATCGGTGGTCGCGAAGTTGCGGCTGGCGAGCCGGTTGGTCTGCAGGCGAACGGCGCCGGTCCACAACTCCTCCGAAATCAAGCCGCCGAACATCGCGACGCTCTGGAAGGCCACGTAGAAGTTCGTCTGCGCCGACAGGGCTAACGTGGCGCCGTCGGAGTTCGGGTTGAATTTGCCGGCGTCGATGACCGACGGGTTGTCGACGTTCATGCTGCACGAGGCGAGTCCGATCACCGCCACGCCGATCAGGACCGTTGCACGCATCCATCTGGTAAGTGTGGTCATGGTGGTGTCTCTCAAAAATCGAGGTTGAGCCGCACGACGAAGCGGCGGGGTTGGGGCACCGTGAACTCCTCCGTCGTCGCGAATTGCAGGCTGCCGGAAATCTGCGTGCTGGACAGCATCTCCGGATCGAATCCCGTGAACTTGCTGCTCTTCCACAGCGCCAGGTTTTGGCCGGCAAACGTGATCGACGCCCCGGTCGCGTGCAACCGGGCCGCCATGTCGTTAGGCAGAGAGAGCGTCGCCGACACCTCTCGCAGGCGGATGAAGTCGGTCGGTTGGAGGTAATGGTCGAGCACGAGCCCCACTGGCGTGCCGTCCGCCGTTTGGAAGGGGCCGAACCGCTCGATGAATTGGGCCTTGGTGTATCCGCCCTTACCCGCCGGCAGATTGGTTCCCGCCGAGGTAAAGGTCAGATCCTGCAGCAACGGCGTGAGGTTCAGGATCTTGGCGCCACTCTGTCCGCTGAACGACGCGTACAGGCGGAGATTGTGGAACAGCGTGACCGTGTTCGAGAAGTTGGCCTGGAACGACGGGAACTGCGACCCGTCGTAGACCGGCGTACTGGTCACCGTCGCAAAGCCGGCGGCAGTATCGACCTTGATGATCTTGCTCGAGTACCACGCGGAGAGCGGTTGGCCCACGGCGTAGCGCAGCGTGAGGTCGGGGCTGATCTCGCTCCGGTTAGGAATCGTGATGTCGCCCAGGCTGAGCAGCTTGTTCTTCAGCGTGTTCATGGTGAACGTCATGTCCCACGTGGCCGTCTTGTTGCTGATCGGCGTCGCCCGGAGGAGCAGCTCGAGCCCGCGGTTGTCCACGCTGCCGGCGTTGACGAACGGATTCGCAGTGAACGCAAGCGACGGAGCCAGCGGGTCCAACAGCAACAGGTCCTTCGTTTTCTTGTCGAAGTACGTGAGCTCAACGCCGGCGCGATCCTGGAAGAAGCCGGCATCGAAGCCCGCCTCGAACTCCGTGCCGCGCTCGGGCTTGAGGTGCGGGTTGCCCGGGCTCAGTTGGACGAGGCCAGGCCCAACGCCGCCCGATGGCGTGACGTACGGGGACGGCGCAAAGGTGCGGAGCGACGCGCCGGGATCGGGCGCGCGACCCGTCGTACCATACGCCGCGCGCAGCCGAAACGTCGAGACGACCGGCGACAACGATTGCCAGAAGGGCTCCTGCGACATCACGTACGACGCCCCGACCTTGGGCAGGAAGAACGCGCCGTAGTCCTGGCCGAACGACGAGTTCTTGTCGATGCGCGCGCCTAACTGGAGGAACAGCGTTTGTCCGAAGGCCAGTCCTTCCTGGGCGAGGAAGCCTAACGACTTGGCCTGGGCGAATGTCTGGTGCGACTCGCTGGACGAGGCGGACGACACGAGGTTCGACGAATTGTCCGCCAGGCCGAGGCCGACGCCGGCGAGATAGTTGTTGATCGTGTTGATGTACTGGCTGCCGAACGAGAGATCGGACGCGATGTGACCGTTCGAGCCGAACGTCAGCTTGATGTCGCCGAGGTAGTCGACCGTGTAGATGTGGATCGGATTCTGCACGTCCTCGACGTAGCCGTTGGCCTGGTCGCCGGCGTACCAGTTCTGGTCGTTCTTCGGGAAGAACGTGAACCCCTGCGTGGACGACAGGTCGCCGCCGATCGTGAGGCGGTTGGTGAGCCAGGAGAACGGATTGTAGTGGGCCGTCGCCGTCGGCGTGAAGCGCAGCGTGGTGAGTTTGTTCTGGATGGCCTCGAGGCCCTGGATCGGCGTGCTGGTGCCACCCGATCGCGTACCGTCGGGGTTTACCGTTACGGCAAACGGAGACGTCAGGAAATAGCCCTGCGTCAGGTAGCCGTAGTTCGCGTCGTCACCTTGCGGCAGGCGGTAGTCGTTGTAGGCAAGGCCTAACGCCGCATCGAAGCTCAGCTCCGGATTGACCACCCAGTTGAAGCTCGTGCGACCGGTGCGGCGATAGTAATAGTTGCTCGCGGCCGTGCCGAGCTCGTTGCTCACGCTGCCGGAAACGAAATAGCCGAAGGAGTCGCCGCCGCCCCGTGCGCTGTAGTCGAGCGACTTCATGTTGCCGTTGCGGAACACACCGGCGTCGTTGAGCGGCTGATCGGAGATGACCGTGCCCACCGGCTTGTTGAGACACAGGTCCGCGCCGCCCGGTGCCGTGTCGGCGGCGCTGCACGTGCCGAACACCGACAGCGGCGTGAAGTTCGGCTTCACCTGGTCGTACTCGACGGCGACGCTCTGGGTGAACTTGCGAGAGCCTAACTGGCCATGCTTGGTGATGATCTGGATCACGCCTGCCGACGCATCGGCGCCATAGAGTGTCGCCGCGGCCGGACCCTTCACGACTTCGATGCTCGCGATGTCGTCGGGGTTGATGTCGTTGAGCGCGGTGACCGTCTGGCCGCCTAACCCCTCGAGACCGTGGTAGGTGCCCACATCCTGCCGCGCGCCGCTCTCGACGCGGACGCCGTCGACGAACACGAGCGGCGCGTTCGACAGCGAGATCGAGGCGGGTCCGCGGATTTGGATGCGCGGCGCCGCGCCGATCGTGCCCGCGGCCGACGTCACGTTGACGCCCGCCACCCGTCCCTGCAGTACGTCCGTCACGTTCACGGGTGCGGCTTTGGAATTGATGTCTGATGCATCGATCGACGTTGCGGGCGCGCCCTGCGCCTCGCGCGTCTGGTTACCCGCCGTGCCGGTGACGACGATCGCCTGGAGCTCCGTCGCGCTGATGCGGAGTGCGAAATCGGCGGTGACGTCGCCGCCATCGGGCACCGTCACCTGCTTCGTGGCGGGCGCGTACCCGATGCGACGCACGGTGAGCGTGTACGTGCCGGCCGGCACGCGGGCGACGTGATAGGTGCCGTCCTCGCCGGTGACACCGCCTAACTCGGTTCCACCCAGTTTGACGCCCGCGGCGGACAGCGGCTCGCCGGTCTTGACGTCGGTGACCTTGCCCGAGATGGTGCCGAGCGCGCGGCGGCGTTCCGTTAGGCGGGCAGCGGGCGGGACACCAGTGGCGACGAATGCGGGCGTTTGTATCGCGGCCGCTCGAGCCGGCTGCTGCGCCGGCAACGACTCGGCGACCACCGTGCCGCCCGCGAGCAGCGAGAGTGCGAGCGCTAAGCGGAGACCCATGGTACCGTTCCTCACTTGATGTTGGGCAAGGGTGGAACCTCGTGGACGGGTGAACCGGACCGAAAAAGCGCGGACGGACAGCCTGATCGATCGACTGCGGTCGGCGCGGTGAAGACCGACAGGAAAGCCCAACGGCGAGCAGTCTTTCGTTATTGATACGGACAAATTACTATTGGTCCGGACAAATGATAACGTCCACCCCTCCGACGCGCCAGACTGACTTCCGCTCGACCACTGCTCGCCACTCGCCTCCCTCAACTGCCGCCGGCGGAGTCACTTACCATGGACCACCAGCTCGAACGCGAAATCCGTAAGCTCCGCCGCCTCAACGCGGTCACCCTGGGCGCACTCATTATATTGGCGGGCGCCGCGTTCACCGGCCTCGTCCGTCCCTCGCCCTCGGCCAAGTTCGACGTCTTAGACGTCGGCCGGATCAACATCCGCGAGCCCGACGGAACCATCCGCCTCGCGATCTCCAACAAGGCGCACTTCCCCGACCCGATCATCGACGGGAAGACCTACCCGCTGCGTAGCGGCGCCAAGCCGGCGGGGATGATTTTCTTCAACGATCTGGGCGACGAAGACGGCGGGTTGATCTGGAACGGGAAGCAAGTCGCCGGCGGGTACGACGCCGGCGCTTCGCTCACCATGGATCAGTGGCGACAGGACCAGACCGTCCAGCTCTCGTACGAGGGGGGACCGCAGCACACCAATTGGGTTGGACTGCGTGTGATCGACCGGCCCGAGAAGCCGATGGCGCCGATGCTCGATCGCGCGATGCAGGCCATGACGTTACCAGCCGGCGCGGCACGCGACAGCGCCATGCGTGCGGTTCGGCAGTTCGCGGTCGATAGCGGCCTCACCCCGGCGTCGCGCATCCTCATCGGCAAGGGCGCCGAGAAAGCCGCGACCGTGCGGCTCAATGACCCCGCGGGACGCACGCGGATCCTGCTCAGCGTCGACTCGCTCGGCGCCCCATCCATCCAGCTGCTCGATTCGGCGGGGCACGTCACGTATCGCATTCCGTCCGACGGCGGCGCGGGTGCGCACTGACGCCGCGCTGCACGCCACTCCACGATTCTACCGATTCATCCCGATGCCTAACGTCATGACCGCGTTCCGGCTGTCCGCGCTCGCCGCCTTGGGCGCGACCACGCCCGCGGCGCAAACCGCGCCCGCGACGCACGCCGCGACCACGGTCGAGATGCCGGCGCCGGTGTACGCCGCCGCGCCCTCGCCGGATGCGCTCGCGCACCTCGTGCTGGCGCGCTTCGCCACCGGCACGTCCGCGGCGTTCGACTCCGTCTACCCCGATCCGTTAGGCCGAGTGGTGGTGGAGGGCGCCGCCCAACGCAAGCAGTTGCGGACGCCGGGAGTCGGCCGCGTGCTGTGGTCCGACGCCTCGCGCGCCGTACTACTCTTGACCGGCACCGTGCACGAGGGTCACGCCACCGGTATCGAAACGGGGTCGGACGAAACCAATCGCGTGCGCCGGTTGTCCGGGCTCTATGAAGCGCGGCACAGCGGCACCTCATGGATGCTCGTGCGACAGATCCCGTTCGACACGCTCAACTACATCCGCGCGCAGGTGCTGCGCGTGGACATCGAGCCGGGGCGCGTGAGCCGCATCGTCGACACGCTCACGATCGACGCGGGCAGTCCGTACGGCTTCGCGACGCGGATCAACAACGCGACGGAGATGCACCGGGTGCGGCTCGACGGCGCGCCGGTGAAGTATGCGTTAGGCGGCGGCGTGCTCTGGATCGACACGCGCGGCCGGAAGCCGGGCCGCTCGCAGCTCGTGCTCGCCTATTCGATTCCCGCGCAGCACGAGGCGAAGGCAGCCACCGGCGACTCGGCGAACGTTACGCCGCGCACGTCGCCCGACACCCTGCCCGCCTACGGCGCCATGAACAACACGGACGCGTGGCATCCGTTCTTCAACTACGACAGCGGCAACGATTTCAGCCAGCTCACGGTGACCGCCACGATTCCGGCGCAGTACCGCCTGACGACGTCGGTGCCGCAGACTGAAACGGTGAGCAACGGCGTCCGCACCGTGCACGGCACGAGCATCCACCCGCAGTTCTTGCTGGCGCTGCTCTACGACCGCGACTGGACGCCGGTCACGCAGAAAGTGAACGACGGCGAGTTCACGCTCGAGACGTTCTTCGCGCCGGGCTTCCACTTCTCACCCGACACGATCGCGAAGACGGCCGGGTTCGTGTACCACGTGCTCGTGCCGCGGTTCGGCGAGCCGCAGGCGCCGTCGCGCTACCTGGCGGTGGTGGAAGATCGCCAGTTAGGCCACAGCGGCTGGCAAGTCCGCATGAACAACGCGGTCATCTCCGGCGACAGCGCCATCATGCTCGACGAGCCGGTGCTCGGTCCCTCGTTCGCGTTCGCGCACGAGGTCGCGCACGGGTGGACCATGAACTCATCGGGTCTCGCCGCGAACTTTCTGCAGGAAGGCTGGGCGACGTTCTGCGAGTCGCTCGTGTTAGGCGCAACCTATGGGACGGAAATGCAGCGCGCGTTCTGGGAGCGGATGCGAACGTCGTACGTGACGGGTCTCGACCGCGCCGGGTTCCTCGGCGGCTTCGAGGGCAAGCAGAGCATCCTCGACAACCCCGACAACGGCCGCATCCATTACTCGAAGGGTTCGTGGATCTTGCACGAGCTCGACTACGTGCTCGGCGATTCGACGTTCGACCGCGGCATGCGCGCGTTCATCTCGACCAACGGAGAGGGCCCGCACGGCTATCCCGAGTTCATCGCCGACATGTCCAAAGCTGCCGGCCGAGATCTGACGTCGTTCGTCATGCCGTGGTTGAGCGGCAAGTACATCCCCGACGTCGAAGCGCGCGTCCTGGGCTCGTCGTTGGTCGTGACGCAGGCGCAGCCCGATGTGGTGTTCGATCTGCCGCTGGACGTCGCGATCGTCGCGGGCACCGATACGACGCGCACGTCGGTGCACCTCACGTCGCGCGCCGACACCGTGCCGTTGGAGAACGCCGGCGCGGTGACGCGGGTGCTCGTCGACCCGGACCATCACTTCCTGCTGCGGCGGCACTGGGGAGAGCTCGAACGATTTACATTTCACGCGCCTAACGCAAAAACCGTGGAGCTGGCCGGCAACTTCACGGCCAAGCCGATTGCTGCCACGCGCACGGGCGACGACTGGACGGTCGAGCTCCCGATGCCCGAAGGGCGCTACCTGTATCTCTGGCGGGTGGACGGCAAGAGCCCATCCGATCTCGATGCCATCGCCGCCGTGAAGAGCGGGTCGAGCGAGGACACCGCGCGCGCCGGCGTGCGCATCGTCCGCCCGTTAGTCCATCTGGATGACCGCGACGCGCGCTGAGCGCATCGCTTACCCCTCACCGCGAGACCACATGACACGCGAATGGTTCACGCCGCTCACGCGATGGCTCGGCTTCCGGACATACGTCGTGGCGTCCACGAGCATCATCGGCGTTCTCTCGCTCGCCGCGTTCACCAAGGCGTCGGCGAAGCCACACTTCCAGGAGATCGACGTGGAGCGCATCAACGTCGTCGAGCCGGACGGCAAGCTGCGCATGACGATTTCGGACGCGGCGCGCTCGCCTGGCTGGGTCTTCCACGGAAAGGTCGTTCCGGGCCGTCCCAAAGGTGCCGGCATGATCTTCTTCAACGACGAGGGCGAAGAAGATGGCGGCATCGGATTCGGCGGACGCACCGTTGACGGCAAAGTGCACGCCGACGGCGGTATTGCATTCGACCACTATGAATCCGATGAGACGGTCACGCTGCGCTATTCGCAGAATGCTGGACGGACGCAATCGGGACTCCTGGTCACCGATCGCGCCGACGTGCCGATTCTCACCGTGATCAACAAACAGGATTCGCTGCGCGCGATGCCGGCCGGTGCTGCACGCGACTCGGCGATGAAAGCGTTCGTCGAGAACGGCGGCCATCCGCTCGCCGCGCGGCGCCTGTTCGCGGGGCGCGATGTCGATCAGAATGCCGTCGTGAGTCTCGCTGACCCGCACGGGCGTCCGCGGTTGCGCCTGCAGGTCGATTCGACTGGCGCGGCGAGCATCCAGTTCCTCGACACCACGGGTCACGTGACGCGGACGATCGCCGCCGATTCGATGGG
>JACZDA010207634.1_pt1 | contig 16550 bp, 14 predicted proteins | sample 8641761 | NCBI WGS metagenome assembly JACZDA01 (sample SAMN15324611, study PRJNA640507) | soil metagenome | isolation source: intercropping peanut in the first line | place: China: Luxin town, Laibin City, Guangxi Province | collected 2019-07-25 | depth 10cm m | reverse complement strand
CGGCTGTTGTTCGACACGGGACCGTTCGACCCGGTGACGTACGTCGCCGGAGCCGCCGTGCTGGCGGGCGCGTCGCTCCTGGCGTGCTGGATTCCGGCGCGGCGCGCGGCGCGGCTCGATCCCCTGACGGCATTGCGGGCGGAGTAGCGCGCACCGGCTTCCGCCGGCTAGTTTCCGGTCTCGATCTCCCCTTCCGAGACCATCACCGTCTCGCCGCCCACTTTCACGCTGCGGATGTCGCCGCCGGCTTTCTCGACGACGATCTCGAGTATGCTCGGCCGCCCCATCTCCACGCCCTGCTCCACGATCCAGCGCAGTGTGCCGTCCGCCTGCGTGTCGCGCACGGCAAGGTAGGCGCCGAGCGCAGTCGCGGCCGACCCGGTCGCCGGATCTTCAGGCACGCTCAGGCCCGGCACGAACACCCGCGCGTGCAGGTCTGCTCCCTCGCGCTCGGCGTCGCGCGAGAACACCAGCATCTGCGGCGCCCAGTACGACTTGACCGACGACTCCCAGTGGTCCATCCGCACGTGCGCCCGCCTAACGGCGTCCTTGTCCTTGAGCGGCACGATGAGGAACGGCAGCCCGCAAGACACGCCCTGTGGCGCCGTCATGCCGCCCTGAATGTCCGTGGCCTCGACGCCCAATACGTCGGCGATCGCCGAGCGTCCCGGCGTCGGCGGACCAAGCTCGGGCGCCTGCGCGGCGGTGAGCTGCGCGAACGTCGGCTTTCCATCCGTCGCGCGGATGAGCACCGGCACCGGCCCCACGCCTTCCTCGAACACGATGCTCGTCTCGGCGCCGCGGAGCGGCACCTTGCCTAACGTGGCCAGCGTGTGCGCCGCGCCGATGGTGGGATGCCCCGCAAACGGTAGCTCGGCGGCCGGCGTAAAAATGCGCAGCCGCTTCGTGTGCTCGCGCTGCTGCGGCGGATACACGAACACCGTCTCGGATAGATTGAACTCGCGCGCGATGCTCTGCAGCGCGCTGTCGGGAATCCCGCTCGCGTCGGGGAACACCGCGAGCGGATTGCCGCCGAACAATTGATTCGTGAAAACGTCGCAGGTATAGAACCGTGCCCGCATCAGGCTTCACCCATGAACGGATACGTGTAGTCCGTGGGTGGATTGAAATTCTCCTTGATGGCACGTGCACTCACCCAGCGCGTGAGGTTGAGCTTCGACCCCGCCTTGTCGTTCGTGCCCGACGCGCGCGCGCCGCCGAACGGCTGCTGCCCAACGACGGCGCCCGTCGGCTTGTCGTTGATGTAGAAATTGCCGGCCGCATCGCGCAACACGGACGCGGCGAGCTGCGCCGCCGCGCGATCGGTGGCGAATACGGCTCCCGTGAGCGCGTACGGTGACGTGCGATCGACGACGCCCAGTGTCTCCTCGTACTTCGCATCGGGATAGACGTACGCGGTGACGACGGGTCCGAAAATCTCCTCGCACAACAAGCGGAACCCGGGATCGCGCGTCTCGACGAGCGTGGGCTCGACGAAGTAGCCTTCGTCTCCGTTAGTCCCGCCGCCGGCGATGATGCGCGCGCTGCGCTTGGCCTCGCCCACGTACTCTCCGATTTTGGTGAACGCTTTCTTGTCGATCACGGCGCCCATGAAGTTGCGGAAGTCCGCGATGTCGCCCACGGAGATGTCCTCGATCATCGCAGCGATGCGGTCGCGAACGTCCGGCCACAACGACTGCGGCACGTAAATCCGGCTCGCGGCCGAGCATTTTTGCCCTTGATACTCGAACGCACCGCGCGCGACGGCCACGGCTAACGCAGCCGGGTCGGCCGAAGCGTGCGCGACGATGAAATCCTTGCCGCCGGTTTCGCCGACGATGCGCGGATACGAGCGATACGACGCGATGTTCTCGCCGATCCGCTTCCAGATCCCGTTGAACACACCGGTGCTGCCGGTAAAGTGCACGCCGGCGAAATCGCGATGACCGATGAGCTGCGACGAAATCGCGGCGGCGTCGCCCGACACGAGGTTGATGACGCCGGGCGGCAGGCCCGCTGCCTCGAGAATTTTCATGATGTAGTGCGCGGAGAGCATCGCGGTGCTCGCCGGCTTCCACACCACCGTGTTGCCCATGAGCGCGGGCGCAGTGGGCAGATTGCCGCCGATCGACGTGAAGTTGAACGGCGTCACGGCGTACACGAACCCCTCGAGCGGACGGTACTCGAGCGCGTTCCACTGCGCGTGATCCGAGCGCGGCTGCTCGGCGTACAGCTCCTGCGCGAACCATGGGTTGTATCGCCAGAAGTCGATCAGCTCGCACGCCGAGTCGATCTCGGCCTGGAACGCCGTTTTGGATTGGCCGAGCATGGTGGCGGCGTTGAGCGTCGCGCGCCACGTCGTGGTGAGGAGCTCGGCCGCGCGAAGGAACACGGCCGCGCGATCGTCCAGCGACCAACGCGACCACTCGCGGTGCGCGGTGCGCGCCGCATCGATTGCGTTAGTCACTTGCTTCGCGTCGGCGAGATGATAATCGGCGAGCACGTGACGGTGGTCGTGCGGCATCACGGCGGCGGCGGTGTCACCGCTCCGGACTTCGCGTCCGCCGATGACGAGCGGGATGTCGATGCGTTCGCCGGCCATCGCGCGCAGGCGCGCTTTGAGCTCTTTTCGCTCGGGCGAGCCGGGTGCGTACGACCGGATCGGCTCGTTCATCGGGACAGGAATGGCTCGCGCGCCATTGAACGCGGCGGTGATCGGCGCGTGGTGTGGCGTCGCCGGCGCGGGCGCGGCGCTATTCGGTTTGGCGCGCGGCTCTGCGGCGGCGCGCTTGCGTGTGCGGGCAGCTGGTGCGGACATGGGTCCCTCCGTCGGGCGACCGGCGGACACGTGAGTCCGGCCGGGCGCTAAAGATACCGCGCAGCAGCGGGCCCGGCCAACGTGCGCGCCGCTCTGGCCGGAGCGAACGTCGCGTGGCATCATACGGCTCCTCTTCGCGTGTCCAGTTCGGTCGCGGGCGCGCACGTCCCGGTCCTACATCCACCAGCCATGTCTGCGTCCAAGGTCGAGAGCGGCGGACGACTGCTTCGCGTGTTCGGCGTGGTGTTCGGACTCGCGGTGATCATCGGGAATACGATCGGCGCCGGTATTTGGGCCACGCCCGGCGAGATTGCGGGCCGATTGCCGACGCCGGCGTTGTTCTTCGGCGTGTGGGTCGCCGGTGGGCTGTATGCATTGCTCGGCGCACTCAACCTCGCCGAGCTTGGCGCAATGCTGCCGCGATCGGGAGGGCAGTACGTGTTCGCCCGCCACGCATTCGGGTCGTACACTGGATTTGTGATCGGGTGGAGCGATTGGTTGTCGACGTGCGCGAGCACCGCCGCGGTATCGATCGTGATCGGCACTTCGGTGGGCGAGCTGATACCGGCGCTGGCGCCCATGTCCAAATGGGTGGCAACGGTGACGGTCGTCGTGTTCACCCTCATCCTGTGGCGCGGGCAGCGCACGAGCGGACGGTCGCAGGCGATCACGAGCCTGCTCAAGGGCGTGGCGCTGGTGGCGCTGGTGGCCGCGTGCTTCCTCCTACGCCGTGGCGCGCCTAACGCACCCGCGCCGAGCCCGGCGCCGGTCGGCGGCGCGCTGTTCGCTGCCATCGTGCTCTCGATGCAGTCGATCATTTACACCTACGACGGCTGGAACGGCGTCGTGTATTTCTCCGAGGAAGTCCACGATCCGGGGCGGGACATTCCGCACTCCATGCTTGGCGGCGTGGTGTCGGTGATCGCCGTGTACGTGGTGCTCAACCTCGCGTTTGCATACGTGCTGGGGCTATCGGGGATGGCGAACCAATCGTTGGTCGCGTCGTCCGCGGCACGGGCGTTGTTCGGGCCGAGCGGATATACGGTCGTCAACTGCCTAACGGTGCTGTTGCTCGTGAGCAGCGTGAACGCGCTGCTGCTCATGTCGTCGCGGGTTCCAGTGGCGATGAGCCAGGACGGGTTGTTCCCTGCCGCCGCGGCGCGCGTGTCGGAGAGCGGGACGCCCACGGTTTCGCTGGCGGCGAGCGCAGCCGTATCCCTCGGGTTCATTGCGACGGGTGTGTTCAAGACCGTGACGGCAATCGCCGCGTTCTACTTCGTGGCGAATTACATCGTGTCGTTCTCGGCCCTGTTCGTGCTCAGGCGGCGCGAACCCGACCGCCCGCGACCGTATCGCGCGTGGGGCTATCCGTGGACCACCGGGTTGGCGTTGGTGGTCTCGGCGGCCTTCCTGGTCGGCGCGGTGCTTGGTGACACGACGCTGAGTCTGTACGCGCTGGCAGTGCTCGCACTGAGCGGGCCGCTGTACTGGTCCGGCGCGCGCGCGAGTGCACGAGTGCGAGCGTCACCGGCCGGCGCGTAGCTGCCGCGGTTAGATTGTCGACGTGCCCTTCAGCTCGAGTCCCATCCGCATCGATACTGCCCTCCGTCGCGCTGCGTTCCTCGCGGCCGTGACGGGGTGCTGCGCGTCGTGCGAGCGTCCGCCGCTCACCTGGCGCGAGGCGATGCGCACGCCCAACGCACCAAACGCGGGCTGGCGTCTGGCCATCGACGCGAATGCGAAACCGGCGTTGGGCGTCGCGGCGACCGCGCCGTTCGTGGCGCCGCCCGGCGCGTGCCCGAGCTCGATCGTGTTCGCGTCCGCGGGCGGCGGCAACTGGTTTGTCGCGTGGTGGCAGCCGCGCGCCGACAGCAGCGCGCAGCTCATGGTGTCGCGCTCGACGAACGGCGGCGGATCCTGGATCGTCCCCGTGGTGGCCGACAACCGCGACCAGGCCCCGCTCGGATGCGCCCGGCCTAACCCGGCGATCGCCGCCGATTCGGCGAGCGGCTACGTGCACCTCGCGTACTTCGTCGTTCCTCGCGACGGCGCGGGCGTGTGGTACACGCATTCGCAGGACGAGGGGGCGACGTGGCACGCGCCGGTGGGCGTCTTCTACGGCGACGACCCGGCGCACGCCGACGTCGCCGCGCACGGCGACACCGTGCTCGTGGCGTACGAGTACCCGAACGCGGACGATGCCCGCGTGGGCGTCGCCGTGTCGTACACCGCGGGCCACGTGTTCGCGGCGCGCATGCCGGTGTCGGCGGGTACCGAGCGGGCGAGCGATCCGCGGGTCGCGTTAGGCGGCGGCGTCGTCGCGGTCGGGTGGACGTCCGGCGACGCGACGGGCGGGCGCGGCGCCGCCTTCACCGTGGTGGACGTGGCTCCGTTAGGCAGCGGCAAATGACCGGGGACAGGGTGCGCTGATGCGCGTGGTGCTCGCCGACGACGATCCCGTGATGCAGCGGTTCCTCCGCGGCGCGCTCGAGCGCCGCGGACACGATGTCGCCGTGACCGCGGACGGCGACGCCGCGTGGACCGCCATCGAGCGCGACCCGCCGCCGCTGGCGGTGCTCGACTGGAACATGCCGGTGGTCGACGGACTCGAGGTGTGCCGCCGCGCCCGCGCCGGGAACGCGACGCGCGACACGTTCCTGCTCGTCGTCACGGGACGCGACACACCCGAAGACGTGCAGGCCGCGCTCGAAGCGGGCGCCGACGATTACATGATGAAGCCGCTCGACCCGGCACAGCTCATGGCGCGCCTCGCCATCGCCGAGCGCCGCATCGCCCTCGACGCGGAACGCCGAGATGCCGTGGAGAAGCTCGCGCGCGCACAGTGGCTGGCGGGCATCGGCGAAACCGCGATCGCGGTACAGCACGAAGTGAACAACCCGCTCACCGCGCTCATGATCGAAGCGCAGTCGATCGCAGCGATCGCGAGCGCCGACGCCGAGCTCCGCGCGCTCGGCGAATCCATCCACGCGCAGAGCGCGCGCATCGCGACGATCGTCAAGCGGTTAGGCAAATTGCAGGATCCGCGCAGCGTCGAGTATCTGCAGGGCGGGTCGCGCATGATCGACCTCTCGTCGGACGGCTCGTGAATGCCTAACGGGACGGCCGGCGCCGCGGCGCGGCGGTTCATCTTCGGCGCGCACGCGTCGGACGAGGGCGGCATCCAGACCGCCGTGCTGCGCGCGGCTGCCGCGGGCATGGACGCCGTGCAGCTCTTCACCGCGATTCCCACCTACTACGGCGACAAGTCCACCATTCGCGGCGAGCGCGTCGAGCGGTTTCGCGCAGCAGTCGCATCGACGGGCTTCAATCCCGCCACCATCCAGGTTCACGCCGCGTACGTCCTCAACACCGCGACGGCCGACGAGCAGAAATGGAGTCGCTCGGCCGCGGGCCTCGCGAAGGAGCTCGAGCGCTCCACCGCACTCGGCGTCGGCGCGGTGTGCTTCCACCCGGGCGCCGCGTTGGGCGGCGACCCCGATGCGGCCACGGCGCGCGTCGCGCGAGCAATGACGCAGGCGCTCGAGAAAGTGCCCGGACCCACGCGTCTCCTGGTCGAAAACACGGCCGGGGCGGGTCTCACCGTGGGTCGCACACCGCACGAAGTGGGAGCGATTCTCGGCGACATCCCGTCGCACCTGCGAAGCCGCGTGGGGTATGGCCTCGACACCTGCCACCTGTTTGCGGCCGGACACGATATCGTCTCGTCGGCGGATGCGCAGCGGGCTGTGCTGGATGCCTTCGAGTCGGCCTGCGGAGAACCGCCGTCGTTCTTCCACCTCAACGACAGCGAAGGCGCGCAGGGATCGAATCGCGATCGGCACGCGCTTTTGGGACAAGGAAAGATCGGGACCGAGCCATTCCGCTGGCTCTTGGCCGACCGCCGAGCATTGGGCGTCCCATTGATTCTCGAAACGCCCCATCGTGAGGAGACCGGGTCCGAGGACAATCTCGCACCGGACCCGAACGATGTCGAAATGTTGCAACTCCTGCGCTCGATGGCCTTGTCTCAGACCTGAGACCCACGCGAAACTGCATTTTGCCGGGCGTCGTATGTAAACCATGTAGCGCGCGGCGGAGTCCAAATGAAGTCCGGACGGCGTCCGGCGTTGGTCAGGTCGCGCGCAGCGAGCGGTGCGTTGCGCATTGTCGGATAGGCGTCCGTTTCGTGCGCACGCGCGAGCGTTCCGTTTCACGAGGATAGCATGGCCAAGAGTCCGCCGCGCCCGTCGTCGTCAGCCTCCGCGGCCCCGCTCGTCGCGGTTCTGCTGCTGACGCTCGTCGTCGCCGGCGCGATCACGTGGGTGGCGTGGCTCTCGACGAGCTCGCACCGCGCCGCGGCCCAAGACGCGATGCGCGACTACGCGGAATTCGCCGCGGCGAACTTCACCGACGCGGCGGGCAAGGCGCTCTACGGCGGCTCCATGGCCATCCTCTCGTCGGTTGGCGCGGGCTCGGCGACGATGGAAGCCGACCACGTCTATCCGCTGTCGACGCTGCGCAAAGCCGCGGGCGAGATGCGCGACTGGGGTTGGATGTACGTGCCGTCGCCGCGCTACGTGTTCAGCTACGATCTCTCCACCCACGAGATGGACGTGATCGGCGACACCATGCCGAGTGACGTCGAGCGCGGGCGATTACTCGATTCGCTGCGAGCGAACTTCGACACCGTAACGGCAACGTCGCAGGGCGCCGGGCCGCACGATCGCGCGCTGTGGGTGATGGCCGACAGCTCGTCGCACGACACCGAGATCTTCTTGATGGTGTACATCCACGGCGTGCACGCGGCGCCCGACATGGTGTACGGCTTCTCGATCGAGTTCCGCACGTATGCGCAGACGGTGCTGCCGCAGCTCGCGCAGGCGACGCCGTTGGTCCCGCGCTCGCTGAGCCACGGCGTGCCTAACGATTCGCTGCTGTCGATCACGGTGTGGGACGCCCCCGGCGGCCACGTGGTGTACCAATCGCCAGTCAAGGGTCTCACCGAGTTCGGCGCCAAGCAGCAGTTGTGGCGATTCGCCGACGGGCCCATGGTGCAGGTCGCTGTTCGCCAACAGGCGGCGGACGTGCTGCTGCGCGGCGGCATTCCGCGCAACCGCGTGCCCTTGCTCGTCGCGCTCTTGCTCTGCACCGGCGCGCTCGTCGTCGTCGCGTTCCACCTCGCGCGGCGCGCCGAGGAACTCGCGCACCTTCGGGCGGATTTTACGTCGAGCATGTCGCATGAGCTGCGGACGCCGCTGGCGCAGATCGTCTTGTTCGCCGAGTCGCTCTCGTTCGGCCGGGTGACCACGGAGCGCGGACGCAGCGACGCACTGCGCGTGATCCTCCGCGAGGCGCGACGGTTGGGTCACCTGGTGGACAACGTGCTGCTCTTCTCGCGCACGGAGCGCCGCGCGACGCACGTGTCGGCGCAAGCGAGGCCGCTGGCACCGTTGGTTCGCGAGATTGTCGAGTCGTTCGAGCCGCTGGCGAAAGTGCGCCAGACGACGCTCCGATTGGCGTTGGATGAGCGCGTGGTGGCACCCGCGGATGAAGGGGCCATACGGCAGATCCTGCTCAACCTGCTGGACAACGCCGTGAAGTACGGTCCCGATGGTCAGACGGTTGCCGTTAGTCTCAGCCTCGAGCGCAATCGCGCGGTGTTATGCGTGGATGACGAGGGTGATGGCGTGCCGGAATCAGAGAGCAAACGCATCTGGGATCCATTTGTACGGCTGCACAGCGGGGAATATTCCGTGTCCACAGGGAGCGGCATCGGGCTCTCGGTGGTGCGGCAGTTGGTGACGCTGCACGGAGGCACGTGCCGCGTGGACGACGCGCCGTCCGGCGGAGCGCGGTTCGTGGTTGAGTTACCCGGTGCTCGCGTCGGAGGCGGAGAGGGTGGAGCGGGGAGCACATCGTCCGAAGGAGGAACGCATGATCTCGCTGCCGCACGATAGTACGAGTCAGGGAGTTGCAACGAGCCAGGGAGTTCGCATGCACCGCATCCTGATCGTCGAAGACAATTCCGATCTCGCGTCGGGTCTCAAGACCAACCTCGAGCTCGAAGGATACGATGTGTCGATCGCCGGCGATGGCGTGAAGGGGTTGTCGCAAGCGCGCGCGGTGCATCCCGATCTCATCATGCTCGATCTCATGCTGCCGAAGCTCGACGGCTATCGGCTGCTGCGATTGTTACGGCAGGACGGCTTCGCCGGACCCGTGCTGGTGCTCACGGCGCGCGGCGACGAGGCCGACAAGGTGCGTGGTTTCCGCTGGGGCGCGGACGACTACGTCACCAAGCCGTTCAGCTTGATGGAGCTGCTGGCGCGTGTGGAGGCGCTTCTCAGGCGCAGCGCGGCGTCGCCGATGCCGGTTGCGCCCAAGGTAGCGCCGCCACCCGTGCGCTTCGGCGAAGTGGAAGTGCGGCCTGCTACGCACGAGGTGCTGCGCTCGGGCGAGCCGGTGCCGCTCCGACCAAAGGAGTTCGATCTGATCATGGCGCTCATTCAGCGCAACGGTCAGGTGGCGTCGCGCCTCGAGCTGCTGCACGAAGTGTGGGGCTACGATGCGGAGATCGTGAGCCGCACGGTGGACACGCACATGGCCGAGCTGCGCCGTAAGCTGGAGCGCGACCCCGGCTCGCCGCGCCATCTCCTAACGGTGCGGAAAACGGGTTATCGGTTGCAGGTGTAAAGGCGGACAGAGCGCGGACAAAGCCGGACAAAGGACGGACCGTTCGACTGCGAGACCGAGCGCTTACCGTCCGGTCCCGACCAGCACGGGCGTCGTCGTGGGTTGGGGCGATCCGCCTGTCGGCTCGTCGGTCACGGCGATGGCCGCGAGCGAATCTTTCGGCAGTGCATAGTGCGCGATCACGAGCGCGTCACCAGACCCGCTCGTGGCAAATACCCCGGCGCTGATCTTCCGTTGGGCACGCGTGATCAGCCACAGCTGGTACGTCCGGTTGGGCGCGGCGTGCGGCAGGTTGTGGGCGACGAAGGTCCACTGACCGGTCACCTGATCCCAGAACATCTTCCCCGATGGCTGACGCGAACTCGGCGCGCCGGCTTCGATCACCTGGACGTCGGCTCCCGTGATCGCGTCGAGCAGGGCCTGGCGGTCTGTCAACGCCGAATCGCGCGCGGCGATTGTCCCTTCGAGGCTCCGTTGGGCAGCGAGCAGTCGCTGCGTGTCGCGTTGCAAAGCGTTCGCGCGCTTCCCGGCCGATACGGCCCATAGTGCGAGCGCGACGCCGATCAGCACGATCGCCGCGGCGGCCACGAGGCGCGCGGTCGAGAAGGGCGTAACTCGACGCGGCGGCATCGAGATCGCCGCGGGCTTCGCCGGCGGTGCGGCCGGTTGGGCGCGCTCGGCCGCTCGCGCGAGCACGTGCGCGCGCACCCGCGCCTGCCGAGCAGGATCCATCGGCATCTTGGGCGCGAGCTGCGCCATGCTGTGGGCGGCGTCGCGCAGCTCGCCCAACTCTCGCGCGCATGCGTCGCACTGGGCGACGTGCGCGAGAATCGCGTCTCGCTCCTCGCTCGACGTCGCGTCGAGCGACAGTGCGGCGAGCATCTCCTGCGCTTCGGCATGCGTCATGTCGCGCTCTCTCGCAACGACGACAGTCGCGCGCGGAGTTTCATCATCGCGAGCCGGATGCGCGTCTTGATCGTGCCAAGCGGTTGGCCCGTGCGCTCGGCGATTTCCGATTGGCTCAGGCCGCCGAAGTACGCGAGCTCGATCGATTCACGCTGCTCCGGCGGCAACTCATCGAGCGCGCCGCGTATGAGCGTGCGTTGGTCGCTCGCTTCGACGACGCCGAGTGGACTCGCATTCGGCGAGGCGAGCGCGGTGTCGTCATCATTTTGGACGGACGATGCGATGCGTTCGGGACGACGGCGCGCGGCGCGAAGCAGGTCGAGCGCACGACTGCGCGCGATGGAGCAGAGCCACGCCGACACAGAGCCGCGCGATGCGTCGTAGCGTGAGGCATGACGCCACGCCTGCCAGAACGTTTCCTCTACCACATCCTCGGCGTCGTCGGCGTCGCCGAGAAGGCGCAGCGCGAGCGAATGCACGAGCGTCACCTGTCGGTCATAGAGCGCGCCGAGCGCGCGTTGGTCGCCACCGGCAATACGGTGCACGAGCTCCGCGTTGGTGAGCGCCGCGTGGTCGCGCGCGGGTATCGACGGCGTCGGCGTGCGCACGGGAGTATGCTCTCGATACGCTGGTGAGCCTGGTGGCGGATTCATGGGCCGAGCTCAATGTATCGCGACTGGTGCACGCCGCCAGAGACGAATTCCCAGAGGGAAATTCACGTGTACAGAGAGAGAAATCGCGCGCGCCCCTATTGCGCTGGTGTAGGACCTTCTTAGTTTGTGGCCCGACGGAGCCCTGTTCTTCTCTAGGACAAGATCCATTCAACCAATCGGGAGAGACCATCGATGGCCACCAAAAAGAAGCGCGGCGCGAAGAAGGGTTCAAAGCGCACAGCGAAGAAAGCGGCCAGGAAGGGTGGACGGAAGGCAGCACGCAAGGCGGCGCCGCGGAAGAAGCGCGCGCCCAACCCCGCGTTCATGCGTCCGATGCAGCCCGATGATGCGCTCGCAGCAGTGGTCGGCAGCGGTGGGATGCCTCGCACCGAGATCACCAAGAAGCTGTGGGCCTACATCAAGCGCAATAATCTGCAGGATGCGAAGAACAAGCGCATGATCAACGCCGACGACAAACTCGGCCGCGTGTTCAATGGCAAGAAGCAGGTGTCGATGTTCGAGATGACGAAACTCGCCAGCAAGCACATGAAGTAATTCTCACTCGACGGCAACTCATGCGTCGAGCAGTCGAAGGGGGCGTACCTACAGGGGCGCCCCCGTCGCACATCTGGTGAGTTTCTGATCGCAGCGGGAATAGGGAAGCGCTCGCTAACGCTCGCTCGGGGAAACGCCGCCGCTTCCCTCAGCGCAGCGCTTCCCCAAGCAAGCGCCAGCGAGCGCTTCCCTCTTCCCCAGTCCCAGGGGGGTCTTGGTTTTCCGGTGGTCGCGGTCCAGAATACGCAGGCGATTGTAAGGCGCGCACGCGTCTCGTGTGTCCGCAATCGTGCTGCTCCAACCGACACGACATGGCAGTGGCCGCGAAGAACAAGAACAAGAAAAACACACCGGCGCCGTCGAAGCGACGCAACGTCGTCGCCGAAGCGCGCGGTCCTCGCAAATCAGCGCGCGATTCGCTCATCGAGTGGAGCCGCACGATCATCGCGGCCGCCGTGATCTTTCTCTTCGTCACGACGTTCATCGTCGAGGCGTATCGTATTCCGTCGGAGAGCATGGAGCCGACGCTGCTCGTCGGCGATTTTCTCTTCGCCAACAAGATTCTGTTCGGCGCGCACGTCCCGTTCACGAACTACAACCTGCCCGGCTTCCGCGATCCGCATCGCGGCGAAGTCGTGGTGTATCAGTCGCCGTCGCAGGATCGCCTGCCGGCGAACTTGCGCGTGAAGGATGAGCTCACGCCGATCGTCGTGAAACGGTTGGTGGGAGTGGCCGGCGACACGTTGTACATGCGCGACGGCATGCTGTACGTGAACGGAATTGCCCAACGGCAGGGATTCGGCGTAGGCGACAAGCCGTATGACTTCGTCGACACGCCGGACTCGCTCTTCAATTGGCAGGTGCCGTTCGAGATCAAGGGATCGCGCTTCGGGCAGGCGCCGGCGCATCCATCACACGACAACTGGGGTCCGTTCGTCGTGCCCGCGGGCCACTACTTCTCGTTGGGCGACAACCGCTACAACTCTGTCGACGCGCGCTACTACGGGTTCGTCCCGCGGAAGAACGTTCGCGGCAAGCCGATGTTCATCTACATGTCGTTCGACTTCCAGGACCTTCGTGTTCGCTGGAGTCGCTTCGGGACGATCATCAGGTAAGAGTTAGGCGCGAGCGTCACTCCGACCAGGGCTCATCATCCGCGAGGCGCTTCCACATTTGGTACTCGGGGCCTGCGTCCCACTCTGGCCACTCGCTGTCGTCGTCGCGGAGCCAGGCGTCCGGTGCGGTGTCGTACACGCCGCCGCGCCAGGCATCCGGATCACAGAATGACAACACTTCCGACCACTGTGGCTCCTCTGGTTCGTCGTCTTGCCAGTCGCCGTGGTCGCGCCACGCCTTCGACATGATGGCTCTCCTGCTCCTGCCGCTCGAGTCGCCGCGCAGCGCCGATCCTGGTATCGGATCGCCGGGCGACATTACGTGAGCGACGCCCGGCAGGCGTACACGCAACGAAACAGCCGGTCGGGCGTCATTTCCTCGAGCGGTTCCATTTCGACACACGCCCGCCGCCCGCGCGCTTCCGCAGTACATCCTCGAGCATCCACGCGCTTCTTCGTGATACCCCGCTGGGCATGAGTCGGTTTTCATCAATTTCATCGCAGCCCGCTGCGGTCGTGGTCGCCGGTGCGTTGGCGATCATGTCGATCGCAGTGCTTGGATTGGGCCACGCGGCCGCAGGCGCGCTCGTTTCCGACCTGTTGTTGACGGCCGAATTCGCGGCCTGCATGGCGATGTTCGCCGGCGCGCGGACCACCTCGCGCGGCACGCGGCGCGCGCTGTTCACGGCGCTTGCGTTAGCCGCCGCGTTCGGGTTGATCGGGCGCGTCTCGTGGACGCTCGTCGAGATGGTCACGGGTCAGACGCCGCGGCCGCCGTACATCGAAGCCTTCGCCGGCGTCGCGCTGCAACTGACCGCGATGGTCGGCTTCGCGATGGCGCTCACGCGCTACCGGCACCGCAACTGGATGCGGTTCGAGGCGATGGTCGATGCCTTACTGCTGATCGCGGCAGCGATGATCGTCATCGCGCAGGTCTCGGCGTATCCCGGCGCGGCCTCGGCGGCGGCGGATCCGATCATGCGCCACCTGGCGCTCGGCTGGAACGTGCTCGGCGCCGCCAACCTGATTCTCATCGTGCTGCTGCTCGTGTGGCGCGGCGAAGTGTTGGGCACGCGCCTCTCCGCCGGCCTCGCCGCCGGAGCCGTTGCGTTAGGCCTCGGCAATTTCTTGTATGGGAGAGTGGTGCTGCTGGGCGGAGGCGCCGTTCCGCGCTCGACGGGACTGTTGTGGTCGCTCGCGATCCTGTGCATGGCGGCGACCCTGCACGAGCCGCGGCGCGGCCCGCGCACGCTCGAGGAGTCCGTCGAGTCGCCCACCTACGCGAGCGACGCGGCGCGCGTGCGCACGTTCTCGATCGTCGTCGCGATCCTCATCGCCACGTTGAGCGCGTCCATGCTCGCCTTCCGCCGCGGGCACAGCCTCGCGTTAGGCATGGCCCTGACCGCGTTCGGCGTCCTCCTGGCGCTGCGCGCCGGACACGCGCTCTGGACGCACCGCCGCACCACCATGGTGCTGGAGCACGCCGCCATCGCCGAGCGCGAGATCGCGTCGCTCCTCGAGCAGCGCGTCGACGCGCGCACGGCCGAGCTCGCCGAGGCGCACCGAGTAATGCAGCGGATGTGGACGTTAGGCCAGCAGATCGCGCTCGAGCTCACCCCGGAGCGCGTGCTGCGGCGCTTCATCGAGGCGGCTATGGACGTGCTCCGCGTGGACGGCGGCGCCGTGGGCCTCGTGTCCGCCGACCGCGTCCAGGTGGCCATCACCGCGGGCCTCGACGGCGCACCGTCCATCGCCGGGCGCAGCTTCCCGGTGTCCTCCTCGGCGATGGGCCGCGTGGTTCGCACCGCCGAAGCGTGGTGGACCGCCGACGCGCAGCGCTCATCCGTCGCCGAAGAAGACGTGCCGGTGGCCGATGGCGCCCGCGCCGCGGCGGTGATCCCGCTGCAGCGCCGCGGCGAGTGCATCGGCGCCATCATGCTCGTGTCGCGCGTGTCGCGCGCGTTTTCCGACAGCGAGATCTCGCACGTCGAAGCGATGGCCGACCTGTTGTCGGTGGCCCTCGCGAACGCCGATCTGCTCGAGACGCTGCGCAAGGCCGAGTGGCGCTTCCGCACGCTGTTCCGCGTCGCGCCCGACGCCGTGCTGACGCTGTTCGCCAGCGGCCGCATCGCCGAGGCGAACGACGCCGTGCGCGACATCCTTGGCCTGTTCCCCGCGCAGGTCGTTGGGCGAACGCTCGACGAGTTCGTCGCCGACGAGGAGCTCGACCGGTTCCGCACGGAATTCCAGAACGTGTTGAGCGGACGGCCGACGCGACTCGAGCTGCACCTCAAGCACGAGGCCGGCGTGCGCGTCGTTGCGTTAGCCGCGCGGCTGCTGCCCGAGACGGATCCGCCCATGATTCTCATCCTCGGCCGCGACATGACGGCCGAGCGTGAGATGCGCATGCGCCTCGCGGAAACGGAACGCCTCGCGGCGGTGGGCGAGCTCGTGGCCGGCGTGGCACACGAGGTGAACAACCCGCTGTGCACCATCAGCGCGTTCGCCCAACTGCTCCAGCGCGACGGCGGCATGTCGGCGGATCAGCGCGAGTCGGTGGACATCATCGCATCGGAAACGATGCGCGCGAGCCAGGTGCTGCGCGACCTGCTCACCTTCGCGCGGCGCAGCGAGGCGGATTCGACGACGATCCAGCTCAACGAGCTGATCGAGCGCACGATGCGCCTGCGCAGTTACGAGATGTCATCGTTAGGCATCGCATCCGAGCAGATGTTGGCGGCCGAGCTGCCGATGGTGCAGGGCGACCCGCGGCAGCTGCAGCAAGTGCTGCTCAATCTCGTGATGAACGCGATCCAGGCCATGGAGCCGTTGGGCGGCGGTTCGCTGCGCGTCATCACGCGCCGCGATGACGACCGCGTGCTGCTGGAGGTGGCGGACACCGGCCGCGGCATCCCGGCCGAAGCGCGCGCGCACGTGTTCGAGCCGTTCTTCACGACCAAGCGAGACGGCACCGGTTTGGGCTTGAGTGTGAGCTACGGCATTGTGGCGGCGCACGGCGGCACGATATCCATTGCGCACACCGATGCGGGTGGCACAATGTTTCGAGTGACGCTGCCGGCGATGGAAGAAGTCGAAGTCCGGGAACAGCCGGCTCCGGCCGTTGCGGAGACGCCGGTGTCGCCCTTGTCCGGCATTCAGATGCTGTTCGTGGACGACGAGCTCGCGCTGCATCGCGGCATCCGGAGTTACGCGCGTCGCCGCGGATTCGGCGTGGTCACGGTACCGGACGGCGCGACCGCGTTGGATGCGGCTCGGCGGTCGCGATTCGATGTCGTCGTGTGCGACCTGCGCATGAGCGGCATCGATGGGCCCGCGTTCTACGAGGTATTGCGCCGGGAATATCCGTCGTTGGCGCTGCGGACGCTCTTCATCACCGGCGATCTCGTGAGCGCGAGCAGCCGGGCGTTCCTCGAGTCCGCGGGTCAGCCCGTGCTGGCCAAGCCGTTCGACCTGGAGCGGTTGGAGGTGTCCGTCGCGTCGTTGTTGCGCGAGGCGCCCACGGCCGCCGCCTAACGGAAACACGACCGCGAGGACACGGCATGGATACCAGGACCGCGCTGCTGGTGAGCGTTCTCGCGCTGTGTGCGCTGGGCTGCGCCGTGTTCATCGCGGCGCGGTTGCGCAAATGGTCGGCACAGCGCGCCGATGCGGCAGTGCGCTCGGCGGCGACGCTGGCCGAGCTGCACCTGGTGACCAGGGAGCTCAAGGCGCGCCAGGACAACGAGCCGCCGGAAGACGCCGCACTCTCGCCGGGCGAGCGTCTGCTCCGGCGCTATCCCGGCGCGTCGG
>JACZDA010050164.1_pt1 | contig 16597 bp, 19 predicted proteins | sample 8641761 | NCBI WGS metagenome assembly JACZDA01 (sample SAMN15324611, study PRJNA640507) | soil metagenome | isolation source: intercropping peanut in the first line | place: China: Luxin town, Laibin City, Guangxi Province | collected 2019-07-25 | depth 10cm m | reverse complement strand
TGTCGGCGAACGCGCCGCCAGGCGATGCAATTCCGCCAATGCCGCGGACTTGGTGCTGTCGTTAGGCGTGCGCAGAAAGGCGATCAGCGCGGGCGCCGCCGCCGCTTGGCGCGCCTCGGCCAGGCTCCGCTGTGTGGACGCATCGAGCATCGCGGCCAATTGTTGGGCGACCGCGCTCGTGCGCACCTCGGCCGCCCGCACGCTCGCCGTGCGTACCGCTTGGTACGTGAGCTCGGCGAACACAGTCATGACCGCGAGGAGCAGCGCACAGATGAGCAGCGGCAGTCTCCACTCGAGCGACCGCCATCGCGGATGCGCGGCGGACTGCGTCGGCGCCGAGGGCGCGGTAATCGGTTGCGACATGATCCCAACGTGGCGGTGGTGGTGTGGGAGACGGTGCGCGGTCTGGACCCGCGCTGCCATGAGACGATTCCAATGTTCGGGCGGCTAACGCCTCATCGGCCCTGCGTTGGGCACTCCGTTAGCCGCGGCCGCGCGCGAGCGTGCTACACTGTGGCCGCGGCTATCGAATCGTCAAGTGGCTGTCGCGTAAATACCGGGGGCGCGTTCGCTCACCGTGCGGCGCGCGCTCATCCAGATCACTCCGGCCACCACCGCCGCGATCGCGATCAGTTGGGCCATCGTCAATACGCCGAAAAAGCGATCGTCTTTCGCGCGCAAGAACTCGATGCCAAAGCGCTCGATGCCGGCGAGCACCATGTACAGGCCGAACAACCATCCCTCCGCGTGCTTGTGGTCGCGCAGCCGCCAGAGGATGAGGAACATGATGAAGCCGAGCGCGATCTCGAACAGCTGCGTGGGATACACCGAGAGCACGGTGCTCGGCGTCGCGCCGGGTGGGATCGGCAGGTGAAACGTGGCGGCCATCTCGCCCGCGGTCGACGGCGGCGCACCTTGCGGGAAGCTGACAGCGAACACCGAATGCCACGGCCTGCCGTAGTCATCACCGACCGCCCAACACCCGGTTCTGCCCATCGCGTACGCGGCCGCGATGGCAATGCCGGCCACGTCGGCGATGCGTTGCACGCGCAGGTGCTTCAGCTTGATCACGAGCAGCACCGCCAGAATGCCGCCCGCGAGTCCGCCCCAATACACGAATCCGCCGCGGCTGAAGAGATCGCGTGGATCGCCGGTGAGGAAAAAGTAGTAGACCTTCGCGCCAATGAGGCCGCCGAACACAGCCGCGAATATCAGGTCGCTAATCGGCTCCGGGTCGTGACCGCGCCGCGCCAGCTCGCGTTGCGAGATGATCTGCGCGATGACGAACGCGAGCAGCACCGCAATCCCGAACCCGGTGAACGAGAACTTGCCGATCGAGTAGGCGAAGGGATGATGAACTGTCATGAGTCGAGCAATCCAGGTAGAGGCGCGGACGCGAGTGCGTCGAGCTCGAGCGGCGACCAGTCGCCGCGTTCGACATGGAAGACGCCGGCGCGGGCGATCATCGCGGCGTTGTCAGTCGCGAGCCGCGGGCTAGGAGCATAGACGACGGCGCCGCGCGGCGCCAGCCGGTCGCGCATGGCGGCCACGAGAGTTGCGTTGCACGCCACGCCGCCGCCCAACACGACGCGCGTGCGGCCGTACGCGTCGATCGCGCGCCGCGTCTTTTCGACCAGGGTGTCGATGAGCGCGTCCTGAAAACCGCGCGCGATGGCGACACGGTCGCGCTCGAGATCGTCACTCGCGCGGACCGCGTTCAACACCGCGGTCTTGAGTCCGCTGAAGGAGACGTCGTAGTAGTCCGGATCACCGGGCCGTTGGTCGGATCGCAACATGGGCCGTGTGAATCGAAATCGGTTGGGCTCGTGTCCGTGCGTGGTTGCGAGTCGCTCGATGTGCGGGCCCCCCGGATACGGAAGGCCAAGCAGCTTGGCCACCTTGTCGAAGGCCTCGCCGGCGGCATCGTCGCGCGTGGCGCCGAGCAGGCGGTAGCGACCCCAGTCCTCGACATCGAGCAGCATGGTGTGACCACCAGACACGAGCAGCGCCGTGAACGGCGGACGGGCATCCTGATACTCGAGTGCCGTCGCGAACAGGTGGCCCTCCATGTGGTGTACCCCGATCGCGCGAATGCGGTTCGCCCACGCGAGTGCCTTCCCGAATGTCGCACCCACGAGCAATGCACCCACGAGACCCGGCGCGTACGTGAACGCGATCGCATCGAGCGCAGAGGCGGTGGTGCCGGCGTCGGCGAGTGCGCGCTCGACGACGGGCACGATGGCCGTGAGATGCGCGCGCGACGCGAGCTCGGGCACGACGCCGCCGAAGATGCGGTGCGCGTCCTGCGAGAGAATGACTAACGAACGAAGCATCACGTCCTGTCCCGCACCTTCGACCACGGCCGCGGACGTCTCGTCGCACGACGTCTCGATGCCGAGCACGCGCATCACGGCGTGTGCGCGGGCGCGGCGAGAATGTGGAGGCGCACCTGCGGCGGTGAGACGCGCATGTGGAGACCTGCCGTGTCGATGGGCACCAACATGTCGCTGATGGTATCGTGTACCTCGATCTGGCGGCGCTCGGTGTAGACGGCGCTCAACTTGCGCACGGCCTCGCGCGACCCGCGCACGTCGACGCTGTCGGGCTCGACGTTAGGCGGACCCACCAGCCGCAGTCCGCTGTCCGCCGAGATCTCGACGGCCGAGCGGACGGGCACGCGTCGTGATTCGGTGATGCGGACACGGAGCGTCATCGCCGACGGCCGCACGTCGCGCACACGCGCGTCCACGTTGCTCGGCAGGTCCACGTCGCCGGGGCGAAGCGAGAGCGTAATGCGCGCGGCGGTGTCGGCATCGATCACGCGCCGCAGCACCGGCAGGGTGGTGTAGAGCTTGAGGAGGTCGCGGCCGCGGCCCACCACGAGGGCCTGCACCGGCGGTACGCTGTCCACGAGCGTGACGCTCGAGTCGTGGACCAGCGCGACGCGCACGTCGACCCATTCTTCGGTGGGCTCTTCCGCGCTCACCGCTAACCACAGCACGAGCGCGAAGAACACGGCCGCGAGCTTGAGCGGCAAGCGCGCCATCGCCATGGACTGGAGCCGCTGCTCGAGCGAACGCGCGCGTGCGCCTAACTGCTGCCGCTGGGACGTCGGCAGGGGCGCGGGCGACGAGGGCGGCGGCGCCATGTCAGCGTGCCGGTTCGTCGAGCAGCGTGGACACGAGCGCGCGGTTGGCGTCGGTGTTCCACAGCGTCGCCCCGATGATTTTCTTGCGGATCACGCCGTCGCGCCCGATCACGAACGTCTCCGGCACCCCCGTGGTCTGATACGTTCGCGCGATGGTGCCATCCGGGTCGTGGAGCACCTGGAACGTTAGGCCGTAGTGCTTCACGAAATCGCGAATCGCCTGCGTCTTCGTCGGATCGTCGATGCTCACGGCCACGATGTGCAGCCCGCGGTTCGCCATCTTCTGCTGCAGATCCTCGATGCTCGGCATCTCGACGCGGCACGGCACGCAGTACGTCGCCCAGATGTTGAGCAGCACCACTTCTCCGCGATACTGGTCCAGCGACACCGTGCGCGGCGTCGTGTCCAGCGTGACGGCGTGGAAGTCCGGCGCTTCGGATCCGGCCACGACCGCGCCCTCGCCGAACAGATGCGTGGCGCCGAACAGTGCGATGGCGACGACGGCGAGAAATCCGCCGACGAGACTCCATTGTTGACGTACGGTCATACCTGCTCCCGGCAGCGCTCTCTCAGCGCCGCGATTTCTGCCGCCGGATCGGCGGCGGCGAACACGGCGTGCCCGGCCACGAAGGTGTCCGCGCCGGCGCGCCAGACCTCCCGCACCGTGTCGCGGCTGATCCCGCCATCCACCTCGAGCACGGCCCCGCTCGATGACGTATCCAGCAGCATACGTGCGCGCCGTACCTTGTCGACGCTGGACTGAATGAACGACTGTCCGCCGAATCCTGGATTTACCGTCATGACGAGCAAGAGGTCCAGATCGGCCGCCGATTCCCGGACGGTCTCGAGCGACGTGCTCGGGTTGACGGCCACCCCGGCCAGGCAGCCGAGCTCCTTGATCCGGTTGATCTGACGATTGAGGTGCGGAGCGACCTCGACGTGCAGGGTGAGCGAGCTCGCTCCTGCCGCGGCGAAGTCATCGAAGTAGCGCTCGGGCTCGACCACCATGAGGTGGACATCGAGCGGCAGGTCGGTGATTCGGCGCACGGTTTCGATGACTTTGGCGCCGTACGTGAGGTTGGGCACGAACCGGCCGTCCATGACGTCGATGTGGATCCAGTCGGCGCCGCCTTGGGCGACGCGCTCCACCTCGTCGGCCAGGTGGGCGAAGTCGGCGGACAGAATGGACGGCGCGATACGGACGCTCATGGGTGCCGGCCGGCGATGGTGATGTCGATGTGGGCGCCGGCGTGGGCGGGGGAACCGGCCGCCGGCGTCTGCGAGATCACTGCGTTAGGCGGCAGGTTGCTCGCGCTGTCGTACGAGACCGTGCCCACCACGAAGCCCAGCTGCGTGAGCAGCGCGCGCGCGGCGTTCACGTCCTGGCCGGTGATGTCGGGGATGCTCACCGCGGCCGGGCCGGCGCTCACGGTGAAGCTCACCGGCGACGGTACCGGCACGCGCGCGCCGGCCGCGGGCGTGGTGGACAACACCTGGCCTAACGGAGCGTCGTTGTCGGACTGCGTCACGACGCCCACGTCGAGGCCGGCGTTTTCGAGCGTCTGCTGCGCCTGCTGGCGCGTGAGACCCACCAGACGCGGCACTTCGATGAGGCGCTGGCCGCGGCTCACGTCGAGGACCACCGTGAATCCCGCGGGCTGTTTGCCGCCCGGCAGCGGATTCTGCGCCAGCACGTTGCCCTGCGGCGCGGTGTTGTCGTAGCGCTGCTCGCCCCGTGCCGCCTTGAGGCCGGCCTTGGCGAGCATCGCCGTGGCGTCGGCGTACGGGATTCCGGTTACGTTAGGCACCGCGACGTCGGTGGCCGTGAGCGTCGACGGGAACACGAACAGCGCGACGATCACGTACGCGAGCAGAAATCCGGTCGTGCCGACGACGAGAAAGGGCAGCGGGCGCCGCGCCGCTCCGCGCCAGGTCATCCGCCCACCCGCCGCAATCGCGCCGCGAACGCGCCGTCCACGCCGTGCTTGTGCGGGAGCACGCGCAACCGACCGGCGTCGAGCACCGACGCCGGCACCACGCCGTCGGTCGGCGGCTCGAGGCGCCAGTCAGGATTCTCGGCCAGGAACCGTTCGACCTGCGCGTCGTTCTCTTCGGGCTCGAGCGAGCACGTGCTGTAGATGAGGAATCCGCCTGGGCGCACGACGGTCGCGGCAGCGCTCAGGATGCTGCGCTGCATCGCCGCCGTCACGGCGAGGTCGGACACTTTGAGCCGCCAGCGCGCATCGGGATGCCTGCGGAAGGTGCCAGTGCCCGTGCACGGTGCATCGACGAGCACCGCGTCCACCGGACCGATCGCGGGATGCCGAGCGTCGCCCACCATCGGGATCACGGTCGGTGCCTCGAGACGACGCAGGTTGGTCAATAACCGCTCGATGCGCGATTGCGAGCGATCCATCGCGATCACGTGATGCGCGTCGCGCGACAACTCGAGCGCCTTGCCTCCGGGCGACGCGCACAGATCGGCCACGACGCTGCCGGGCGGCACATCCGCGTAGCGCACCACGAGCGTGGACGCCGGGTCCTGCACGAAGAACAGGCCTTTTCGGAACGCGCCTAACTCGACCAGCGACACGCTGCTCGCGAGCTGGATGCTGTCGGCGACCAGCGGCGCGTCCTCGATGCGCACGCCGGCCGACTCGAGCGTTGCCTCGAGCTGCTCGCGCACGATGCCGAACGGACGCAGCACCGTCGCCGGCTCGCTGTTGTTGCAGTCGAGCAAGAGCTCGGTGTCGCGAGCGCCCCACCGCGCGACCCATCGCGCGACGAGCCAGCGCGGGTGCGAGTGCCTGAGCGCGAGTGCATCCACCGGATCGAGCACATGCGGCAGCGACAGCGCATCGCGCTCGCGCTCGAGCCGGCGCAGCACCGCGTTCGCCAGCTTGCTGGCACCGAGTCCGTGGCGCTGCTTCGCGAGCTCGACGGTTTGCGCGATGGCCGCGTATGCCGGCACGCTGCCCATGTACAGCAGCTGGTCGACGCCTAACCGAAGCAAGTCGATCAGGTCGGGGTCGAGCCGTGCAAGACCGCCGCGCACGCGCGCGTCGAGGTGCGCGTCGATGATCGAGCGACGGCGCAGCATCCCGTAGACGAGCTCCTGCGTCCACCGGCGGTCGCGCGCGTCGAGGCGCGGCGCGCGGCGCTCGAACGCAGGGTCGAGCAGCTCGCCCTGCCTCAAGTCCGCGCACAACTCGGCCGCGACCCGCCGCGATTCGGTGACCGCGCCGCCGCCAACCTCGTGCAACACGTGCGTGCCCTGCGCGCGCGACCCGGTCACTCCAGAAGTCCCTCCGCGGGAGACGACGGCACTGCTACTTCTCGACGCGGCATCCGTCCGGCGAGATACGCCAAGCGGCCCGCGTCGACCGCGCTGCGCATGGCGGTCGCCATCCGAACCGGATCGGACGCCGCCGCAAGCGCCGTGTTCATGAGGATGCCATCCACGCCCTGTTCCATCGTAAGGCAGGCGTCCGATGCCGTCCCCACACCGGCGTCGACGATCACCGGCACCGACAAGCGGTGCTTGATGGTGCGAATCGAGAACTCATTCAGCAAACCCAGCCCCGAGCCAATGGGCGACGCGAGCGGCATGACAGCGATGGCGCCCGCATCCTCGAGTCGGAGCGCGGTGACGAGGTCGTCATTCGAGTACGCCATCACCTTGAAGCCTTCGGCGGCCAGGGTGCGCGTCGCCTCGAGCAGTCCGGCCGTGTCGGGCAGCAGCGTTTCCTTGTCGCCGATCACCTCGAGCTTCACCCACTCGTTGAAGCCCGCCGCGCGCGCGAGCCGCGCATAGCGCACGGCATCGTCGGCCGCGTAGCAACCGGCGGTGTTGGCCAGTAAAAAGAATCGCGAAGGATCGAGATGGTACAGGATCCCTTCCTCGCGCGTGCGATCGAGGTTCACGCGACGCACGGCGACGGTCACGACTTCGGCGCCGCTCGCGTCGATCGCGCGGACCATCGCGTCGTTGGATGCGTATTTTCCGGTGCCCACCAGCAGGCGCGACCGGAACTCGCGTCCAGCGATGATGAACGGTGTGTCGAGCTCCCCCCCCTCGGCGGGGCGCGTGGGACTGAGCAGCGTGGTCACGTCACCCTCCTCCAACAAAATGCACGATTTCGATCGTGTCGCCGGTGGCGAGGCGGAGGGCATCGTATTGCGCGCGGTCTCTCAGGATCGTGCGGTTGTGTTCCACGACGACGAGTTGGGGGTCGAGCGCGAGCGTGCGCAGGAGGTCACCCATCGTGGAGCCGGCGCGGATGGAGCGCGCCTCGCCGTTCACCACGGGTGTAATCGTCGCGCTACCGACCGTGATGTCGCTCATAGCGGGAAAGATAGTCGGCGGCGGCGCGTTCGGCATCGTTCGCAGCCCAGATTCCGCTGATCGCCGCCACGCCGTGCGCGCCTGCATCGAGCAGGGCTTGGACGTGCTGCGGTTTGATGCCGCCAATGGCGATGACCGGTGTCGACATGGCGGATGTGGTCTCGCGCACCAGGTCGAGCCCGCGCGCCGGCTCGTCGGGGTGCGACGGCGTCTCGTACACGTGTCCGACCACCACCCAGTCGGCGCCTTGGGCGGCGGCGTTCGTCGCGTCCTGCACCGAGTGGGCGCTCGCGCCGAGCGGCATGGTGCCGGCCATGCGGCGGGCATCGGATAAGGAGACCGAGCGCGTGGTGAGCTGCGCGGCGGACGCGCGCGCGGCGCACGCGACGTCGACGCGGTCGTTGATCACCACCCACGCGCCGGTGCGTTCGCTTACCGCGCCTAACGCAACGGCGAGCTCGTACAACCGGACCGCGGGGACGATGCGCGAGCGGAGGTGGACCGCGCCGCGCGGACCCAGCGCTTCCATCACGCGCCGCGCGCGGTCCAGAAAGTCGGCGCGCGCCAACACGCCGTCGCTGGTCACCGCGTGGACGAGCGGGATCACGGGTTTGCGTTAGGCCCGGTCAGTCCAGCCGGTCGCCCACCGACACGCCGCGCCCCGATGCCCACTCGCGGGCGGCCATCCGCCGGCGGCCGGCCGGTTGGACGAACGCGATCGACACCGCGCCCTCGCCGCACGCCACCAGCATGCCCTCGTCGGTCACCGCCAACACTTCGCCGGCGCGAGGGCCGTGCGGCTCGGCGCTTTCGCTCTCGCTCGCGCCGAAGAGCTTGACGTCGGCACCGCCGAGCATCGCGTAGGCGCCCGGCTTGGGGTCGTACGCGCGGATGAGGCGCGCCACCACACCGCATCCCTCCTGCCACGGCACGTGCGCCATCGCGCGATCGATTTTCGCCGCGTGCGTCGCGGCCGCATGATCCTGCGGCCGCTCGCTGGCCTGCCCAACGGCGAGGAGCGTGAGCGCTTCGACCAACGCGAGCGCGCCTAACTCGGACAGCCGGAGCTCCAGCTCGCCGTAGGTCTCGTCGGCCGCGATCGGCGTGCGCGCCTGCAGGAGGATCGGACCGGCGTCGAGCTCCGGCACCATTTTCATGATCGTGATGCCGGTCTCGATGAACCCGTCGCGAATGGCCGCCTGGATGGGCGCGGCGCCGCGCAGCTTGGGGAGGAGCGACGCGTGCACGTTCACCGTGCCTAACGGAGGCAGGTCGATGATCGCGCGCGACAGGATGTGGCCGTAGGACACGACCACCGACACCTCGGGCTCGAGCGCCGACAGCTCGGCGAGAAACACATCGCCCCTCGGCTTTTCCGGCTGCAACACGGGAATGCTCTCGGCCACCGCGACTTCTTTCACCGGCGACGGAACGAGCGTGGACCGCGACCGACCCTGTGCGCGATCGGGCTGCGTGACGACGCCGACGACCTCGAACCCCTCGCCTAACAGCGCGTTGAGCGAGGGCACCGCAAACGTGGACGTCCCCCAGAAGAGGACGCGCACGTCAAAGCTCCTCGTCCCGCCGATGACTGCCCGCGGCTTCCTGCGGCGTCAATTTGCGGACGTGCGTGCGGTCGCCGTCCTTTTGCCTCGCCTTCTCCCACTTCGCGAGCGCCGCGCGCCGCTTCACGAGACTCAGATAGTCGATGAACAATCGGCCGTGCAGATGATCGATCTCGTGCTGCAGGCATCGCGCGAGCAAGTCGTTCGCATCCACCTCGAACGATTTTCCGTACCGATCCTGTGCACGAACGATCACGCGCGTCGCGCGCTCGACGTCGCCGTAGATCTCGGGGATGGACAAGCAACCTTCCTCGCCTTTCTGCTTGCCTTCGGCGAGGATGATCTCGGGGTTGATCACGACGAACGGATTCTCGTCGACGTCGATGACCGACAGCCGCTCGGTGCGACCGACCTGCGGCGCAGCGAGTCCGATGCCCTTCGCGGCATACATGGTCTCGAACATGTCGTCGATCAGACGTTGCAGCTCCGGCGTGATCTCGGCGACCGGCACCGTTTCCTGTCGCAGGATCGGCGCGCCCAGGACGTAGATGCCGAGCAAGCTCACGACGCGGTGCTCTCCGTGTCCGCGGTCTTGCTCGAGACGCGCGCGATACGACCGCGCTCGATGATGAGACGCGACTCGCCCGACTTGATCGTGATGCGGTCGTCCATGGATGGTGCCGAAGCGCCGTCCTTCACCGTTTGCTTGATGAAGATGACTTCGCCCACGATGCCGCCCGCGGTCACCACTTCATCGCCCTTCTTCATCGCGCGCAGCGCTTCTTCGTGTTTCTTGCGCTGCGTGGACTGCGGCCGCAGGACCCAGAAGTAAAACACCGCTGCCAGCACGGCGAGCTCGATGATGAACACCTTCGAGCCCATGCCGCTTGACGGCGGTGTCGAGGATTGCGCGATGGCCGCGGGTACGAGCCAGAGATGTGCGATCATGGTGCCGTGGCGGATCCGGAGTGGTATCGGCCGAGCCAATCACGGCTCCAGCCGTCGAAGTTGCCCCCGGCGATGGCGTCCTGCGCCGCCCGCATGAGGGAGACCAGGAAATGTACATTGTGCAGCGACAGAAGGCGCAGGCCGAGTACTTCGTCGGCAACGAACAGGTGGCGGATGTAGGCACGGCTGAACCGCCGGCACGTGGAGCAGGTGCAGTCCGGGTCGAGCGGTCGGGGGTCGATGCGCCAGCGGGCATTGCGCACGTTCACGCGTCCGTAGTTGGTGAACGCGGTTCCCGTGCGGCCCATGCGTGTGGGCGCGACGCAGTCGAAGAGGTCGACGCCGCGCCGCACGCCTTCCACGAGATCGTCGGGGAACCCGACGCCCATGAGATAGCGCGGACGGTCGCGCGGCAACGCGTCGTTCGCGGCGTCCAGCACGGCGTACATGTCGTCCTTACTCTCGCCTACCGACAGGCCCCCGATCGCATAGCCCGGCCAGTTGGCCATACCGCGAATCGTGTTTGCCGCTTCACGACGCAACTCGGCGTGTGTCCCGCCCTGCACGATGGGGAAGAGCGCCTGCGGACTCGCGCCATCGGCGGCGACGCGATGCGAATCCCACGCCGCTTTGCATCGCGCGAGCCAGCGCACGCTGCGTTCGCTCGCGTCGCGCGCATCCGCGAGATCGGACTGACCAGGGATGACATGATCGAGCTGCATCACGACGTCGGCGCCCAGGTCGCGCTGGATCTCCATCACGCGTTCGGGCGTGAAGAATCGGCGCGATCCATCGACGTGGCTCCGAAACTCGACACCGTCTTCGTTCACGCGGCGCATCGTTTCCAGCGAGAACACCTGGAATCCGCCGGAGTCGGTGAGGATGGGGCCGTCCCAGTGCATGAAGCGGTGCAGGCCGCCTAACGAACGCACGACATCCTCGCCCGGGCGCAAGTGCAGGTGATACGTGTTGGCGAGGATCATCGACGCGCCCACCGCGCGGAGGTCGACGGGGTCGAGCGTTTTGACGGTGGCCAGCGTGCCGACGGCCATGAACGCCGGCGTCGGCACGGCGCCGTGGGGCGTCGCGAAAACGCCGGGGCGCGCGGCACCGGCGACGGCGTGCACCGAGAACGAGAACCCCGCCACGCCCGGCGGTTCGGCGGACGATGCGGCGGGCATCGCCATCAGAGGGAGTCCGTCACGAGCTGTACGTCCGTGCCTGCCCGGGCGCACGCGTAGAGCACCGTTAGGCGGTGGGTCGATGGGTCGTTCGCCATCACCTGCGGCGGCGGCGTGAGCGAGAGCCGCGCGGCCATGCCGCCGGCGATGTCGTCGAAGGTCGCGTCGCCGGAGCCGCGGCGGATGGTGGCGCGGTCGACGCGGCCTTCCGTGCTAACGGCGAGATCGATCGCCACGCTGCCGCGGCGCTTGTCGCGCGATCCGATGAGCCGCGGGCACTCGATGACCATCATTTCCGTGAGGCGGTTGCGCATCTGGTCGAGCGAAATCCGCGCCGCGGTCTGCGGCGGCTCGTACACGCGCACCGTACCCGATGCGCACGCCGCCGCAGCGCCGGCGAGCGCGATGCCGCTACACGATAACCATCGCGTCGCCGTACGAATAAAACCGGTAGTCCCCATCTATTGCCTCACGGTACGCCCTCATGGTGAGATCGTAGCCAGCGAACGCAGCCACGAGCATGAGCAGCGTCGACCGGGGAAGATGAAAATTGGTGATGAGTTTGTCCACGCCGTGAAATGTGTACGGCGGACGGATAAAAATGCGCGTGTCGCCGCGCGTCGCGGTGAACGCGGCACCATCGCGCGTCGTACTCTCGAGCGAGCGCGTCGCCGTGGTGCCGACGGCCCAGATCGCTCCGCCGCGGGCGCGCGCATCCGTGAGCGAGCGCGCCGCCGCATCCGTCACCTCGAACCACTCTTCGTGCATCGCGTGTTGGGCGGGATCATCCACCTCGACCGGCTTGAACGTTCCGGCACCCACGTGGAGCACCACGTTCACGCGCTCGACGCCGCGCCGCGCGATCTCGTCGAGCAACGACGCCGTGAAGTGCAGACCCGCCGTGGGCGCGGCCACCGACCCGCGCTCGGCTGCATACACCGTTTGATAGCGCTCGGCGTCGAGCGCCGTGTCAGGACGCGCGATGTACGGCGGCAGCGGCACGTGGCCGTGTCGCTCGATGGCCGACGCGATGTCTCCCTCGTGGACGTGCAGGCGCACGATGCGCGTGCGCCGCTCCGTTTGCTCGAGGATCTCGATGTCGAAGCCGGGCACGACAGTCATCATTCTGCCGGGGCGCAGCTTGCCGCCGGGGCTCACCATGGCTTCCCAGCGATCCGCGTCGAGCTGCCTGAGCAACAGGACTTCACCGGGCGCGCCCGACGGTCGTGTGCCTAACAGACGAGCGCGGAAGACGCGCGTCGTATTGAGCACGAGCGCGTCGCCCGCGCGCATCAACGTTGGCAGATCGCGAAAGATGCGGTGGGAGATGCGACCCGACGCGCGGTCGACCACCATGAGCTTGCACGCGTCCCGCGGCTCGACGGGCTCCTGCGCGATGCGCGCGGGGTTCAGCTCGAAGTCGTAATCCGCGGTGCGCGCACCCTGTGTCACTCCGAGACCGTGATCGTGCTCCGGCGCGTGACGCGGCGTCCGGTGTGATCATCGGACACGGTCACCTCGAGGTGATACGAGCCGGCCGGTGCATTGGCCATGTCGAGCGTCACGTAATCGACGGCCGCATCGCGCGCGGGAATCTGCCGCGGGAACGAGAGCGCCACCGAGTCGGCGCCGCTGCGCGAGAGGCCGACGGCGTTGGCCACGCCGCCGACGATGCGCGCGACGAGCGCGCCTAACCCGGTGTTCCTGGCGCGGGAGACGACGATGGACACGTTGTACGCATCCGATCCGTTTTGGGCCGCGAGGCCGTACGTCTCCCACAAGAGCGCGAACGGCTTGCCGCGCTCGACGTGGCCGAAGTTAGGCGTGATATCGAAGTCGGTCCACCGCTCGGGTTCCACGCCCTCGTGCGGCGCCACCTTCGCAGCGACCAATAGGTCGCTGAGGCCGAACCCGTGCTCGTCCAGCAGCTCCAACCGGCTCGCGCCGCGCGCGCCGCGCATCGCATCCGGCTGCAGCGCCTCCACGCGATACAGGAAGGTGCCCGGCGCCACCCGCTCACGCCACGTGCGCACCTGGTTCGAATCATCGTGCGCGAAATTCACCACGTGCTGGTCGGCGCGGCGGAACACCGAGTCCGCGCGCCACGTGAATCCCTCGAACACCACCTCGAGCATGCCGCGCACGAGATCGATGCCGCGCAGCATGCGGCCCACCGGCACGTCGGCGGCGACGAACACGTCGCCCGAATCGCCGGGCGCGCGGAATCGCACGGCATTGACATCGATGGAATCGACGAGATGCGCGTCGCCCGCGTTGCGCCACACCACCGGGATCGTGTCGCGCAGGCGCCTAACTTCGCCCTTGTCGAAGGGCTCGAGCGTCACCACGCCGTAAGTAGGCAGTTGGTCGAACAGGAACGCCTCGTCGGCCGCGTACCACCAGAGCACGCGAATGTCCTGCACGTGCGTGACGAACGGATCGGGTGGAATCGAAATCACAGCCGGCGGCGGTCCATAGCGCACGTACACCTCGCCTTCATCCGTGTCGGCGCCGTGCAGATCGAATTCCTCCACGCCGAAGCACAGCTCCGCGTATACCACGCGACTCAGGAACTCGAGTCGGTGCGCGTTGTCGGCCTGCGACCAGAGCGGGTCGGCCATCAACCAGTACATCCGCTGCAGGTTGAGCTGCTCGGATGGAGGCAGGCCGGCGGTTTCCACCGAATCCTTCGTCGTGAAGATGCGCGACAGCCGGTCGTAGCGCTCGCGCTGGGAGTCGGGCAGCAACGCGAGTCCCCTCGTGAACGCCGCCGCCGATGCCTTGTCGTCGTCCAAGCGGTGCTCGGCGAGTCCATCGGCCAACCACGCCCAACCATCGGTCGAATCTTCGTTGAGCCGAACCAGCGCCATGTGCTGCATCTCGACCCAGCGCTTGCGGTCGGCGAGCGCCATGTACGAATGGCGCAGCGCGCTCTCGTTGGACGGATTGAAGGCGAGCGCTTGGGAGAACGACTCCCACGCCTTGAAGTATTCCACCTGGCCCGACCAATCCTGCGCCGCGGTGCGAATCGTCTCGTTGTCGATGAAGTAGCCGATGGTGCGCGGATCGCGCAGGACCGTGCGGTCTTTGATGTTCTTGAGGACCACGCTGTAAATGTGGCCGTTGGCGCGATCGAGGTACTGGCGCCAAGACGTCATCCCCACCTGGTCCGCCGCGCGCGACACGCCTAACGAGTCGTGCGCTTTCTTCGCGAGCTTGAGCGCCTTGTCGAACAGCGACGACGCGTGCGACCGCACCGACGCCGAGTTCGACGTCAGATAGAACTTGCCGAGGTCGACGAGATATTCGGGCGATGAACTGTTGTACTTGGTGGCCAGGCGGAGCGATGAATCGGCGAGGTTGAGCAGCGAGTCGTTCGCCGCACGTTTCATGTAGCCGGTGCGCTTTTCCGCGTGGGACAACCGCCACGCGAGCACACCGCGCTCGTGCCACGTCGCCCCATCCGTGTGGTTGGTGCGGAGCACCTCGTCCATCGCGTGCAGCGCCGACAACGAGTCGGCGCGCGTCGACATCGTTGGTTGGTGGCTCGTCGCAACGGCTTCCTGCGCGCTCGAGCCCCGGGCTGTGATGGACGCCGCGCCGAAGCATAGGCTGAGCACGAGAATCCGGCGCATGCGCAAGCAATACGTATCGCCGAGCTCAAAAGTCAAGCGCGGCGTATGTAAGAGACTAGAACAACGATGCCTGGGGTGCTCCGGACTGGGGCACGGCGTAGCCGAGATGCCGGTAGGCATGCGGCGTGGCGACGCGTCCGCGCGCTGTCCGCTGAAGGAAACCGTTCTGCACCAGAAACGGCTCATACACTTCCTCGATCGTCACTTCGTCTTCGCCGATTGCAGCCGCAATCGCGCCCAACCCCGCCGGACCGCCATTCCATTTCTCGATGATCGTCTTGAGAATCCGGCTGTCCATGTCATCCAGCCCGTATTCATCGACCTCGAGCAACTCGAGCGCGGAAGCAGCCACTGCGCTCGTGATCGTTCCGTCTGCTTCCACTTGTGCGTAATCGCGAACGCGACGCAGCAGACGATTCGCCACTCGAGGCGTGCCGCGCGAGCGTCGTGCCAACTCGATCGCACCCCTACGGTCGATCGGCACTTTGAGCACCGACGCCGATCGGATCACGATTTCTTCGAGATCTTCGACCGGATAGAAGTCGAGCCGTTCGGTAATACCAAAGCGCGCCCGCATTGGCGGAGTCAAGAGTCCCGCGCGAGTGGTAGCGCCAATGAGGGTGAACGGCTCGATCTGCATGGTGATCGTCTGAGCCTTTGGACCCTCAGACAAGCGGATGTCGATCCGGTAGTCCTCCATCGCTGGATAGAGGAATTCCTCGATCACCGCGCGCAGCCGGTGAATCTCGTCGATGAAGAGGATGTCGCCCTGGCGCAGGTTGGTGAGCGGTGCGACGAGATCGGCAGGTTTTTCGAGTGCCGGACCCGAGGTCGTGCGGATGTTGACGCCCAACTCGCGCGCGACGAGCTCGGCGAGTGTGGTCTTGCCGAGGCCGGGCGGACCAGAGAAGAGGATGTGGTCGAGCGCTTCACGGCGGCCGAGTGCGGCGTCGATTGCGATGCGGAGGTTGTTCTTCGCTTTGCGCTGGCCGATGAACTCGGCGAGTCGCTGCGGCCTGAGGGACAGCTCCACGGCCGACTCATCGGCGATGACTTCGGGCGTGGTGATTTCGGCGCGCGCCATGTGAGAAAATGAGCGAAGAGAGCGCGAAGGGGGAAGGGGTGCGCGCTGCGGCGGGCGTCGGGTGGTTGCGCGGTGCGACCGAAGCTCGTACTTTCGCTCCCATAGGATTCCTTTGGGAGATGGGTCTCGTGGCAACCCAGCTCGATCTCGTGCGCGGCACGCTGGACATGATGGTGCTTCGGGCGCTCTCGTGGCGCGCGATGCATGGCTACGACATCGCGCGGTGGCTCGAGCGTGTGAGCGACGACGCGCTGCGGGTCGAGGAGGGGTCGCTTTATCCTGCATTGCACAGGCTTGCGGCGCGCGGGTGGGTGACGGCGCAGTGGGGCGTCTCGGAGAATAATCGACAGGCGAAGTACTACACGATCACGTCGGCGGGGCGGAAGCAGCTGCGTCAGGAGACGGAGACGTGGGCTGCGTTCATCGCCGCCGTGGCCAGGGTGCTCGAGGCGCGGCCGGCCTGAGGGCGGGTCGCGCTCGGAGGCGCGTACTCCAATGTCCTGGATTCCTGATCGGTATCGCGATTTGCGTGCGATGGTGGGTGGCGTGAAGCCGGAGCGCGACGTGTCGGACGAGCTCGCGCACCATCTGGCGATGCGCGTGGCGGAGAACGTTTCGCGGGGGATGTCGCCGGAGGCGGCGCGGGCCGAGGCATTGGCCCGGTTAGGCGACGTGGACGCCTACGGGCGGG
>JACZDA010033933.1_pt1 | contig 16659 bp, 13 predicted proteins | sample 8641761 | NCBI WGS metagenome assembly JACZDA01 (sample SAMN15324611, study PRJNA640507) | soil metagenome | isolation source: intercropping peanut in the first line | place: China: Luxin town, Laibin City, Guangxi Province | collected 2019-07-25 | depth 10cm m | reverse complement strand
TGGCGGTCCTGTTCCGCATCAACCTCCTCGAGCCCGAAGGAATCTTCTCGTCGAAAACTTACAAGCGCCTGTTTTCGATGCACGGCATCGTGATGATGTTCTTCTTCCTGGTGCCTTCGATCCCGGCAACACTCGCCAATTTCCTGATTCCCATCATGATCGGGGCCAAAGATCTAGCCTTCCCGCGTATTAACCTGTTGAGCTGGTACCTGTACGTTTTCGGCGCGATTTTCACGATCTACGCCGTGGCACGGGGCGGCGTCGATACCGGCTGGACCTTTTACGCTCCCTACAGCAGCACCTATTCAAACTCCTATGTTCTGTCCGCGGTGATGGGCGTCTTCGTGGCCGGCTTCTCCTCCATCCTCACAGGCTTGAACTTCATCGTCACTGTGCATAAGATGCGCGCGCCGGGAATGACCTGGTCGCGCCTGCCGCTCTTCGTCTGGTCTAATTACGCCACCGGGCTGCTCCAGGTGCTGGGCACTCCGGTGCTCGCCATCAGCCTCACGCTGATCGCTTTTGAACGCGTGGCGCACGTCGGCATCTTCGATCCAAATATCGGCGGCGATCCGATTCTGTTCCAGCACCTGTTTTGGTTTTATTCGCACCCGGCCGTGTACATCATGATCCTTCCCGGCATGGGTGTCATCAGCGAAATCGTGGCTTGCTTCTCGCGCAAGCGGGTGTTCGGTTACAACTTCGTGGCATTCTCGAGCATGGCCATCGCCGTATTGAGCTTTTTCGTGTGGGGCCATCATATGTTCGTTACCGGCGAGGCGATGTACACGAGCGTGGCGTTTTCGTTCCTGAGTTTCATGGTGGCGGTTCCCTCCGCGATCAAAGTTTTCAACTGGACGGCGACCATGTACAAGGGCTCGGTCTCCTTCGACACTCCCATGCTGTACGCCTTCGGCTTTATCGGGCTGTTCACGATTGGCGGGTTAACCGGCCTGTTCCTGGCCGCGCTCGCCACCGACGTGGCCACCCACGGCACGTACTTCATCGTGGCCCACTTCCACTACGTCATGGTGGGCGGCATGGTCATGGCGTTCCTGGGCGGGCTGCACTACTGGTGGCCCAAAATTACCGGCCGGCTGTATCCGGAAGCCTGGGCGAGATTCGCCGCGCTTATCATTTTTATCGGCTTTAACCTGACCTTCTTTCCGCAGTTCATCCTCGGCTATCTCGGGATGCCGCGGCGTATTCACGCCTATCCTCCAGAATTCCAGGCGCTCAATGTGCTCTCTACCGCCGGCGCCTCTATTCTGGGTATCGGCTACCTGATACCGATGATCTACTTTGCCTGGTCCATCCGAAAAGGCCCCAAAGCTCCCGCGAATCCATGGGGGGCTACCGGACTCGAATGGGAAATTCAATCGCCGCCCACCACCTACAATTTCGACGAGACACCCATTGTGACGAAAGAAGCGTACGATTACGGCGCGCTGGAGGAAGTCGTTGGCTGACACATTGGTTCACGAGGCTCACGAGCCCAGCGTAGAAGCAACCCATCTACGACATCACTTCGCTACGTCTTCGCAGCAGATGGATGCGTCCATGCTGGGCATGTGGACGTTTCTGCTCACCGAAGTGCTGTTCTTCGGCGGCATGTTCGCGGCCTATGCCGTGTACCGGAATATGTATCCCGCAGCCTTCGCTTCGACCAGCAAGTTCATGGACGTAGTCCTGGGCGGAACTAACACTGCCGTGCTGATCTGCAGCAGCTTGACGATGGTCCTCGCAGTGCGTGCGGCTCAACTCAGCAAGCGGGCTCACCTCATTTTGTTCCTGATCCTCACCATGATCTTCGGAACGATCTTCCTGGTTATTAAGGGTTTCGAATACCACTCGAAATGGGTGGAACATTTGGTCCCTGGTTTTGATTTCCAATACGACGAGCCTCGCTATCAGCACAACGCGCAGATCCTGTTCTTCCTGTATTTCGCAATGACCGGAATGCACGCTCTGCATATGGTCATAGGCCTGGGGCTGCTCACCTTTCTGCTGGTGCAGGCGAAGCGGCGCATATTCAACGAAAATTACTTCGCGCCCGTTGAAATGATTGGCCTGTACTGGCACTTTGTCGACATAGTGTGGATCTTCCTGTTCCCGCTGCTTTACCTGATTGGACACCGCCGATGAGCGCTCTTCACGTACCCATACCGAAAGTAGGCACCCTGGTCGCCGTTTGGGCGACGCTGATCGTACTGACGGGATTAACGTCTTACGTTTCGTATTTCGAGCTGGGCGAGTGGAACATCGTCGTAGCGCTGCTGATCGCGGTGACCAAGGCATCACTCGTCGCCTGGGTGTTTATGGGCGTGCGGCATAGCACCACGCTTACCAAGCTCTTTTGCGTGGCTGGACTGGCGTGGCTGATGATTTTGATCCTGCTGACCTATAGCGACTACAGCACGCGCAACTGGACGTATCAGGCGCAGCCTTGGTCGACGAATAAGGCCGCCGGGACGAGCCGGTAGGTAACAAAAAGCTATTGGCTATTGGCTATCAGCTTTTAGCTCTTATTCTGCTCCTGTAAGCGCCATAATCGCTCGGATTCTGCCATATCGCGGTTCAGATCGCGGAATTGCTGGCCCTCGATTTTCACTTCGGCCAGCAGAATTTCCCATTTGTGACGTTCTTTCTTCATTTCGTGGCGCTCTTGTTTGCGGATTTGATCGGCCTGAGCATGCTGTTTCCGTTCGAAGCCAATTTCAGCCTTTCGCTTTTCGGCTCTTAGCTTTAGCAGATCGTTCAGGGATTTGTGGAAGGCGCGCTCGTGGGTGGTTTGATAGCGCAGGTAGAGAGCGAGCTGCTTTTCGTCCGTGATGGCGCCCGTTTCGGGGTTGTAGCAGGAGGATTCGAGCGCGAGGGCCCGGCGGCGGAGCCAGTGGTGCTGCGCTATGGCTTCGACAAGCGTGGTTTCGGTGAGCGTTTCGGGCTGGTGCTCTTCGCGGAAGGCGGCGAGAAGCGCGTTAAATTCGGACTGCGATTCGCTGGGCAGGACGCGGAAGGCTCCGGTCAGGCCGTGGCGGGTATTGTTCAAAGAAGAGACGGCTTTTCCAATTTCGCTTTTCGGGCCGCAGGATAACTTGGCGTTTTCGCGGTTGGCTTGAATTTGAGATTCGGTTGACATATGGGGGATGCTCCTTCGTATGCGAGTTTGGATTATGGGCGTGCGGAGCGGGGCGTGAGCGGGCAGTTAGGTTATTGAGAATAGGGCAGATAGGATTTTTTCTTGATTTGTTAACGTCCCCGTTATCAGCCGGCTTCCTCCGGTTTCAAAAAGATCCCGTCCCCGCGCGCCTCTTCGAGCGCTACCAGCTTTCGCCAACTCGCCACAGTTATCATGAAGCGGGCAAGCACTCCGTTTGGAGAGTCGAAAATGCGTTCCAGCTTCGTCTCGGGCGCCAGGTCCTTTGTCACCTCGTGCAGTTCCTCGGTAGTCGGATACACCCGCGCCGAGGTCTTGCCCTCCGCCTCCGTCACCACGATCCGCTGGTATAACGGCGGCGGACCGGCCTTCGGCAATTGGAAAGGCATTTCTGCCGGCGCGGCTTTCTTCTTTTCTTCCTTGGGCTTTACCTCAATTACTTCCGCTACCGCGAACTTGCCCCGGATGTGTCGTATGTGCGCCAGGTTTTGCAGCGCTCGCGTACACGAACGCTCCGCCGTTGTCCGGTATCGCGTTCGCAAATCCAGTTGGCGCCATTGCTCCGTGGTCCACCTGGTCGAATCCGGCTGCTGCTTGTGCAGCGCGTGCTCGAATCCGTCATAGCGCCGGCCATTGCGCTTCAAAGTCCAGATCGCGCGCGCCGCCTCGATTATGAATTGGAAATCGAGCGCCGCCTCCGGCTGGTATTGCTCCCGCAACCCCTCCAGCAATTCATCTAATTCGGCCGGATCCTCATCCGGCAGCAGCAACCTGCTAGACATCCAAGCGTGCTTGATAGCCTTCCATCTCGGGTCGGACATTCGAGTGTTCTCGCTCGAGTAGTCCCACACACCTCGTTCTTCCAGCCGCAAGAAACGAGGCTAATCGTTTGAAAAGAGGAAATAAAAATAAAGGCCGATTCGTTGTGACCGCGAAGGATCGTTTCCTTCAAAAATGTCCGACGCGCCAGGATGACACGTTAGCTGTCAAAGCGAACTCGATTTTTTGATATCATCGCATGCGCTGGTGAGTAGTATGGTTCCTACGCCTGAGACACCGTTCACGCGGGACATTCTTGGCAATTATGTATGCAACTTGTTCTCCGAGGCCCAGAACAGCGGGCCCTTCGATGTAGTCATTATCGGCGGAGGCACATTCGGACTCGCATTAGCCCAAGACCTCCTTTTCCGAACCCAGCAGCGAGGGGCTGGCGCGGTGGCGGAAGACGCGAGTTGGCGGCCAGCAGGCTTCCGGATTCTTGTGTTGGAAGCGGGGCCGTTCGCGCTACCCGAGCACACGCAGGACATCCCCAATCTGCAACTGTATCCACCCGGCACGCAACCAGGGCCCGGCAGTGAACTTCCCGCCACCCGTCAAGAACTGATTGTGCAGGGACTGCAGGCACGACCAATACTTGAAAATTGGGGATTACCGTGGAACTCGAACGAACGCTTCGGGGGGCTGGCTTACTGCCTTGGCGGCCGATCCCTTTATTTCGGCGGTTGGTCGCCACGCTATCTAGCGACGGAAATGCACAGGGCGGCAGTCGGATCGATCGGCGCCCAAACGCTGTGGCCCGCCTCTGTCGTCGAGGACCTCACACTGGAGCCAGGAATCCGGGGATTCCAGCTAGAAGCGGCGCAACAAACTGGCGTCAGCGCGGCCAACGATTTCATCAATGGCGCCCTTCACGACTTCTTACGGCAGACGCTATTCGTCAACTATGCCGCTATCCCCAACGCGATCCCTCTCGCCGAGATGCCGGACTATACGGCTGAGGCACCTGAGGACATCACTGCCGCGTTGCATCAGCAACTCAACGCTCCTCCTTATCCAGGCTTCCAGCTCAGCCTTGCCCTCGACGCCCCGCTGAGCGTACAAGCCGTGACACGCCCCGGCTTTTTTCCGTTCAACAAATTCAGCAGTGTGCCGCTGGGCATAACCGCCGCTCGCGCGGCATTCGGAGAAGCGGGCACGAACAACGCGGCTAAGCGGCTCATGATCGTACCGAACTGCCATGTCAGGCGGTTGATCACGCGACCCTATGTACTGGCCACCGGCGCTACGGTGCAAGAGGTAATCGGCATAGACACTGGGAACGGACCATTGGATCTCAGTGGCGGCATTGCCGGGAACGCCAATCGACGTCCCGTTGTGGTGCTCGCTGCGGGTGCTATCGAGAGCGCCCGTCTTGCCATGTTGAGCGTGGCCGGCGTGCCGAACGCAGCCGAAATGGGCAGGAACATTATGGTGCACTTGCGCAAAAACGTGAGCTTCACCATCGCACCGCTACCACTGCCTTTAGCCCAGCAGGAAATATCTGCGTTGCTGGTTCGCTGCCGGGCCAATCTGCCAGATGCCACACCCATTCATTTCCATTTGCAAATCACCGCGTCGGCGATACCTCCGGGACCCGCGGGGGGCGGCCGGTCCGACGCACTGCTCTTCCAGAGCGTGCCCGACCTCGATCATGTCCAGATATTTTCCCAAACCGCTCCAGGACAGCTGGATGTCGCCATCCGTGCGGTAGGCGAGATGTTGCCCAATCTCCAGAACAATAGCGTGACGCTGCCGTTGCCGGCCGATAACGACGAGTACGGCATGCCACGGGCCACAGTGAATATCATCCGCAGTGCTCAGGATAACCAAGTCATGGGATTGATGGACGCAACAATCGACGCCGTGGCCCTGATCCTGGGATTCGGACAGGCGCTCAATGCTGGCGCGCGACCGCCAGATGGTCTTGGTACTACTTACCATGAATCCGGTACGCTGCGCATGGGGGAAAACCCCGCGATATCAGTCACGAACCCAGATGGTCAATTTCATTACGTGACGAATCTCTACGCCGGAGATGCGTCGGTTCTACCGACATGTGGGTCGGCCAACCCGGTCATGAACGGGATCGCGCTCCGGCGCCGGCTGGCTAGGCGGCTGGCGCCCGAAGGCGATGGGGCCGGAAATCCGGCTGCCCCCGCGCGCCACGTTGCCCCATTTTTTCAACCGCCGATGCGGCCACTACCTCCCGCGGGAACCGTCATCCAGCTCTTCGATGGCCAGTCCATCGCGAACTGGCGCATGGCCGGCCGCGGCGCCTTCCATGTCGTCGGCGGAGCTCTCCAGAGTGTGCCAAGTTTCGACCTCGGCCTGCTTTGGTGCACGATTCCGATGCCTCCGAACTACCGCTTGGAACTCGATTTCTTCACCCGAAGTTTTCAGACGAATAGCGGCATCTTTGTCCGGTTCAGGAACCCGCAGTCGACGGGATACTACAATCCCGCGTGGTCCGCGGTGTTCATCCCGGGATTGCCTGCGACAGCCGCCGGATTCGAGATTCAAATCGACAACACCGGCGCGCCGGATGGGCGTCCCAAGCATCGAACTGGGGCGGTTTACGCCGTCAACTATCCAAACGACCCCCCGGACGACCCGGCTTTGCCAGCTGCGCAACCAAATGATTTCGTCAATGCGCAGAACGCACCGGTGCTCGGATGGAACACTTACAGGATCGAAGTGCAGGGCGATCTCATCACTGTTAATCTGAACGGCATAAACACCGCAAGATACACCAATACGGACCCGAATCGCGGCCGCTTCGATGCAGCCGAGCCGACTTTCGTTGGACTGCAATCATATTCAAATTACGGCTTCACGACGGCGTTCCGCAACGTTCGCGTCATAGTGATCTGATAGATAGGGTTAGCTTGGGGACGTCAGGCTGCTCTTCAGATCCCATCGCGCGCTGGTCTCTTCACCCTCGTCGATACTACCAGCAAAGCCGGGACCTGGGCCGTTAATAGCTAAAAATGTCCGACGCGCCAGGGTGAGACGTTAGCCCAGCTATCGAGCGCTCTGGTTGCCCAGTCCAAATTTTTATCCTTGTGACAAGTCGTACAAGGATTCGGGATATTGAACTCCTTCGTCGTGGCCGGGCTCGTTGCGCGGGATATTTACCTTTAGAACGTCAGCCTTGTAGTCTCCCTTCCGGTTTACGTATTCAATACGTCCGCGTACTCGCGCGGCATGTCCTGCGCGTACGCCGTTCCTAAGGCCAGCATGAGCGCTGCCGCCGTGATACCGACAATCATTTTCATGGCTTTACCTTTGAGGAACGCGCGCAAAACGGGCGCGATATCAAGCGCGCCGCCCGAAGAGTCAGCGAGTTCCTTCCTTGTCTGGAGGCGCGCATCCGCGCCCTTTGCGCGTCTCCTGAACTTGTTGAAATACTGAAATTGTCGAAGTAAATGACACTATCGGCTTTCGTCCAAAGGCCCACTTTGCCAGGCGCCGGGAAGGTTTGATCCTCGACCTCGAAGAGCCGTTCATTGTCCAGGTACACGGTGAACCGCGCGTCCTGGATATCCACCCGCAGTGTGCTCCATTTCTGTTTTGCAATCACGTGGTTCACGCCATACGATCGCGAAGGCAATCCTTTCGGCGGAATCGAGGTCCGAACACCGTTTTGCACTTTGTAGAGGACAACGTTGTTCTCCAGCGCATTCGCGCGCGCAATGTAGTAATTCTCGGGATCTCGATAGCGCCACACAATCCCGGCAGCTTGATCTATTACCCCGCTTACTGGTTTAAAGCCAACGCTCAGGCGGCCGTTCTCCAGCGAAACGTCTTCCAGGATCGCCAGTGGAAAGCGTCCCGCCGTCCGATCGGCCGATAACTGTGCGAGAACATTCGGACTGCTCGGAGCCGAATCATCCCGGCATATCTGCCAATCCGGCGATGCGCCGGTATGGGTCATTTGAACGGTCCACCCACGCGGAAACGTGCCGAGGGGTGAATCATCGAACCCAATCATCCGTGCTGGCGCGGATGCGTTTCCGAAGTATGCGAATAGCAGAACGATGGCGTACATCCACTTTCGAGAACCACTTTGCACCATCATTCTGAAGATTCCATGAGGAGGCGCGCTCAGCCTCATGGATTGCTCAGAAACCAGCGGTAATACTAGTGAGCACATGCGACTTTTGATCGTGGAGGATGACCTCAAGCTGGCGGCACAATTAAAGAAGGGACTAGAGGAGCAGGGACACTCGGTGGCGCTGACGGGTGACGGCAGCGATGGTCTCTATGCCGCCCAGACCGAAATATTCGACCTTCTGGTGGTCGATGTGATGCTGCCCGGAATGGACGGCCTCTCCCTGATACGCGCCTTGCGGGCAGAAGAAGCGAGCACCCCGATTTTGCTATTGACCGCGCGAGACGCTCCCGAGGATATCGTCACAGGCCTTGATGCCGGAGCCGACGATTACCTGACGAAGCCGTTTTCCTTTACAGTCCTTTCCGCACGGGTTCGGGCACTTAGCCGACGGAAGCAGGTACAACCGCATACGGCATTACGGGTCGCCGATCTGGTGGACCCCGGAACGCATGAGGCAAGGCGAGGTTTAACGAGCGTATCCTTGACACCGCGCGAGTTCATGCTTTTGGAGCTACTGATGCGAAACACCGGACGTGTACTTACATGAGCTAAGCTCATCGAGACAATCTGGGGCAATGAACGTGAGGTCGAAAACAACACGATCGATGTGTTTATACGGCAAATCCGCAGCAAAATTGAGCCGCCCGGAAGCACAAAATTGATCCACACTGTGCGCGGTATCGGGTACACGCTGCGAGAGGAGGACACAGTTTGAAACAAAGATCGATCGGATTCCGGCTTACTGCCTGGTATGCGGTTGTACTTGCAGCGGGCCTGGTCCTCTTCAGCGTCGCCGCATGGTTCGGGATGAGAGCCAGTCTGTATCACGCATTCGACGACGAGTTGCGCGATCGGGTTAAGGGCGTGCAGAAATTTATGGACCAGCAGATTTCAGCATTGTCCGTCCCGGAGATACGAGACGAATTTCGGGAGCATTCAGTCCTTGGGCCTGGCGGCGATCTTTTTCAGGTAAGTAATGAAGCGGGCGAATGGCTTTACCGGTCCGTTCCCCTCGAAAATGCAAACGTTCCCATTGAAAAGCCTTCGCAGCTTGCGTCTCCGCAATTCGATACGCGAATCGTAGCGGGCCGCCCTCTCCGGTTCTACTCGCAACGGATCACGGTAGACGGACAGCCATATACAGTCCAAGTAGCTTCACCGCTACACGAAGCGCTGGAAGCCATGAACGCATTTGCATTCATGCTGCTGTTTGCCGTTCCGGTATTGCTGGCCATTGCGACGGCTGGTGGATATTGGATGAGCAAACGTGCGTTGGACCCCGTCGATCAGATCGCGTCGGCCGCACAACGCATCAGCATCGAAAACCTCGCGGCGCGGCTGCCGCTTACAGCGACGGGCGATCAATTACAAAGGCTTTCGGAAACACTGAATCAGATGTTTTCACGATTGGAGTCTTCCGTCCGCAGCATCAAGCAGTTCACGGCCGACGCATCCCACGAATTGCGCGCTCCTATCGCGTTAATTCGCACGACGGCTGAGGTAGCGGTGCAGAATCGCAATCGCGATCCTATAGAGTATCTGGGCGCTTTGGACGAAATCCTCGCAGAATCGGAACGAACATCTCCATTGGTCGAAAGCCTGATGTTGTTGGCGCGAGCCGACGCTGAGAAGGAGCCGATTGAGCGCATGCCAGTGGACCTCTGTAGCGTTGTTCGGCTCGCAGCCGAGCAGGGCGAGAAATTAGCCCGCTCCCGCGGGGTGCAATTCTCCGCAATTGTGCCCGCCGGAGCGATTCCGATAACGGGCGATGCAGAGGCGATCCGCCGCGCGGCGCTCATTCTGATCGACAATGGAATCAAGTATTCCAATCCAGCGGGACGCGTTTCCATTTCGCTAGGAATAGAGGGAACCGATGCGACCGTGACTGTAGCAGATACGGGTATGGGAATTGCGGAAGCAGACCTGCCATATGTATTTGCCCGTTTTTGCGGGCTGACAAAGCGCGCTCACGATTACAAGGCGGCGCGGGACTCGGTCTCTCGATAGCAAAGTGGATTGCGGAAACGCATCGGGGATCTATCGAGGTCGAAAGTGTCGTGGGCGAGGGGTCGGTATTTCGTCTTCGCATCCCTCTCGATGGTTCCAGGGCTCGTCAGTAGTGTCGTGTCCTTAGAATTTTTAATAACCGCTTACTTCGTGCGCGGCTCAGTTTCGGCGATATACGGCGTATGAAGACTAGGGCCTTCAGCAAATCTTCAGATATCCGCGCTAACGTGTGGACGTGGCTTGGCTTTCGTCTGCGTTCGCTCTCATCGCAGGTGCATTCATAACGGTTCAAGTTGGAAGTAACACGGAGCTGAAGAAGGGCCTAGGCCAGCCGCTCCCGGCTTTGCTAGTCAACTATATTTTTGGACTTACGGCAGTTCTGATTTACAGTCTCGCGCGGCACGTATCAGTTCCGCAATTCGACAAAGCCGTGCAGACGCCCTGGTGGGGTTGGCTGGGCGGCGTCGCAGGCGCGGTTTATGGACTTGCGGCGATCATCCTCGCGAGCCAAATCGGGGCCGCGCGACTGACCGCCCTGGTGATTACGGGCCAGCTTGTGTGCTCGGTCATTCTCGACCACTTCGGATGGCTCAGCTTCGATGTGCATACTGCGAGTATCGGCCGTATTGCCGGTTGCGCGCTCATGATCATCGGTTTGATTCTGATCGCGAAATATTGACGTTAACGCTCTGGTTGATGCCGGGACCGATTCATTTGAAACTTTTCGTTTTGACGATGGCGTTAGGCTCCGCCCCACTGTTACTCATTGCGCAAACAGCGAGTGTGCGTGGGCGGGTTTTCGATCCATCCGGGGCGGCTGTGCCTCACGCGAAAGTGATCCTGGCGGATTCTGCCGGCGCAAAGACGACAACGATCTCGGAATCCGATGGCTCCTTTTCGGCACTGGCCATTGCGCCTGGCAAATACAACGTGACCGCCACCGCTCCCAATTTGGAACTGGCACAACCACTTTCTATCTCACTTAAGCCCGGGCCGAATTTCATTCGCCTGAAACTGACGATATCCGCGGTGAAGCAAGAGACAACGGTACAAGAGACGGCGCGCGAAGGAGTGAGCACCGAGGCGGCAAACAACGCCTCCGCGGTCGTGCTCCGGAGTAAGGATTTGGAATCGCTGGGCGACAGTCCCGAGGATCTGAGCACCGATTTACAGGCTCTGGCGGGACCATCAGCGGGTCCGGGTGGAGGATCCGTATTCATCGATGGCTTTAGTGGCGGGCAACTCCCGGCAAAGGACGCAATCCGCGAAATTCGAATCAATCAGAACCCTTTCTCACCGGAGTACGACAAGCTTGGCTACGGCAGAATTGAGATTCTCACCAAGCCGGGTGCGGACAAATATCACGGGACCGGCTACTACAACTTCGGTGATAGTGTTTGGAACTCCAGAAATCCTTACGCCGCCGAAAAAGCGCCATTCCTGCTAAAGGAGTATGGAACGAGTGTGGAAGGTCCATTAGGAAGCCGAGCATCCTTCTTCCTCAGCGTGGACCGAGCGGCGATCGACAATGGCGCGATTATTAACGGGACCACGCTGGACGAGAATACTCTAGCGATCCTCAATCCTTACACCCAGGTATTCACGATTCCACAACGCAGAATTCGTCTCAGTCCCGGAGTCGATTTTCAAATAACCCCAGCCGATACATTTTCGGCGCGGTACTCGTTTTCGCGAGCGGACATTCGCCATTCCGGCGTCGGAGCGTTCAATCTTCCGTCAACGGGCATTCACAATTACGGAACGGATCAAAATGCGCAGCTTGCCAACACTTTTGTCCTCAGTCCAGCGACGCTGAACGAGACGCGATTCCAGTTTTACCGGGCGGACATCAGCAGCACCTCCGAAGATCCCAGTCCGCGGCTGGATGTGCTCAATTCGTTCATCGGAGGCGGCGCTCAGGTTGGAAAATCGCGAAATACGCTCACGACGTACGAGCTTCAGAACTACACAACGCATTCCCGGCGAGCCCACACGATTCGTTTCGGCGTGCGGGTTCGGGCCAGCGTGCTCGATAATGTATCGCCGGTCAATTTCGGAGGAACTTTCACGTTCGGCGGTAGGATCGCGCCGGCGCTCGATTCGGCTGGGAATCCCAGCTTCGACGCAAGCGGAAATGCGGTGTTGCTGAACATCGATTCCATCGAAGCATATCGTCGAACGCTGTTGTTCCAACGCAGAGGATTCGCGCCCTCGCAGATAAGAGCTTTAGGCGGCGGCGCCTCACAGTTCACTCTCAGTGCAGGAAACCCGGCGCTGGCCGTTCATCAGGAAGACATCGGAGCGTTCGCCGGAGACGATTGGCGAATTGCACCGAATCTGAGCGCGAGCATCGGATTGCGATATGAGTGGCAAACAAACCTTCGCGACTTTCGTGATGTTGCTCCCCGCTTTGGGCTGGCCTGGGCGTTCGGCGGGACGAATCCAAAGACAGTCATCCGCGCAGGTTTCGGCTTCTTTTATCAACGGTTCGACGTTATCCATGTACTCGCAGCGGAGCGTTACAACGGAGTGATTCAACCGCAGTACGCGGTGAATAATCCGGATTTTTTCCCGGCTATTCCCGACATCGCTTCTCTTGCGAGTTCACAGTTTCAACAAACAACGGAGCAGCTCAGTCCTCGGCTGCGCGCGCCCTATCTCATCAATTCAGCGATAGGAATTGAAAGACACTTGCCCGGCCATACAACCGCTGCACTGACATACGTGCGATCGCAGGGAGTACATCAGTTCTTCACGAACGATATTAATGCTCCATTACCGGGTTCCTACAGTCCGGAGATTCCCGGCAGTGGCATCTATCCTTTTGGCGGGCCCGGGGCGATTTTCGAGGTGATGTCCGCAGGCCGATACAACCAGAACGAGGTCATTGCCAACGTCTCTTCCAAGATCAACGATGCGCTTTCGCTATTTGGAACGTACGTTTTCAACCGGGCGCGGAGCGACACGGATTATTCATCGCCGCCACAGAACGAAAACTTCAATCCATCGATTGGCGGCGGTGGCCTTGGTGTGGGCACGTTTCCAGCGAACCCATACAGCCTGGCGGGTGAGTACGGGCCTGCATCAACGGACATTCATCATCAGGCGAGTCTCGGCGGATCCATTTCCCTGAAATGGGGGCTCCGCCTGAATCCGCTGTTCGTTGCCGAATCCGGCTCGCCATTTAACGTCACGGTGGGACGGGACCTGTATGGGAACACCTTGTTTAATGGCCGGCCCGGAATTGCGAATGACCAGAGCCGGCCAGGCTTGGTTTCGACTCGCTATGGTTTGCTCGATCCGAATCCGGCCGCCGGGGAATTCATTTTGCCGCGCAACTATGGCCGCGGCCCAGGGATCGTGATGTTGAACCTACGAATCTCGAAAAGCTTTACCTTTGGCGCTACACGGGAAGCATCGGTTGCAGCGACCGGCCGCAATCAGGCCGATGGCCCATTCTCCACTTCGCGAACTGTAAGCAGAACGAAAGTGGGTCGTTATAACTTGACGATTTCCCTGTCGATCCGGAACGTTCTGAACCGGAACAATCCAGGTCCCATCATCGGAAATATAAGTTCACCGTTATTCGGACGGGCAAACCAGCCTTACGGCACAAGCAGCCTCGGGGGTACGGGATTCTCGGAAAGCGCGGACAACCGGCGGCTGGAAATACAGACCCGATTTACGTTCTGAGGTTGGAAACCTGTCAACGGAACTTTGTGCACCGGCGGGTTGACACGCCACCGGTTGCTAACTGGGTTGCAACCTGTTTGAATGCGTAGGTAGGAGACCTTGCAGCGATGTCGCGGAAGCGGCAGAGAACAATGAAGACGTATTACTGGGCCGTCATTATGTTCGTCGCATTTCCGGTACATGCGGCCACACTTGAATCGATCCGGTCCCTATTGCAGGCAGGACGTACAACCGAGGCGCTGCGTGAGATGGAAGCTTTGCAGAAACAAAACGTAGACAACCCGGACGTCCTGCTGGAGCTTGGAAAAATATTTCAAGAGCTGGCCGCTGCGCGGGCGACGCGGCTCGAGCAATTGAATCCGGAGTCGCCGCAAGCTCACGAGCTCATCGGGAAATCTCTGGAGTCGCACAATCGCGTTGCCGAGGCGCTCGCGCAGTATAAACTGGCAGCGCAGAAAGACCCGAAATTGCCGGGCATCCATTTTCTCATCGGAAATCTGTATTGGAAAGAACGAGATCTGGAGGCCGCACTGCCGGAAATGCAAGCAGAGCTCCGGCTGAATCCCGATCATAGTCTCGCGAATTTGCGAATGGGCGAAATCCTTCTAACAACCAAGGCCGATCACCCCGAAAGAGCCCTGCCGTATTTGCAGAAGGCTGCCGCGCGTCCGCATGCAAGCCTGGAAGCTCATCGGGAACATGGCAAAGCGCTACGGATGGCCGGCCAATATCGCGAAGCCATGCGCGAGCTGCAGTTTGTTGCCGAGCGTGATTCGGAGGATAGCAAGGTTCACGCTCAACTTGCGGCGTTGTATCGGGCGATGCGGAATCCGGAAGCCGCTAAAAAGGAGATGGAGACGGTACGTCAAATCCTGCAGCGCCAAAGAGAGGCTTCTCTGCAAGCTCATCAGGAGCAGGGGCAACGGTAGTGGCAGGCATCGAGACGAGTCGACGCGGCGCGCAGGAGTGCGCAATGCCGTTTACTTAAGACACCTGACACCGTTTTCATTCTGTGGTCGCTTACGCTCCCGGCTCCGTTTCAATATGGGCAGTTTGAATAGAAACTCTAAGGTCAGGAAGTAGCCTGGCTGCCGCTGAATTGCCATAATAAAGAGGACATTATGAAGTACTGTTGGCTTGTTTTACTTGGCCTTGGCGCCCTGAGTCTTCACGCCGCTGACGCACCGCCGCCGGCCGTCGTTGATCAGATCGTCGCCAAGGTAAACGGAGATATCGTCAGCCAAAATGAGCTCGCGCGTAGCGCGAAGCAAATAGCCGATGAGTTGAAGGCGCAAGGCGCCAGCGGAGCGCAACTGCAGCAGGCTTTGAACGAGCGCGAAAAGGATCTTCTGCGCGATCGCATTGACCAGCTTCTCCTGGTAGAAAAGGGTAAAGACCTGAATATCAACGTAGATTCCGAAGTGAGCAAATACGTTGCCAGCCTGCAGCGCCAGTCTCGCATCACGGGTACCGAAAAATTTCACGACTGGGCCCGCCAGCAATCCGGCATGTCCTACGAAGATTTTCTGGCCGAATACAAGAAACAAACCGTTACGCGTGACGTAATCGGCCAGGAGGTCGGCCGCCATATCGCTATTACCGATAAGGAAATTCAGGATTTCTATAACGCCCACAAGTCCGATTTCATCCGAGACGAGAAGGTATATCTCAGCGAGATCCTGATTTCGACTGACGGAAAAGACGCGGCGGGCATAGCGGCTGCGGAGAAGAAGGCCAAACAGATTGCCGCCGATGCATCGAAAGGCCAGCGCTTCTCCGATCTCGCCCGCGACAATTCTGACGCCGCTACGGCAAAAGACGGCGGCGCTCTCGGAGGGTACAAAAAAGGTGACTTGAATAAAACGATCGAAGACGCGGTTTGGAATCTACCTCGCGGCGCTGTCACGCAGCCCATCACGATCCCGACCGGCTACGAAATTTTCAAAGTAGAAGACCACACAAAGGCCGGCCTCGCTCCGCTGGCGGATGTGAAGAGCGACATTGAAAACGCGCTGTACGGCCCCAAAATGCAGCCGAAAATCCGCGAATATCTGACCCGCCTTCGCCAGCAGGCGTTCCTGCAGATTAAACCGGGCTTCGTAGATACCGGGGCCGCGCCGGGTCAGGATACGAAATGGCAGGATCCGGCCGCCCTGAAGCCTGAAACGGTCACTAAAGCCGAGGTGGAAGAAAAAACGCGCCGTAAACGGCTTCTCTGGCTGGTTCCGATTCCCGGCACCCCCACCACCGTCACCGGGAAGAGCAGCTCGCGTTAATTACTCATGAAGTCTCCTTACGTCGGGAGTCTCGTCCCGAATGAAGTTGCCACGGTGCAACTTCTCGTGCTCGCCAAAGAAATCCGTCAGAAGAAAACGGGCGAACCTTATCTCACCATGCATTTGGCGGATCGTACCGGCGAAATAGAAGCCAAAATGTGGGACAACGTCGCCGATGTGCTTGATGCCTTCCAGCGCGACGATTTCATCAAGGTCAAAGGCCTGGTGCAGATCTACCAGAATCGCGTCCAGTTCACCGTGCATCGCTTACGACGATTGGAAGAGCACGAGATCGACCTCGCCGACTATTTCCCATGTTCGGAGCGCGACCCCGAAGAAATGTTTCGGGAGCTTCGCGAGATTATCGCGGGATTTTCCGATGCGAATCTGCGCGCTCTGCTCGACGCCGTTTTCGCCGATCCTGACCGGGCTCGTCTCTTTAAAATGGCCCCGGCCGCCAAGAGCATCCATCACGCCTGCCGGGGCGGCCTGATCGAGCATGTTCTTTCGTTGTGTGCGCTCAGCCGCCTGGTCGGATCTCATTATTCGCAAATCGACGTGGATTTACTGATCACGGGCGCCATTCTGCACGA